>Ga0207653_10000376_pt1 | contig 20841 bp, 25 predicted proteins | sample KBSK5251metaG_FD_184341 | JGI IMG/M metagenome (GOLD analysis project Ga0207653, IMG submission 184341) | Corn, switchgrass and miscanthus rhizosphere microbial communities from Kellogg Biological Station, Michigan, USA - KBS K5-25-1 metaG... | ecosystem: Host-associated > Plants > Roots >...
CGTCTTGGTGATCGCGGCGGTGAGCGTGGTCTTGCCGTGGTCGATGTGACCGATGGTGCCCACGTTCACGTGCGGCTTGGTGCGCTCGAATTTCTTCTTTGCCACGCTTTGTCACTCCTTCTTACTAGAGCCCACCTCGGGGATCGAACCCGAGACCTCGTCCTTACCAAGGACGTGCTCTACCAACTGAGCTAGGTGGGCAGAGCTCTTTTTTCCGGACACGAAAAGAGAGTTGCTTGGCGCAACTCCCTCGAGCCGCTGGGTCAATCAGATTATCCGCCTGCCTGCCTCCGCGGGTCAAGGAAAGGCGCGAAAGGCGGGCCTAGGGACGCCGCCTGAAGGTGCGGCCGCCGCCCTGGACGGTACCGGGAGCGCTGGTCCGTGTGACCGCGAAGCTGCTGCCATCGTCTCCGAGCGTGGAGGGCTGCGCGATGGCCTGCCCCGAGCGGTTGATCATCGCGACCGGCGTCGCGCCGAGGGCGCTGAGACTCATCGTCTTGCCATCCCGCACCGCGCTGCCGTCGGTGAATCGAACGGTGCCGAAGTCGTCGAGCGGGATGATCCCGCGACCGGAGCTTGGCGCCTCCTGGACCCACTCGGCCGACGAACGCGATGACGCGTAGGTCACGGTGCGCTGGTAGGAAGACTTGGTCGTGTTGTTCGTCATCGCGATGAGCCACTGGCCACTCGACTGCTCGGTGATGGAGACCGTCACGGAATCGCCGGGAGCGACGTCAAGCGAGATCGTTCGCGATGACTGCGGAAGCATCTCGATCCACGCGTTGTAGTCGACGCTGCCGCCGCTGACCGTTGCCTGCGTTCCTGCCTGGATCAGGTCGGTGCCGCTCACGCCGCCGATGCCGACCCACGTCGCGTCGGCGCCCGTCGTCGTCGCGCCCACCTGCGGGACGATCCACGTGCCGGTGACCGACGTGTAGGTGCCACCGTTCGCGACGTATCCCGACCAGTTGCTCGAGGTGTCGGAGATGCGGGCCGGTGTCGTGCTCGTCGTGTCGGGCTGCGTGGGCGCGGTCCCCGCTCCGGGCGTGACGCTCTGCGCGCTTGGCTGTACGTCGGCCGAGATCTTCCAGGCGCCGCCATCGAGCACGAGCGCGTAATCGTTGCGATCGGTCCGCTGATCCTGTGACCCGTCGCTATATGTCGTGCGCCAGGTCTCGAATGCGGTCGCCGCCGCCGTCGTTCCGGTGATCGTCACGTCGCCCCACTCGATCCGCACCAACGTGAACCCGATGACGCCGCCGCGTGCGAGGTCGATGTTGATCTGGGTGAGCTCGTCGTAATAGGCCGCAGTTGCGTTGTCGCGCATGAGCGACGAGTCGCCGGTCGCGAACGCTTTCTGCTGCGCTTGGTTGGCAGCCTCGATCACCTGCTTGACCGCGTCGGTGCTCGTCTCGGATGTAACGGTGGCCGGCGTCGCCAACGCGGGCGCCCGAAGCTGGGTGATCACGCGGCCGAGGTCGACCTGGGGGCCGCAGCTTGCGAGCACGATCGCGAGGCCGATGAGGAGCTTGCGCATGGACTACATCCTGCGCTTCGTCCGTGTGCAGATGATGAAAGTTCACTAAGAGGGCGCTAAGAAGTTGTTCCCTTGTGCGTGTTCCGCGGCACGACCCGTGCTGTTGCGGCGGCCAAACGCGTATGAAAAGGAGTGGGCCATGGATGCGCTCGCTTTGTTGAAAGAGGACCACGCGAAGGCCAAGAAGCTCATGGAGGAGCTGGCCGCGACGACCGAGCGCGGTGTGAAGACGCGCGAGGAGAAGTGGACCAAGCTCCTCAAGGAGCTGACGATCCACGAGAACATCGAGGAGGAGATCTTCTACCCCGCCCTGCACGAGCATCCGAAGCTGAAGGACATCGTGCTCGAGGCGCTCGAAGAGCATCACCTCGTCGACGACATCGTCGAGCAGCTGAGGGGCACCCCATTCGAGGACGAGCACTGGAGTGCGAAGTTCAAGGTCACAAAGGAGAACGTCGAGCACCACATCGAGGAGGAAGAGGGCCCGATGTTCTCGAAGGTGCGGCAGGAGTTCTCAAAGGACGAGCTCGAGGAGCTCGGGCAGCGAATGGAAGCCTCCAAGCAGGAGCAGATGGCCGAAGCGATGCCCGAGCGAGACCAGGTGAATCTCTAGAAGCGGACTCCTGGCGTCACTCCGCGGAGCGTCGTGACGACCACATCGTGGCAACGAGCAGGACGAACACGAGCAACGGGACGACCGCGGAGTACGACTCGAGGTTCCGCCGCGCCGCCACGACCGCGAGCACGGTCGTGAGCACGACGAGGATGAACGTGCCCGTGATGATCACGCCGGTCGCGAGCCGGCGCGATCGTCGCGCGACGACCCCGCCGCCCAGGACAAGCGGGGCCACGAGAAGCGTCTGGTCGTACGACCACACGTAGGGTGCCGCGACCAGCGATAGCGAGAGCCACGCCGCAAGCCAAGCATCTCCGCGCGGATCGAACGCGAAACAGGTGGCGGCGCAGCCGACGATGACCGCGAACGCGACCCAGACGCCGGGCTGGCCAAGGAACCCATAGAGGACACTCGCCAGCGTCGTCGTCTGCGGTTCTCCGCTGACCCCTGGGGACGCGATGTCGCGGATCCAGGCGGTAGGCCAAAGCGGAAGAACGACGAGCGAGAGTCCGACGATCGCAGCACCGGCGGCAGCGGCGACGGCGATGACGCGGCGCTGCCGACGACGCCACGCCCATATCGCGAGCGCGGGCGCGGTCAGGACGAAGAGTTGGGGCTTGGCGAGAAAAGCGATGGACGAGAGCCCTGCCCTCGTCGAACCACCGCTCCGTGTCCACACGACAGCCGCGACCAGCGCGGCTGTGAGCACGAAGCCCCACTGTCCAAGAAGGACCGTCAGGCGTGCCGGTTGCGACGCGAGGAGAGTCATCCCGACGAGCGTGTAGGCGATCGGGTGCCCGTTGAGCGTGCGGCGTAGAAGCGCGTAGATAGCGGCCGCGGCTGCCACGATTCCCCCAACGGTCCACAGGGCGAACGCGGTCGCAAGCGGCAGGAGACCGAACGGGAACATGAGGAGTACTGCCCAGCCGAAGTACCGCGGCGTGCTTCCGTGGTCCGGCCAGTTGATCAGAGTCGCACCAAGCTGCAGTGTCGGATCGACCCAGGTCCGGGCGTCATAGGGATCACGGCCGAGGAGCAGTGCCCGCGGTCCGGCCCAGAACTTCGCGAAGTCGCTCCTCCCGAGTGCGTCGCCTGGCCAATCGGCGTACCCGGACGCGACGAGGACACCGAGGCCGAACGCGAGACCGACGAGGTACGCGCCGAGATCAATGAGCTGCTCGCGCTTGCCGCGATCGACCGGCACGAGGCCAATCGTGCCACCCTCGCCGCCATGGCATCGGTCGCTAAACCCGGTAGGGTCACGCGGTTGGCGAAGCGCGCGCGGAAGCCTGACGACCCGGGCCTCTCGCTCAAGGGGTCAGGACTTGTGTTCGTCGCGACAAAGGACGGCGAGATCCGTGGCCCATCGCGTCGCGGCGCGGGTGTGTACGCGTGGGACACGCGGCACCTCTCGCGCTATGAGGTCGAGCCGCGTAGTGGAAGGCTGCGACTGCGCTCGGCCGAGGTCCTCCCCGACGGCGCGCGGCTCTCCTACACGTTCGGTCGCCGCGTTCTCGTGGAACGGCGCATTCACATCGACACGGGGATCAGCGACGAATGGTCCCTCGCGAACACCGGTCAACGTCCGGCTACCTTCGACGCCGAGATCATCGCCGACGCGGACTTTCGCGACCTCTTCGAGGTGCGGCGCCGCACCCGCACGACGCGCGGCCGGATTCATCGTCCGACCTCGAATGGCGGCGATCTCGAGCTTGGCTACACCGCGATCGACGGTGTGACGCATGCGACCACGGTCGTCGCGCCAACGAAGGCGTGGAGCGTTGCCCGGACGCCGGCGACCGCGCTCCTGCGGGCCGTCATTGCACCCGGCACGCGGCAGTCACTGCGGATCGAGATCGGCGTCAGGTCGTCGCTCTCATCACCGACGTTCGGAAGACGAGACTGGCCCGCCTGGGAGGCGACCGCGACCCGCTTCGCGAGCGATTCGCCGGATCTCGACGCGTGGCTCACGCAGAGCTCGCTCGATCTGTTCCTCCTCTGCGACCGGACCGCGGAAGGCTACTTTCCCGCTGCGGGCATTCCGTGGTTCGTCGCGCCGTTCGGGCGTGATTCGATCCTCACCGCGCTTTTCGCGCTGCCGCTGCGCCGCGACCTCGCACCAGCGGTGCTGCGGATGCTCGCCGACCATCAGGGCACGGCGTACGTCCCGCAGCGCGATGAAGAGCCGGGCCGCATCGCGCACGAGATACGGCAGGGCGAGATCGTGCGCACCGGCGGTGCCTTCGGGACGCCGTACTACGGTTCCGTCGACGCGACGCCGCTCTTCGTATGGCTCGCGGCCGAGGCCGCGCGCTGGATGCCCGAACGCGATCTGATCGGAGAGTTCGAACCGCATCTTCGGGCGGCGCTCGTGTGGATGGAGGAGCGCGGCGATCTTGACGACGATGGGTTCATCGAGTTCGAACGCCAGGCGCCGACGGGGATCCTGAACCAAATGTGGAAGGACTCCGGCGAGAGCCTGCTCGACGCAAAGGGCGAACGGCCTGCCGGTCCGATCGCAGCGGTCGAGGTGCAGGCGTACGCGTACGCCGCCTGCCGCTCGCTCGCGGAGGTCGTCGCAGGGCGCGATCCGGCGTGGTCCGCATCGCTCGCGGCGCGTGCCGAACAGATACGCACGCGTTTCGAGCGCGCGTTCTGGATGCCGCAGCAGTCCTTCTACGCGCAGGCGCTCGATGGCCGCAAGCGCCAGATCCGTGACGTGGTGTCGAATCCCGGCCACGTGCTGTGGGCGGGCATCGCATCGAAGGCCCGCGGTCGCGCCTCATCGCGCCGGTTGCGCCAGCCCGATCTCGCGAGTGGCTGGGGCATCCGCACGCGCAGCGCACGCTCGAAGCACTTCGACCCCGGCAATTACCAGAACGGCGCGGTGTGGCCGCACGACACCGCGATGGCCGCTGCCGGAATGGCTCGCTACGGAGATCGTGCCGGCGCTGCGCGCACGATCGCCGAGATCCTCGACACCGCGAACGCGTTCCCGGACAGACGCCTGCCCGAGCTATTCGGCGGTCAGTCTCGTCGGCCCGACGAGCGCCCGCATACGTACCCAGTCGCGTGCAGTCCACAGGCATGGTCCGCAGCGGCAGCGTTCCTCTGCGTGCGGACGATGCTCGGCCTCGAGGTCTCGGCCGACGGCACCGCCGTGACTCTCGATCCGCTGCTACCCGATGGCGTCGATCGTTTCGAAACACAGGGCCTTCGCGTGGGAACCGGTACGATCGATGTGCGGATCACGCGAACGCATGGCCGTGCTCGCATGGATAGCGTTCAAGCAAGCGGCGTCTCAGTCACGAAACGCTGAAAACGCCGGAGTACGATTCGACCGCAGGAGATCGCGGCCGTGTGGCGCTCTCCGACAGCACGCTGGGAGGAATGTCTTTGAGAATTCGTAAGGCTTCGTTCGTTGTCGTTGCATTGCTGGCGCTCGTCATCAGCGCTTGCGGCGGCACCGCAGGCACGCCGGCAGGGACGCTCGGCCCGATCTCGGGTGACATCCGTATCTCCGGATGGTCGTCGTCACCGACCGAGGACGCGCTTCTCCAAGAGTCGATCAACGCATTCATGGCAGCGAACCCCACGGTCAAGGTGAAGTGGGAGCCGATCGCGCAGGACTACGAGACCGTCCTCAAGACGAACCTCGCGGCCGGCACCGAGGCCGACGTCTTCTATGCCGACATCTTCTGGATCGACAGCGTGATGAAGACCGGCAAGCTCCTCGCGCTTGACGACCTCATGGCGAAGAGCGGCGTGAAGAAGGACGACTTCGTGCCGACCCTCATCAACGCGTTCGCGTACCAGGGCAAGCAGTACGGCATTCCGAAGGACTTCAACACGCTCGGCCTCGTCTACAACAAGGATCTCTTCAAGGCCGCCGGCGTCGCGGAGCCGACGAACAACTGGACCTGGACCGACCTGCAGGCCGCGGCGAAGAAGCTCACCACCGGCGGGGTCGTCGGACTGAGTCTCCCAGCTGACGCGGCGCGCTTCGTTCCATTCCTCTGGCAGGCTGGCGGCGACCTCGCGAACATCAACAACGCCGCCGGCCAGGCCGCGGTCGACTTCTACACGGGCTTCGAGGCGAAGGACGGCACGTCCAAGCTTCCGTCCGAGCTCGGCATGGGCTGGGCTGGTGAGGCGTTCGAGAAGGGCAAGGCCGCCATGGTCTTCGAGGGCGGCTGGCTTCCGGCGGACCTCAACAACAACTTCAAGAACGTGAACTACGGCGTCGTGCAGATGCCGAAGGGCACGTCGGCGAAGTCCAACCTCATCTTCACGGTGTCGTACTCGATCTCCGCGAAGACGAAGAACCCGAACGCGGCGTGGGCGCTTACCAACTACCTCACCGGAAGTGACAACCAGGCGAAGGTCCTGAAGGCCGGATTCGCCCTGCCCACGCGGCAGGCGCTCTCCGCTCAGATCACGAACCCGAACTCAAAGGCGATCTTCGACGGCGCCCCGTACGGCAAGCCGTTCAACTACGCCAGCGCGAACACCGGCAAGGTGAACGATGAGATCAACAAGGCGCTCGAGTCGGTCATCCTGAAGAAGTCGAGCGTCAAGGACGCGCTCGATAAGCTCGCGACCACGATCAAGCCACTTCTCACGCCGTAACGCATGGCGGTCGTAGCGAGAGGGGCGGTCCGCCGCCCCTCTCGTTTCCGCTACTGGCGCGAGTGGCTCACCGCGTATACGTTCCTCGCGCCGTTCCTCTTCTTCCTCGTCGTGTTCGTCGGCGCGGCCATCGTCCTCGCGGTGTACTTCTCGTTCACGGACTACGACCTTCTCTCCGATCCGGTGTTCGTCGGACTCAAGAACTACCAGGCGGCATTTCAGGACGAGAGCTTCCTCCACGCGGTGCGAAATGTCGCGACCTATACCGCGGTCGTCGTCCCGGTGCAGACGTTCGTTGCGCTCGTCATGGCGGCGGTCCTCGACCAGAAGCTGCCGTTCCGCCGGTTCTTCCGCATCGCGTGGTACCTCCCATGCGTCGCATCCTCCGTCGTCACGACGCTCATCTTCATGTGGCTGTTCCTGCCCGACGGTTTCATCAACGCCGCGCTCAACTTCATCGGCCTGAACGTTCGCATCAACTGGCTCGGCGACGAGGCGACGGCGCTGCCGTCGATCATGTTCATGAACATCTGGGCGACGGCGGCGACGATGATGCTCATCTTCCTCGCGGCGATCCAGGACATCCCGGGGCCGATATACGAAGCTGCGCACCTCGATGGCGCGGGACCCGTCCGGCAGTTCTTCCAGATCACGATCCCGCTGCTGCGACCCGCGATCTTCCTCGTGGTGCTACTCGGGACGATCGGCTGCTTCCAGCTCTACGACCAGGTGAAGATCGCCACGAACGGCGGACCGAACGAAGCCACACTCACCGTGACATACCTGCTCTGGAAGGAAGGCTTCCGCGACCTCAACATGGGGTACGCGAGCGCGCTCGGCGTGATCCTCTTCGCCGGCATCTTCGCGATCTCGCTCGTGCAGCGCCGCTTCCTCGACGTGCGTCCGGACTATTGATGGCGAGTCGTGCCGCGGCCGTCACGACCGTCTCGGTCCAGCAGCCTCGATTCACGTTCCGGATCGGGCGCATCATCTTCCTCGCCGTCGCGGTGCTCTTCACGGTCCTCGCGCTCACGCCGTTCGTGCTCACCGTGTCGGGATCGTTCAAGACCAAGAGCGAAATCCTCGACTGGCCGCCGACGATCATCCCGCAGGTCTTCCAGTGGCAGAACTACGTCGAGGTGTGGACCAACTCGCACTTCTTCCCGCAGTGGATCCTCAACAGCGTCTTCCTCGCGGCGTTCCACCTCGTCATCTATATCGCGATCTGCTCGCTCGCCGGCTACGCGTTCGCGCGTCTTCGCTTCCCAGGCGCGACCGTCATCTTCCTCGCGATCCTCGGCAGCATCATGGTCCCGGGTCAGGTGCTGTGGGTCCCGAAGTTCCTCATCCTCAATCAGGTCGGCCTCGTCGATAACCTCCTCGGGATCGGGCTGCCGGATCTCGCCGAGGTGTTCGGCGTGTTCTTCATGACGCAGTTCTTCAAATCGCTGCCGAAGGAGCTCGAGGAGGCCGCGTCGATCGACGGCGCGGGCACCTTCCGCACGTTCCGGCAGATCATCCTGCCCAACGCCTACCCCGCCCTCGCCGCGCTCGCGATCCTGCGATTCCAGGCGTCGTGGAACTCGTTCCAGTGGCCGCTCATCGTCGTGCGCTCGCCTGAGCACCTGACCTTGCCGCTCGGGCTCGCGTCCTTCCAGGGCCTGTTCGGCGTGAACTGGAACTGGGTGCTCGCCGGTGCGATGTTCAACGCCGTCCCGATCATCCTGCTCGTGATCTTCTTCCAGAAGTACTTCATCCGGAGCGCCGCCAGCAGCGCGATCAAGGGTTAGGCCCTCACAAGCGCTCTATCGTTCCCAGCCAAACCCAGCGGTCGTTCTCTCCGCGCTGGAGCATGAGCTTGCGCTCCTTCGTACCTCGCGAATCCTCCCAGCTCGAGTTCACGCTGAGGTTTCCCGATGCGCGGTCGCCGACCAAGGGGCGGGTTTGGACCTTCACGACCAATCCCGCGGCGAAGGCGGCTCGCATGTCTTCGACGTATTTCTCGCGGCTGATGGTCGTGCCACCAGCGTTCTCCCCTCCGGTCGTGACGCAGGGCGAAAGAACTCCAGCAAGCGCGTCCACGTCTTTCGCGGTCATGGCAGCTGCAACGGCATCCACGACCTGTTCGGGCGTGCGTGACGGCAGCGCGGTCGGGAGGGCCGCGCGAGCCGCGGCCTGCTCCACATCGGTGATGAAGCGGAATGACGCGATCATTCTGACCAACGCCTGCTGTGTCGCCGTTTCCAACCCGGGACGTACGTCGGGGTCGACCACGAACATACGACCGCCGTTCGCGACGAAATACCGGTATAGACCCGTCCCCGGGGCCGAGAGCGGAAGGGACTTGCGTGCGGCGGGTCGGTCCGCATAGACGACGTCCTCGATCTGTTCGGTGGCCTGCCCGCCAACGGTCCGTCCTTGTTCAGCCCACTGGCGCGGTGTGATGCTCTGCGGATTCGCCTCGACGAAGATGCGCAGCGTCGTGTATGGCGCGCCGATGTCCGTACTCGTCTCATCGCGTGCGCTGACCGGAATGAAGACCTCGCCGCCCCGATCGGCACTCTGCTGGGTCATGGGCGAGCACGACGATCTGCGCCATGGCGGCGGCGTCTCGATCGAATACCCAAGCGCGCTGACATAGCGACCGCTCACGGCCGCCGTCGTGGCGGCCGCCGTCGCCGTCGCGCTCGAGAATGCGGAGGAGGTCGGCGAGGCCGTCGCAGCGGTCGTCGTCGGGCTTGGCAAAGGCGGGGGCGCGGCCACGTTGCGCGGTCCGAAAAGAAGGACGGCCGCGATCGCCACGAGGGTCGCGCCCGCGGTGGCGACGAGAGCGGCGGTACGGTAACGGCTCACGATCTACAGTCGCCGCAAATTGGGGGCCATTGCGTCTGATGATCCCACTCCACGACATCCAAACTGCGCGCCAGCGCATCGCGGACGCCGCGATCCGCACGCCGCTTGTGCGGCTTAACGCCGACGCCCCCGCGGAGATCTATCTCAAGCTCGAGAACCTGCAGCCGATCGGATCGTTCAAGATCCGCGGCGCCAGCAACCGCATGGCCCTGGCATCAAAGGAGGAGCTCGAGCGCGGCGTGTGGACGGCAAGCGCGGGCAACATGGCTCAGGGCATCGCATGGAACGCACGGCGCCTCGGGATCCCGTGCACCGTCGTGGTCCCGGAGGGCGCGCCGGCGACAAAGCTAGCCGCCGTCGAGCGCATGGGCGGTCGTGTTGAGAAGGTGAGCCACGAGGAGTGGTTCGACACCTTCCGTACGCGGCAGCACGCTGGCCTCGATGGGCTCTTCGTGCACGCGTTCAGCGACGAGGCGGTCATGGCCGGCAACGGCACGATCGGACTCGAGATCCTCGAGGACTTGCCCGACGTCGACGCGGTCGTGATCCCCTTCGGTGGTGGCGGCCTGTCGTGCGGGATCGCCTCCGCGCTCCGTGCGCTGCGGCCGAGCACAAAGGTCTTCGCCGCGGAGGTCGCGACGTCCGCGCCGCTCAGCGCATCGCTCGCTAAGGGCGAGGCCACGGAGATCCAGCAGACGCGGACGTTCGTCGACGGGATCGGCGGTCCACGCGTCTTTCCCGAGATGTTCGCGCTGGCGCGGGAGCTGCTCGATGGCGCGCTCGTTTCGTCGCTCGACGAGGTCGCCGCCGCGGTGCGCCTACTGGTCGAGCGGAGTCGCGTCGTGGCTGAGGGCGCAGGTGCCGCATCGGTCGCCGCGGCGGTCGCAGGGCGCGCGGGATCGGGCAAGGTGGTCTGCGTGGTGTCGGGAGGGAACATCGACACGAAGGTGCTGATCACCATCCTGGAGGGAAGGACGCCGTAATGGCCGGATCGCCCTCGAAAGCGAACGACGGGCCTGAGTCGGCCCGTCGTCACTAGAAAGAATCGGTGGGCAGAGAGGTCGCCAGTCACCGTGAAGTCTTCGCGATGACATCCTGCATGAGCGGTACCACGTCGCGTGGAAAGGGAGAACCGGAGGGACGGCATGCCGGGCGCTTGAGCGGTACGCTCGCCCCGGTCGCGGCGAATGAGGTAGTGCGACGGAACTAGATCGAATCATCCCTGGCGTCATCGGCGCGGTCGTCGGCGTCGTCGGCTGGCTCCTTGTCGGCGTTTACATACAGCGTCGGCAATTCGGCCAACAGGCTAAGAGCGCTGGACGCGCCGTCTACTTCGAGCTTCTCCTCAATCGGATGCAGGTTGTTCTCGCGCGTGATTACGGCAGCTTTCTTCCACTCGGCCGATCCGCCTTCGAGCGGCTCCTCCCCGAGCTTGCCGCCTGGCTGCCTGCGGAGTCTCTGCAAACGATCGTCACCGCGTACATGGGACACGCCGGATACGCGCAAGCCGGCACCGAGGGCGACGCTCCGGTTGAACTTCGCCGCCGAGCACTCGACGGGATCGAGGTGGCGCACCGCAACGCCCTCGACGCCCTAAGGTCGAAGCTGTTCAGTAAGCAGGAGATCGCAAGCCTCTCGCGCCTAGGTGGTCCGTACGCCATCGGTACGCCGATGTCGGAAATACCGAACTCTGATGCGCGGCCGACCGGCCCATGAGCGCTAGTGCGTCCGACCCGCGCGCGGTCATCGAGCGATGGGTTGATGCCGTCAACGCAGGCGACTTCGCAACGCTTGAGTCTTTGCTCAGCGAGGATTGTGTCTCGGAGTACCCGCAATCAGGTGAGATCATCCGAGGTAGGAAAAACATCCTGGCGGTCCTAAAGAACTATCCCGGCGGGTTGGGGACGGTCGACCGAGCCACCGCGCAAATCACCGGTGGCGACCAGTGGGCGATGACCCCGTCGTTCGTGCTGGTTCGCCTGACCGGGAGTGGCAACGCGCGCACCGCGATTCTTAAGAACCGCTATCCAGATGATTCAGTCTGGTGGCTCGTCCATTTCATCGAATTCGCCGCGGGAAAGATGACCAAGCAGATCGTCTACTTCGCACCGGAGTTCGAGCCACCGGCGTGGCGAGCGCAATGGGTCGAGCGTCGCAGCTAAGGCGTCGGTCATGTTCGTGTGGATCCGCGTTCGTGTGGGTCGACGGCACTCGGCGTAGAAAACGAACGACGGGCCCGATCGGCCCGTCGTCATTAGAAGAAATCGGTGGGCAGAGAGGGAATCGAACCCCCACAGCCAGAGGCGGCTGATCTACAGTCAGCGGAGCTCACCACACTGCTCAATCTGCCCAGAACGCTGCGGTGACTGCCCAAGTTTAAGGCCTTCGACGGCCCCCCACACGACCGCGAGAATCGTCTCATGGATGACCGCTCGCTACGCATCGCGGTGCTGCTGTCGGCGCACCTCATCTTCCTCTCGGCCGCCGCCCTGCGCATCCTGCGCGGTCAGCGCGCGCACCTGCTCATCGCCGACGCGCCGTGGTGGATCCAGTACTACCCGCCGCTGGTGTGGCTGCCGTTCGTCGTCGCGTACGTGCAGCCGCTTGCGATAGACCTCGACGACAGCCTGCGCTACGCCGGTCTCGCGATCGCCCTCGCGTCCGCCGCGTTCGCGGCATGGGCGATGTGGTCGCTGGGCCGCAGCTACGGCATCCGCATGGACGTGTTCGAGGGCCATTCGCTCAAGACCGATGGCCCATATGCGCTCGTACGCCACCCCATGTACCTCGGCATCGTGCTCTTCCACCTCGGGGCATCGTTGACGCTGCAAAGTCCATTGCTGCTCGCCGCCACCGCGCTCTTCGTCGTCCCGTTCACCCAGATCCGGATACGCGCCGAGGAAAAAGTCCTGCAGGACGCCTTCGGTGAGCGTTATCTGCGATACGCCGAGCGCGTCCCTCGACTCGTACCCTTCGGAGCGTGACGGGGAGGCGCGCCGCGATCGTCGAGGGCTGGCCGATCTTCGTCACGGCGGTCGTCGTCGGCATCGCGTTCGGGCTCACCGCGCGACAGGCGGGGCTCTCCATCGTCGAGACGAGCGCGACGAGCCTCATCGTGTTCGCCGGCGCCGCGCAGTTCGTGATGGTCGATCTCCTTAGGAATGGCACGCCTGTGCCGCTCATCGTGCTCACGGTCCTCCTGCTCAACGCCCGCCATCTCCTGATGGCCGCAGCGCTCCGTCCGTTCGTGCAGGTGGCCTCGCTTCCGCGGCGCTTTGGTCTCGCGTACGTCCTCACCGACGAGGCGTTCGCGATGGGCATCGGCTGGTTCCGCCGTGGCCATCGCGACCTTGCGTACTACGCGGTCTTCAGCACCGTCCTGTGGTGCTCGTGGAACGTTGGGACGCTGCTCGGCGCGATATTTGGCGCGGGCGTCGAGGACCCGCAGCGCTTCGGGATCGACTTCGCGATCACCGCCGTATTCGTAGCGATCGTCGCGATCGGCGTTCGTCATCGCGCCGACGCCGCGGTCGCATTGGTGGCGGCGCTCGTGGCGGCCGCGCTCCGTCTCGCGGGCGCGTCGGCGGTCGCGGTGGTGGTGGCTGGAGCGCTCGCCCCCCTCGTGGCCTTCGCGATGCGCGACGAGCAGCCATGAGTGTGTGGCTCGCGATCGCCGCATCGGGCGTCGTCACGTACCTCACTCGCGCTCTGCCCCTGGTGCTCACCATGCCCGGGAGTGCGCCGGCTCGACTTCGCCGCTATCTCGATGCGCTGCCCACCGCCATCATCGCCGCGCTGGCGGGTGCCGGCATCGCCGTGCCGGATGCGCACCCGACCGGAGGCGCCGAGGTCCTGGCCGCGCTGCTTGCGCTGGCCGTCGCCGCCTGGCGGCGCAATCTGCTCTTCGCGGTGATCGCGGGTGTCGCCGCCGTGGCGGCGCTCCGAGCGGCGGGTCTTTAGGTCGGCGGAGTAGGGTGTCCGCGGTGGACGGTGGGCTCATCCAGTGGATCTGCGTGCGGGAGGCGCATCGGCATACGCCGCCGCCCGACCAGTCGACGCCCTTCAACATCCACGACGAGGGCGGCTGGGCCTACTGCCCGGCCGGCGCGACCCAGAACCATCTTTGGTATCGCACGGGCGGCATCACCCGGGCCGGCCTGGACCGCTTCGCCTGGCCCCGCGAGGACGAGGTCGACCGCTGAGCGGTTAAACGAGCTCTCGCCAGATGGAACATTTGGGCCCTCTCCGGCGTTTAGTAGGTGATGAGAACTTCTGGACTCCCCTGCCGCGCCAATCCCGACTGCGAAGTCGTCTTCAGCCTGAGCCATCAGGACTCGATGGAGGCGCTTCGTCAGGCCGCGTCGCTACGCGATGCCCACGAGCTCGAGGTGCACGACTACCGGCACGTCGCAACGACCACGCTGTCCGGCGCATCGACCTTTGCCCAGGGCCCGGCGGCTCGCAGAGGTCGCGGTCGCAAGCGCGCGGAAGAGCTGAACGTTATCTAGACGCGCGACGTATCGCAGCGATTCATGTCGCCGCTCGAATACCCAGTCCTGAACCACTGCTGCCGCTGAGCGGCGGAGCCATGCGTGAAGCTGTCCGGCGTCACTCGGCCCTGCGTTTGTTCCTGGATGCGGTCGTCTCCCACGGAGGCGGCCGCATCTAGCGCCTGCGCGATCTCCGCGTCGGTCGGCGCCGTGAGATAACCCGTGTCAGCGGCATGCTTGGCCCATACGCCCGCGAAGCAGTCGGCCTGGAGCTCGACGCGCACCGATGCCTGGTTGCTGGAAGTCTGCTGCAGCAGGCCGAGCTCATCCTGGACGTGATGCCCGTATTCGTGCGCGATGACATAGCCCTCGGCGAACGGGCCACCCTTCGCGCCGAACTGCGTCTGCAGCTGATCGAAGAAGCTGATGTCGAGGTAGACCTTCTGGTCGTTCGGGCAATAGAAGGGTCCGGTGGCCGCGCTCGCGGTGCCGCAGGCCGCCTCTGTATAGCCAGTGAAGAGCACCGTCGTGGCCGGGTTGTACGCCGCGGTACCGCGCCGGTTGAACTCGTCGCCCCAGTACTTCTGCACGCTATCGACGAAGCCGACGACGCGGCAGTCCGCTCGCTTGTTCGCGTCCGCCCCGGTGCGACATTCCTGCACCGACTGGGCGCCTTCGATCGGAGGCTGGGATGTCGTGTCGATCAGGCCGGTTGGATCGACACCGAGGAGCAGCGCGGCGATGAGGATGATGATCCCCACGGCGCCCCCGCCGACCATGATCGGGCCGCCCGCGGCCGATCCGCTTCCGCGGCGGTCTTCTACCTGTGACGGGTCGAGCTTGGCGTCATCGTTGAAAGGCACGACCAAGCGACCCGCAAGACGTGGGCCACGCTGATTAAGAGAGTTAGCGGTCTATTGGACTGGCGGAGCGAAGACGACCTGCGCGGCGCCGCGGATCGCGTCGATCAACATCGACGGCGCGGAATCCTTCGTGACGCAGGCATCGACGCCGATCGCCCTCGCTTGAACGCATGCGTCGCTGTCGAGTGTGTAGAAGACGATGCCCATGCGACTGCTGTCGTCACGGAGCGTTCTGGCCACTTCGAGGCCGCTGAGGTCGCGCATGTCTGAATCGAGGACGAGCACATCGGGTCGCGTGGCGCGCACCAGACGCAGCGCATCGTGGCCGTCCTTCGCGACGCCGACCACGACAAAACCAAGCTCGGCGTTGAGCAGATACCGCAGGTTCTCGCGAATGGAAGGGTGGTCGTCGGCCACGACGATCCGCAGCGTTCGGGCAGGAGCTGACACGAGGGCAGTTTAGACGGAAAGTTGATGCGGCTGAACCGGTGTGGCGGCCGATTGACCAAGCCAGCGCGCGCCTGCCACCGGTCGCCTCGGCGATGAGACGGGACCGAACAGCGCCGGCCCTACGCTTATCTCGTGGTCTCAAGGCGAAATGCCGTTGCTTCCGTCCTAGCCGCTCTCGTGGCGGGCGTCGTCGTTGGCGCGGTCGGCGCCTCAGCCTGGCCGCGGCCGGTCGTGGCGCTACCCAGTCCCAGCCCGGTTCTGACGGCCTCCGCCCCCAGTCCGATCCCGACCTTCACGCTGCTCCCGACCACCCCCACCCCGACGCCACCCGCGCCAACGCCCACGGTGGTGCCGCCGCCGACTCGCACAAAGCAGCCTCAGCCGACGACGCGCGCGGCGGGCGAGAAGCTGCTGCCCTATTACTTCACGGCGCGGCTGACCTTTCCGGCGATGTACCCGTCGCCGCAGATCGATTTCGACTTCGCCTCGGATGAGGATGGCGACGCGTTCTTCCGCGGCCTCACTCCAATTGGACAACCGATCTTCACGGTGCGCGAGGACTTCGTCGTGAATCCACGGACGGCGTATCACGAGATCGGTCATTACTACGAAGCGCTGCTGAATCGGAAAGACGCGAGCATCGACTGGCGGTCGAGGTATTGGGCATTCCGCGGATTCCCCGGGACGTGGCAGGTGGCCGCGGCCGAAGCCGCGACGATGACGGGCATGGCGCAGTGGATCCATCAACCACAGGAGTCGTGGGCCGAAGCGTTCAGCATCGCGATGGTCGGCAGCGGGCAGGAGAAGACGCTCGACTACGGAAGAACGATCAACCCAAGCGCGACGAAGGCGTTCTTCCTCTCGCTGCTGAACTAGAGCACTAGGATTCGCGAGTGGACTACCGGACTGTTTCCAGTACGGACGCGGACGAGCTGTCCCGGAAGCTCGTCGATGAGTCGAAGCGCGGTGTGTGGAAGGTCGTCGGTGTTGTGAAAGACGGCGTGCTCTTTCGCGCCTTCCTTGAGGGGACCGCGTTTCCCGAGCCAAAAGGCCCGGCCCCAACGCTGAGCGAACGAGAGCAGATCCTGCAAGACGAGCTGGACCGGATGACAGGCGAGAAACAAGACGAAACCGGCTGGTCGGCCTAAGGCCGGAGCCGACTAGATCGCGCCTTGCTCCTGGACCCGCGTTTCAGATGGACGCGTCATCCGCCGGAGCGCCTCGACAGTCGTACCCTCGATCCCTTCCCACGCATGCCCATCCTTTAACCCTGAGGGGCAGTAGCACCACTCGCGGCCAACGACGGTGATCGAGTTCGAGAGCTCGTCGGGCTCACCCTGGTGACCAGGTTCTCGGCAGACCAAGGTAATCAGACCTTCCACAACCCACCTCCGCCACACAAGAGCCTGACACACGCAGGCAAGCCATTTTCAGGCAGCGGAACTAGCCGAGCCCCGCTCGAACCACGCGCCCTGACCCATGCCAACTGTCGCCCCAGAATCCCGTCTTCTGTTCGTACTTGAAAGCGACGAGAACGTCGCCCCCCTTTGCGCGCACACGCCGCGCGAGTTCCCGTTTCACATCGTTTAGGTTCTTGTTCTGGCCCACACAGGTGACTTTCACGTTGCCGAGATCAGTGCCACCGACCTGCTCCGCCTCGGTGAAGAAGACGCCTTCAGCTTGCGAGCCGCGAACTCCGAAACGCTCGATCAAAGGCTACGTTCCAAGATCACGATCAACTCCTCGCGGTTTCCACTCAACATCGTCTGGAAACTTGCAGTTGCCGTGCTCGCAACGCGCCAGCCTTCTGCCGCGTAGGCGTTCAGCGCATCCTCTACTTTTTTCGGTTCGAATTTGCCACCGAAGAACTTGTCTTTCTGAGTAAGCACCTTGTATTGAAGTGCCATGTCACTCCTCTTCCGGTGAGCGCGCTCTCCGCGACTACTGCTCGCAGCGAAGCTACGACCTGGATCGTGCGCACGGATGACGGAATCGTCACCGGACCGCTGATGCGTTGGCACCGCGATCAAACTACCGTCGGCACGTCGCAGCAGCGACGATTTGCTGAGCCGACCCCGGGTCTCGAACCCGGAACCTGCGGTTTACAAAACCGCTGCTCTGCCAATTGAGCTAGGTCGGCACGACGAGCTCAATGCTACCTAGTCGTCGGTCTTCTTTTTCGCGCGCGGACGAGCGACGCGTTTCTTCGGGGCCGGCTTCTCCACCGGCGCGGTGGCCTCGACCGTTTCGGTATCGGCGCTCTCGTCTTCGATCGGCGCTGTCTCCGGCAGGTCCTTTTCCACGGCCGGCACGGACTCGGGCGCCTCGGCCTCGAGCACGACGTCCTCTTCGCCCTCGGCGAATTCGGCGTCGTCCGCCGCGTCCTCGGGGATCTGCAGCGGCGCGGCTGGGCGAGCGGTGCGCGTGTCCGGCGGTGCCGCGTCGCGGCGACGCTGCCTCAGCGCCTCGTACAGGATCACCGTGCCTGCGGCCGCCGCGTTGAGCGACGCGACATGACCTGACATCGGTATGCGAACGACCTGATCGCATCCTTCAAGGACGAGCCGCCGTATGCCCTCGCCCTCGCCGCCGATCACGATCGCGCTGGGTCCGCGGTAGTCCACCTCGTCGTAGAGCATGTCGCCGGTCTCATCAGCGCCGATGACCCAGACACCTTTCTCTTTCAGCGCGTCGATCGCCTGCCGCAGGTTCGCGACGTCGGCGATCATCAGGTGCTCGCTCGCACCTGCGCTCGTCTTCGCCACGGCAGGCGTGAGTCCAACGGCGCGGTGCCGCGGAATGACGACGCCGGCCACACCGGCGCCCTCCGCGGAGCGAAGCAGGACGCCGAAGTTCTGCGGATCTTGGAGCGAATCGACGACGAGAACGAGCGCGGGTTCGGAGACCGCATCGAGATGGAGCAGCAGCTCGTCGAGATCGACGCCTGCCTTGCCCTCGACGATCGCGACGACGCCCTGATGGTTCTCGATCGGCGAGAGCCGCTGGACCTCGAGCTTGTCGACGTACCGGACGAAGATGCGGCGCTCCTGCGCTTCCGCGAGGAGCTCGTTCACCGGGCCGGTGCGTGTGCCGCGCTCGTTGGAGATCATCAGTCGCTTGATGACGCGGCCGGCCCGGATCGCTTCGAGAACGGCGTGCGGTCCTGCGAGCGGCTCGCCCGCATCGTGCGACGGTGCGGCCGACGTGCGCGGACCCGCGGTCGCCCGGCGGATCGTCTCGCTGTACTGCGCCTGGCCGATCGGGCCGCGGCGCGGACCGCGTGCACCGCCGGCGAAGAAGTTCCCGCCACCGCTGGTGCCGCTGCCGGTGCCGACCCCCGGGACCCAGCCACGATTGCCGCCACGCCAGCCGCCCTGCGTCCGCTGACGCTGAGCCTGCTGGCGACGCTCGTAATTCGCGAGCTCGCGAGCCTGCGAGTTCTCTTCGTCATCGCGGGGTGCCATGGGTCGCGGTGGGATCGGGCCACGCGGCGCGAACGGTCGTGGCGGCATCGGTCCGCGCTGCGGTGCGCCGAAACGCTGTCCGCCTCCGCGCCCGCGACGCCCGCGACGACGGCGGCGCGCCAGCTCGTCGGCGCTCGCCGGTCCTGCCCCCGACATCATCGGCCGCTGGTTCGGCCCGGCGTCTGTTCGATCCGCGTCGGAGGGACCGGCATCGGACGAGCCGCTGTCGGATGGACCCGCGTTGGACGGACCGCTCTGGGCCGGTCCATCGTCGCGGGCGCCGGTTTCCTGTGGGCTCTTGTCGAACTCTTCCATCGTCATGCTCCCTTACGGCGGATGCGCTCCCAGCGCGTCCCGTCCTTGGTGTCCTTCACGCGTATCCCGTATGTACGCTCGAGCTCCGCGCGAAGCTCGTCCGAGCGCTTGTAGTCGCCCTTCTTGCGCGCCTCATCGCGTTCCGCGAGTACGGCGCGCTCTTCCGGGGAGAGATCAGCGTCACTCGCGCGCTCGCGCAGGGAAAGAGCGAGGACCTGATCCATGTCGAACAGCACCTCGAGCGCGTGGCGCTTCGTCGCGACGTCGCCGGTCGCGGCGAGATCGAGCACCGCCTCGGCCTGCGCGAGCGCCGCGGGCGTGTTGAGGTCGTCCGTCAGCGCGCCAACGAACGCCGTGCGTCGCGGATCCTCTGGCGCAACGTCGATCGGCGTCCCGCCGGTCGCTTGCCACGCGTCGCGGATGATCCCGCGCCAGCGATCGAGCCGACTCTGCGCGGCCTTCAACCCTTCGCGCGTGAAGTCGATCGGCTGCCGGTATTTATTGTTCAGGACGAGCATCCGGAACGCGAGCGGCTCGAATCCCCAGGACTCGAGATCGCTCAACAGGAAGACGTTGCCGATCGACTTGTGCATTGCGCCCCCGTCGACCTTGAGGAAACGAACGTGCGTCCAGTACCTCGCGAAGGGTTTGCCGGTCGCCGCTTCCGACTGCGCGATCTCGCATTCGTGGTGCGGGAAGAGATGGTCCTCGCCGCCCGAGTGGATGTCGAACGTCTCGCCGAGGTACTTCATCGACATCGCGGAGCACTCGATATGCCATCCGGGATTGCCAGCGCCCCAGGGGGAGTCCCAGAACTGCAGGTCGCCCGGCTTCTTCGCGCGCCATAGCGCGAAGTCCGACGCGTGACGCTTGTTCGGGTTCACCTCGACGCGTTTGCCGGCTTCGCGGTCCTGCGGTGGCTCCGCGTTGAGACGCGTCCCGTACCCGGGGAACGTGGTCGTGTCGAAGTACACGCCGTCGGCTGCGACATACGCGTTGCCCTTGTCGATGAGGCGCTGGATGAGAGCGATCATCTCCGGGATGTGATCGGTCGCCTTCGGCATGACGTGCGGGGGCAGGATGTTGAGCTTCTGGCGATCGATGAGGAATTGCTCGGTGTACTTGCGCGCGAGTGTCTCGGGATCGCGGCCCTCACGTTTGGCAGCGATCATCATGCGGTCCTCACCCTCGTCGACGTCTCCCGCGATGTGACCGACATCGGTGATATTCATGACGGCCTTGACCCGGTACCCGAGGTACTCGAGCGTCCGGCGCTGCACGTCCGAGACGATGTAGCGGTACAGGTTGCCGATCGTCTGCCAGTCGTAGACGGTCGGACCGCAGTCGTAGATCCCGGCCTGACCGGGAACGAGCGGGACGAACGGTTCGACCTGACGGCTGGCGCTGTTGAAGAGCCGGACGCCCGGCGGGGCCATGACCGTGATGGCTCTCTCCTTTATTGATCGAGCAGTGCGATCGCCAGGGCCGCGATGGCCTCGCCGGAGCCGACGACCCCCAGGCCGTCGTTCGTCGTCGCCTTGACGCTGACACGTCCGCCCTCGATGCCGAGAGCACCCGCGATGGCGTCCCGCATCGCGCCGACGTGCGGCGCGAGGCGCGGCGC
>Ga0207653_10000377_pt1 | contig 20782 bp, 22 predicted proteins | sample KBSK5251metaG_FD_184341 | JGI IMG/M metagenome (GOLD analysis project Ga0207653, IMG submission 184341) | Corn, switchgrass and miscanthus rhizosphere microbial communities from Kellogg Biological Station, Michigan, USA - KBS K5-25-1 metaG... | ecosystem: Host-associated > Plants > Roots >...
GACCGGTCGGCGATACATCGAGTCGGATCGGCTTCATCCGGTGGACTGGAAAGCGCTGGTGGAAGAAGCCGATTGGGTCTCTCAGAGCTCCTGATCCTGTTCGTTGGCCTGGCCGTCGCCGGCCTGGCCAAGGGACTCGCGGGAATGGGGCTGCCTCTCATCGCAACACCGATCCTCGCCGGCGTGTTCGGCCCACGACTCGCCGTCGCGATCGTGACCATCCCGATCCTCGTATCGAACTCGCTCCTTCTCATCCAGGGCTTTCGCAAACGCGATCTGCTTCGCGGGATCGTGCCGCTCTTCATCGCGTCCATCATCGGGACGGCGATCGGAACGCTGCTCCTCGCGAGCCTCGATCAGCGGACGTTCGCGATCCTCATCACGATCATCGTCGTCGTGTTCCTCGCGCGTGGCGAGCGGCTTCTCGGTGATGATCCGGCGGCACTCCGCGCCCGCGTCCTCGGCCCGCTCATCTGTTTCGTCGGCGGCGTGCTGCAGGGAACGACCTCCATCGCGAGCCCGCTCGTGGGCTCGTACTTCCACAGCCGGCGCCTGAGCGCTGCCGATTTCGTCTTCACGCTCGCCGCGATCTTCGAGGTCAACGCGATCGTCCAGGTGATCGGCTACTCGGCGCAGGGCCTCTTCACGCCGGACGTCGTCGCGCTTGGATTGCTCGGCCTCGTGCCGACGTTGCTCGCCCTCGCGGTGGGCATCGCGCTCCGTGGACGCCTTGATCCGCAGCGCTTCCGCCAGTTCATCGTCGCGCTGATCGTCCTATCGGTAGCGAACCTTCTGTGGCGGACGTTCTTCGCTTAGCCGGGAGCGAGCGCGTCGAGGGCGATCTTCAACGCAAACACGACGAGGATCGCGCTGCTCAGCAGGGCCGTCGCGAGCTCCATGCGCGGCGTGAGTCGCGTGTGCAGCGCGGCGCCGATCCCGGCGAGCAGCGTTTGCCACGACAGCGATGAGAGCGAAGCGCCGACCGCGAACGCGAGACGCGATCCGGCATCCTGCGCGATCTGCGGCAGGCCGACTGCCAGCGTGACGAAATACGCGACGGTCGCCGGATTGAGAAGCGTGAGCCCGATAAAGAGGACATAGGTGCGCGCGGCCGAGCGGTCCTCACCAGGCGTGTCCAGCGCTGTGTCGGTGCGGCCAAGACGCAGAAGGGCGCGCACCGCCAGATACAGGAGCGCCGCAGCCGCGGCGAGGCGCATCGGAGTGAGCACGGACGAGAGCACGCTCGTGACCGCGCTCCCTACGACGACGGCGGTGATCGCGTAGATGAGGTCGACCGTGGCCGTGCCCGTGCCTGCGGCTGCGGCGATCCGGAACCCGCGACGCAGGCCGGTACGCACGATGAGGACGGCGATCGGCCCGACTGGTATGGCGATGGCGTAGCCGGCGGCAGCGCCGATCAGGAAGGCGGAGAGCAAAGTCGGCCGACCATAGCGAGAGGCGGCCTAGCATTCAAGCGATGGAAGTCGCCACAGATGTGCATGCGCTGCGTCTCATCGGCTCGAACGCGTTCCTGATCCTCGGCGATGAGATGACGCTCATCGACGCGGGCCATCGCGGCTCGGGCGTGATGCTCCGGCGTCACCTGGGAGCGCTGGGCCATGACGTCGGAGAGATCAAGCGGATCGTGTGCACCCACGGGCACCCGGACCACATCGGGGGCGTGCAGGAGATCGCACGCGCATCCGGTGCGCAGGTGCTCATGCACCCGGCCGACATGGAACGGCTGCGCATCCGATTTCGCGAGGTGATCAGCGGACGCCCCGCGCCGGGAGCGATCATCGCCTACCTGACCCAGGCGCCGACCGACGTGACCGCGGCGGAGGATGGAGACGAGCTGCCGGTCCTTGGCGGGCTGCGGGTGCTCCACACACCGGGTCACACCCCGGGGAGCATCTGTTTGTATTCCGCGACACGTCGGCTGCTCATCGTGGGTGATCTGCTGCAGCGCATGCGCGGCGAGGTGACGCTTCCGAACTACTTCTTCACCGACGACATGCCTTTGGCTCGGCGTTCGATCGCACGGCTCGCGGAGCTGGATGTGGAGACGATCCTGTTCTCGCACTATCCGCCGGTACGGCAGGGGGGACGCGAGGCGCTGCGCGCGCTCGCAAGCTAAGGGAGGGCGACATGGAGACACTGAACGACATCCTCGAGGAGTCGGCCCGGAAGTTCGGTGGCAAGGACGCGTTCATGATCCGACCCGGCTTCCGCACGCGCGCCTGGAGCTACCGCGACCTGAACGACATCGTGCCGCGTGTCGCGCGCTACCTGAGCGATAACGGTATGAAGAAGGGCGACCGCGTCCTCATCTGGGGCGTGAATCGTCCCGAATACGGCATCGCGTTCCTCGCCGCTCTGCGCCTTGGCGCGATCCTCGTGCCGCTCGAGGCGAACTACGCGGCCGAGTTCGCGCAGAAGATCGCGGAACGGACGCGCGCCAGCGGCGCCATCGTGTCGACCCAAACGCTCGCGCGCGCGAAGACACTCGGCCTGCCCCTCTACGAGATGGAACGACTGCCCGACCTCGCGCGGCAGTGCGCACCGCTCGAGAAGGCAGCCGTCACCGGCGACGACCTCGCCGAAGTCGTGTTCACGTCAGGCACGACGGGCGATCCCAAGGGCGCGATGCTCACCCACCGCAACATCCTGTCGAACGCCGTCGCCGCGACCCAGATCTTCCCGATCGGCCCCAAGCAGCGCCTGCTCTCGTTCCTTCCGCTTTCGCACATGTTCGAACAGCTCGCCGGCTTCTTCACCGTGCTGCTCTCGGGTGCGTCGGTCATCTATCCGACGAGCCGTCAGCCGGCGGTGGTCCGGCGCACGTTCAAGGAGCGCAAGGTCTCGATGGTGCTCATCACGCCCGCAGTCGTGAAGTCGTTGATGCTCGCGATCGAGCGCAGCGCCGAGGCGCAGGGCAAGAAGGAGCTCTTCCAGAAGCTCCGTGGCATCGCGCGCCGTCTGCCGATGCCACTTCGGCGCCTCGTGTTCTTCAGCGTGCATCGTCAGTTCGGCGGTCGCTTCCGCTACATCGTGTCCGGCGGTGCCGCGCTGGATCCCGCGCTCGGCGAATCGTGGCGAGAGCTCGGCATCGACGTGCTCCAGGGCTACGGGACCACCGAATGCTCACCCGCGCTCACGTTCAACAGGGTCGACGTGAACCGGCTCGGCTCGGTCGGCACGCCGATCCCGGGCGTCGAGGTGAAGGTCGCCGCCGACGGCGAGGTCCTCGCGCACGGTCCGAACGTCTTCAAGGGGTATTGGGAGAACGAGGAGGCCACCCGCGCCGTCCTGGACAAGGACGGTTGGTATCACACCGGTGACCTCGGCGAGTTCGACAAGGACGGCTTCCTATGGCTCCGCGGCCGCAAGAAGGACATGATCGTTCTGGCCGACGGCACGAACGTCTATCCCGAGGACATCGAGAACGCACTCGCGGCCGATCCGCGCATCGAGGCACTCGCGACGCCGCTCCGGCCGGCGATCGCGACCGTCGTCGGTCTGCAGCGTCCCGGCGAGGACATCCAGGTGCACGCCGTCTTCCTCGTCAAGGACAAGGAGCAGGTCGCATCGATCGTGCGCGATACCAATGTCAAGCTGTCGGGCAATCAACAGATCCGCGGCTGGACGATATGGCCCGAGGACGAGTTCCCCACCACGCCGACGCAAAAGGTGAAGAAGCGCTTCGTGACCGAGCGCCTTCTGACGATGGGCCGCATCGACCAGGCGCGCGCGGCAACCCCCGATCAGGCGACGCGTCCCCTGACCGAGGTCGAGCGGATCATCACGCAGGTCACGAACCTGCCGCCCGCCGCGGTGCATCAAGGCGCGACGCTCTCGGCTGACCTTGGTCTCGACTCGCTCGGACGCGTCGATCTGCTCGGCGCGATCGAAGAGGAGCTCGGCGCGTATGTCGACGAGGCAGCGCTCGAGCCGAACGCCACGGTCGCCGAGCTCGAGCGCATGGTCGCCGCGGCTCGTGACGTGAAGCGCGATACCGGCATCTACGGCTGGCCGCTCAGCCCGCTGGTCCGGTCGTTCGGCCTGCTGCTGCAGCAGACGCTCATCTATCCGCTGGTGCACATCTTCTACAAGGTCAAGGTCACCGGGAAGGAGAAGCTTGTCGGCCTGCGCGGGCCGGTGCTCTTCGCGCCGAACCACAGCCTCCACTGGGACAACGGGATCATCCTCATGGCGATCCCCCTCTCGTGGCGCTGGAAGCTCGCGGTGGCCGCGGCCGCCGACGACGTCTTCGGCAACAAGCTGAACGGTCTCTTCTCGTCGGTGCTCGCGAACGCGTTCCCGCTCGCGCGCGAGGGCGCGATCCGCCGCAGCCTCGAGCTCCTCGGCGCACGACTCGACCGGCAGTTCTCGGTGCTCATCTATCCGGAGGGAAAGCTGACGATCGGTGGGCCGATGCAGCCATTCAAGTCCGGAACGGGACTCATTGCGGTCGAGGGGGCCACGCCCGTCGTTCCGATGAAGCTGAAGATCACCAAGGTGTCAGTGCTCGACCATCTCGACCGGAAGTGGGAGCCCGCGCGATCGAACGGCTGGCGCGGTGATGTGGAGGTCGTGTTCGGCGAACCCATCTACTTCACCGCCGGCACACCACCGAGCGAGGCGACCGCGAAGCTTGAGGCGGCGGTAGCGGCGCTCTAGTGGCGGACGAGGCACAAACACAGCTCGCCCGCTGGTGGGTGACGCGCGTCCTCGTGGCGGCGGCCGCCGTTGTCGCGGTCATGTTCGCGCTGCGCCTCGTGTCCGAAGCGTTGGCGGAGCTCTCGCACGTGATCGTGCTCGTCGTCTTCGGCGTCGTCATCGCCTTCGCGCTCGCGCCATTGGTCGAGCGCATCCAGCGGGTCGTGCGACGGCGCGGGGTCGCGGTGGCGCTCACCGCGATCACCGCTCTCGTCGTGCTTGTCGCGGCATTGGCGAGCCTGGCGGTGCCGCTGATCCGCGAGACGCGTGATCTGGCGGTCGACGTTCCGCGCTACGCCGCGATGCTGTCGAGCGACGAGCCACTGGGCATCGGTGGTCTCGTGATCTCCGGCGAGGTGCGTCAGCGCATCGGTACGGAGATCGGTGCGCGCCTGGGTGACTGGTCGCAGGACGCGGCACGCGCTGCGCTGCGCGTCGGCGCCGGGGTCATCGACTTCTTCTTCATGTTCGTCCTCGGCGTCTACCTGCTGGTGAGCGGTCCGCAGGTGCGCCGCTGGGTGCACAGCTTCCTGGTGCCGGAGAAGCAGCGCGCTGAATTCCTGCGCATCGAGGCGGAGGCCGCGCGGTTGTTCGGGGCGTACATCCGCGGTCAGCTGCTCCTCGGCCTCATCGTCGGGACGGTCTCCGGTATCGCGTACTTCGCGCTGGGCGTTCCGTACGCGGTCCTGCTCGGCGTTCTCGCCGGCATCTTCGAGCTCGTTCCGATCGTTGGTCCGATCGTCGCCGGCGGCGTCGCGGCAGCGGTCGCGCTCACGCAGCCCTTCCCGCTGGTCGTGTGGGTCGTGCTGGCCGCGCTCGCCGTCCAGCAGCTCGAGAACAACCTGCTCGTGCCGCGGATCTCGGGCGGTGCCGTTGGTCTCCACCCGCTGGCGGCGCTCCTCGCGGTCCTCGTCGGGGTCGAGATCGCAGGCATCATCGGCGCACTGTTCGCGGTCCCACTCACTGGACTCGCCTGGAGCATCTACCGCGCGCGCAGGGAACGGCCGCCGGTCAGGGGCGCGCCCGCACGAACCTAGCTCGCCACGATCGCGCGGGGCGGAATCTCCGGCGCATCCATGTCGGCACGCTGCCACGCGTAGCGGCGATCCTTCCGATTCGATGCGGCCGCGTGCGAGCCGTCCGCGGCGAGCACCACGATGTTGAATGCCGCGTCGTCGAGCGCATTCACATCATTGATCGCTCGGCGCGCGACCTCGGCCGCGGACATGCCGCTTGCCAGCCGGTCGACCGCGGTCTTCGCCGTCACGTTGCGGATCGCGAGCTCGCCGAATCCCGTGCAGCACGCTCCGCCGTAGCGCGTATCGCAGTAGTTGCCCGCGCCGACGATCGGCGAATCGCCGAGCCGTCCTGGGTATTTGTACGCCCAGCCGCTCGTCGACACCGCGGAGGCGATGTCGCCCGCGCGGTCCAGCGCGATGAAGTTGACGGTCCCGCGCTCTTCACCGACGGTCTTCGCGACGACTGGCGCCAGCTTGGCCCGGCGCCGCACGCTCGCGGGCGTTTCGCGCGCTTTCTTCAGCTGCTCGACCCACATCTTTCGCGTCGACGGCGTGAGCAGCGTCGCCTTTTGTGCGCCGATCTCGGCCGCGAACCGCGCCGCGCCGTCACCGACGAGCATGACGTGCGGGAGGCGTTCCATCACGGCACGCGCGACGGTGATCGGGTGGAGGTAGCCGGCAAGCGCTCCGACCGCGCCAACGCGGTGCGTCGTTCCGTCGACGATCGATGCGTCGAGCTCGACAAGACCGAGCACGTTCGGCTTCCCGCCGCGGCCAACGCTCGTATCGGAGGGGTCCGCCTCGATCACGCGCGCGCACGCCTCGACCGCATCGAGCGCGCTGCCGCCCTTACGCAGCACCGCGATGCCGGCTGCCAGCCCGGGCGCGCCGTTCCCGCTCGCGATCACGATCGGTGTGATCGTTTTCATTTACCCGCCGGTGCTCACTCGCTCGGGGCGGTCATGCCACGTGCGGGGGAGCGAAACACCTCGCAGGAGTGAGAACCAGATCGCATTCCTGTTGACGGACACGGCGGCACTGTAGGCGGAAGTCGCGGTTTCATCTTCACGGGGGACCGCGTCTCCCCTGCCGGTCCGATGGCGCGATGCGCGCCGAGCGCCAAAGTCACTCACATGTTGAATGCATCGCCGATGGCCTGGACCGCAAACGTATTCGCACCCCGCTCGCCCCACCCCGAAGGGGATGTGACCGTCGTGCTCCGCGTCACCTACAACACGCTCGAAGCGATCATCCGTGACGAGTTCATGCTCACGGAGTCGCGGGTCGCGCATTAGTGCTAGGCCGTCGCAACCGCCTGGCCGCGCTTCTTGCGATCCTCCTCCGCAAGCTGGCGCCGGAGCGTCTTCCCGATGAGGGTCTTCGGCAGCGACTCACGGAACTCGATGTCCTTGGGGACCTTGAACGGCGCGAGCTGAGTGCGGCAATGCGCGATGATCTCTTCAACGGTCGCCTTCGCTCCGGGCTTTAGGACGACGAAGGCCTTCACCTCTTCGCCCTTGATCGGATGCGGAACGCCGATCGCCGCGCTGTCCAAGATCGCCGGATGCGTCGCCAGCGCCTCCTCGACCTCGCGGGGATACACGTTGAACCCCGAGACGATGATCATCTCCTTCTTGCGGTCGACGATCGACACGTAGCCGTCGGCGTCGACTGTGGCGATGTCGCCGGTGTGGAGCCACCCTTCACGTATCGTCTGCGCGCTCTCCTGCGGATTGTTGTAGTAGCCGTCCATCAGCTGCGGACCGCGTAGCACCAGCTCGCCGGACTCGCCGGGACCGACCTCGCGCGTGCCGGTGTCGAGGTCGACGATCTTCGAATCGACATCCGGGTACGGCACGCCGACGCTGCCCACCTTCTGCTTGCCCTTGCCGAAGAGCGGATTGCAGTGCGTGACCGGCGCCGCCTCGGTGAGCCCGTAGCCCTCGACGAGGTTCGCGCCGGTAAGCTCGACGAACTTCCGATGCGTTTCGACGAGCAGTGGCGCCGAGCCCGACACGCACGCCGCGATCGAGCGCAGGTCGTACTTGGTGGCGAGCGGCGAGTTGATGATCGCGTTGTAGATGCGCGGCGCGCCGCTGAAGGTGTTCGGTTTGTGGCGCTCCACGTCCTTCAACACGTGCGCGAGGTCGAACTGCGGTTCGAGGATCATGGCTGATGCGCTCTGGATCGAGAGGCCCATCACCACGGTCAGCCCGTACACGTGGAAGAACGGCATGACCGCCATGCCCGTGCCCTTCGCGTCCTCCAGGTTCGTGAACCAGGCGCGGCACTGGAGGATGTTCGCGACGAGCGCGCGGTGCGAGAGCATCGCGCCCTTGCTCACACCGGTCGTGCCGCCGGTGTACTGAAGGAGCGCGACGTCGTCCTTCCGCGTGCCGCCGTCGAACGGGGTGGGCGGCGCGTCGAGCACGTCGCGGAACGCGACTGCGCCGTCATCGCCCTTGAACGGCTGGCGATGTCCGTCCTTCTTCTCCTTTGCGAGCGTGAACATGACGCGCAGGAGCGGCGGCATCTCCTCTTTGATGTTCGTGACGATCACGTTCTTCACGCTCGTCCCGCCGCGAGCGGCCTTCGCGACCGGATAGAGCCGCGACAGCACGACGAGCGTCGCCGCGCCAGAGTCCGCGAGCTGGTGATGCAGCTCGGGCGCGGTGTACAGGGGATTGCACGGGACGACCGTCGCCCCGGCGCGGAGCGCTCCAAAGAATGCGACGACGAACTGCGGCGTGTTCGGCAGGAGGATCGCGACACGGTCGCCCTTCTTCACGCCGAGCTTGCGCAGGCCGTTCGCGAAGCGCCACGCGTCGTCGGAGATCGACTTGTACGTGCGCTTGGCGTTGAAGAAGATCGTCGCGACCGCGTCCGGATAGCTCTCGGCGGCATCGTCGAGCAGCGCGTGCATCGTCACATCGGGATAGCTGAGCGTCGCCGGCACGCCTGGGTCGTAGTGCTTCGTCCACGGCCGCGCGGCCATCGGCGCCACATCCTTGGCTCGGACCGCGATCTTCTTCGCCATTGCCCGCCCTTCCTTCTACGCCTTGAGAAGATCCTCCGCGATGATCATGCGCTGCACCTCGCTGGTCCCCTCGTAGATGCGAAGGATCCTTGCGTCACGATACGCGCGCTCCACCGGCGAGTCCTTCATGTAGCCCATGCCGCCATGGATCTGCAACACGCGGTCGGCGACGCGGTTGGCGAGCTCTGACGCGTAGACCTTCACCATCGCCGCTTCGCGCGAGACCCGCAGGCCACGGTCAAGCTTCGCGGCAGCGTCATAGACCATCAGCCGCGCCGCGTGGATCTCGACCGCGCTGTCCGCGAGCATCCACTGGATCGCCTGATTCGCGGCGATCGGCTGCCCGAACTGCTTGCGCCGCTTCGCATGCGCGACGGCGAGCTCGAGGAGATGCTGGCTCGTCCCGACCGCGCCTGCGGAGAGCGACACGCGCCCGATGTCGAGCGCGCCGAGCGCCGTGCGGAAGCCCGCGCCGACCTCGCCGCCAAGCACGTTCTCCTCGGGCACCTCGCAGTCCTCGAAGATCAGCTCGCCGGTCTTCGAGCCGCGAAGGCCCATCTTCTCGTCGACCCTGCCGACGCGGAAGCCCTTGAATCCCTTTTCGACGATGAAGGCAGTGATGCCACCGCGCGCGCCCTTGGTCCGGTCGTTGGACGCGTAGACCACGACGACGTCGGCGATGGGGCCGTTGGTGACCCAGATCTTCGTGCCATTCAGCAGCCACTGGCTGCCGTCCTTTCGCGCGGTCGTCTGGATCGAGGCGGCGTCGGATCCGCTCGACGGCTCGGTCAGCGAGAACGCTGCGAGCTTGCGCCCAGAGGTGAGGTCCGGCAGGTAGCGGCGCTTCTGGTCGTCGGTGCCGCCGAGGTAGATCGACATGCTCCCGATGGAGGTGTGCGCACCGATGAGGTTCGAGAACGCCGCCGACGTGCGGCCGAACTGCTCGAGCGCGAGGCAGTAGCCGAGGTCGCCCGCGCCGACTCCGCCGCATTCCTCGGGGAACGGGAGACCGAAGAAGCCCAGGGCAGCCATCTCGCGCACGATCTCGCTGGGGATCTCGTCGCTGTCCTCGACCTGCTTCTCGATCGGCTGGAGGCGTGTCTCGACGAAGTCGCGCACGGTGCGGGCGAGCAGCGTGAGCTCTTCCGGAATGTCGAAATCCATCACGCCTCCCCCACATGGATCGCCGCGACGCCGAAGGTCAGCCGCTCGTAGCGTACGCGCGCGAATCCGGCGTCGCCCATCAGTTCAGCGAGGCCGTCCGCGTCCGGGAAGGCGGCCACCGAGCGCGGCAGGTAGCGGTACGCGGCGGCGTCTCCGCCGAGCAGCGCCGCGATACGCGGCACGAGCTGATGCAGGTACAGGCGGTACCCGAGCCCGATGAACGCGCTCGGCGGTGTCGAGAACTCGAGGATGGCCGCGCGTCCGCCGGGGCGCAGAACTCGGCGCATCTCGCGCAGACCGACCGCGAGGTCACCGAAGTTGCGCACCGTGAATCCGGCTACCACGCGGTCGAACGATGCATCCGCGAACGGCAGTGCCGCCGCAGAAGCGAGCAACGGTGCCAACCGCGGGTCCACGCGTGCGGCGGCGCGCTGGCGCACTGCGTCGATCATCAACGGAGACAGGTCGATACCGACGATGCGGACGGACGGGTCTGACGCGTCGAGCAGACCGAACGCGAGATCACCGGTGCCGACACCGACGTCGAGCGCGATCTCGCGCGGACCCATGCGCGCGACAGCGGCAGTTCGGCGACGCCAGCCCACGTCACGTCCGCCTGAGAGAACGCGATTGAGCGCGTCGTAGCGTGGGGCGACGCGGTCGAACATCTCCGCCATGCGCCTGTCGTGGTCCTTTGAGCGCGCCACTGCGTATTTCACGCTAACGTGGCGCCATCGGCACCGCCCTCTTCGTGTACGCGCATCCCGATGACGAATCGTTCGGCATCGCCGGCACAGCAATGAAGCTCGCGGCCGCCGGACACACGACAGCGCTTCTCACGCTCACGCGCGGCGACGTCGGAATGTGGTTCGGCAAGGAGCGCGGATCATGGACGCCCGCCGAACTCGCCGCAGAGCGGAGCAGGGAATGGCGCGAGGCCGTGAAGATCATCGGCTTCAAACACGCGCGCCTGCTCGAGTGGCCCGACGGCGGTCTCGCGACCTCACCGGCCGAGCGCGTGACCGCCGACGTCGTGCAGTTCGTGCGCGAGATCAGACCCGACGTGATCTGTACGTTCGGTCCTGAGGGCGCCGGCAGCGAGCACGACGACCACCGGGCCGCGTCGTTCTACGCGGTGCGCGGCTTCCATCGGGCGGCGCTCGCCGACCAGTACCCCGATCGCGGCGCGCCGCACGCCGCGCGCCGGCTTTTCTTCGGCGCCTCACCGCTGATGCCGGATCTGCCGTTCGTCGCGATGACGCCGACCCACACCGTCGACATGCGCGAATACCAGGACCGGAAGGCGCAGGCCTTCGAGTGCCACAAGACGCAGTTCAAGGACCGCGACCGGTTCTATCAGATGCTCGAGCGGCGCGGCGGCAAGGAGTTCTTCCACCTCGCGATCGATCGTGCCGCCACCGTGCCCGACCCCGGCGACCTTCTGGCCTGATGGACACGATCCTCACGCTGCCGCTCGTCCTCGCCGTCGTGCTCGTGGAGCTCGCGCTCGGCGGCACGTTCGTCTCGTGGTTCCTCGAACGGCGCGGCGAGGCGCCGGGCGGATTCGTCAAGCTCGTCGCGGGGGTCGATGCGATCGCCGGCGCGGCCGCGCTCGGTCTCGCACCCACGCTGCCACGCGGCGACGCTGCCCTTCGCGTTGGCCTCAACCCGGGAGCGCTCTCGTCGCTCGGCCAGGCGCTCGCGCTCGTCGCGATCCTGATGACTGTGCAGCTGGCGTTCACGTTCGTGCCGGCCCGCGTGCTGCGCAATATCGGCGGGATCCTGGCCATCGCCGCGGGCCTCGTCGCACTCAGCGTCGCGACGTTCGCGCGAACGGCGCAGGGTCCGACCGACACGTTCGGGCTCGCACTCGCGTTCGCGGTCGCACCACTTGGCGCCCTCGCCCTTGGCGGTCTCGACGGCGCGATGCTCCTCGGCCACTGGTATCTGGTGACGCCGAAGCTGCCGACGGCGCCGCTACGCAATGCGTCGCTCATCGTCGTCACGGCCGTCGTCCTGCAGCTCGTCGTCGTGCTCGCGACGGTGATGCGTGGCGACCTATCGGGCACGACCCAGACGGGACTTGTCGTCGCGATCGGCATCCGTATCGGCGTCGGTCTCTTGATGACCCTCGCCGTCGCGCTCGCGGCGTGGTGGACGGCGCGGATGAACACGCAGTCCTCGACTGGCCTGCTTTACGTCGGACTTGGCTCGGCGCTGGCGGGCGAGATCAGCGCGCGGGTGTTGTTCTTCCTGACTGGAGCGGCTGTTTAGGTACCCGGAGTCTTGATGGTGGTCCAGTGCGCGCCGCCGTCCATGGTCCGTTGGATCGCGCCGCGCACGGTGGCGTAGCCGACGAGTGGATCGCCGAAGACGATGTCCGGCGCGATCGGCGCGGCCTGCGAGTAGTCGGTGGTGAACGCGTGCCATGTGGCTCCACCGTCGGTCGTTTCCTTGGCTGAGCCCGGCGCGTCGATCTGGAACCACCGCGTTGCGCTGACGAAGGTGAACGCGCCCCCGCTTTCGGGGATCGTCGCGACGTAAGACCACGTCGAGCCGCCGTCGACCGATCGGAACGCATACGTGGTCAGCCGTCCGCCGGTATCTCCTGAAGCGGCAAGCAGCAGCGTCGTTCCCACGACGCGAACCCGACCGGGTTGAAGGACGGCCCCGCCTGCCCGGGTCGTGAAGCCGGGCGGGTCCGGAAGCGGGCGCGATGCGCCCCAAGTACGGCCGCCGTCCACAGTCCGATAGATCACCGGCGCGCTGTTTGGATCTCTTGAGCTGAGAAACCCGACCTCGGGATCGGCGAATGTCAGACCGCTCTTGCATGGGCCGCCGAAGAGTCCGCTTGGATCGGCGCCTGCGGGAGGCGCGGCCGGGACGACCTGCGACCAGGTCACGGCGCCGTCGGTGGTATGCGCGACTCCCGTCCATTGAACTGAGCACGCCGCGCCGGATGAACCGGTCGTCTTCTGCCATCCCTCGCTGTCGCTGATGAACGAGATGTCGCGACCGAAAGCGAGCGGGTCGAGGGCAGCAGAACGGTCCTGCCACGTATCGCCGCGGTCCGTCGAGAGGAAGAGGCGGCTGCCTGCGACGAGCGCCCAGACCACGTTTGCTGATGGCGCGCTCAGCTGCGCGGTGTTCGGCATCGGGATCGGTGTGGCCGAAGAGCCGGGCGCGGATGAAGCGGACGCGCTGGCAGTCGGCGACGCGGTCCCCGTCGCCGACGGCACGCTGCTTGGTGACGGCGACGCATTCGGAGCGCTCGTGGCTGGAGGTGTGCAGCCGGTCAGCAGGAAAAGCAGCGCAGCGATGAGCAGTGACCGAGGCATCTGGATCATGTACCAGTGTGCGAGGCGTTCTGTGTCAATGCGTCAGCGCTTCGGCCCTCAAGGCGTACAACTGCGCTAGTAGTTGATGCTCGGTGCTGTTCTTCCTTACGGGAGCGGCTGCGTGGCCGGCATCGACCTTCGACCTCGCGAGGGGTTCATTAGGAGCACGCGACGTCTCGGTCCTGGAACGGGTGGCGTGCCGAGCGGTGGCAGCGTTCCGACGAGGAAGCTCCGCGTGCAGTACATACAGGTCTGGCCGACCGGCGTATACGGTCCTGGCCAGATCTCGATCTCCTGCGGATCTGGGACTTCGAAGCCGCAGCGCGTCCAGAGTCGCAAAACGTGCAGCACATCTCCCTCGAGCCCGTGAGGCAAGGCGTCCTCGCGCACCTGGTGCCAGCTCGAGTGGCCGCCCTCGACGACCCAACGCACCCATACGTACCTCGTCGCCTCGACGCGCATCACGACCCGGCGGGTCGGCACTACTTTTTCTTCGCTTTCGCCTTTGTCTTCGCCCGCGTCGCGCGGCCCTTCTCGATGCGCTCGCGGTCGGCGAGCGCGTGCTGAACCGTCTTGAACTTCGAGAGCTCCGCGCGCCGGTCCTTCTGGACGTTCTCGCGGAACTGTGGATCGGTCGACTGCTGTCGAGCCCGCGCGCTGTCGCGCATCGCGGCGTCGACGATCTTCGCGACCCGTTTGAGCTTCCGGAGCGGCACCCGGGAAAGTGTACGAAGCCGTGCTAGCGGTTCCGCTCCGCGCGCACGAAGCCAGCGGTGCCGAGAACCATGAAGACGGCGAATTCTGCGCCGATGATCGCGAGGTTGGTCGGCAGATCGAAGATCGGCACGCCCGAGCCGCTGCCGTAGTAGACGTCGCGTATGAGGTCGACCGCGTAGCGCATCGGCGCGATCTTCGTGAGGATGTCGAGAAACCACGGCAGGTTCTGGATCGGGTTGAAGATCCCGGCGAGAAAGAACTGCGGCAGCATCACGAACGGGAAGATCTGGTTCGCCTGTCGCTGGTTCTCGAGACGCGACAGCACGAGGACACCGAACGCTCCGCCGTAGACCGCGATGATCAGCGCGGCAGGGATCATGGCGACGATCTTCTCGAGCGTGAACGGCACGCCGAGGATCAGGCCGAACAGGAGGATGGCGAGGAACTGCGGGAAGGCGACGAGCGATTCACCGAGGATCTTCCCGAAGATGATCGAGTAGCGCGAAATGGGCGAAACGAAGATCTCCTGGCTGAAGTCCTGCTCGCGGTCCATCAGGAGCGAGATGACGCCGAGCGCGGTGGACTGCCAGATGGTCTGGGCCAGCACGCCGGTGAACACGAAGTGCAGCAGGTTGAAGCTGGTCGCGCCACCGAAGCCCGCTTGCAGGCTCGTGCCGAGGATCCCAATGAAGATGAGCGGGAACGCGAAGTCGGAGACGATGCGCGCGCGGTCACGGAGCAGCTTGATGAGGTCGCGGTGCGCCAGCGTCAGGATGGCGGACATCTCACTCACTGACTGTTCCCACGATCTCGAGATACGCGTCCTCGAGGCTGGGCATGTGGGTGCGCACTAGCGTGAGCGGCGTGTCGATCGCCTTAAGCGCGGCGTGCGTGTGACGCGAATCGACGTGAACGCGGAACGGCCCCTCGCCGTCGCTGCGAAGCTCGAGCCGCCCGAGCTCCTGACGCAACCGCGGACGGTCCTCGGCGTCGATGAGCACGTATTCCTGCACGAGATCGGACTTGATGCGCGCGGGCGTACCGAACGAGACGACCTTGCCTTTGTCGATGATGCAGATCGTGTCGGCCTCCTCGGCCTCCTCGAGATAGTGCGTCGTCAAGAAGATCGTGGTGCCGCTGTCGCGCCGGATGGCCGTTAGGTATTCCCAGAGGGTTCGGCGGCTCGGAACATCGAGGCCGGCCGTCGGCTCATCGAGGAACAGCACCTTCGGTCGATGCATGAGGCTGCGCACGATCTCGAGCTTGCGGCGCATGCCGCCGGAGAACGTGCGCACCGGCTTCTGGATCTCGTCCGCGATCCCCAGGAGCTTCGCAAGGCTCTGTACCTGCTCGCGGTACGCGGCGGGCATGAGCCCGTAGCTCGGCGCATACGGGTACAAGCCGTAGAGGATCGCGTGGAAGCGGACGTTCTCCTCCGCGGTCAGGTTCATATCGAGGCTGGGGCGCTGGAAGATGATGCCGACGATCCGTCGTACCGCGCTCGCCTCGCGCACGATGTCGTGTCCATCGATCGTCGCCGTTCCGCCCGTCGGCGAGAGGGTCGTGGTGAGGATCGAGATCGTCGTGCTCTTGCCGGCGCCGTTCGGACCGAGCAGGGCGAAGAACTCGCCGGCGCGCACATCGAATGAGAGACCGTCGACGGCGTTCCGGTCCGCCTTCTTGTACCGCTTCGTGAGGCCGTCGAGGTGGATCACCGCCGGATTTTAGGTGCGGAGCGTGGCGCGGTTATCACTGCCCGCGTTCTCCCGAGAACGCCGACGGGCGTCCATCCGGGCCAGAGTCTGCTCAAGAGAGAGCACCGGAGGTGACCGAGATGGCTACGACGTGGGAGATGATCGCGATCTGCATGGAGGACGCCGTCAGGGCCGAGGATCTCGTAAAGGAGCTCGCGTTCCGCCGCGAGCTGCGCATCGACCCCCAGAAGGCGCTCTCCGCGTTCGAGCTGCGCGCTAAGCCCGCGCGCTAGCTGATCTAGCGGCCGGCGGCGCGCCGGCGCGGATGGCGCTCGCGGACGGGTTCGTCCTCGAGCACCTCCCATTCGCGGGCGCTGTAGAGGTTCGCCGCGAGGCCGGCGTCGGCGATGAGCAGGACGAGGGCGGCGATCGCGAGGAGGAAGGGCGCGGGCGACGGCGCGGCCTGACCAAGTTCGAGGCTGCGCAGCACCGCTGAGATCCCGTAGAGGAGCAGCGCTCCGATCGCGGCCGCTTCGTCGACGCGCGCAAGACCGCGGTCTTCACGATCGACATCCCCGTACTCGACGACAGACGTGACCGCTGCGATGCCTACGACAACGAAGGTCGTCACCACGATCCACTGCGACGCGACGACGAAAGCGCTCGTATCGCGCGCGCCCCAGCCGAACCACGCCATCAGATCGATGAGCGTGGCCGCTGATCCGAGCCCGATCGCGACGAACGCGAGCGGCGAGCGCGGCGCGAAGCCCAGACGGCGGCCTTCGAGGAACTCCTTCACGGAGCGCTCATGCTAGCGGGGCGGAGGACCCTCCGTTGGCGTGGGGAGTCAGCACCCGGGCTCGCCATCGTGACCGCAGCAGGCCTGCCGGAGCACCACGCGAAGCCACAGGTTGCGTGACGCGACGACGATCCGGCGCGGCAGTGGGATCGCGCTCTCGGTGAAGTTCCGGATCGCCCGCCCGAGGCTGCCGCGGCGGTGATGGTGATGCACCTCCGTACTATCGCTGTGATGCCAGACGACGCAAAGGGCGTGAGCACCCGGCACGTCGAGCTCACGCTCGAGGAGATCGCGGAGCTCCTCCCGGGAACGGGCGAGCTCATGGCCTCAGTGGGCGAGTGCTGGTGGAAGTGCGCGTACGCCGCCCGTGGCGGTAACTGGCCGCTCGCCGCGTACTTCGTACGCCGAGTGCGCTCGCTGCAGCGCAAGCTCGCCGTCGTGCGGCCGAAGTACGCAGGCGATCTAGCGGCGTTCGAGGACGAGCACATCGACCCGGCACTCGCGGCGTGCGATGCCGCGGACCAGAAGTCCTTCGACCGCGTCTTCGCGGCAGCGACGGACAAAGCGAACGAGCTGCACGTGAAGTGGGCGAAGCCCTACATCCGCTGGACGCTGCCGGACGAGCCACCGAAAGACCTCGAGATGTCCGGCCAGCTGTAGGCAGACTCGGTGACGCGCACACCGTCGAGCTCTCGCTCCTCGTCGCGGATCCAGGCACCACCCATCCGTTCATAGAAGCCACGCGACGGCGCGTTCTCGCGCAGCACCCAGATGATCATCGAATCGAGGCCACGGTCGACGAGCTCTTTCGCCGCGGTGTGCAGCAGTTCGCGACCGAGGCCACGGCCGTGGTACTCGGGCAGAACGTAGATCGCGTAGACCTCGCCACGGAACGGATCATCAAGCGAACGCGAGGGGCCGCCCATGCAGAAGCCAACGACCGCACCACCGTCTTCCGCCACGAGCACGAACTGAGTTGGTGGCAGGGCCGCTATCAGTGCACGCCGGCGTGTCGCGTCGTAGCCGAGTCGGTCGAGGAGCGAGTCAGGCATCAGCCCGCGATACGTCTCGCGCCAGGTGTCGGTGCGAACGCGCTCGATCGCATCGGCGTCCTCGACGCGCGCACGTCGCACGATCACGGCGCGAATCCTAGGCTGCGTCACGCGATGCTCGGCGATTGGGCCATCTTCTTCCTCGCGTTGCTCCTCGTTCCAGTGCTGCTGCTCGAGGAGACCAGCACCGACCCCGCTGTCGTCGACGCAGCGACCGTCGCGAACGCGGTCATCTGGATCCTGTTCGCGGTCGATTACGCGATCGATCTGTGGCGCGCACCGGATCGTGGCGCGCACGTCCGTTCGCACTGGTTCGATCTCGCGCTCATCGTCGTGTCGCCGCCGCTGCTCGTGCCGCCAGAGGCGCAGGCGCTGCGCGTGCTGCGCGCGGCGCGTCTGCTTCGCGTGTTCGCAGCCGTCGGCGTGATGTACGAGCGACTGGGTCGCCCGCTCACACGCAACGCAGCGCTCGTGATCGTCGGCGTGCTCTTCGCGGTGATCCTCGCCGGCGGTCTCCTGATCCGCTGGGTCGAGCCGGCTGCGTTCCCGAACGTGCTGACCGGCTACGCCTGGGCGATCGCCACGCTCGTGACCGCCGGGCACGCGCCACCCGAACCCATCACCGTCGCGGGTCGCGCGATCTCATCGACGATCGTCGTGATGGGTCTCGGAAGCTTCGTCGCGCTTGCGGCAAGCCTCGCAGGGAGACGCTGATCGCGAAGGCGAGTGCGTTGACGGCGGTGACAGATTGCGCTTAGGAGACAGCGGGCGCATCGCGAACGAGAGTTGAGCCCGCGGCTAGCGACTGCGGAGCGAGAGCGAGTGGAGCGGGCGAGTTTTCGAGAGAGCGATGCGCCCGCTGGCGACACCGGGGCAGGACCCGCGGCCTTCAAGGCCAGCGATCAGGGGTGAGCGTCGAACCAGTCGGCAATCCTCTTCGCGTGCTCGACGCGATTTCGCGGCTTGCCGCCGCGCGTGAGGTCGTGGTTGTCCTCGGGGAAGCGCACGAACGTCGTCTCGACCCCATGCCAGCGCAGCGCGATGAAGAACTGCTCCGCCTGCTCGATCGGGCAACGGAGATCGCGCTCGGCGTGAAGGATCAACAGCGGTGTCTTCACCTTTGGCACGTACGTGAGCGGTGAGCGCTCGATCAGCTTGTCGGCCTTGTGCCACGGGGTGGCCTCCCCCATCTCGTGCTCCCAGAAGTGCCAGCCGATGTCGCTCGTGCCGAAGGCCGATATGTTGTTGCTGATGCTCCGCTGCGTGGCAGCCGCGCGGAAGCGCGTCGTGTGGCCGATGATCCAGTTCGTCATGAACCCGCCGTAGCTACCGCCAGTCACGTAGAGCCGCTTCTCGTCGACCCAACCGGTGGAGAGCGCGTGATCGACACCGGCCATGAGGTCTTCGTAATCCTTGCCGCCCCAATCGCCGACGCACGCGCTGGAGAACTTCTCGCCGTACGCGTGGCTGCCCCGCGGATTCGTATACAGAACGCCATAGCCCCGGCCAGTGAGCACCTGGAACTCATGGAAGAAGCCGTTGCCGTACGTCGAGTGCGGCCCGCCGTGGACTTCGAGCACGAGCGGCCACTTCTTCGACGCGTCGAAGCCGCGCGGCTTCATGAGCCAGCCTTCGACCATCCAGCCGTCGGCACCTTTGAACTCGACGCGCTCCGGCGGCGTGATGTGCCGTGTCCGCATGAGCTCGCCATTCAGGTCGGTGAGGCAGCGAAGACCGTCGCCGAGCTCGCCAACAGCAACGTCGCCGGGGCAGGTGGCATGTGAGAAGACGCACGCGAATCGCTTTGCGTCGTTCGCGAGCGAGAGGCTGACGACCTGATGCGCGCCGAGCGTTTCCGCGACCACCTCGCCGCCCGCCACGGGAACGCTGTAGACGTTGGCGGTGCCCTGGTCGGAGCCGACGAAGATGACGCGCGTACGATCGGCGTTCCACTTTGGGGCGAGCGTCGAAACCTGTGCGCGCATGTCGCTCATCACGACCGAACCGACCGTGCGATCCCATTTCGCGAGTAGGTCGGTGCCCTTGCCGCCGCCGGCCGCGGGCCAGAGCCAAAGGTGCACGTTCTTCGAGGCGGAGCCGAGCGCCTTCTCGACGCCGTAAGACGCGATCGTCTTGCCGTCGGGGGACCACGACGGATTGCCGTACTGACCGACCTCGTTCGTCACGCGACGCGTCGCGCCGTCGGCGACGGCTGTGACGTGGATGTCCGCGACCGTGTTGCGCTCCCGATCGGGGCTGCGGTTCGAAATGAAGGCGATCTCGCGACCATCCGGTGACCACGCGAGCTGCTGATCGTCCCAGTCGCCATCGCTGAGCCGCCGAGGTTCACCACCCGCAACATCGACGAGCCAGATGTGCTTGCGGCGCTGATCGGACAGGAATCCCTCATCGGTCTTGTAGCGCATGCGCTCGTACACGCGCGGACCGTCGTCCTCGGCGTCCGCGGCCTTCGCGTCCTTCACGGTGAACGCGAGCTGGCGCCCGTCGGGCGACCACACAATGTCGCCGCAGTCATCTTCGAACGTCGTCAGCTGCCGCGCCTCGCCGCCATCGAGCGAGAGCACGAACACGTTCTTCGGTTTGCCCTTCTTGCCCTTGCCGTCGGCGGCCTTCTCCGGCGCCCCTCGATCCGAGAGGAACGCGAGTGTCCGACCGTCGGGCGACCAGCGCGGGTTCGCGTCCTGGCCACCCCCCGACGTGAAGCGGGCGGCCTGGCGCGAGCCATCGAACGGCACAAGCCATATCGCAGACCGATAGCCGTCGTGCTCGGGAGCCACCGTGCGCACGACGAACGCCACGCGCTCGCCGTCAGGCGAGAGCTGCGCGTCGGCGAGGAAACGGAAGGCGTAGAGATCCTCCGCGGTCATCGGAGGAAGAAGGTCTGGCACCGAGTCGTATCGTGCCATATGTGGGACGTCTCACGCCGCGGGAGCGAACCGGCCTCCTCGTTGGCGTGCTCGCGATGTTCCTCGCGTTGGACGTCGCGTTCCTCGTCTCACTGGTCGGGCTGCCCTTCACGCCGTTCGCGCTCGGTCAGGCGATCATCGACGTGCTTCCCGGTTGGATCTCCATCCCGCTGATCGAGCTGCTCCACTTCTGGGCGAAGGCGCTCCTCGTCATCGGCGTGCTCGCGCTGTTCCTCATCGCGGGCGGCATCGCCGGGATATTCGCGATCTCACCGCGGCGCGGCGACGGGGCTGTCATGGGCGCGGTGGCCGCGCC
>Ga0207653_10000379_pt1 | contig 20585 bp, 25 predicted proteins | sample KBSK5251metaG_FD_184341 | JGI IMG/M metagenome (GOLD analysis project Ga0207653, IMG submission 184341) | Corn, switchgrass and miscanthus rhizosphere microbial communities from Kellogg Biological Station, Michigan, USA - KBS K5-25-1 metaG... | ecosystem: Host-associated > Plants > Roots >...
CGTGCGCGACATCGTCAACAGCCTCGAGCCCTCGCCCGGCACGGCCGAACGGCTCGTGCGGGTGTAGTCGTGTTGCGCCAACTCGCCCGGCTCACCGTCCCGGTCGAGTCCGCGGGAGAGCGCGCATGCGCGATCGCGGTCTATGCCGATGCCGCCGATCGCACGATCCCAGCCGCCGAACGCGGGTACGAAGGGGTCGCGTGCGTCGATGACGCATCGCGGGCGCTCATCCTCCTGTGCGACGTCTGGAACGCGACCGCAATGCCGCGCATGCGCGAGTGGGCGGCCGGGCTGCTCGACTTCCTCCTGTACATGCAGCTGGAGGACGGTCGCTTCGTGAACTTCATCGCGGACTGGTCGGGTCAGCGCAACGAGGCGGGCGTCACATCCTTCCCAGGCGGGAACTTCTGGCATGCGCGTGGCGTGCGCGCGCTCGCGCGCGCGACGGTCACCCTCAACGATGAACGGGCTCGTGCCGGGCTGGAGCGCGGCCTCGAGCACATCCGCGCGGAGCGCGACGTCCCGCCGGACATCCGCTCGATCCACGTGCTCACCGCCCTGGAGCTGCTGCGCGCGGGTCAGTTCCCTGAGCTGCGGGCCGACGTCCCGATCTGGTGCGACGAGATCGCGGCGTGCCGGCACGACGGCGTTCTGTTCGACAACCCCGATGAGACCGTGCCTCACCTATGGGGTCATCAGCAAGAGGGTGTCCTCGCGGAAGCCGGCGAGTTCCTCGAGCGGTCCGACCTCATCGCGGTGGCGCGGGAGAGCGCGCTCGCCTATCTGGCGCCGCAGATCGACTCGGGCTTCGACGAGCCGACCGTCCAGCCCTACGGCGTTGCCTCGGCGATCTACGCGGTCGAGCGTCTTCGCGCGGTTACGGACGGGGCGCGCTTCGACGAGCTCTGGCTCCTGGCGCGCGCCTGGTTCGACGGGCGCAACCCCGCGCGGAGCGCGGTGTACGACCGCGAGGAGGGGCGCGTTTACGACGGCATCGACAAGGGCGTGCTCAACGTCCACTCGGGAGCGGAGTCGAACGTTGTCGGCGCGCAAGCGCTCTTGGATCAGGTGATCCGCACGGCGCCGCTGCTCGCACCGCTCGTTGAGAAGTGCTTCGCGCCAGACGTGCGCGGCCGCCTGGACGGGATGCAGAAGGCGGGTCTCCGCTAGACGACCGCGACGCGCACCGGTCGCACGGCGTTGTTCGCGTAGCCCAGCGCGCCTCGTATCTCCTCGAGCGGCTGCCGTTTGCCGTCCGCCGTCACCGCGCGTGCGAGCAGCACGAGCTGGCCGCTCTCATGAGGGGCGATCGCCGCGTGCCACTGACGCCACGCGTACGGCGAGAGCGCGTCGTCGAGCGTCGCCTCCCGCCAGGTCCGCCCGCCGTCGACCGAGACCTCGACGCGCGCGAGATCGCCTCGACCACTCCACGCGTAGCCGCGCATCACGAAGGGACGCGCCGCGATGCGATCACCGTCGCGCGGTGATGCGATCAGCGCGCGAGGCGCGATCTGACGCAGCGGCCTATCACCGACGACATACCGCTTCGTCTGGAAGAAACCACCGAACGCGTGCTCGATGAGGGTTAGCCGCGTGAGCCACTTCACCGAGGCCATGCCGTACCAACCCGGGACGATGACGCGAAGCGGGGCACCGTGCTCGGGCGTGAGATCGTCGCCATTCATCGCGTACGCGACCAGGACGTCGTCGCGCATCGCGTCGGCGACCGGAAGTGATCTCTCGAATGCGATCCGCGTCCCGACGTCAGCGGGAGTTCCCATGTCGGCGCCGATGAACAGGACTTCGACCGCACTCGCCAGCGGCTCGGCCATCTCGAGGACGGCGCGGAGCGGCGCCCCGGTCCACTCGGCGGTGCTCACGGCACCGGTGCGCCACTGCTCGCCCGCGACTGGCGGATCGAGGAAGGCGCGCCCATTGCCGGCGCACTCGAGCGTGACCACGAGCGACCGCGACGGCAGGGCGCGGATGTCGTCGAGGTCGAGCTGCAGCGGCGTTCGCACCGCGCCGTCGATCGAGAGGCGTCCTGTGACGTCGGGTATCGGGAAGTGATCGCGGACGTAGTGGCGCGATGCCGGGGTGATCACGCCGGTCTGCCGTTCGAGTGGCGTCTCCGCGTTCAGGGGCTCGCGGCTCAGGTAGACGAGGTCGTCCGCATCCATGAGGGCCAGTGTCTGGCATCGTCGCCGGACTAGCATCCGGGGGTGCCGCGGCGACTGGTGAACCTCGCGCTTCTCGTCGTCGTGCCGCTCCTCGTCGCCACCGGCCTGCTCGCCTGGATCACGCCAGGCCCCACCGCTGATGCGCTGCTCGTGGTGCATCGGGTCGCCGGTGTCGGCATCGTGCTCGTGCTCGCGTGGAAGTACGGGATCGCGCGGCGTTCGGTCCGTCGCCGCTCGCGCGGAGGTAGCCGTCTCAGCCTCGTGGTCGGCGGCTTCGCGTCCGTCGCGCTCCTTCTGGTGCTCGGCCTTGGCCTCGCGTGGTCGATCGGCATCGTGTCCTTCGACCGGCCTCTGGCGTATTCGCTGCTCAACGTGCACGTGTTCGTCGGCGTTGCGCTGGTCCCACTGATGGTGGCCCACGCAGCGCGGCGCTGGGAGTCGCGGCCCCCCGTCGCGGATCTCGGTGGTCGCCGCGTCGCGCTGCGGGCGCTCGCGGTCGGGCTCGGCGCGGTCGTCACGACCGCCGCGCTCGATCGCGTCGGCCTCGCACGCCGCTCGACCGGATCGCGCGCAGCCGCCGCATTCAGCGGGAATGACTTCCCGCTCACGATCTGGGCATTCGATGTCGCGCCGGCGATCGATGTTGCGAGCTGGCGCATGCAGGTCGACGGAGAGGTCGCCTCACCCGGCGCGATCGCGTACGACGATCTGCTCGCAATGCCTTTCACAGAGCGCGATGCCGTCCTCGACTGCACCGGAGGGTGGTGGACGGAGCAACACTGGCGGGGCGTGACCTTGGGCGACCTGCTCGCTCGGTACGGCGTGCGAGCGTCAGCGGAACGTGTCGAGGTCATCTCGCAGACGGGGCACGCTTGGTCGTTTCCCATCGGCGAGGCCGACCGGCTCCTTATCGCGACACATGTCGGAGGCGAAACCCTGAGCACCGGTCATGGGTATCCCGCGCGTCTCATCGCACCCGACCATCGCGGATTCCAGTGGATAAAGTGGGTCACTCAAGTGCATGTCGCTTAGCCTATGAAGATGCGCCGACTGTTCGTGCTCGCCGTCGCCGGTCTCGCGATCGTCGCGGCGACGGCCGTTGGATGCGGAGTGATATCCCCAGGCACTGTCCCCGGGATACCGGGTGGCCCTGGCGCGCAGCCTGTTGGCGGCGGCGTGGCGGTCAAAGCCGGTGCACCGCTGCCGATGCTGCAGGACATCGATCCGGAGGATCTCGATCCGGCGCGTGATGTCCCGGGCGTCCCGCCTGTTGCCCTCGCGCCCCCCGGCGGCGCGATCGTTCAGGCGAACGGGGTTCGCATCCCGAAGCCCGCGATGCCGACAGGGCCGCGACGCATCGGGATCCAGGTCGGCCACTGGATGACTGATCAGGTTCCGGCCGAGCTCGGCACGCGGATCGTCTTCCAGACAGGAACGAGCTGGGCGGGTGTCGACGAGGTCGATGTGAACATGGACATCGCTCAGCGCATCAAGGCGCAGCTCACCGCACGTGGCTATCTGGTGGACATCCTCCCGACGACGGTTCCGCCGGGCTACCTCGCCGACGTCTTCCTTGCGCTACACGCCGACGGTGATGAGACCGGAGAGAACAGCGGGTTCAAGTTGGCGCATGGGTCACGTCGTGGACCATATGAGGAAAAGCTGGTCGCTGTTTTGCGCGACGAGTACGCGAAGATCACTGGGCTTGACTACGACGCCGAGCACGTCACGAGAAACATGCTCGCGTACTTTGCTTTCAACTGGGGTCGTTATCAGCACGCCGCCGCGGCGCACACGCCCGCCGCGATCCTGGAGATGGGTTACCTGTCAAATGGTCACGACCGCGACGTGATGGTGAATCACGCGGACGGCGTTGCGACCGCGATCGTGAACGGCATCCAGCGCTTCCTGGATGAGGTCCCGCGCTCGAAGATCTTCGGCGAGGACCTCATCGTTCCGCAGCGGGGCGGCCTGGGTGTCCCGAGTCCATCACCCCGACCCTAGCAGTTGAGCGGCGCGCTCAGCTTGCAGCAGCGCCCGGAACTCCTCCTCGGTCCTGCGGTGCTTTCTCCGGTTGCAGTGCCTGCACGCAGGAAGGATGTTGCCGATCTCGTTTGAGCCCCCTCGAAAGAGCGGGATGCGGTGATCCGCCTCTATTCGCTCTGTCGAGCCGCAGTAGGCGCAGTGACCAGCGTGGTAGCGAAGCAGCTGTTCCCACTCAGCGAACGTGAAGTGTCCTCCCGCCGAAGCAGCGCGCCGCTTATTGCCCGACACGCGGACATAGGCGCGAGCGCGCTCGAGATTCCGCTCTCGCCACTGTTTGTAGTAGTCGAGAGCGGCGCGTGGATCAGCGGCGTACTTCCGTCTGTTCTGACTTCGCTGTTTCGCCCGCAACTCATCGGCGTTATTGACGTAGTAGCGACGCTTGCTTTCTCGACGACGCGTCAGATTGCGGCGGTACCAGTCACGATTCCGTGCGCGAATACCTTCAGCGAACGAAGGATCGCTCGCGTAGCGCTCGCGCTTCGCGGACAGAACTGACTCGCGGTTCGCCGCGTACCGCTCGCGATCCAACTGCCTGCGCCGTGGGGCGTAGGACTTCCCATTGCGCTCTCGCCATCGCTTCGATGCCGCCCTCGCGGCCGCGCGCTGCGCCTCTGTTCGCCGCGGGTGTGGCTCCCGCTCTTGATCGCCCATGCCGAAAACCTTTCAGGCATGGGCCGCGTTGCCGGACCTAAGAAGCTACCTAGTCACGACGCCGTCTGACGTGTCGCGCGCTACAGACTTCTCAGCGCTTGTCGGGTTTCGCTCGCCGCCGTCGTGTGTACGCGAATCGTTTGTACATGAGTGTGTAGACGAGCATCCCGGCGAGTCCGTACGCGAGGTCGTTGATGCTGTCCGCGATGCCGCGCACGTTGTGCGTACCCATGAGGACGTCGCCGTAGTACTCCCAGCACTCGAGCGTGACGTGCAGGATCGTCGACAGACCAGCGGCCGCGAGACCAGGTAGCCCGAAGACTCCCATCAGCACCGCCGAGAGCGCACCTGGCCCATGAAAGTGGGGGATGTGGTCCCACCACTCGACCGAGTTGTAGAGATTGAGCGAGTTCCCGGCCATGTCGAGCCAGAAGATCGAGAGGTACAGGTTGTCGTACCACCACGGATAGCTCCGCCACCGCTTCGCGACGAGGTAGACGAGCGGGAAGAGCATCGAGAAGCCGAGCATGATCCCGACGTTGCGCGGCCCGAGCGCTTTCCCCGCGAAACGGTCGTCGCCCGCGTTCACGAGCGCGTCGATCGTGAAGAGGACGATCAGCAGGCGGGACACGATATTCACGAGCACGGCCGGCTCGCGCAGCGCGGCGAGAACGCGGTCGGGTCGGAGGCGCGTGACGTCGATGAGGCGGCGCGAGGTGCGCCGGGCGGTGCCCACGGCGGGCCCTAGGCAGGAGCGATGCCAGCGCGTACGATGCGCGAGCGCCCGTCGGGGCGACGAAACCAAGGGAGGCCGGACATGAGCGTTTGCACCGTACGCGCCCACTGCGCCGGCTCCCTCGCCGCGGTGTCCGCCGCCTAGGGCCGCCCCGCAGGACCGCGCGTGCGGCGTCTTTCTCTCATGGCCTGTCCTCCGTGGAGGACGCATGCCGTCACGCGACCTGTTTCCCAGCGACTGGCTCGTCACCGGTGCCTACCGGGATACGCGCCTGGGTGTCATCAAGACCGGCAAAGAGAGCGAGGTCCACCTCGTCGCCCGTACGGGGAGCGACCGAACGACGCTGCTCGCGGAAAAGCGCTTCAAGGCGCGCGACCGCCGATCCTTCCAAAACAACTACGTGTATCGCGGCGTGTGGGGTGAAGGCACCTTCCGTGAGGACCGCGCGATGAAGAAGAACACGCGGTTCGGCCACGAAGCGGCTCACGGTCGCTGGATCGGACAGGAATGGGACAGCCTCGTGCTCTTCCATGACGCCGGCGTGACGGTCCCGCCCCCGGTCGAGCGGCTGGACGACGGATACCTGATGGGTTTCGTGGGCGACAGCGAGCGCGCTGCACCGCGCCTTTCGGAGGTCGACCTCGAACCGGCCGTTGCGCGGCGCGTTTGGGACGATCTTCTCGACGAGATCTCACTACTCGTCTCGATCGACCGCGTCCACGGCGACCTCTCCGCATTCAACGTGCTGTGGTGGCGCGAGCGCGCGGTCCTGATCGACTTCTCGCAGACGGTCGAGATCGTCACGCATCCCGCTGCGCACGATCTGCTCACGCGCGACATCACGTCGCTTGCCCGCTACTTCGTGCGCCGCGGCATCACCGTCGATATCGATCGAGTCATGGAACGCATCGGCGCCGACGTGCATCGCTTCACCCGACAGCTGGGCGACGTGCGTGTTGCCGGCAGAAGAGCGCCCGAGCGCTGGCGCGACTAAAGTGAACGCCCATGCCCGCCAAGAAGACGACGGCCAAGAAGACCACGGCCAAGACGACGCGCAAGACCACCCGTAAGCGGAGGGGTCCGGCCGAGGCGCGTGGTCCCGAGCCGACGCAGAGCTCGATCGCGACTGACGACGCCGAGATCGGCGAGCTCGTCGCCCACATCCGGTCGTCGCGCGGCGCCGTTATCGGCGCGTATCGGGATCCGTACGGTGGCACCCCGCTCGTCTTCGCAACGCTCCCCGTAGGCGCCGTTGAGGCGACAGCCTTCCAGCGCGATCTCTCGCGCACGCACGCCGAGCGGCTGGCAACGGCGATCGGCGATACAGGTGCGTTCCTCGATCCGGTGATCGCGATCCCCGCGAAGGAGGGCTTCCTCTCACCCAACGGGCGTCACCGCATCGCCGCGGCGCGCGCGCTCGGCCAACGCTCGATCACCGTGCTCGCGACGGGGGATCAGGCGCTCGCGTACCGGATCCTCGCGATGAACACGGAGAAGGCGCACAACCTGCGCGATCGCAGCCTCGAGGTGATCCGGATGGCGCGCTCGCTCGCGAAGGAGCAGCCGCGCTCGAAGGAGAAGGACCACGCGACGTCGTTCGAGTCGCCGGCCTTCCTCACGCTCGGCTGCGCGTATGAGAAGCGCGACCGCTTCTCCGGGTCGTCATACAACTCGATGCTTCGACGGGTCGAGCTGTTCCTCGATCAAACCGTGCCCGCGGCGCTGCGCCAGCGCGAGCAGTGGGCGGTGCGCCTCCTCGACATCGACGACCGTGTAAGCGCCCACGTGAAGGAGCTGCAGGAGCTCGGGATGAAGAGCCCGTACCTGCGCGCGGTCGTGGTCGCACGCTGCAATCCGGTCCGCTGGATCCCCACGAAGAAGGGTGCCGGCCCACCGATGTCGGTCGCGGAGGCGCTCACACGCATGACGAAGAGCGTTCGTGCCTTCGAGCCGAAGAAGATCCGCCCGCAGGACCTGGCGATCGCCGCGGCTGTTGGCGGCGGAGAAGAAGGCTCCTAGACCGCGAGCTCGTCGCTCAGTTGGCCCGACCCGTGGGTCCGCGAAAACGCTCCACCGCGGCGAGCAGGTCATCGAGACCGAAGGGCTTCGAGAGATACCCCTCAGCCCCGACCTCGTCGGCCCATCGCTTCGCGCTCTCGGCTGCGGTCATCACGACGATCGGCACGTCGATTCCCTGGCCGCGGAGCGCGCGCGCCACCGCCCATCCGTCCATCACGGGCATGCGCATATCGAGCAGGATGACCAGTGGCCGCTTGCGCGCGACGGCATCGAGCGCCTCCTGCCCGCTGGCCGCGCTGACCACCTCGTAGCCCTCACCCGACAGGATCGCGGTCACCGTGTCGAGGATGGACGTGTCGTCATCCACCACCAGCACCGTGTCGTTCTGACCTTCAACGTGCGGATGCGCGCGCATCGCGCCGGATGGCTGCCCTCCATTGCCCCTAGGGGGACCTCCGGCCCACAGGTCTTTCATCAGTTGAGCCTCCTTCCATCCGCGAGCGGCAACGCGACGTGGAACGTCGAGCCTTTGCCGACTTCGCTCTCCACCCAGATCCGGCCACCATGCTCTTCGACGATCCCGCGGCAGATGTAGAGGCCCAGGCCCATGCCGTGGAAACGCCGATCGTCGACGTTCGACGCGCGTGAAAACCGCTCGAAGATGCGTGGAAGATCTGCTGCGGGAATGCCGATGCCCGAGTCCTTGACGGCGATCTGTGCCTCTCCGTTCTCCTGCCAGACCTTGATCTTGATCGGTGTGCGCTCGGGACTGTACTTCCTCGCGTTCTCGATCAGGTTCTGAAAGAGCTGCTCGAGGCGCCTGCGGTCGTACACCCCGACAACCGGTGCGCTCACCTCGACGGCACATGTGTCGTCGCCGGCGCCATGCGCGCAGACCTCCTGGGCGAGCGTCGCGAGGTCGACCGGCTCGCGTTCGCCAACGAGCTTGCCCTGCTCGAGCCGCGTTGCGTCGAGCAGGTCGCCGACGAGCCCCGCGAGGCGCCTGCTCTCGCGCACGACGCGCCGGATGCCCACGACATCCGCGGGTGCATTCGGCTCGCGCGTGGCGCGCCGCTCGAGGAACTCGGCCTGAGCGACGACGGTTGTGAGGGGCGTCTTCAGGTCGTGCGCGGCCGCCGACAGGAAGTCCTCCTTGAGGCGCGTCGCCTCTTCGCGCGCGCGTACGCGGGCTGCATGATCGATGAGTGCGCGGCTTTCCAGCACGACCGCGGCCTGGTCGGCGAGAAGACCCGCGAGCTCGATATCGCTGACCGCGAAGATCGGTGGACGCTGCGCACTCAACGTGAGTACGCCGAGGCGGCGCTCACCTGCGGTGATCGGGGCTGCGAGGACGGCGCCCACGCGCCGCGAGCGGTAGTTCGCCGCGCCGTCGGGATTCTCGCGGATCGGATTCGTGCTGAAGATCGCACGTTGGAGCTCGAATGCGCGGCCGGCGAAGTGCTTGCCCGGTTCGAGATCCACGGTCGTGCCGTCGTCCTCCCAGAAGCGCAGCTTCGAGGTGTCGTCCTGCCACAGGCCGATGCGTGCCGACGTACCGGTGCTGTTCGAGGCACCGCGCTCGAGCTCGCGCACGATGTCGAGCGTCGCCGGCAGTCGCGGAAGGCTAGCGGCGCGCGCGAGGAACGAACGGAGTTCGGGCTCCTGCCACGCTCTTCGGAGGATCGGCGGTGGCGCGAAACCGAGGTAGTACGCGACCGCGGAGCCGAGGCCGAGTAGCTGCGCGAGCGCCTGGAACACCGCGCGATCGTCCGGTGGCGTGAGCGGCGTCAGCCCAGCGATCAGGAGATCGGTGCCGAGGAGAATGGAGCCGAGCGATATCGCTTCCATGCGGCGCTTCGTGACGCCCTTGGAGCGATGCGACGCCCGGATGAATGCGACCGCACAGTACGCCGACACGACGAAGAAGTACGCGACGATGTAGAGCGTCACCGGCGTCGGAAGCGTTGCGGCAGGCGTCGTCTGCGTCGCCACGGTCGCGTACGTCGCGACGATGCCGCCCGCCAGACCGAGCTCCGCCGCGCGCATGGCGAGAGCGCGTACCTGCGTGAAGTCGTCGACGAGCCGGAGCAGGGCGTACGGCATCGCGAGGAGGACCGCGATCTCGAGGGTGATCAGCCACGGCGCCTCGGTCGTTCCGGTCAGCGTCGCGATGCGCGACGCCAGGATCACGAAGGCGAGCGCTCCGAAGAAGAGCGTCATGTCGATGTGCGCTCGGGTCGGATGTGCGATCGCGCGCAGCGTGACGCTGATGAAGATCAGCACGTAGATGATCTGGGTGACCGCAGAGATCAGGTCGAGCGCGTTCAGTTCGGTGATTCTAGGAACTTACCGAGCGAGCAAAAGACCGAGCAGAGCGCCGCCGATCACCACTGCAGCAGGATGCAGACGGCCTTGATACGTGAATGCCGCGGCCGCCACCCCAATGCTGACCTGCCACCATGACGGCACGTCGCCAGCAGGCACGATGAGCGAGAAACCTGTCGCGCATAGCAGGCCCGCCGTCGCAAGTGCTGCGCCACGCACGAGACCGGCGAACGGCGCCGAGAGCAGCCAGCGCCGTGCGACCGCTGTCGCTGGAAGGATGACGAGCGGAGGAAGGCTCGATGCGACGAGCGCCATGGCCGCGCCGAGGAGCCCGGCCATCTGGTAACCGAGGCTGACGATCCACAGCCCGTTCGGCCCCGTCGACAGACGGCCGATCGCAAGCGCTTGCACCAACTGGCTATCGGTCGCGAACCCGGTCGCCACGAGATCCTGGCGCAGGAGTGGCAGCGATCCCAGTCCACCGAGCGCGAGCGTGGAGTCTTTCAGCAGCACGGCAAAGAGCGTGAGTGGATCCACCTGCTATCCGACCGCGCCCTCGGGGGTCGTCGGGCGCTCTCGTCCGAGGAACAGCGCGCCGATGAGCGCCGCGGCCCCGATGACCGCCAGGCTGGAAACCGTCGTGAACAGCAGTACGGCGAACGCAAAGAGGACGACGGCGATGTCAACGACGGTGCGGAGGCCATGCCGTCGTGCGTCGCGCACGAGAATGATCGCAAGCCCGAGCGTCATGCCACCGGTCGCAGGCGCCATACCTTGCAGGGCGGCCCGCGCGAGTGGTTGATCCGCGATCGCGCCGTATGCTGCGGTCATCGCCACGGTGATGACCGCGGCGGGGATCATCATCCCCGAGACCGCGACGATCACACCGCGCCAGCCCGCGATGCGCTGACCGAGCAGACCCGCGAGCGCGACGAGGTGGATCCCCGGGCTCAGCTGGCAGAGCGCCCAGGCTTCGGTGAACTCTCGCTCGCTGAGGCGCGCGTCGCGCTCGACGAGGAAACGACGAAGGAGTAGGAGCGTGCTGGTCCCGCCGCCGACGGACTGCGTGCCGACCGCGATGAAGACCTTCGCGAGCTCACGCATCGCCGCCTAGGCTATTTGGGTGGCCGGCGAGGTGCGCATCGGTACGTCCGGCTGGGTCTACCCGCACTGGCGCGAGCGCTTCTATCCGAAGGGACTTCCGCAGTCGCGCTGGCTCGAGTATTACGCCGAACGTTTCGACACGGTCGAGCTCAACAATCCCTTCTATCGTCAGCCGGAGCGCGCGACGTTCGAACGCTGGCGGCGAGCTGTGCCCGATGGCTTCGTGTACGCCGTCAAGCTCAATCGATTCCTCACGCACATGAAGCGGCTGAACGTGGACCGGGCGATGGTGGCGCGTTCCTACGACACCATGGCGGGGCTGGGCCCGAAGGCGGCCGTCGTCCTCGTCCAGCTGCCAGCGCGATTCCACTTCGACGTGGAGCGCGTCGCGCGGTTCTTCGCGGCCGTCGCCCCTCGGCGAAAGCGGCACGCACTTGAGCCGCGCGATGCGTCCTGGCTCAGCGACGAGGCGATCGCCGCGTTACGCGAGCGAGGCATCGCACTGTGCGTCATCGACGCCCCGAAATGGCCGACGCGTGGCGCCGTCACGGCCGACTTCGTCTATCTGCGCTTCCACGGGCAGACGCGCCTCTACGGCTCGAGCTACGACGATGACGCGCTGAAAGCGTGGGCCGAACGGATCCGCGCTTGGCGCGATGCGGACCTTGATATCTATGCGTACTTCAACAATGACGAAGGCGCATACGCGCCCCGCGACGCGCTCCGCCTGCGCGACCTTGTCGGCTGAGCAGCCTGGCACGCGGTCTGCTTCCGGTCAGGCATGGACTGGTCGCTCGTCGATACCGAACGCCTCGCGAAGCTCGCTTGCGCGAGCTGCCAGCACGGCCTCGCGGGGGGCGTCATGCGGCAGGTCGAGTGGACCACGCGTCGCTGCATCGTCGTGGTCGCCTGCCCGACCTGCAGCGCCGAGTCGATGGTCGTTCTCGAAACGAGCGGCCTGCGGCGTGCGGCGCCACCGATCGATGTCGACGATGTACGTCTCGCGCACGACGCGCTCGCGCGCGTAGATCGCGTGAGTGACCTCTTCCCGACGCTCTAGATCACGAGGCGCAGCTGCGACGGCACGCTGGGCTCCGGCTTCCTGAACGGGCGTTCCTTGAACTCATGACGCGACCGCACGCGGCGCGCACGTTCTTCGAGCATGTCCGTGTACCCGCGTCCCGGATTGACGCGATCCGCGAAGCGCGCCTCCGTCAGCGGAAGGAGCGCGGGGTGGTGCTCCGCCAAGAACGCAAGGTAATGCGGCTTCACGCCTGGATCGAGCTTGAGCGGTCTCGTCGAGAAGAAGGTCGCACCGCTGCGCGCCGCCGCCGCGGCGACCTCATCGAGCGACTCTTCGGAGTCGCTCAGTCCCGGAAGGATCGGCGCCGCGAGCACGCCCGCGTCGATGCCGGCGGACACGAGGCGACGCACCGCCTCGAGCCGCGCCTTCGGTGGAGATGCGTGCGGCTCCGAAGTGCGCGCGAGCTCTTCCGAGACCGTGCCGATGCTCACGCACACCTTCACATCGAGCTTTGCCAGCAGATCGATGTCGCGCACCACCATCGAGCCCTTTGTGATCACCACGAGTGGTAGTGGTGATGCGACGAGCGCCTCGAGCGTCCGCCGCGTGATGCGGTAACGACCCTCGCACTGCTGGTACGGATCGGTGGCGGTCCCGAGCGCGACGTCCTCGCGTTTGCGCAGCCGGCGAAGCTCGTGCGCGAGCAGCTCGGGGAAGTTGATCTTCACATCGATCTCGCGGTCGAAGCCGGCACCCGTGTCGAGGCCGCGTCGGGCGTGATAGTCGCGCGCGTAGCAGTAGACGCAGGCCCGCTCGCAGCCGTAATACGGATTCAGGCTCCAAGCGAATGGCATGCCCTGCACCCGCGTCAGGGCGCTCTTGACCGTGACCTCGCGATAGCGAACGCCGCTCCCCATGTTCCCACATGATAGAACATGCGTTCTACCGACTGGTATGCGTCAGATTGGCCGCCGGAGTGCACCAACTGGCCCCAGACGGGCAATCTGCGCTTGAGGAGAGTGCCATCGCGCCAGCGAAGAAGAAGCCAGCCGCGCGCGCGGGCCTGGCCGAGTACAAGCGGAAGCGTGACTTCACGCGCACGCCCGAGCCTGCGCCGCGGCCCGCGCGCTCAGCCACGCGCCGGAGCTTCGTGATCCAGAAGCATCGGGCGACCGCACTCCACTACGACTTCAGGCTCGAGATCGGCGACGCCATGCCGTCGTGGGCGGTCCCGAAAGGCCCCTCGTTCGATCCAAGTCAGAAGCGACTTGCGATGCAGGTCGAAGATCACCCGCTCGAGTACGCGGGATTCGAGGGCGTGATCCCCGAGGGCGAGTACGGCGGCGGCACCGTGATGATCTGGGACGAGGGGACGTACGAGATGCTCGACGACGTCGACCCCGCCGTCGCGCTGAAGAAGGGTGAGCTGCGGTTCACGCTCGACGGCCGAAAGCTCAAAGGGCGCTGGACGCTCGTTCGCACCGGGCCGCAGAAGTGGCTGCTGATCAAGGGGCGCGACACGTACGCGGACACGACCGACGTCACGCTCGCAGAGCCACGCTCGGTACGAACGAAGCGTCTCCTTGCCGAGATCGCTCGCGATGAGCGAGGCGACGTCGAGAAGGCGGCGACCGGCGACCCTGCCGTCCATACGATCTCTCGAACCGCGAAACGTTGAGGGCACCGATCGCGCCGATGCTCGCATCGCTTTCGAAGGAGATGGTCACTGGTCCCGAGTGGGTCTACGAGGAGAAGTACGACGGCATCCGAGCAGTCGCATATCGCGACTCGGATCGCGTGCGTGTTCTGTCGCGCACCGGTCAGGACCTGACCGCGGGATTCCCGGCGATCGTCGATGCTCTTCGCGAGCTGCCTGATCCCGACTATGTGCTCGACGGCGAGATGGTCGTCTTCGATCCGAGTGGCGTCTCGCGCTTCCAGCTGCTTCAGCGCCGCGGCATCGACCGCGGGACACGGACGGTCTACACAGTGTTCGACTGCCTTCGATCCGAGGGGCGCGATCTGCTCCGCCGGCCGCTCGAAGAGCGACGCGCGCGACTTCTCGAGCTCATCCCCAAGCGTGTTGGTCCGTTGATGCCATCGCGGCGCCTGCCGCGTGACGGCGAGCGGGCTCTGGGCACCGCACGTGAGAAAGGCTGGGAGGGCGTGATCGCGAAGATCGCGTCGTCGCCCTATGAGCCCGGTGTCCGATCGCGCGCGTGGCTCAAGGTCAAGGTGCGTGGTGAATCGGAGTTCGTCATCGGCGGGTACACGCCGCCGCAGGGATCGCGCACGGAGTTCGGCGCGCTGCTCGTCGGCCTGTATGACAGCGGCAAGCTGCGCTACACCGGCAAGGTGGGCACCGGGTACACGCAGGACACACTTCGCGACCTCGGGGCGAAGCTCAAGAGTTTGCGGACGGACGAGTCGCCGTTCGATCCGCCGCCACGCGTCGCGGGTGCGATCTGGGCGAAGCCGCGACTGGTCGCGCAGCTCGTGTACGCGGAGTGGACGGCCGACGGAAAGCTGCGGCAGCCTGCGTTCCTGGGGCTCCGCACCGACAAGAAACCAGAGGAGTGCACGTGGGCACGACGCGAGTGACCGACGGCGAGACGATCGGCGGCGTGGTGATCTCGAACGTCCACAAGGTGTGGTGGCCCGATGAGGGCATCACCAAGGGTGACATCGCGCGCTTCTACCACGCGATCTCGCCCCTGCTGCTCCCATGGATGGAGGACCGCCCGCTTACCGCCGAGCGTTGCCCGGACGGGATGCTCGGTGGGTGCTTCTATCGGAAGAACTTCCCGGAAGGCAACATCCCCGTCGGTGCGCCGCGACTCCGGCTGCGTGCCGAGAGCACCGGCAAGGACGTGAACTACGTCGTGGGCGGCAACCTCGAGGCACTCCTCGGCCTCGTCAGGGTGGGGTGTATCGCGATGCACATCATGAACTCGCGCGTCGGCTCGATGCGTGAGGCGGACTGGCTCGCGTTCGACCTCGATCCGAGCAGCGGGGAATTCGCGGACACCATCCGCGCGGGCAAGGCACTCAGGACGATCCTCGACGAGCACGGCCTTGTGTCATTTCCGAAGACCTCGGGCAGCCGTGGGCTGCACGTGTTCGTACCGCTGAAGGCCGGTCACTCGCAAGAGGAGGTGACGGCTTTCGCCGTTCGCACCGGCGAAGAGCTCGCGCGCCGCGAACCCGAGCTCGTCACGATGGAGTTCAGCAAGAAGGCGCGCGGGGTGCGCGTCTATGCCGATCCGTTCCGCAACGCGTACCTGCAGACGATCGTCACGCCGTATTCGGTGCGGCGCCGCCCCGGCGCGACCGTCTCGATGCCGCTCGCGTGGGACGACGTCACGGCGCGGCTCGATCCGCGGCGGTTCACCATCCGGACGCTCGAGAAGCACATCGCGAGCGGCGATCCGTGGGCTGACTTCAAGAAGAAGGCGCAGAAGCTGCCCGCTTAGCGAGCGATGGCACGGCGTATGCCCCTCATGAGGGCGTGGACAAGCGAGAACGTACCAAACATCGGGTCGCCGTCGAACAGAAATTGCCTCAGCGCGGATTCAGCCATTGGTTCTCGCGCGTCGCGTCAAAGATCGCGGAGTTCACCGGTCGGCCGTGGGCGTTCCTGACCGCGGTGCTCGTGATCGTGGTGTGGGCGATCACTGGCCCCATCTTTGGTTTCTCAGACACCTGGCAGCTTGTGATAAACACGGGGACGACCGTCGTGACCTTCCTCATGGTCTTCCTCATCCAGAACACGCAGAACCGTGACGCGCGCGCGATCCATTTGAAACTCGACGAGCTTCTGCGCGCTGTTCCAGGCGCGCGCAAGGAATTCATGGAGGCCGAGGAAGAGGACCTCGACGAGATCGAGCGCGAGAAAGCGATCGTCGACGAGGACGATCCCTCGCCTCCCGAGGAGCGTGCGCACGGTCACGCCATTCGCGAACGCCAGCGCGGCAACGGCAAGACCTAGCCGATCGCTCCCAGCTGCTGCTCCAGCGTTCTCAGCAGTTCGGTCAGCTCGAACGGCTTCCCGACGTAGGCATCAGCACCGAGGCTCACTGTGATCTCGCGCACGTTGGGGTGGCCGCTCAGCAGCACGATGCGGCCGCCGGCCTTCCCACTGCGGCGGTACTGCGTGACGAACGACCAGCCGTCCATGATCGGCATCCTGAGGTCGAGGAGGATCAGGTCCGGCTGGATCTGTCCGATGAGCTCGAGGGCCGCCGCTCCATGGCGCACCGTCGCGACTGCATACCCCGACTCGCGCAGTGCCTGGCGCAGCACCTCGGCGAGCTCGTCATCGTCATCGACGACAAGAACACGCGGGTGATGGCCGTTCTGAGAAATGTCCCTGCGTTTTTCCATCGAGCGCCCGCTGGTGCGTCTTGCAGGACGGATGCCAACGGCTCGCTCGCCTGACGGGTCGAAGGCGAGACGATGTCGTCGTGTAAGAAGAGCTAGTCGCGAAGAGCTAGTCGGCGAAGAGCAGCGGATCGGCAGTTGGTCGAGGTCTATCCGGCCAGTACGGATCGTCAGACGGCTTCACGAGTTCGCCGCCGCCCTTGCTCGAGTACGACGAGTCCTCGTGCTCGAGCCGAAGCGCATCGACTCCCTCCCCGATCAGCTGTTCGAGGGCGACGCCACCTGTCGGGACCCACCGATGCTCGCCGTCGGACGCGGATCCATCGCAGTAGCCGAACGTCCCGTGGTGCATCACGATCCCGCCAACTCCACGGCGCGAATGCGTCGCGAGGTGTGCGATGTTGCGGCATTCGAAGTGAATGACCGGCGACATGGCGTGCCTCCCCTGGATCCAGCCGCAACACGAATGTGCCGTCCTGGTAACGGTGAGGATACGGAGACGTCACGACAGTTCAAGAGGGAATACGCCGCTCGCGTGAGTCCTATGCGACCAAGCGAGCGTGCACTCCGCAACGACGCGTGATCGTCAATGGCACAGCGGCTGCGCGAGAACGCGCGATGACCGGCGTGACGAGCGTGGATATCCACACATAGAGAACACCCGGTCGCTTCGGAGCGTCGCGCAGAAGGTCTGATCGCCAGCCCGGCCACCCGGACGTCCGCTCGCTGAAGAACTCCTAAACGAACACCGAAAGCGCCGCCTTGCGGCAGACGAACTCCGCCGGCAAGCCACCCGCGAACGCCCCATCCGCGTGCACCGCGACCGCGTCGTCGGAGGCGACCGTTATGCGCGTACCCCGATACACGACGGGACGCACCGGAAGCTTGCCGCCGCGCCACACCGCGAACATTGATGCCATGAGCGCCCAACGACCCATGCGCGGGAACACCGCGACGTCGAGCATGCCGTCGGTCATCGAGACTTGCGGCAAGAGCTCGAGCGACCAGCCGTAGTAGGGGCTGTTCATCACGAACACCTGCATCGCGCGCTGGCGGTCTTCGACTCCGTCGACGGTGATCGCGACGCGATACGACCGATGAGTCGCCCAGCGCACGGCGCGACGCAGGGCCCGGCGCCAGTCGCCGCGCTCCACGTGACGGGCCGCGCCGAACATCTCCGCATCGAGTCCGATCCCGGCGGTCTCGAAGAAGATCTTTCCATTGACCTCGGCCGCGTCTGCCCTCTGGATCTGACGCCGCGTGATCACCTCGGCCGCTTTGACTGGCTCGAGCGGAAGGCCAAGGCCGTGCGCGATGTTCATCACGCTGCCGAACGGAAGGATCCCGAGGACGACCGGAGTGTCCAGCAACGCCGCGGCCGCTGGCGCGACCGTCCCATCACCTCCCGCGACGATGCATATCGGGTAACCCTCAGCGACGGCGCGGCGCGCGAGGTCCGCGGAGGTCGGCGACTCCGCGCCCGTCTCCACGATGCGCAAGTCGAGGCCAGCATCCCGCAGGATCCCCTCGCAGCGTTCGAGATCACCTTCTTCCGCGTGGCGGCCACCAGCGGCAGGATTGGTGATGAGCATTGCGCGGGTGCGCAAGTTGCGTTCAGACATATTTCACGTGCTACGGTGAGGTGGCGTGCTTGGGGCGTGGCGAACCAGTGTCGCGATAGCCGGGGAGGGGAACGATGGCAAAAGGTGGATTGGTCCACTTCATATGCATTGCCGATGCCCACGTGACGCGTGAGAGCAAATCCTCATCCGACACGCTGACCGTGGTCTCGAACCAGTGGGCGTACTGCGCGTTCGATGCCCGAGCCGAAGGCCACCAGTGGCAGGAGAGCGAAGGCGTGACGTTCGACGAGCTGCGTTCGGGCCTTACGCGCAGCCGGCTTTCTAGGCTTCCCGCCGAGGATCGCAGCCGCTAGTCACCGTACCGGCCCGCGTACACGGCGGAAGACGACCAGAGCTCCAGCACCGGCACGGTAGAACTCGACCAACTCCGAACTCGCGTGCCACCAGCTGCCTTTGCGCGGTCCGCTGGCCAGCTTGAATCGCAGGGACGCCGGCTTGCCACGACCGGCACGCGCGAGTGGCGTCGCGTCCGCGGGCAGCTTCACACCGACCTCGTCCTGATAAAGAGCCGACGCGAACGTCCGCTGGAACGCCGGATTCGCGAGCAGGAGCCGGCCCTTTCGGTCGACCACCACCGCCGGGTCCTTCCCGATGAGCGATCCGAGCAGTCTCGCTCGGGTCCGGAGCGCAGCGCGACGTTCCTCGTGCGCGAGGCGCTCGAGCTCACGCAGTGCGGTGGAACGTTCATCCATCTCCTGGCTCACGGCTGCGACCGCGAGTCCTGCTCGGCTTTCGACTCGGAATTTCAGGAACAGGCGCGAAATGTGTGCTTTGACGCCCTGCTCCCCGATCGCCATCTCCTCGGCGATCGCCTTGTTCGCCATGCCCGCGACAACGCGTTGGAGCACCTCGCGTTCACGTGGGGTGATGTTCGGTAAAGGGCTTCGTGACGCTACGTTCGTATACGGACCTTTTGTGGTCTTTCGTTACGGACCATCAAGCGAGTCTAGTAAGGGCAACCAATCATGACAGTCATTCAGAGTCGTACGCCCTTCCAGGTGGCCCTGGTAGTGCGGCCACCCCTCACGGGCGTGGTCACGCTGGCGCTGACGCATATCCGCGCCGTTCCGCTCGAGATGCAGATCGCTGACGTTGGCAGTTCGGGCTGCGACTTCGCGGTCTTGGACGAGGCGGCCGCCGATGGCGGGCTGAAAGGCGCGATCGCTGAGATGACCAAGTCCAACAAGCCCGTGCTCGTCCTCGTGCGCAACCACGGCATGCAGGGAGCGCTGAACGCGATCGGCCTTGGCGCCACCGAGATCCTGCGCGTGCCATTCGATCCGGCAGAGCTGGTGATCCGCGCGAGCCAGGCGATCCATCGCACGACCGGCCATCTTCCCGAGCTCGATGGCAACGTGAGGATCGGAAAGCTGCATGTCGACGTGACCAATGGCCATATCGCCATGAATGGCAGCGCCCCGCATCTCACACCGCTCGAGCGCGGCCTGCTCTACGTGCTCATCGCGAACGCCGGCCGCGTCGTGTCCCGTGAAGACATCATCGATGTCGTCTGGGGCGCCGACGCGGAGCCGAACAGCAACCTGGTGGACCGCCACATCCGTGACCTGCGCCGCAAGCTCCAGGACGACTGGCGCCGGCCGAACGTGCTCGCGACGATGCGCGGCCAGGGCTACATGGTGCCGATCACCGACTGACGGCCGCAGCACCGCCGTCCTTAACCAACTCATAAGTTCGAGCCCAAGACCCGGGCCTAGACTGGGTCGACCGTATGACGCTGTCGAGGTCCGATCGACCCTACGGTCAGTTCCCGCGAGGCGACGAGCCGGAGCCCGCTCCGACGGCCGAGACCCCGCGGCGCATCCCTCTGCGCCAGCGCATCGTTGCGCGACTCCGCGCGCCAGTCGCTCTCCTGTCTCTTCTCGTTCTCAGCTGGTTCCTCGTTTCAGCCGTGCAGACCGGCGGACTCGTCGCGCTCCGCGCTCAGCAGGAGCAGCCGACGCCGGAGCCGACCCCGCAGCTCGCGGCGGCGATCTATCAGCACGTCGCGCCGTCGGTGGTCCAGGTCTCAGCGAAGAGCGCCAGCGGGGAACCCAGCAGCGGCGCCGGGGTGATCGTCGACGAGATGGCAGACATCCTCACCAGCTTGCACATCGTCGACGGCGCCACGGGCATCACAGTGAAGTTCAACGACGGCACGAGTTCTGACGTCGAGGTCGTGGCCCGTCTCCCTGACCGCGACATCGCGGTCCTTCGTGCGCTCGCGCCGCCGGCACAGTTCCAACCGGCGACGATGGGGAATCCGGGCCGGCTCTCTATCGGCGATCCCGCGTTCGTGATCGGCCACCCGTTCGGACTCACCGGCTCGCTCTCGACCGGCGTCATCTCCGGTCTCGATCGCGCGATGAACGCGCCGGGTCTGTCACAGCCCATCACCGGTCTCATCCAGTTCGATGCGGCGGTGAATCCCGGGAACTCCGGCGGGCCGCTGGTGGATCTGAACGGCGACGTTGTGGGCA
>Ga0207653_10000380_pt1 | contig 20556 bp, 18 predicted proteins | sample KBSK5251metaG_FD_184341 | JGI IMG/M metagenome (GOLD analysis project Ga0207653, IMG submission 184341) | Corn, switchgrass and miscanthus rhizosphere microbial communities from Kellogg Biological Station, Michigan, USA - KBS K5-25-1 metaG... | ecosystem: Host-associated > Plants > Roots >...
ATTTGAACCTGACGCTTTTGCACGAACGAGCCTGCATCCGCGTCTCAAGCAGCCGATGCGGCTCGTGGATCATTTGCATTTTGTTGCGGAGCACGATGATCATCACCTGGCAAAGATATGGGAATTGATCGATCCGCTCGGCTTTGACCTGCCGGGATGAGAGGGACACATTTAAGCGAAACCACTGATCCTCGTGCGCGGGCGGTAACGAACCTCTACTTAAGGAATTCATCTGTTTGTGAACGACCAAACACTGCGCCGCAGCTTAGGCGCGATTCGTTAGGCAGCGTGTCCGAGCAACCGACGATGCGTGATACGGCCTTGAGGGTCCCAGGGCTAGAGATTCCCCCTCCTGAATTCGTCGGCCAGATGCTCGCACGACCGCCACGCCAGCGCCATGATCGTCCATGTCGGATTCTGGCATGACGCGCTGACGTGACTCGAGCCATCCACGACGAACAGGTTCTTCACGTCGTGCGACTGCTGGAACTGGTTCAGGACCGACGTCTTGGGGTCCTCGCCCATCCGCGCCGTGCCCAGCTCGTGGATCGACCAGCCCTCGGTCAACACGCCGCGACGGACGTTGAGCACCTCGATCCCCGCTTCCTCGAACATCTCCTTCGCCGTGACGGCCATGTCCTCGGCCATCTTCTTTTCGTTGTCGCCGAACTCGTAGTGGAAGCGCAAGACGGGAATCCCCCAGGCGTCCTCCACTACGGGATCGAGATCGACGTAGCTCTCGAACCGCGGGAGGACCTCGCCGAAACCGCCCATGGTGATGTAGGCCCCCGCATAGTCGCGCACGTGCTTCTTGTACGCAGTGCCGAAGCCGGGGACGTCGGACCCCGGTGGAAAAATCTGGTGCCCGCTCGACCCCTCGAAGCCGTAGCCCCGGATGAACCCGGGTTGCCGGTCCGCCAGGTTGCGGAAGCGCGGCACGTAAAACCCACCAGGCCGGCCGTCGTCCAGCGTGTGCGGCTTGCCGACCAGGTCCTTCACGAGACCGGTGATTCCCGGTCCCATGACATGCTCGCAGAAGTTGTGACCCACGTGCCCGCTCGAGTTGCCGATCCCGTTGGGATACCGCGGTGACTTCGACAGCAGCATGAGGCGCGCCGATTCGAGGGTCGATGCGGCCAGGATCACGACTTTGCCCTTCGCTTCGAGCGACCGCTTTGTCACGCTGTCGACGAATGCCACGCCGCGCGCCTTTCCCGTCGCCCGATCGACCAGGACCTCATGGCAGGTCGAGTTGGAGCGTAGGGTGAGGTTGCCGGTGTCCATCGCGGGATAGATCAGGCCCGTCGGCGAGTCGAACGCGGCGTGGATGTCGCAGCCGCCGCGACGATCGCACGCCCCGCGGCCCATGCATCTGCTGCGGTACTTGTTTTTGACACCGTCCGTCGTGACGCCGGCACGATACGGCGTGAGCACGCGTCCCATCCTCGCCAGCTTGTGCCGCAGCTCGACCTCGGCGACGTTGAGCTTGGTCGACCGCTGGAACAAGCTGTCCGGCAGATGCCGGAGATTTTCCTTGTGGCCGGCGATGCCGAGCAGCAGATCGACCTTGTCGTAGTAGGGGGCGATATCGGCGTAGGAAATCGGCCAATCCTCGCCGTACCCGTCGTGCGCCTTCCCCTTGAAGTCGTAGTCGGACAAGCGCAGCGCGAGGCGCCCCCAGATGTTGGTCTTCCCGCCGAGCAGCCGGGCGCGCACCCAGGCGTACTTCGTGCCCGTGTACGGGTGCTGCTTCTCGTCCACCAGAATGTTCTTGACGTAGTCCGCGCCTCGATGACTGGCTTGCTTCGACAGGACATGGCGGAACGGGCTGCCCTGGGCGTACGGCGGCTTGCGGATCTCGTACTCGTTAAAGGACAGGGTGTGGTAGCCGGGTGGCAGATCGCCGCGCCGCGAGTGCTCGTAGGGCCATTCCATCGACCGCAGCTCGGCGTTCATCTCTGTGATGCCGAACTTTCTCCCTGCTTCCAGCAGCAGCACCTTGCAGCCGAGGTCGGTCAACACGTGTGCCGCCATGCCACCCGCGGCACCCGACCCCACAATGACGGCGTCGTAGGTCGTGGTGAGGTCGACTTCCTGAGGCAGCGGCGGGGCGACCTTGATGAGAGTCATTCAGTGCGGGAGAGTATGAGACCGGCGAGCGCCACAGGCAGCACGCCAGCGCAGAGGAACACCTCAGCCTTGTTCATGTGCCCCTGTTGATGACTCAAGAGTCACAGCTGCCGGCTACGAGCGCGCGGTACGAGCAGAATGTCGTGCCGGATCGAATGGCTCGAAATGCGCTTGGCCGATTGCAAAGATGCCGTGCTGAGGAATCCAGAAGTCGCGCAGCTGAGCCTGTGGTGCCACGGGCCCAGGGGGCCCCAAGAGGTCGGTGCCCGCGACGACGGCGCGGCTATTCAGAACGCGCCACACGACGCGCGGATTCGCGATGAAGCGCTGGCCGTTCGGCGCCGTCCCGTAGAGGCCAACGCGGCCCACACCTAGGAAGGGCCCGGCCATGCGGCCCATGGTGACAAGAAAGGCCGGATTGCGCCACGCTGAACCAGGCAGGAGCCGCGCCATCGCGTTCATGAGCCGGGTGGCAACGGTCGGCCCTAGGGCGACGTCCCACTCCAGTGATGCCGCAGGGACGAGGACGCGGAAGTGAGCGGGCGCCACCCATATGAGGCGCACGTCTGTTTCGATCGAGGCGAGGGCGTCCACGCCGAAATAGCGCGAGCAGGCGAGGTGCGGGGCCGCGGTGGAGTAGAACACCCACTCACCTCGGGGGTCGCGGTGCCACACGGATGTGTAGCCCGGCCCGACGGACGTTGCGGGAAAGCGCCTCATGGCCAAGACGTGACCTGAAGTGAACGAGAGCCCCATGACGCCGTAGCCGTTGAAGCGCTCGTCCAGTCCATGCGGGAGCGTAGGGGCGGCCTCAATCTGCTCAACGAGGCGCCGGGGGGAGAGGCTCATGCGCTGGTGCCGCCCTCGACAGGCATCATGCCGCCTAACGAATCGCGCCTAAGCTGCGGCGCAGTGTGTGATCGCTTACAAACAGACAAATTCCCTTGCTAGAAGGCGCCGCCAGCTTCAAGCGCGTGTTAGGCGGCAACCGCAAGGGACCGTCGAGAACGGTTCCCCTCACGCCAAACGCTCTTCCATCAGGCCGCCCGCTCCATGACGATGATGATTTCGTCCCGATCTCCTCCGAAACCCGGAATGCGACCGGTGGTAGCGGCCACCACCTTCCAGCCCTCTTGCGCATAGGAGTTGATCGCCGTCTCGAGCTTCTCTGGTTCAAACTTATCCGAGAGCGGGTCCTTCTGCGTGAGGACTTTGTATTGCATTGACATGAGGGGGCTCCATGGATTTGGAACGCGGTTGCTGCCTAACGAGTCGCGCCTAAGCTGCGGCGCAGTGCTTTGGTGTTCACAAACAGATGACTTCCTCTAGTAGTAGGCGCCGGCAGCTTCAGGCGCTTGTTAGGCTGCCCGCGCAATGGTCCTCCCAATCACGCGGGCGCCGGCAATCATAGCTGCGCCGCCTGCGAAGACCCCGACGACAGAGACAGACGCCAGGCCTGCTCCTCCCACCACCAAAAACGCACCCATCATGTAGCGCGATACAACCGCCATGCGACTCAACCGGCGCGGAATTGGGGGCCCTTCGGAGGATCTGCCCTGCCCTGGCTCGAGAAGGCCGATGGCGGTAGGAGGCTTACGGGGCGGCGGGACGAGCTGGCCCCTCGGTTCAGGTTCTGGAAGCCGTTCAGGCTCGGCCATACTCAACTATATCCAGATTGGATTCGATGGGGCAGCCTAACGAGAATTAGACATAACTGTCTAATAATATGATCCGAACATCTTCGCCGTATAAACAGAGTTCTCTGTGCTCAGCCGCCCTGCTTATACAGAGCGGGATTTCACCGCGGAGGTGATGTGCGCGTCCGAAATCAGCGCCGTTCCCCCTCTCCCGAAGGGAGAGGGGGTCAGGGGGTGAGGACTCCCGAAGGGAGAGGGGGTCAGGGGGTGAGGACCGGAACGGAGAGGGGTCAGGGGGTGAGCACCGGAACGGAGAGGGGTCAGGGGGTGAGGACCGGAACGGAGAGGGGGTCCGGGGTGAGGACCGGAACGGAGACTAGCCGGCGTCGAGCACTTCGCGAATCTTGCGGGACAGGATTTCGGTCGTGTAGGGCTTCTGCAGAAACGCGATTCCCGGCTGGAGGACGTGGTGCCGGGCGATGGATTCCTCTGGATGGCCGGACAAGTACAGCACTCTCATGCCGGGGTGACTGGCCGCGAGCCGTCGTGCCAGGTTGGGTCCACTCATCCCCGGCATCACGACGTCGGTCAGCAAGAGATGGATCGGACCGTGCCACGCCTCGGCGAGGAGCAGCGCCTCCTGGCCGCCGCCCGCGACGACGACATCGTAGCCGAGGGACGTGAGGATGCGGGCAGTGACGCGCCGGACCGCTTCCTGATCCTCACACAACAGAATCGTTTCCGACGGCTCGAGCGCCATGCCTCGAAAGCTGCCCGCGAGCCCGCCGGTTACGTATGTCGCTTAACGCCACGGAAATGGCATCCGGCGCCGCGAACCCGCTCAGGCGGCGGCGGTACGGTATTGATGCGGCGTCTTGCCGGTCCAACGCCGGAACGAACGATAGAAGCTGCTCGGCTCCGCATACCCCAGCAAGAATGCGACCTCCTGGATCGGGAGGGTGCGATCCCTGAGCGTCGCCCGCGCCATCGTTTCGCGAATCCGCTCGACCTCGGCCTGAACCGAGCTGCCCTCTTTGGCCAGGTCACGCTGCAGCGTGCGCGGTGACATGTGGAGCGTGGCCGCGATGCGCTCGAGCGTCGGCTTCCCCTCGCTCAGCAGTGCCCAGATCGCCGCGCGCACGCGCTCCCGGCTGGACGAACCGGTAACGAGCGTCCGCAGGATCTGTTCGGCATGGTCGCTCAGGTAACCGGCCAACGTTTCGTCCGCGCGCATCACGCGGAGCCCCAAGTCGGTGTCTCGAAAGACCACCTTCGATTCAGCCTGACTGAATTTGAGCGGGCAGCGGAAAAAGGCGCGGTGTTCCGCGATCGTGCGCGGTTGGGTGTAGGTGAACAGCACTTCGGCGGGGATGTCTTGCACGCCCGTGATCTCGCGACAGACGCCGACCAGCGCCGCGAGGCGACCATCCACCGCAAGCGGCAGCGCCGCGCCGAGCGCGGGATGCGCCTGTGCCACGGCAACGCGATGACGTGGATCCGGACCCTCAATGTCGAACTGCACGGAGTCGGTGAGGATGTGTCCATAGCGCACGAGCCGACGCAGGGCGGCGTCGAGGGTCGCGCTGTAGTACATGGCGTAGCCGAGGAGGCCGAGGTCGCGGACCCGTATCGAGGCTCCCCAGCGCAGGCCGAACTCGGCATCGGTGCCGCTCGTTGTTTTTGCGATGACCTGCCACAGGGCGACCAGCGCTGAGAACGAGACGAGGGTGTCGGGTTGGGCGAGGTCCACTTCCCGGAGTCCCGCCGCCTTCATCAGGACGTCGCGCTGCATTCCCTCGCGCGCGGCGAACGCCAGCACATGGGTGACGATGCGCGCCAGCACCGTCCCGGAGGCTCGCCTTGCTCGCTTGGTGCGCTTCACGTCCCTAGTCTAGCACTTCTTTCGCTACGCAAGCTCCGTTGCCCTCCGACGAAAGCAGATCCCTCGCTCCGCGCGCCTGTCGGCGGCCGGCGAAGCGCTCGAGGCTCTAGAGACGCTGGTCAAACGCAGTCCCTGACTGAGAAGGGGCCGGCCAAAAGCGCGAGCCTTGAGGGACTCTTCGCGTCCCTGTGGAACCAGGTGGCCGGCGCCGACCGTTGCGACTGCCGCAAAACGACCCCTACCTGCCGCAAAAACACCCTAAACGTCATCGCATAGCTATCGCAGCTTGGCGCAGACGCTGATAGGAGCACACAGGGCCCTTCTGAATGTGCCGCCAACATGGCGACGGGTTGCCCGCTGCCAAGCCTTTTCCTGTCACACTCAGGCTGGCCCGGGCGTCTTGTGAGAGAGATAGGCTGCTCAAACACGACGAGGCGTGCAGACATGTATTCAGCGGGACTATTCGTGGGTTTGAGCGCGCAGAGCGATCCACGCATCGAAGCCCTAAGACATGGTCACCGTGATGCTGAGGCTCTCCGAGCGATTTTCGCCGATGCCAATGCATTTCGCGGTGATTCGACCGTCTCCCTGAAATTGATCACCAATGCTGCGGCCACACGCGAAACGGTTTCGCTTGCCCTCGAGGAACTCGTAGCGCATGCACACGACCATCGCCCCGAGGTTGTAGTCGCGCACTTCTCCTGCCACGGTGGGCCGAGCGGCGAACTTGCGCTCCACGACTGCCTTATGGGTCGCGTTCCAGAAATGGCGCTCCCGGTCGCGGATGTCGTGAACGCACTGAGCACGATTGACGGGTCCCAAGTGATCCTCTCACTAGACTGTTGCTTCGCTGGAGCAGTCCTCGGGATGCCGGAATCCAACAATCGAGAGGCCCTTAAGGCGCTACTTGGAGGCCTCATCGGCGAGAGCAAGTTTGTGGTCTGGGCCGCAGAGCCCGGCCAAAAAGCTTGGGAGGACGTTGAGTTCGCGCACGGTTACTTGACGCACTCCCTGATTCAGGGCCTTAGCACCTCAAGGTCGAGTGGCGCGACCGCGGTCGCGACCGCGCAGTGGCTTACCTCGGCGTCTCGAAACGTGGGCGCCCTTGCAACCCGTCACGGTCACATTCAAAACGCCGGTTGTTTTTGCCAACTCACGTCCAATGCGACGGTGCTCGTGCCGCCCATAGGCGAGCACCAGCGCATCTTTTCGCAGGACTATGGCGTCTTGCCCGTTACGGAGGATATCGAGTCGCTTCGCGCGTACGGCTTTTCGGACGCGACCTGCAAAGCTGTGCGCAAGAGGATCGGCACCGGCGATGACGCCCGGCTGAATCAGCTCCAGCGCGATGCGATCTCGCCTGGTGGCTTGTTGGTTGGTCAAAGTCTCCTGGTACGCGCTCCAACATCGGCGGGAAAAACGCTCATTGGCGAACTCGCGATGCTCGCACAGTGGCCGCTCGGACGGAAAACCGTGGTCCTACTGCCGATGAAAGCAATGGTGCAAGAGCAAGGTGGCACGCTCAAGTCGCACTACGAGAGTCTAGGCGTGCGTGTCGTTGTTTCGACCGGTGAGGCGGCAGAGGACGATGACCTTCTGCTAAACAAGCAGTTCGATGTTGCCTTGCTGACATACGAGAAATTCCACGCTGTGCTTTCGCTCCGCCCTGGCGTCATCCGCGACTTGGGCCTCGTCGTGTTCGACGAGGTGCAACTGATCGAGGACGACGGCCGTGGCCGGACTGTGGAATTGCTGCTGATGCGGGCAAAAAAAACTCAGGGAGCAGGACGATTCCCTCAGATTCTGGTTCTATGCGGAGAACTGGCGAATCTGGACGCGCTGCAGAGTTGGTTGGGGCTCCAGCCCATCGGGCTAGCCAACCGACCAATCCCATTGCACGAAGGCGTTGTCGGCGCCGACGGCACTGCACGAGTGATGGCTCCGGATCGCAAGGTGGAGGTGGCTCGGTTTCCTGGGCTTCCCATTGGGATCAGGGGGAAAAGAGGGAATCGTACGGACGACGAGATCCGGGCGAATGCCGCGGTAGAGATAGTCCGGGAGGTGGTGCGCCAGGGAAAGCAGGTGCTCGTATTCTGTCACGCCCGGTGGGAAGTATTTCGCTTTGCAGGTTGGCTTGCCGAGGATCTGGGCCTGAGCCCAGTGGATCTTGGTGTTACGAACGCTAGCGCCGATGAATCCAGGGCCGGCAAGCTCTTGAGACGCGTCGTGCGTTCCGGAGTTGCGTTTCATCTTGCCGATCTCGATCGCGACGAGCGGCGCGAGGTTGAAAACGCATTCCGCCGACGCGAGCTTCGCGTGCTTGTTGCTACTTCAACTCTGGCGATGGGCGTAAACTTGCCGGCGGACGTGACACTTATTGTGGGCGCCGAGATGGGGCCCAAAAGCGCAAGGCGCTACTTGCCGGTTTCCATGTACCGCAACATGGCGGGTCGTGCCGGCAGGTTGCTTCCAGGCGGTCCAACGAAGGGACTGGCCTTGCTTATTGCAGCGTCGAGACAGGAAGAGGAGGTTCTTTGGAAGCGATACGTTGAAGCTCCTCCTCCTTCGCTTAAGTCGACCCTTGGCCAGCTTCCGGTCGGAGAACGCACACTTGGCCTGCTGCACCAGCGCCCCGATGCGAGTCCCGTGGACCTCGCGGGAGATTTGGCGCAGACGTTCTGGGGTTTCGCCGAGAGCGGCGGGCCCAAATGGGTGACGGAGCGGAGAAGGGAAACCGAGGGTGCTCTCGCCGAACTTGAGGCGAATGGGCTAGCCATTCAGTCCAGTCCCGGCAGGTGGCGACTAAGCCAGTTCGGTGAAGTAGCAGCCGGATTTGGATTACAGCTGAGATCCGTGGCGGCAGTTCGCTGCATCGCGGAGGCCGTGGTGTCGTCCGGTCTGCCGATTGATGGCGTTTGCCTTCTCTTTGGCACACAGGTGATGGCGGAACTCGATGACGTGTGGGTTCCTAGAAGTAGGGTGAGTCCGTCGAATAGACCACCCTGCCCCAAGGACCTCAGCAGGTACGGCGTGCTGTGGGCACTGATGATTGCGGAGAGCGGACCAACTGGCTGCAGCATTGAAGGAGCAAACGACCGCGCGCATCGCATCTGGGCGCTCCTCCAGTGGAGATCGGGGAAGAGTTTGCCGGAGTTGGAGAACTGGATCGATAGGACCGGCCAAGGAGAACCGGTTTCAGGCCCACTTAGATCGATCGTGGACAGGACGATTGACATGCTGCCTGCGACCGCCGCGATTGTGGCGCGCGTCGATCCCAAGCAAACGGAAAGCCTTCGACGAGTTCTTACGTCAGCGAAGAATCAGCTTAGTGTTGGTGGCGACGCTGCCGCCGGTGAGATCTTTGGCCTCAGGCTCGAACTGTCTCGCGACGAGTGTCGCAAGCTTTGTTCAATTGGAGTGAGCGCTGAGGCGTTGCGGGGAGAAGTGGCTGCAAGGCGGCCGGACATCATCGCAGCTCTCGGCGAGAAGCGATTCGAGTTACTAGCTGCCAAGCTAGGCAATGCACGCAACCTCAGGCGTCGTTCGGGGTTGTCCGACCAGCTCGTGTTCGATGGTCTGGGAGATTTGGAAGGCTTTTGACGGCTCAATGTCACATTCCGAGCGACGGTTACGTCTTTTCTTCGGGTGCACGGATCAATCGATGAACCCACATGTGTTCAAGCTTAGTCTGCTTCGTGGCGACGAAGGTTCGTCGCAAGATCGGGACTTGGAGTGGCTACGCGTATTTCGCCACTTCGATCCACGACTTCGCGATTTTTTCGGTCGGCGAGATCAAGCGCTGCCAGTCGATGAGATCGTGGGCGAAGTCTGGGGGCGGGCTTTTCTCTTCATTTCGACGCTCAAGGATACCGCGGCACTCTGGTCCTGGCTCACAGCCATCGGCAACAATGTCATTCGTGATCGCGTTCGCACTCATCTTCGTCATCCGACGGGCTCTCTGTCCGAATCGGACGTTGCGACCGCGGCTGAGGAAAGTTTCGTGAGAGCTTGGATCGATGTGGAAAATGACATCGCGCTGCGCGAGGATGTTCAGCTGTTGATCTCGAGACTTCAACCTACCGATCGGGAGTTGTTGCGCCTCGTCGCAGTGGACGGGCTTTCGCACGATGAGATCGCAACTCAACTTAGACTCTCCAGTGCGGCGGCCAGCAGGCAGCGTCTTCGGCGACTTCGAGTGCACCTCCAGGAGACGCGAAAGTCCGGACGGGCTGGTCAGGGAGCGACGGCCAGCAAGGAGATGAAAGAATGACTCGCCCATTCGATGAGCAATCGTTTCTCGGTCTGCGTCGTCAGCACGAGGACGCAATGCAACTGGCGCTACGCGGGCGGGAGATACTCCTGCGCCGGCCGGCGGCATCCTTTGACGGGTTTGGCCATTTCTTGGATTCTGTTCTGCCCGATGAACCAGAGGGTGCTGCTGGTTTAGCTGCTGTGCTGCACGTGTCTGCGCAAGAGCTTGAGCGTTTGCGTGCAAGCCTCTTGGATCCGCTCAGCGTTCCTGCAACTATCGTGGCGTTGATCGGTCAGCTTGTTGGCCTGAGCCCAGACGAACTTGAGCGCATGGTGGTTCAAGATCATGAGAGATTCTCTGAGTTCTCAAGTCGAGTAAGCGCGCGCGCCGTTGACAGGGATACCGGATCGTTTCTATCTGATTTGAGATCAGCTTTCGCGCGCTTGGCTGAGGATAGTGGAGCAGACATGTAGCGCACTAACTGCGTCCGTTGTTTGTCCGCCGGGCGGTCACACAATGTGGTCGTCCGGCGTCTTGTCTCTAGAGCGGGCCCGCGACGCGGCCTGCGCAGGAACAGATCACCATGGGGGCAAGGGACGAAATGGACAACCGAAGCAGTGTGGCAAACGCGAAGGACGACCGCGAGGCGAAAGTGACTGACATCGTGGTCAATGGCCAGAAGAAGGAGTTCGCGGGGCAGGAGATCAGTTACCGCGAGGTGGTCGAGCTCGCGTTCGAAAATCCCTGGGGCAATCCGAACGTCATCTACACCGTCACATTTACGCGGGGACACGATGACAAGCCGCAGGGCACTCTTGTCGACGGTCAGTCGGTAAAGGTCAAGAAGAGCATGGTGTTCAATGTCACACGCACTGATAAGTCGTAGCCCGGACCTCAGGGCCCTTCGCGACGATGGCTACGACGTATCCATCGTCGCGAACCACCTGGTTGTGCGGGGAGTGCCTTACGTGAACTCCGGCAGGAAGGTCGCGTTCGGTGCCCTGGCCTCGGAGTTGACCTTGGCCGGCGACCTAACGGCCAGGCCAAGCACGCACGTGGTGCACTTTGCTGGGGAGTATCCCTGCCACTCTAACGGCAACCCGATCGAAGCGCTTCGGCACGGCAGCGGTCGCAATGACTTGGGCAGCGGGCTCGTCGTAGATCATTCGTTTTCGAACAAGCCGGCTGCCGGCTACCCGGACTACTACGAGAAGATGACTCGGTACATCCAGATCATTTCCTCGGAGGCAGCAGCGGTCGATCCCTCCGCAACTGCGCGTACGTACCCTGTCGTAGTGGCGAAGGACGATGAAACGTCGCCCTTCCTTTATCTCGACACGGCATCGAGTCGAGCAGGTATCTACGCTCTAACCGAGCGGCTCGCACGCCTGCGCAGGGTGGCGATTATCGGCCTTGGTGGGACCGGCGCTTACGTGCTGGATCTAATCGCGAAGACGCCCATTGCCGAGCTGCATCTGTTCGATGGAGATCACATGTTGTCGCACAATGCCTTTCGATCACCCGGTGCACTGTCCATTGAGGAACTCAGACAGAGACCACCCAAAGTCGAGTACTTCGGCACCCTGTATCGCCGGATGCGGAAGGGCATCGTGATGCATCCCGTCTTCATCGACGAAGACACTGTCGCGGAGTTGAAACAAATGGATTTTGCGTTCATTTGCGTGGACGCCGGACCTGGAAAACGCTTGGCGCTATCGAAGCTACAGGAGTGGGGCATTCCCTTCATCGACGTCGGAATGGGGATAAACCTCAACGCCGACAGTCTCGGAGGAGTGGTAAGGACCACCACCTTCACCCCCGGTAAGGCGGATCATCTCGTGCGCGTTGTTTCGCTAGAGCACGCTGGTGACAACAACGACTACGACCAGAACATTCAGGTCGCCGACCTCAATGCGCTGAACGCCACTCTCGCCGTGATCAGGTGGAAGAAACTCTACGGGTTCTATCGCGATTTTGGTGGCGAGTCGAACAGCCTCTTCATCACGGATACTGACACGTTGTTGAACGAGTAGAGATGCGCGCCTCCAAATATCGCCACGAGTTCGTCGAATTCATTCCGGAAAACATGGAGAAGGACGTCCTGTACGTGTCGATGGCGTATGCCACAGCTGTACATCGCTGCTTCTGTGGTTGTGGTGCGAAGGTTGTTACCCCAATCACACCAACCGACTGGCAGCTGACGTTTGACGGCGAGTCCGTGTCGCTGGATCCGTCTGTCGGGAGCTGGAGCCTGGCGTGTCGCTCTCACTACTGGCTCGACGGCGGCAAAGTGGAGTGGGCTCCCGCGTGGACGCAGAGTATGATTGATCGCGAACGCGCGCGTGACCGCCGAAAGAAAGACGACTACTACTCTAGCCCAAACACTAGCGCTCCGAACACCGCTCCGCCGGAAAGGCCAGAAACGACATTTTGGCACCGCGCAGTCAGGTACGTGCTGGGACAGTCTGACAGTTAGTTGGAGTCTCCGAGTGTTGTAACCGTCAAACACCTGCTTCACGGAGGGGACAGTGAGCGTAATCTCGCAACCTCGCTTTGGCTCCAGACTTCCAGCGGGCCAATTCCACCTCCGGTTCTCGCCGATACCAATCGGGCGTGGTGGCCTCGGAAGCGTCCATGAGGTCGTAGTCATCGCGAGCAACGCTGCGGGTATGCCTGTCGGTTCGGTATGGGCAGCCAAGAAACTCAATGAAAACTGGCAGAGTCATCCGGTGATGAGGGCGCGCTTCGAGCGCGAGATCCTAGCAGTCCGAAGCATGTCGCATCCCAACATCGTAACCTGTCATGGGGAGAATCTGCCGGAAGGCGAGCGCTTCTATATCATGCCGCTGTTTTCTAACAGCGTCCGGAAATTCATCGCGGTGGGCGGCCTGCGCGGCAATTGGCTCAAGATAGCCAAGCTTGGTGCCGAGCTTGCGGATGCGCTCCAGCACGCGCACGAGCGTGGGTTTATCCATCGTGATCTCAAACCCGACAATATTCTCTTCAATCCTGGTGGGCCGCTCGTTATCGCCGACTGGGGCCTGGGCTACTTTATACATCGGCATTCGTTGGTGCTGCAACAGCTAACGAGGGGAGGCATGGGCACGGAGTATTACTGCAGCATTGAACAGTGGGGCACAGGAAAATGCGATTGTCGAGGCGACATTTATTCGCTCGGGATGACGCTTGACGAATGGGTTACCGGTCGGCAACGCGTGATCGAGATTGGTGGGGGCGTAGACGGACCGTCGACGCTTGAGGCGAGCCAGGGTGCCGCCTTTTTTAATGAAATTATCCACGTCATGACTCAACTACACAAAACGAACAGACCCGAGACGATGACTGTCGTTGCGGCAGCCTTGCGCCGGGCTGCCGGATATAGGCTCTAAAACCTGTACGGGTGCGTTCAGGCACACGGTCCTTTCCCTTTACTATCCTCTATCTCAGGAGGGGAAAGGTAGGCTTGTCATCCTGAGCGAGCGCGCTTTGCGCGCGAGCGAAGGATCTGCTTTTGGCGGATTGGGCTGGTCCAGAACAGGCGGGTCAGAAGTCTCGATCAAATAGCACTTACAACAAGGCGCGGCAGTTGATCAGGCCACCGCGCCTCGTCGCTCTCCTCCGAATTCGGCGCTAAGCATCTACGCCGCCTTCGGCGTCTCACTACCGCCCGCCCCGGACTGCGGCTCGTTCGTGGTGTTGAACGGCCGAGCCGGATCAGCCACGTTGCGGGCACTCTCCCACGCTCCCATCAGCTCGGCATTATCCCCGAACCGATAGCGGACCACCTTGTCCAGCAAGCGGACTTGCTTGCTGATCTCCGCGGCAACCGCTTGAAGATCGACGCGCGCGCCTACATGCTCGCGCCGGCCCGCGCTGGTCGCCTGGAGCGTGTCCTCGTACTGCCCGAGCGCCGTGGCGAGCTCGTCCAACACCGGCTCCGACATCCCGAGCTTCACCAGGAGCTCCTTCTGCGCCGTCGCCTTCTCCAGGATCGCTCGACTCATCGTGAGCAACGCCTGGTGCGTGGTGTCCGGCAGCGGCATGCGGAACTGCTCCGCCAGCTCCGCATTCTGGGTGGCCGCCACTGCGCCCACGGCACTCAAATAGCCGAGGATCCTGGGATGCAGCGCGCGCCGGAGCTCCTGCCGCTGCTTCACGGCCGACCGCTCCACCGCCACCCCCACCCGCTGCTGGGTCGCCAGGTTCTCCGCGTGCTCCAGCAGCTGCTCGAGCTTCGTCAGCCCGAGGTCCTGCCCGACTCCGTCCATCTGGTGGGCCCGCAGAAAATCCCGGACCCGCGCGGCCATCTCCAGCCGCCTGCGTAATTGGGCGTTCATAACGCCCTCCCTACGTTCCCCCTCTCCGGAACGGAGAGGGGGTCAGGGGGTGAGGACCCACATCTCCGGCAACGGAGTGATTTCTCCGTTGCCGAGACACGTTGGGATAACGCGTGCCACGAGTTTCGTGCTCGGAAAAACCTTGCAGGTGTCCTCGTATGCGGACAACAAAAACGGTTCGAATAGATCCCGCGCCGAGAACCAAGCATTGACGCGACGAATCATTGTCCTCTGAATTTCGCGTCACAGTGATGCGCATGTTCGGTGAGACGAGCCGCGCCGATGAAAACAACTCGCTCACTCAGTCCCAATCCTCGCTCACTCGGCCCATATCCTCTCTCATTCGGTTCAGATCCTCGCTCATTTCGTCCAGATCCTCGCTCACTGCGTGAAAATGCTCGCGCGCGACCTAGGGGAACCCTCTAATTGGTCGCCGGCGCACGCACATTGCCCATCGAACTGCTGTCTTTGCGACTTGCTCCTTCCTTTCTATTAATAAGAAGCCGCGCATGTCATCCTGAGCGACGCGCACGCCTCTGAGCATGGCGTAGCGCCATCGTCCGCCCTCCGCGCGTCGCGAAGGACCTGCTTTTTGCGTACGTACCTCCGCGCGTCGCGAAGAGCCTGCCCTGAGCGTAGCGAAGGGACCTGCTTTAGGTCGCGAAGGATCTGCTCTTTGTCGCGAGGGATCTGCTTTCTGTCGCCAAGGATCTGCCTTTTGTCGCCAAGGACCCGCTTTCTTCATAACTTTGCCGCAGTTCACTATACGCTGGAGCTGACATTGGATAAGAAGAAGTTCCTGTTCGTCTCTTTGGACGGCCTGATCGCCGACATCGCGTGGCAAGTCGTCAAAGAAGGCCACGAGGTGAAGCTGTTCATCGAGGCGGCGGAGGAGCGCGAGATCGCCGACGGCTTCGTGCCGAAGACCGACGACTGGATCCGCGAGGTGCCGTGGGCCGATGTCGTCGTGTTCGACGACGTCCTAGGCCAGGGCGCCAAAGCGCATCAGCTGCGGCAGACCGGCAAGCTCGTCGTGGGCGGGTCGCCGTACACCGATCAGCTCGAAGACGACCGCGCGTTCGGGCAGCAGGAGCTCAAGAAAGCCGGCGTCTCGATCATCCCGCAGGAGAACTTCCACTCCTTCGACGACGCGCTCGCGTACGTGCGCGCGAACCCCAACCGCTACGTCATCAAGCCCAGCGGCGAAGCGCAGAACCTGAAGCAGCTGCTGTTCGTGGGCGAAGATGAAGACGGCAAGGACGTGATCCAGGTGCTCGAGGACTACCAGCGCGCCTGGGCGGATCGGGTGAAAGCGTTCCAGCTGCAGCGCCGCATCGTCGGCGTCGAGGTCGCGGCCGGCGCGTTCTTCAACGGCAAAGAATTCGTGCTGCCGGTCAACATCAACTTCGAGCACAAGAAGCTGTTCCCCGGCGACATCGGCCCCTCCACCGGCGAAATGGGCACGGCGATGTTCTGGAGTGAGCCGACCCGCCTGTTCAACGCGACGCTCAAGAAGATGGAAGCCCGGCTGCGCGACGAGCGCTACGTCGGCTACATCGACGTGAACTGCATGGTGAACTCGAACGGCATCTATCCGCTCGAGTTCACCTCGCGCTTCGGCTATCCGACGATCAGCATCCAGCAGGAAGGGATGCTCACGCCCATCGGCGAATTCTTCTATCGCCTCGCCGAGGGCTCGCTGAGCACGTTCAAGGCGCGCAGCGGCTTCCAGGTCGGCGTCCGCATCATGGTGCCGCCCTTCCCCTACACCGACCCGGAAACGTTCGCCAAGACCTCGAAAGACGCGGTCATCATCTTCAAGAAGCCCACCCGCGACGGCGTCCACATCGAAGACGTCAAGCAGGTCAACAACGAGTGGGTCGTCACCGGCACGTCCGGCGTCGTGCTCATCGTGGTCGGCATCGGCACCACGATGAAAGCCGCCCAGAAGCAGGCCTACAGTCGCATCGACAACATCATGATCCCCAACATGTACTACCGCAAAGACATTGGAGATCGATGGTTTGAGGATTTCGATCGGCTGCACACCTGGGGCTACTTGCGGCCCTAGCTCTTATAGAAGAGCCGGTAGGCAGCCGCCCCGTGCATCACTCCTTTGTCGATCAGCTCCGCCATGTAGCCCGGCATCGCGCCGATCTGCGGCTTCACTTTCGCCGCGCCCACCGGCGCCTGATCGTTCGCGAGCCCGCGATAGGAATCGGTCAGCCCGGCCCGCAGCGCCTCCTGCACCCACGGCTTCATCTCGACGGTCGCCTTCGTCACCTCGACGCCGCGAATGGTGCCACGTTGATCGAACCCGATGGCGAGCTCGAGCGGGCCGTGTTGGCAATCGACGCGCATGAAGATCAGCGCGCCGGTGACCTGGTCTGCATGCTTCCCGACGTAGAAGGTCACCACGCCGTCGGGCGGCTCCCACCCCACGGCGTCGTGCAGCTTTTTGGAATCGGCACTGCTGAGATGCAATTCGCGCGCGGCAAACTGATCGGCGCCGGGCAACAGATGCGCCACGGCATCTTGCCGCTTCACGAGAATGACGGTCGGCGTGATATGCAGCAGCGACGCCAGCGCGGCGCCGAGTACGAGCGTCTTCATGGTTTCCTCCACCACATTTGATAGATGGCCAGAGCGGCCACGATCGTATAGCCAAGAGCCATCGCCCAGCCGCCCGCAACCGTGACGATCGCGAAGCTGGGCGAGACGAGTTTCGTGAGCCACATCCCGGCGAAGTCGAGCCAGGGTGCGGCGAAGAGCAGCGTGATAATCGCGAGTCCCACGCCGCGTGACACGGCAAGACCGAGAACGATGATCGAGAGCACGGCGGCGATCACCGCATACATCGGCATGTGCACGTGCGTGTCCTGCACGAGCAGGTTCATGTCGACGTGATGCTGTTCCTCGCCCATCTCCGCCATCGAGACGGGACGCTCCGTGACCATCGTCGTGTCCGGCGGCATCTGCATCATCATCTGCTCACCCGCCGCCCCATACGTCTCGGCGACCTTGGTCGTGCTGAAGCCCGCATACAGGCCGACCATCCACGCCCCGAACAGATACGAGGTGCCGAGCGTGGCGAGCAGCAGTGTGACGAGCCAGCGGACGCGCAGATCGCTGTGCCGCAGATCGTAGAGCACGGTCAACTCCTAGAAGACGTACACGAGTTCGACGAGAGCGGTCAGGTTGGACCGCGCAAGACTGCCATCTTTTTTCGCGAACACCGGCTGATCGGAATGATCGATGCGCAGGGCCGGCCGGATCGAAAACGCAGGCAAACGGAAGGTCGTGAATTCGACGTTGGAGAAGACGCCTTCCTGCGCTTCACGATAGAAGTACCAGGGTGAGATCGTGATGGAGCTCAGCTTTTCTGGCGTCCCTGTGCGGACGCCGTCGGGATCATCGACCAGCTCGCCCCGCACCGTCAGAGCGGTCGACCGGCCGACGCGGAAGAACGTCTGGCCGACGGCGGCCGTCCAACTTAGGTCCGCTTCCGTGGCATGGTGTGCCTCCGCCTGCACGATGAGCCGTTGCACGGGCTGCCACGTCGCGTCACCGGTCAGCAGCAACCGCTGCGCGCCGTTGGTGAAATCTTGCTCGGGACCGTAGAAGATCCCGCCCGCAAGAGCGAACTCAGCCGATGGAAAGGCTTGCAACTTGAAGCCTGCCGTCTTGCCACTGTTATTGTCGGTTTCCTGCTCCCACCCATTCGCGACGAGGCCGAGAAGGCTGACCTTGGGGGTGAGCGTATAGCGGGCCATGAAGCCCGTGAACTTCACCGGCCGGGCAGTCTCCAACGTGAACGACGACGTCGGTACGAGATTCAGTGGCTCATCGTCGCGCTCGAATCCGACCGGCGCGTCGAAGCGTCCGAACGACAGCGATAATGCTGATAGCTTTGCCGGCGTCCAGTTGATGACGAGGTTGTCGAGTTCGATGTGGGTTTCGGCGGGACCGCTGGGCTGCGGTTCAACGTGCGTCGTGAGCTGGCCGAAGAGATACAGCTGATCCGACCATGGCCGGAAGAAGCTCACGGCGAGCTTAGACGCGAGTGCGGTGTTCTGCGCGAGATTGCGATCATACAGCGCCGATCCGACCGCAAAGCCCGACACGGTCAGCGGCTGTCTTTCTTCGAGGACTGCGCTCGTGTCCTGCGCCGCGCCCTGCCGCGCAACGGCAAGGAGCGCGACGAGGCCAATCGTCGATTTGCCAATAGACATAGGCCCCCTCCACGTTGAAAAGAGGCTAAGAGGCTAAGAGGCTAAGAGGCTAAGGGACTAAAGAGCTACGAAACGACGTGTGGAGGAGGGGCGAGTGCGAAGGGGAGGAGACGCTTGCGTGAGGGGAGAACGGTCGAACGGTCCTCGTCGACATCGACGGCGATGACCGGGAGCGGGGCTGCCGACCAGCTTGAAACGGTCGTCGGGATCGAGACGCTGACGCCCGCAGGACAACAGGCCTGCGGACAGGTGCAATGCGTGGACTTTTGGTGATCGCCGCTCGGCTGGTGATGGGCTGGAGCAGCGCTGTGAACGGGACAGGCGTGCGTCTCCGGGCCGACCATGGCCAGCCCGAACACCAGTACCAGAAGGAGACGCAAGGGTCGCATCGCCGTAATTATACGCGTTTCAGCTTCCAGCGCCCACGCCGGAACAGCACCGCGCTGGCGACCGCCAGGGTCGAGAAGGCGATCGTCACCGCCCAGGCGACCCCCTGCGGTCCCAGGTTGAAATGCCGCGCCAGCACCCAGGCGATCGGAATCTCCCACAGCCAGAAGCAAAACAGGTTCAGCCACGTCGGGGTCCAGGTATCGCCAGCGCCGTTAAAGGAATTCGTCAGGACCATGGCGTAGGCATAGAACAGGTATCCGTAGCTGATGATGCGCAGGCAATCCGCGGCGATGGACGCCACCACGGGGTCCGTGGTAAACGCGTGCGCAATCGGATTCGCGAACACGATGAACGTGAGGCCCGCGGCGCCGAGGAACAGCACGTTGTAGAATGCCGCGCGCCACACCGCCTGTTCGCCGCGCTCCGGCTTCCCCGCGCCCAGCGACTGCCCGACCAGCGTCGCCGCGGCGTTCGCGAGGCCCCATGCCGGCAGCAGCGCGAAGATGATGATCCGGATTGCGATCGTGAATCCTGCGAGCGCGTCTGTACCGAACGAGGCGTTGATGCGTGTCAAGCCGATCCAGCTCGCCATCCCGACGAACGTCTGGAACGTGCCGGATCCCGACAAGCGGAGCAGCGCTTTCATGACCTCCGGCTGCAGCCGGATCTGGTCGCGCCGAATCACGATGCGGCCATCTCGGCGCCAGAGGCGATACAGCTGATACAGCACCCCGGTCCCCCGGCCGATCGTCGTCCCGATCGCTGCGCCCATCACGCCAAGGCGCGGAAGCGGTCCGACCCCGAACATCAGCAGCGGACACAGCACGATGTTGATCGTGTTCGCGATGATGAGCACGCGCATCGCAATCGCGGCATCGCCGGCGCCGCGGAAGATGGCGTTGATGAGAAAGATCAGCAGGATGACGACGTTCCCGCCGAGCATGATGCGCGTGTAGTTCTGACCCATCGCGATCACATCCGGCGCGGCGCCCATGATCGCGAGCAGATTGGGTGCGAACAGCACACCCAGCACACCGATGATCGCCGCGGTGATCACACCGAGCGCGATCCCCTGCACCGCCGCGTCGGCCGCGCCAGCCGCGTCTTTCTCTCCGATCCGCCGGGCGACTGTCGCGGTCACGCCAATCGACAGGCCCATCGCCCCCGTGTAGACCAGGGTCAACATCGATTCGGTGAGATTGACCGTCGCCACCGCAGTCGGGCCGATGTGCGCCCCCCAAAACACGTCCCACACTGCGAAGAACGATTCCATCACCATCTCGAGCACCATCGGGACCGCGAGCAGAATGATCGCGCGGCCGATCGGCCCGGACGTGTAGTCGTGATGAGAGCCGCGAATCGCTTCGCGGATCGTTTGCCAGAATGTGTGTGGGGTTTCGACGTGTGTTTGCGTGTCGGTCATGGGCTGGAAATATCGCCCACTCAGTCTCGATTCAGAAACGCCACCACCTGACGGATCACGGCAGGATCGCTCACAATGCGATGGTGCCCCAAGCCGGTCGTCGTGACGAGCTCGGCACCCGGCCACGCTTTTGCGATCGCCGCGCCGTTGTGCCAACCGACCTCGCGATCGTCGCGATCGTGCAGCACGAGCAGCGGCGCCCGCATCCTCGGGGCCCAGACGCCGATGTCGAGGTCCTTCCAGGAGAAATCGAGCCGCCGCTCGAGGCGTCCG
>Ga0207653_10000381_pt1 | contig 20470 bp, 7 predicted proteins | sample KBSK5251metaG_FD_184341 | JGI IMG/M metagenome (GOLD analysis project Ga0207653, IMG submission 184341) | Corn, switchgrass and miscanthus rhizosphere microbial communities from Kellogg Biological Station, Michigan, USA - KBS K5-25-1 metaG... | ecosystem: Host-associated > Plants > Roots >...
TGGAATCGCTTGTCGCCGCCGGCACCCTGGCCAGCAGGGTCGGCACCGACGGCATGGTTCGCGATCAGGGCAAGATTGCGCCACCAGAGTTCTGTCAGCGCCACGACCGTGCGCTGCGGCTCAAGCCACCACTCGAAGCTGAGTTGGCTCGCGGCCAAGCCCATGCCTCGATAATCGATAAGGGAATAGTCAAGCCCGCTCACACTTCGAGCCTGGCGGATCATCCAAGCCGAGAGCGCGGCCGCAAAGCGTGGCCCTACACCGGCCGAACGGACGGCGATTTCAAGCTTGAGAGCGGCGGTCTCATGATCTCCTGCTGCCGCCGTCATACTCTTGGCAGACAGAATGTCTTGCGACTTTCGTGTCTGACTCATTGCCCAAACCGATCCAGCCGAAACGGGTATGAGCCAGCGCAGCCCGTTGCCTTGGCGCAGGCTGAACCCACAGCAGTGGCACCCTGGGTTCCCAAGCCTCACCTTTAGGGGGCAACCCTCTCTCCGGATCGGAGTCTCATCGAGCGGGACTGCGCGGCGATATCGGGGCAAGACCCGATTCGCTAACCGGGAAACGCTGATTGCCGGCGGCTGGGCGCGAGCTTTGGAGGCAGAGGGAGGGTTCATTCAGGACCCTACTCGGCGTCCGATATCTCGACGCCTCAGGGGCGGGTTGTCGGACCGGCTCCCAATCCGATCAGCATCGCCCCATGCGCTTTGCCGGCAATGGCAGCCGGCAATGGCAGCCGGCAATGCATCTGTCCAAAGGCCACACTCCTCTGTCCGTCTGGACAGCAGCGCCGGTCTGCGGCCCTAGGGCATTCCTCTCTTGTTGATGGGCACTAAGGAGCCGCATTGTGCGCAATAATAGGTCGGGCGCTTTAGAGCCAATTCGGTGCGGTAGAGGCGATGGTCACATTCAACAGGACGGATCTGGACTACATTCTTGATCAGATCCGTCTGGCTGAGGATGGCCAGGTGCCGTCGAACACGCAGCTTGCGTTCGGGCTGCGGGAGGTTGCGGGGACCAACAACAACCTGCTGCCGGGTCAGTCGGAGTTCGGCTCGGTGGATCAGCCGTTGCCGCGCGTCGGGGCGCCGGTGTTCCGGACCGTCCAGCAGATGTCGCTGATCGACGCCTTCACCAACCCGCTCGGCTACCTGACGCAAGGCGTCGATGCCGCCGGCAACATCGTCATGGGCACCACCGGCCAGGTCGCCAACGAGATCGACGAGTTCGTCACCGGCGCCTTGCGCAACAACCTGCTGGGCCTGCCGCTCGACCTTGCCGCCATCAACATCGCGCGCGGCCGCGATACCGGCGTGCCCCCGCTCAATGTGCTGCGCAACCAGCTCTTCACCCAGACCGGCGACTCGAACTTGAAGCCCTACGCCAACTGGGCGGAGTTCGGGCAGTTCCTCAAGCACGCCGCGTCGCTGATCAACTTCGTGGCCGCCTACGGCACGCACGCCTCGGTCCTCGGTGCGACCACCCTGGAGGAGAAGCGCGCGGCGGCGCTCGAGCTGGTGGTGGCGGGCCTCGATGAGGCCAACATCGGCACCGACGCGTGGGACTTCATGCACAGCCTCGGGGCCTACGCCAACGACGTGGACAATGCCATTGCCGTCCACGGCGAATGGAGCACCGGCTCGGTCACCGGCCTCGATGCCGTCGACCTGTGGATCGGCGGCCTGGCCGAGAAGCAGATCCTGTTCGGAAGCCTGCTCGGCTCCACCTTCCAGTTCATCTTCGAGACCCAGCTGGAGGCGCTGCAGGACGGCGACCGCCTCTACTACTGCCCCGCATCGAGGGCATCCACTTCGGCGACGAGATCGAAGGCAACTCGTTCGCCGCGCTGATCGCGGCCAACACCAGCGCCCGCCACCTGCCCGGCGACGTGTTCCTGACCCCGGAGTACGTGATCGAGGCCGGCACCATCACCGACGATCCCGCCACCTGGCTGCGCAACCCCGAGACCGGGGCGCTGCTGGTGGAGCGGCTGCCCGACGGCACCATCCGCTTCATCGGCGACGACAACTTCCTCGGCAACACCATCGTGCTGGGCGGCACCGAGGGCGACGACCGCCTGGTCGCGGGCCATGCCGACGACGATACGGTGTGGGGCGACGGCGGCAACGACTTCATCGAAGGCGGCGCCGGCGACGACCTCATCACCGACAGCGGCGGCGACGACATCATCCACGGCGACGACGGCAACGACACCATCCACGGCGGCATCGGCGACGACGCCATCTTCGGCGGCGACGGCAACGACTACATCGATCTGGGCCTGGCGGGTCCGGTGGGCATCGAGAGCGCCAGCGGCGGTCTCGGCAACGACATCATCATCGGCGGCGACGGCTCAGACGAGATCCTCGGCAACGAGGGCGACGACTGGATCGAGGGTGGCATCAACTTCGACGTGATGTTCGGCGACCAGGGCGCGCCGACGGGTCAGGTGCCGCTGGTTGCGGGCAACGACGTGATCATCGGCGGCCCCAACGGCGACCGCATGATGGGCTTCAGCGGCGACGACATCATGCTGGGCGAGGGCGGCTTCGACAAGTTCGAGGGCCGGCTGGGGTTCGACTGGGCCTCCTGGGAGACCGAGAGCCACGGCGTCAGCGTCGACATGAAGCTGGTCGAGTTCGTGGATCAGCCCGAGGCCCTGGGCGGCGATGCCATCCGCGACTTCTTCATCGAGACGGAGGGCGCCTCCGGCACGGCCTTCGGCGACTTCCTGCAGGGCACCGACATCGGCCAGGGCAACCCGTTCGGCACGCCCGGCTTCGACCCCTTCAACGAGCTGACCAACGTCAACCTGATCACGGGGCTGGCCGACTACTTCCCGGCGGGTGCGGTCGCCTTCTCCGACGGCAACATCATGCTCGGCGGGGGGGGAAGCGACTTCATCGAGGGGCGTGGCGGCAACGACATCATCGACGGCGACGCGTACCTGCACGTGGAGCTCACCAGCCGGGAGGCCGGCGGCCAGATCATCCGCGAGATCCTTCACGATCAGGCGAACGCGCCGGTATTCGACGAGGAGACCTTCACCTACACCGGCGCCGGCGACATCGACATCGCCGTGTACGCGGACGTGTCCGCCAACTTCCAGATCAGCCTGGTCACCGATCCGGTGACCGGCGAGATCCTGTTCGGCACCGACGGCAATCCGGTCCTGCAGGTGACGCATATTCCGCCCGCCGGCGTCGCCGACGAGGGCACCGATACGCTCTACAACATCGAGCGTCTGCGCTTCGCCGATGTGACGATCGAGAACCCGTTCGCGCAGTTCGTCTCGGACCTCGTGGCCCAGGGCGCGCTCACGATCGACAACCCGGCGCCGAGCGCGGGCGACACCGTGTCGATCGTTGCCAGCACCGTCAACGACTTCGAGGGCGTGCTGGTGGACGGCGTGCTCGATGCCGCCACGGCCGGCTTCGAGCGCATCGACATCCCGCTCGAGGAGATGTCGTTCCAGTGGCAGTGGCTCGACCCCGTCGCTGCCAATGGCAACCCGCCGCACTGGGTCGACATCGTCGGCGCCACCGGCACCTCCTTCACGGTTCCCGACCGCTACGTCGGCTTCCCCATCCGGGTGGTGGCGAGCTTCACCGACGGCCTGGGCGTCGCCGAGACCGTCGCCTCGGCCCAGACCGCCAGCGTCAACGACAACCCGGCAATCAACCTGGCGCCCGTCATCCAGCCGCAGACCGACCAGCCCGGCCTGCCCGATACCACCGCCATCGAGGATACCCCGCTCGGCACCGCGGCCCGGCCGGGCCTGTTCCTCAACCTGCTCGACATCTTCACCGACGACGCCACGCCCGCCAACCAGCTCGTCTACACCGCAACCCTTGCCGACGGCGCACCGCTGGACAGCATCGGCCTCGCATTCCAGATCGTCCCGGACGCCGCCGGGCTCGTCGCCGGCGCCATCGTCAACGGCACCCCGCCCGCCAACTTCACAGGTCCCATCGAGGTCCGCATCACCGCCACAGACCAGGGCGGACTCTCAGTCACCGACGCCTTCGTCATCAATGTCCTGCCGGCGAACGATGCGCCAGTCATTACCTCCGACGGCGGCGGTGAGCTCGCGACGGTGTCGGTGGCAGAGAACACCACTGCGGTGACGACGGTGACTGCGGCCGATGTCGATGCGGGTGACACGCTCACCTACAGCATCGTGGGTGGTGACGACGCCGGTCTGTTCACGATCGACGCCAGCACCGGGGCGCTGTCGTTCGTCACAGCGCCTGATTTCGAGGCCCCGGGCGATGCCGACGGCGACACGGCTGGCATGCCCTCGGCCGGCATGCCCTCGGCCGGCATGGGAGCGTGGGCGAGACGGAACTGGCCGGCCGCCACCGCCGGAAGCACGAGCCACTCCAGGTCGGCGATGGCGAGGCTCCGGTCGCCCGGATCGCGCATCAGCACCGACACGATCTGCGCGAACGACTGGGCGAAGCGCAGCTGCGCCGTGCCCCCCGTTGCCCACCGTGCCCCGGCCGGGAGCCGCCCGCCCGCCTGTCCCAGGCCTCGCCGGCGGCGGCCTGCCGGCCTTGCCGACGACGGGCCTTTCTGCCGCGCCGTTCTTTCCTGATAAGCCAAGAGTCATGTCCACACCCCTTTTGCGTCCACCGCGCGATCTCAGGCCAGCAGGAAGTCCTGCTGCGTGATGAGGTTGGTTCCGGTGCCGTCCACGCCCTGCAGCAGGATCGAGCCGGTGCCGATCGTGATCAGCGCGTCGCTGCCGAGGTCCTGGATGAGCACGCTGGCGGCGAACGTCGCGGCGGTGATGCCGAGCGCGGAGATGTCCAGCAGGTCCTGTCCGCTGGCCGGATTGGCATCGAAGCCGGCGATGGTGTCGTTGCCGAACCCGGCAGCGAACAAGAACGTGTCGTTGCCGGCGCCGCCGTTCATGCTGTCGTTGCCGGCGCCGCCGATGATTGTGTCGGCCCCGCCGCCCGCATCGATGATGTCGTCGCCGCCCTGGCCGTCGATCACGTTGGCAATCGTACCGCCGGTGATCTGGTCGTTGCCCTGGCTGCCGATGACGTTCTCGATCGCCGACAGCGTGTCGCTGCCGATCTGGGCACTGGTGGCCGTGGTGGCGGTCACCGTGGCGCCGGCAGTGGTGCCCGACAGGTCGTAAGTATCGGTGCCCGCGCCGCCGATATAGCTGTCGTTGCCGTCGCCCACGGTGGCGATGAAGCGGTCGTCGCCCGCCGCGCCGTTGAGCACATCGTTGCCGGCGCCACCATCGAGCACGTCGTTGCCATCACCGCCGTTGAGCGTGCTGGCGTCGGCGTCGCCCGTCAGCGTGTCGTTGCCAGAGCCGCCGATGACGTTCTCGACGCCGGCGAGGATGACGAAGCCCGATGCGCTGCCCGCCGCCAGATCGACGGTGACGTTCGCCGTCGTTGCGCCGTAGCTCAACGTGTCTGTTCCGTCCGCCAGTTCGCCCGTCACCGCCTCGACGCTGGCAACGGTACCGCCCTCGAAGGCAGTGATGGCCGTGCCGTCGAAGAGGACGCTGAGCGTGTCGTTGGCAGCCGAGCCGAGGAGCCTGAGCGTGTCGAGCCCGGCGCCGCCGTCCACCGTGTCGGCACCGTCGCCGACCGTGTAGACGATGGTGTCGTTGCCGAGACCCCCGAAGGTGGCGTCGGCGCCGATGCCGCCGATCAATGTGTCATCCCCGGCACCGCCGATCAGGGTATCGTTGCCGCCGCCCGTGCTTATCGTGTCGTTGCCGTCCTGACCGTCGACGACGTTGGCGCCGGCGCCCAGAGTTATGCTGTCCGTCCCCTGGCTGCCGATGATGTTCTCGATGGCGGCGAGGACATCCGTGCCGATCTCGGCGCTGATGGCTATCGTGGCGGTGACGATGGCGCCGGCGGCGGTTCTCGATAGGTCGTAGGTGTCGACGCCGTTTGCGCCGGTGTAGGTGTCGCTGCCATCGCCGGCGACCGCAATGAAGGTGTCGTTGCCGCCGCCGCCGTTCAGGACGTTGGCACTCGCGTTGCCGGTGAGCGTGTCGTTGCCGCCGCCACCGGTGACGTTCTCGATGCCCGCGATGGACGCGAAGCCCGAGGCGGTGCCCGCCGCCAGATCGACGACGATGCTGGCCGTGCTGCCGCCGTAGCTGAGGGTGTCGGTTCCCGCGGCCAAATCGACCGTGATCGACTCGACGTTTATGACCGGGCTACCCTCGAAGGCGGTGATGGCGGTGCCGTCGAAGGCGACGATGAGCGTGTCATTGGCCGCGCCGCCGGAGATGGCGACGAGATCGATGCCGGCGCCGCCGTCGATCGCATCTGCGCCGTCGCCGATGGCGTAGACGATGGTGTCGTTGCCATCGCCGCCGTTGATCGTGTCGCCACCGGCGCCGCCGTTGAGGGTATCGTTGCCGCCCGCGCCGCTCAGGACGTCGGCCCCGCTGAGGCCGATGAGGGTGTCCTCCTCGTTCGTGCCGGTCAGGGTGTTGGCCACGTTGGTGCCCGTAAGCGTGACGCCCGCGACGTTGGTTACGGTGACCGCAATGGCCTGCGTATCGGCTAGGCTGCCGTCGGATGCGCTCACGATCACGTCGTAGACGTTGTTGCCGTCGGCATCCGCGGGTGTCTCGAAGTCGGGCGCGGTGATGAACGACAGGGCGCCCGTGCCGGCGTTGATGGTGAAGAGCGCGGCGTCGTCCCCGCCCGCGATGCTGTAGGTCAGCGTCGTGCCCGCATTCGCGTCGGTCGCCGCAACCGTGGTGACGGCGGCCGTGTTCTCCACAACCGACACTGCCGCAGCGCCGCCGCCGCCGTTCGAGGTGATCACCGGCGCGAAATTGCTGGCAGCGACCGAACCTGTGGGCGCGCTCGTCACCGTCTCGGCGAAGCCCTGGCCGTCGGTGTAGCTCGCCTTGACCGAGATGACGTGGCCCACGTCCGCCGCAGTAAGGGTGTAGGCGAGCGCCTTCGCGCCGGTGATGGCGACACCGTCACGCAGCCACTGCAGGATCGGCGCGGTGCCCGGGCCATCGGGATCGGCACCGAGCAGAGCCGTCAGCGTCTGTCCCTCTGCGGGCGTGCCATCGATGTTGAGCGACGCCGGCCCGTCGTTGACCGGCAGCACGTTGATGGTGAACGTGTCCGTCACCGACAGCCCGCCGGCATCCGTGACCGTGACGCGGACATCGATCGGGCCCGAGAAGTTGGGCGGCGGCGTGCCGATGATGCGTCCGCCCGCGACCAGGCCGGCGGCATCCGGCACGATCTCGAACGTCAGCCCCACGGTCTCGAGCGCGGCGCCGTTGGCGAGCGTGGCCGTGTAGATGAGCTGGTTGGCGGGCGTGGTGTCGTCCGTGAAGGTGGTGATGAGCGGCAGGAAGATGCCCGGACGCGTCGTTGTCCCGAGCGGCGTGTCCTCGCGGCCCGCGGTGTCGGGGAGACCTGGCTGGGCCACCTGCGTGACGATGGTGGGCGCGTGGTTGACCGCCGGGTTGGTGACCACAATGGCGGTCTGGGCCGACGCCACGGACTCATGTACCCCAAGCCCGTCTGTGAAGCTCGCCACCAGGCGCAGCGGCACGCCGACGAAGAACTCGGGGACCACGAAGGACGTGCCCGTGGCGCCGGCGATGTTCACCCATTGCGGGGGATTGCCGCCCACCGCCACCGGGTCGAGGTACTGCCACTGCAGACTGAACTCGTTGAGCGGAATATCGATGCGCTCGAAGCCGGCGGTGGCCGCATCGAGCACGCCGTTCACCAGCACGCCCTCGAAGTCGTTGATGGCGGTGCTGGCGATCGTCAGCGTGTCGCCGACCACGGGAGCAGCGTTGTCGATGACAATCGTCCCCTGTGCCACGAAGTCGGAGACGAACTGCGCGAACGGGTTCTCGATCGTCACGTCCGCGAACTGCAGGCGCTCGATGTTGTAGAGCGTATCGGTGCCGTCGTTGACGGCCACCCCGGCCGCGGGCGTGTGCACGACCTGCAGGACGGGATTGCCGTCGGTCCCGAACAGGATCTCCCCCGTCACCGGATCGGTCGCCAGGTTGATCTGGTAGTTCGCCGATACGTCGGAGAACACCGCGGTATCGATGTCCCCGGCGCCGATGACCGCGCCGGTCTCGGGGTCGAGCTGCGGGCCCTGCGCCTGGTCGTAGAGGATCTCGCGGATGATCTGCCCGCCGGCGCTGCGGCTGGTGAGCTCCACGTGCAGGCGCGCGTCGCCATCGATGATGTCGTTGCCGCCGCGGCCCTCGATGAAGTCGCTGCCTCCGCCGCCGAACAAGATGTTGCCGTCGGAGAAGGCGACCGGGCCCAGCGGGAAGTAGTCGGCAAGGCCGGTGATCAGGTTGACGTTCGACAGCTCGTTGAAGGTATCGACGATGGCGTTGTCGGTGCCGCGCAGGAAGTCCGAGAACGCCGAGCCGCTCGCAGCCTCGGTCTCGATGAAGAAGTCGCGGATCGCGTCGCCGCCCGGAACCTGCGGAGTATCGATGAACTCCCGCCGGTTCATGTCGATGCTGACGCCGTGGTTCTCCAGCTCGAACGACGCCCAGTCGAAGCCGAGACGCCCCTCGAACTTGTCGAAGCCGCCCTGGCCCGTCATGATGTCGTCGCCGCTGAAGCCCTGCATGCGGTCGCCCTGGACGCCGCCGATGAGCACGTCGTTGCCCTGGATCAGCGGCACCTGGCCGGTCGGCGCACCCTGGTCGCCGATCAGGAGGTCGCCGCCGTCGCCGCCCTCGATCCAGTCGTCGCCCTCGTTGCCCTCCAGCTCGTCGTCGCCATCGCCGCCGATGATGATGTCGTTGCCGAGGCCGCCGACGGCGCCGTCGATACCAAGGGGGCCGGACAGGCCGGTCTCGATGTAGTCGTTGCCGTCGCCGCCGAAGATGGTGTCGTCGCCGCGGCCCGCGAAGATGGTGTCGTTGCCGGCGTCGCCGTGGATGGTGTCGTCGCCTTCCTCGTCCGTGAAGAAGTCGTCGCCGTCACCGCCATACAGGAAGTCGTTGCCATTGCCGCCGTCGATGTAGTCGTTGCCGCCATCGCCCCAGACGGTGTCGTCGTCGGCGTGACCCGCCACCAGCCGGTCGTCCCCTTCGGTGCCGCCCAGCACGATGGTGTTGCCGAGGAAGTTGTCGTCGCCGATGAAGTGGATCGTGCCGTCGGCCAGCTTCTCCACCAGCAGCGCACCGGTCTCGGGGTTGCGCAGCCAGGTCGCCGGGTCGTCGGTGACCGTGCTGGCCTCAACCACGTACTCCGGCGTCAGGAACACGTCGCCAGGCAGGTGCTTGGCGTTCGTATTGTTCATGATCAGCTCGGCGAACGAGTTGTTCTCGATCTCGCTGCCGAAGTGGATGCCTTCGATGCGCGGCAGGTAGTAGAGCCGGTCGCCGTCCTGCAGCGCCTCCAGCTGGGTCTCGAAGATGAACTGGAAGGTCGAGCCGAGCAGCCCGCCGAACAGCGTCTGCTTCTCGGCCAGGCCGCCGATCCACAGATCGACGTTGTCGAGACCGGTGACCGAGCCCGTGCTCCAGGTGGCATGCACGGCCAGCGGGTTGTCGACGTCGCTGGCGTAGGCGCCGAGGCTGTGCATGAAATTGTAGGCGTCGGTGCCGGTGTTCGCCTCGTTGAGGCCGTCGGACACCAGCTGCAGCGCTGCCGCTCGCTTCTCCTCCAGCGTCGTCGCGCCGACGATCGAGGCGTGCGTGGCGTAGGCCGCGACGAAGTTGATGAGCGAGGCCGCGTGCTTCAAGAACTGGCCGAACTCGGCCCAATTCGCGTAGGGCTTCAGGTTGGTGTCGCCCGTCGCGGCGAAGATCTGGTTGCGCACCAGGTTGAGCGGCGCCACGCCCGTATCGCGGCCGCGCGCGATGTTGAGCGCGGCGAGGTCGAGCGGCAGGCCCAGCAGGTTGTTGCGCAGCGCGCCGGTGACGAACTCGTCGATCTCGTTGGCGACCTGGCTCGTCGAGCCCATCACGATGTTGCCGGCCGCGTCGGGGCCTTGCGCCAGATAGCCGAGCGGGTTGGTGAAGGCGTCGATCAGCGTCATCTGCTGCACGCCCTCGGCATTCGGATCGGTGTCGATGTTCAGCGTCTCGTCCAGCATCGAGTGGCCGAAACGGTAGACGACATTGGCGAACTCGGCGGTGATGGCCGGATCGAGGCTGATGTCGACGTTGCCGAACAGGTGAATGGTCGGCGCCACCTTGCGGGCGAACTCCTCGAACACGAGGTGCTGATATTGCGTCTCGGTGCCGAACTTCGCGGTCTGGAACAGGCGCTCTCCGTTCCACTCGTTGTCCTGGATGCCGTCCGCGATGTTGGCGCCGGGCAGCACCCATTCCAGCGCGAAGGACGTGTCGCCGTTGGCGAGCTCGGCGCGCACCAGGTCCTTGGTCTGCTCGACCAGCCGGTCGTGCTCGCTGTGGAAGATCTCGTGGACGGCGGTGAGGCCGAGGTTCTCGTTGATGCGCCCGTCGCCGGCGACGTAGTGCGCATCGAGCAGCTCGTTGTCGTAGGTGCCCGGTGCCGGCTGGTTGCCGATATCGGTGTCCGCATCGGCCGTCAGCAGCGCACCGGTCTGCGCATCGAACGGATTGGCATTGTGGTTCTTGTCGTCGATGAACCCGGCGCCGATGCGTACCACCGTGCCGCCCAGCGCGACGGTATCGTTGAGGTCGAGCCCCTGCGCGTTCCCCTCGACGAGTGTCGTGGTGTCGTCGCTGGTGCCGGCAATGCCGTCGGCGCCGTTGCTCGTCCGCACGACCACCTGAGCGAAGCCGCCGGCGCCGAGGATCACGTTGCCGTAGGCGTCGGTCGCCAGCAGCGGTATGGCGTTCACGTCGGCGTCGGTCAGATGGATGCCGAGCTTGAGCGCGTTGGCCTTGAGGTCGGCCCAGGTGGCCAGCCCGCGCACGTCGTCGGTCGTGCCGAGCACGCCGTCCTGGCCGGCCGTGATGTGCGACAGCAGCTTGCCGGTCGAATGCAGCTTGCCGTCGCTGCCTTCGGTGTACTCGCGCAGGAACACCTGATGCGAGGGATGCGAGGCGTACGTCTGGCTCTGGTCGACGAACGGCGTGATGGAGTTGGTGCCGTCGTGGATGTCGTCGGCCGTACCCAGGATGCCGTCCGCGCCGGGCAGGTTGGTGGCCCGCGTCAGGACCATGAAGTTGTTCGGGCTGCCCTCCACGTAGAGGGGGTCGTCGGGCAACAGGGGGATGAACACCGCGCCGCTGCCGCCCTTGCCGATGAGGTCGAGGCCATGATCGAAGAACTGGCCGAACAGCGTCATCCAGGTGTTGAACGGCGCGGACAGGCCGGCGTCCGGCGTGATGTTGTTGATGAACAGGCTCTCGGCGTCGCCGGTGGGCGTGTCCGGGTTGTACTGCGGCTGATAGCCGGTGCCGAGGGCCTCATTGGCTGCCGCCGCTGCATCCACTGCCGCGGGGTTGTCGGCGCTCTGATCGGAGATGAGATTGCTGATCGTGCGCGGCGCGCTGTCGACCACGATCGCCGACGGGTCCGTGCTCGCGTACGTCGTCGTCATCGTGTCGCCGTCGACGCCCGGATTGGGGTCGAAGACCGTGCCGTCGATGTTGATGGTGACGGTGCGGAAGAGGGGCTCCGTCACGCGGGGGAAGGTCTGGTCGGACGCGCCGAAGTCCTCCTGGCCGGAGACCAGGTTGTTGTTGGTGCCGGCAACCTCCCGGAGGCCGAAGGCGAGGTGCACGTTGACCGGCGGCTGGCCGGCCTCGGCCATCTTGATCTGCGTCAGAATGAATTCCAGATCGGTTCTGTTGAAAGTGACCACGGCATCCCCCCTGAATGGGCACAGCACTGAATTCTCGTTCTGGCGGCACGATGAGGCGCGCCCTTACGGCCAACAACAGAGGAAAGACCTAGGACCGCGGTGCCGTGCGCCACGCGACGCAGGACGCGAGAAACGGGATAGGCGCCGGCTCGAACGATGCGACGCGAGCCGATCGCGGCGGGCTTCGAGGGACCGGTCGGCGCCGGCCGCCGACCGCATATCGTCGGCTCCCCGCACACGTCCTGCGGCCCGGCCAGAGGAGGCGGCGAGCCGCATCCCGCGCGACCATGCGCTGGCAGGCGATCCTCGTTCGATTTCCGGGGGTTAGCCGGCCGGCGCCGCAAGGCGGCGCTCTGCACGCGCGCGGTGCGGACAGGAGGCTCGGGCTGCCACCACGCAAGCCGCCCCGCGACAGTTGCCGGCGCCAGGCCCTCGCTCGACTCCGGCCATCCCGCGCGTAACGCGCCCGTCGTTCATTTATATAGGACCTACGTATAGTTCTAATGTCTGATATTGCTTCGCACTAAAGTGATACATTAAAGTATCAGACTTGGGTTGGGGAACGAGTGAATGTTCAGCTCCATTCGAATTGGTCTCGTAAGCGATCAGCCGATCTTCCGGACAGGCCTCACGGAGGCCCTCAAGGTCTCGGAAAATTTCACGGTCGTGGCGCATGGGCAGACCGCGGAGGACGCCTTCCGCATGGCGTCCGACGCGACACTGGACATTCTGCTGCTGGAGATCGAGATACCGGGGCTCGGCACGGGTGCGGTGAGGGCGCTCTGCGGTGCCAAGGCCAGCACCAAGGTGGTGGTATTGACCGCGGTCGACGACGAGGTGGCGATCATCGACGCGCTTCGACTCGGCGCGCGGGGCTACATTCTCAAGGAGACTACGGGCGCCGATCTCAGGCATGCCCTCGATGTCGTTCATCGCGGTCAGTACTACATCACGCCCACCCTGCTGTCGCGCGTGCTGCCGCACCTGCTGACACGCAACGAGGCGCAGATCGTCAGCAGAGACCTCAACGCCCTCACCGCCCGGGAGCGTCAGGTGCTGAGCGGTCTCTGCCGCGGCCTGACCAACCAGGAGATCGCAGCCACGCTGAGCCTCAGCGTCAAGACCGTCAAGCAGCACACGACCCTGCTGTTCGCAAAGCTTGGGGTCCGCAACCGGGTCGAGGCCACCGCCGTGCTGCACGATGCCGATGCCGAGACCGCCGCCGCGGGGCGGTTGCCGCACTGACGCCCGCCAAGTCCACCGCCTCCCGCCGGCCGTCGAAACCGATGCCGGGGCCGGCCCGCGGTGCCGCCGTCCTGGCCGACGCCGGATGACCGGCGCGGCCCTCAGGACGCTCCCGTCAGGACGTCCAGGAGCAGCTTGAGATTGAGGGTGACGATGACGGCCGCCACCACCCAGCTCACAACGCGGGCGAGCGGCGGAATCGCGAACTCCCCCATCCTGCGGCGGTCCGACACGAACCACACCAGCGGGATCACGGCAAACGGCAGCTGCATGGACAGCACGATCTGGCTGAAGATCAGCAGCTGGCCGGCGCCCTTCTCGCCATAGAGCAGGGTGACGATCACCACCGGCACGATGGCGACGGCGCGGGTCAGCAGCCGCCGCGCCCAGGGCGGGATGTGCAGCCGCAGGAAGCCCTCCATGACGATCTGGCCGGCCAGCGTTGCCGTGATGGTGGAGTTGAGGCCGGACGCAAGCAGGGCCACGGCAAACAGGAGCGAGGCGAGACCTGTCCCGAGCAGCGGCGTCAGCAGGGTATAGGCGTGGCCGATATCCGCCACGTCGGTCCTGCCGGAGGCATGGAAGACCGCGGCGGCGATGACCAGGATCGAGGCATTGACGAACAGGGCGAGCATCAGGGCGACGGTCCCGTCCGTGGTGGCCCAGCGGATCGCGACCCTGCGCCCCTCGTCGTCGCGGCTGAAGTTGCGTGTCTGCACGATCGAGGAGTGCAGATAGAGGCTGTGCGGCATCACCGTGGCGCCGAGGATGCCGATGGCGATGTAGAGCATCGCATGGTTGGTGACGATCTCGCCGGACGGCACCAGGCCGCCGAGGACGCTGGCGATCGGCGGCGCCGCAATGGCGATCTGAACGGCGAAACAGCCTGCAATCACGATCAGGAGCGCGATCACGAAGGCCTCCAGGAAGCGGAAGCCCCGATTCATCAGGAGCAGCAGCAGGAAGGTATCGACCGCCGTGATCACGGCGCCGTAGACCAGGGGAATCGCGAACAGCAGGTTGAGCGCGATGGCGGTGCCGATCACCTCGGCGAGGTCGCAGGCAATGATGGCCGCCTCGCAGGCGAGCCACAGCGGGATGCTGACCCAGCGCGGGAAGCCGTCGCGGCACGCCTGGGCGAGATCCTTGCCCGTGGCGATGCCGAGGCGCGCCGCCAGCGCCTGCAGCACGATCGCCATCACGTTGGCGAGGATGATGACGGCGAGCAGCGTGTAGCCGAACCTGGCGCCGCCGGCGATGTCGGTCGCCCAGTTGCCGGGGTCCATGTAGCCCACCGCCACCATGTAGCCGGGGCCGGAGAAGGCAAGCAGCCGCCGCGGCCAATTGGCGCGGGCGTCGACCGGCACGCTGGCGTGCACCTCAGCCAGGCTCGGCTGGCTCTCGCGCTCGAAACGCCAGGCGCGGCGATCGCCGGCCGGCTGCAACTTCCTGGTCAACGGCCGCACAGCGTGGGGAAGGCTGCTTGTCATGAGGTCGGGCTCTTGATGTTCGCATCAAGCCGTATCTCGCCGGGAGGTTCAAGTCTTGAGGTAGGTCAGGGGCGCGACAGAAATAGTCAGGCGATCGCCCCACGGCACGGCCGCCCGGATGCATTTGTCACATTCTTGCTGCGCAACAGGTGGTAAGGAGGCCGCCCGGCCGCTCGATCGTTCCGGCGGCGCCGCCCGGCTCCAGGGCGAGGGGCAGCCACGCCCGACTAGCCCCCTGCAAGCCGCCCTCAAAGGATTGCGCGGGCTTTACAAACGCCGTCGATCGGATCGCGCCCTGGCCCGTCCGACAGAGCTGGTCGCTGGGCCGGTCCGCCGGCGGGCCATGGCCCTCCGGACCGGGCCGATGCCTGACAGTATTCCCTTATTGTTCCAGGATTGCCGCCGCGGCGAAGACCGCGCGCCCGCAAGGCGAGCCGAGGGATCGGCGGTGAGGCTTTGCCCCAAGCGTGCGCCGCGGGAATCGACCTCATCGAGCTCGCCCACGCCGCCGTAAGGCATTTCGCCGGCCTGCGGCAGCCCGAAGGGGCGCCCTGGGCGCGCCTTCGGTGGTCGTGCAACGCCGCCCGGCCCTGAGCGACCTGAGCGGGGGCTAGCCGGTGGCGCCGCCTCTGGGGTCGCCCTCGGGCAGGATTTCCGGGGTGGTGAAGAATACCCCGTCCGGGGTCGGGTTGGGGGTGGGCGTCACCGCCACCTGCGGCCCGGCCGCGGCGAGCAGCTGGATGCGCATCAGAAGCGCGAAGTCCTCGTGCACGGTGTTGTGGCAGTGGTTGACGTAGGAGCCGCCGTACTCGCCGAACTGCACCTGGAACGTCACCTGCCCGCTGTCGCGCAGCCGCCACACGTCCTTGCGCACCAGCAGCTCGGTGGCCGGGATGGTGTCGGCACCCCGGTCCATGGTGATGCCTTCCTCGAAGTGCAGGTGGATCGGGTGGTCCCAGCCGCCGCCCTTGTTGACGAGCGTCCAGTGCTCGATCTCGCCGGGCTTGGGGATCAGCTCGGAGATGCGGTTGGCGTTGAATGAGTGGGCCGGCCCGCCGTTGACCTCGATGGTCCACGGGAACGGCATGCCCTCCGGGCAGTCGGGCGTGCACTGACCCGTGACGGGATCGCGCGAGTCGCCGGGACCGGAGCGGCCGAACGCGACCGTGCGGGTGCGCACCGGCGCCACGATCGGGATCTGCTCGGTCAGCACCGCCGGCACCTGGCTCCTGTCGTTGGGACCGCAGCTGTTGGCCACGGTGAGCGTGGTGCCCGGCTGATCGACGCTCGGCACCGAGTTGACGACCCGGAACTCCATCATCGGCCCGACCACCGGATCGCTCAGCAGGCCCGCCAGCGCCTCGGCCAGCGACAGCGCCCCCTGCGGCCCGCGGCCGTCGTCGCGCATCTTGAGGAGATTGACGAGCTTGATGCGGGAATTGACCGGGAAGATCGAGAAGTCGACGACGATGTCGTAGCGCTCGGCGATGCCCTGCTCGTCGAGCGCGGTCAGCGTGATCGGGCTGACCACCAGGTTGCCGTCGTTGGCGATGAACTTGAACGGCACCGCCGCCCCGTTGTAGGCCAGCGCCAGCTGGTAGTAGCGCGACATCGAGCCGTTGAGGATGCGGAAGCGGTACTTGCGCGGCAGCACCTCGAAGTAGGGGGCATAGGCGAAGTTGACGAGCGGCAGGTCGCCCAGGAAGCCGTCGGTGGTGAAGATGTCGAAGAAGTACTGGCCGTCCGGGTCGGTGGTGGCGCCGTCGGAGACGACGAGGTTCACGTCGAAGTCGGTATTGCCGAAGCCGAGCCGGGTGCCCGACGGCAGCCGCAGGTTGCCGCCCGAGGTGACGGTCTCATGCCCGCGGTCGCGCCCGGAGTAGTAGTTCACCATGCCGAGGTTGCCCTTGTAGACGTTCTCGGCGGTGAAGAAGAAGCGGTGGTCGTGCGCCCACATGGTGCCCTGGATCTCGCGCCAGTCGCCCGGCACCTTGACGATGCCCGAGCCGTTGTCGGGCCCGGCCGCCCGCTGGTCGGTGCCGTTGACATTGATCCTGTCGCGCCGCGCCAGCGTGGTGCTCCAGCGGTAGTCGTAGAAGGTGCCGGGGAAGTGGTGGGCGCCGGTGGCGCCGTCGCTCTCCGCCCCGTTGTGGGCGTTGTGGAAGTGCAGCTGCGTCTCGTTGCGGCCGAAGTGGTTGGGACCGTTGTCCTCGCGGTCGACCGGCGTGTTGTTGTAGATGCGGGTCAGGATCGGCTCGCCGTAGCGGCCCTTGATCAGGAACGGCGGCATGAAGCCGGCGTGCGTGTTGCCGGTGCCGTAGCACCACACCGAGTCCGGGGCCTGGTCGGGGAAGTTGGGGTGGAACTTCGTGCCGGGCGCGCACTGCGTCCACGACATCGCGTAGCCGACCTTGGGGAAGAACTCCTCCCACCGCTGGTGCGCGAAGAACTCGCCGGGCGGGCGGCCCTCCATCGGCCCGCGGTTGGTCACCGGGTTGCGGAACGGGTTGTCGGCGGCCGGCACCGGCTGCCCGGTCACGGGGTCGACAAAGTCGTTGAAGTCGTTGTGGTAGGACAGCCGCTTGGCATTGGGGTAGCCGAGCGCGGCCGGGAACACCGCCTCGTTGGCGGCAGTGCGCACCAGCGGGACCGGCGTCTGCAATCTCAGCCGCGGCATCCTCTGGGTGAACCTGGCGGCGCCGAACAGGGGGCTCCGCGGCGTGCCGGTCGGCACGTCGGCAAAGGCGCTCCTGGCGAACGGGCTGAGGCCGTTCTTCAAGGCCAGCGCGCCGGTGGCCGTGAAGATGCCCCACCGGATGAGATCGCGCTTGGAGATCTCGCCCTTCGACAAGGCCTTGCGGATCTCGGCACGGTTGTCGCGGGCGCGCTGCGCCTCCCTCTGGCGCAGGCGGGATGCTTTTGGCGAAATATACATTCGTGCGTTCTCCCTACGAGGCTGCGCCCGCGTCCATCGACCCCCGCGTCAATCGACCCGGGCGCCCGGCCTCATGCCCTAGTCCCGGGCTTCTCCCAAAGTCTTCACCACCACCGTGTTGCCGGTGCCCTTGACGCGCATCTTGATGCGCTGTCCCTTGAGGTCGGTCCTGGCGATCTGCTCGATGAGCTTGGGCACCGCGCGCCGGTCGCCGGCCACCGCCACCAGCCACACGTGCTCGCCCGAGGCCCACTGGTGCGGCTTGAGCCGCACCGGCTGGTCGAGGCTGCCGGCCAGCGCCTTGTCGATCTCGCCCGACACCCGCGCCCACAGCGCCACGGCCACCGGCACCAGCACACCGCCCGTCCTGGTTTTATCGGGGGCTTTATCGGCGGCTTTGTCGGGGCCCTTGCCCGGACCGAGCGACGCCGGCGCCTCGGCCACCCTGAACTGGCCCGACATCACCGCCGGCAGCACCAGCCATTCGAGGTCGGCGAGCGGCATGGTCCTGAAGTTGGGGTCGCGCATCAGCACCGCCACCACCTGGGCGAACGAGCGCGCGAAGCGCGCCTGCCGCGCCTCCCGCGGCCGGACCTGGGCGGCGACCTGGGGTCTGGCCGGGCCGGCCATGCCCGCCTGTGCTCCCGCTGCCGCCGCAGAGCGCGACTTGCCGGCCCCATGCGGGCTCGCACCCGGTGTCGGATTGTTCAATATCGTCTCCCTCATTGCCGGGCTCATTCCCCGGGCTCATTTCCCGGGCTCATTCCCGGACTCCGGCGGACACTCGCGCGATAGTCCCTCGAACGTCCGCCGGCCGTGCTCAGTGCCCGTGCTCAGTGCCCGGGCTCAGTGCCCGGACTCAGTGCCCGTGCTCAGTGCAGGATGAAGTCTTGCTGGGTGATGGTGTTGGCGCCCACGCCGTTGACACCCAGCAGCAGGATCGTGTCGCCGCCGATGGCGACCAGCGTGTCGTTGCCGAGATCGGTGATCAGGACGCTGGCTGCAAAATTGGCCGCCGTGATGCCGAGCGCCGAGATGTCAAGCAGGTCCTGGCCCCCCGTCGGGTTGGCGTCGAAGCCCGAGATCGTGTCGTTGCCGAACCCGGCCGCGAACACGAAGCTGTCGTTGCCGGTGCCGCCGTTCATCACGTCGTTGCCGGCGCCGCCGATCAGCGTATCGGCGCCGGCGCCGCCGTCGAGCGAATCGACGCCGCCGTTGCCGATCAGCGTGTCGTTGCCGCCGCCGCCCGCCAGCACGTCGGTGCCGCCGGCCCCGGCGATGACGTTGTCCGACCCGTTGCCGGTGCCGGTGAAGCCGCCGGCGCCGGTGAAGGTCAGGTTGTCCACGTTGGCGGCCAGCGTGAAGCTGGCACTGGAGGTGAGCACGGAGTCGATGCCGGCACCGGCCGCCTCGGTGATCGTGTCACCGTTGTCGGCGAGGTAGGTGTCGTTGCCGGCACCACCGGCCAGGTTGTTGACCGCCGCATTGCCGGCCCCGCTCAGCGTATCGTTGCCCGATCCGCCGGTGACGTTGTCGATGCCGGCGATGGCGGCGAAGCCCGATGCCGTCCCCGCCGCCAGGTTGACTGTCACGTCCGCCGTCGACCCAGCGTAGGACAGCCGGTCGGTCCCGCCCAGGAGGTCGGCGGCGATCGCCTCGACACTTGTCACCGTGCCCAGCTCGAGCCCGGTGAGCGAAACGCCGTCGAAGATCACGTCGAGCGTGTCGTTGGCGGCGGTGCCGGTGACGCTCAGCGTGTCGGTGCCGGCGCCGCCGTCGACCGTGTCGGCGCCGTCGCCGAAGTTGAAGATGAAGCTGTCGTTGCCGAGGCCGCCCGACAGGATGTCGTTGCCGGTGCCGCCGGTCAGCGTATCGTCGCCGGCTCCGCCGCTGACGGTGTCGTTGCCGCCGCCAGCGTTGATCGTGTCATTGCCGCCCTGGCCGTCGATGACATTGACGCCGCCGTTGCCGGTGATGGTGTCGCTGCCCTGGCTGCCGATCACGTTCTCGACGCCGGCCAGCGTGTCGGTGCCGGTCTCGGCGCTGGTCGAGGTGGTGGCCGTGACCACCGCGCCGGCCGCGGTCGCCGACAGGTCGTAGGTGTCGATGCCGGCACCGCCGTTGTAGGCATCGTTGCCGTCGCCGACGCCGGCCACCAGCCGGTCGTCGTCGGCCCCGCCGTTCACCGTATCGTCGCCGGCCCCGCCGGTCAGCGTATCGGCGCCGACGTTGCCGTTGAGCGTGTCGTTGCCCGCCCCGCCCAGGAGCGTGTCGCTGTCGAAGCCGCCGTTGATGGTGTTGGCAAGATCGTTGCCGGTGCCGGTGAAGCCGCCCGCGCCGATGAAGGTCAAGGTCTCGACGTTGGCCGTCAGCGTGTAGCTGCTGAGATCGGTCTGCACCGTGTCGGTGCCCTCGCCCGGGTTCTCGAGCACCTGGTCGCCGGCGTTGTCGACGAAGTAGATGTCGTTGCCGAGCCCACCCGACATGGTGTCGGCGCCGAGGCCGCCGTCGAGCCGGTCGTTGCCGGCGCCGCCGTCGAGCAGGTCGTTGCCGCCGAACCCGTCGAGGATATCGGCGCCGCCCTGGCCGAAGATCTCGTCCTGCCCGTCGGTGCCGATGAAGGTGTCGGGACCGTTGGTGCCGAAGATCAGGTCGCCGACCACTTGCGTCGCCGCCGAGGCCACCGTCTCCACCGTGCCCTGGTCGTCGGTGTAGGTGACCAGCACCCGCAGCTGCAGGCCCACCTGCGCCTGCGTCGGCACGAACAGCTGGCCGGTGCCGTCGGTCAGGTCGCCGACGGCATCCACCCACGTGATGCCATCCGCCGACTGCTGCCAGCGGAAGGCAAACAGCCCGCCCGCAACCGCCGTGGCGGTCCCGTCCGGATCGACGATGGTGGCCGGATCCACCGTCAGCGCCCGCCCCTCCGTCGGCGTGGTGTCGCTGATCGTCGGCCCGGCCGTGGGCAGATCGTTGACATTGGCGACCG
>Ga0207653_10000386_pt1 | contig 20016 bp, 28 predicted proteins | sample KBSK5251metaG_FD_184341 | JGI IMG/M metagenome (GOLD analysis project Ga0207653, IMG submission 184341) | Corn, switchgrass and miscanthus rhizosphere microbial communities from Kellogg Biological Station, Michigan, USA - KBS K5-25-1 metaG... | ecosystem: Host-associated > Plants > Roots >...
GCCCTCCAGTATGGAACGCAGCGGGGCATTCCGGTTCCGTTGAAACCGCTTGATCCTCAGGCGACCGAGGGCGAGATCGACGACTTCACGATCGTCCCACGCTCGCGCCCAGGGTGACGAGAAGCTCGTCCAGTTGCGCGAACGTCTCGACCATCGCATCCGCCGCCCCGGTGCCGGCAGCGTCGAGAGCTTCCTTCGAGGAATGGAGCTCGTGCACGACCAGCAGCGTCTTGCCGCCCTTTTCCTCGAATGTCACCGTGGTGACAGGCCCACCCTCACCGCCTTCCTCATTGGTCCACGCGAGGCGCGAGTGCGGTGTCACTTCGAGGTACGTGCCGAAGAACGCCACAGCATCCGGTTCGAACTCGAGACGGTACTTGCCCCCGACACGAACATCCATCTCACAGGAAAGCAGGGACATGCCCATCGACTTCGGTACCCACCACCGCCTGAACAGCTCGGGCTTGGTCCATGCCTCGAACACGACGCGGGCCGGGCCGTTGAAGGTTCGGGTAACGACTAGCTCACGCTCGGACTTCCGCTCCACCGTCGTGCGGTTCTTCATGGGCGTAGGCTCACTCTCTCTTCTTGCGTCCATCAACCTTCTCCTTCCGTTTCAGTTCCTCGACAACCTTGTCCAGCTCGTCGAACCGTGCATCCCAGAGCTTGCGGTACCTCTCGATCCATGCCGCCTCTTCATCCAGTCGGCGCAGGCCAGGCTTGCAGGTCCGCACGCGCCCGACCTTCTCCGTGGTGATGAGCCCCGCCTGCTCCAAGACGCCGACGTGCTTCTTCATGCCCGTTAGGGTCATGTGGAACTTGTTCGCAAGGTCCGTGATCGAAGCGTCTCCACGCCCGAGCTGCTCCAGAACGCCGCGTCGGGTGACGTCCGAGAGCGCGGAGAACGAGGCATCGAGTCGGCCGGCCGTATACTGAACCATACGGTTCAGTATGCACCACATTGGTCGGCGAATGCAAACGGGGCTCAACGAGGAAGATGCCGCTTCGGATGTCACCACGCTGAACGAGGTGCCCTTGTGTTGAAGAGTCGTCCGCAATGAATGCCCGTGCCTCAATCACCATCACGCCAGTCCGCGTTGCCGACCTGCTCGCCGAGGGCGAGCGGATGCCGGTCTACGCGCACGTGATCGACCATCCCGATGCGCGCGTCCTCGTTGACACCGGCCTGACGGAGCTGCACCCGGCGGTGGCTGACCTCGATCCCCGCCTCCGTCCATTGAGCCAGCAGGACTTCGACCTCGCCGGCATCGACATCGTCGTCAACACACACCTGCACTTCGACCACTGCGGCGGCAACCACCTCTTCGCCGGCAGGCCTATCTACGTCCAGCGTCGGGAGCTCGACGATGCGCGCAGCGAGGACGACTACACGATCCGCGAGTGGGTCGACGCGCCCGGCGTGCGGTACGTGCCGGTCGACGGCGAGCTCGAGCTGCTTCCCGGGCTCCGGCTCATCCCGGCGCCGGGCCACACGCGCGGAACGCAGGTGGTCGTCGTCGAGACCGGCGGGCGTCCGGCCGTCATCGGCGGCGACGTGGCGGTTTGGTTCGGCGAGCTCGACGAACCGCACACCGAAGGCCAGCTGCGGGTACGCGCGCTCGACCCGGAGCTGGTCTGGCTCGCGCACGAGCACGAGCCGTGGCGACCCCGCACCGTCTAGCGAGCCGTGAACAACTCCACGATGGTGTCGCGGGCGATGTATTGGGCCATCTCCGGATTCTCCCGCAGCCGACGCAGGCTGTACGCGTACCAGTCCTCGCCGTAGGGGACATAGACGCGGAGACGATGTCCGCCGGCGATGAGCCTTTCCCCACGCTTCGGAGTGACTCCCAAAAGCATTTGGTACTCGTACTGCGCGGGCGAGAGGCCGGCCAGGAGCCCGAGGCTTCGCTCGATGAGCCACTCGTCATGTGTCGCGACCTCGGGATAGCCGCCGCACTCGATGAGCCCTTCGAGGATCGCGAGGTACTTCTCACGGATCGTCTGGGCATCGAGGTAAGCAACCGATTCCGGCTCGTGCCAGATGCCCTTCACGATTCGGACACGCGGCCGCAAGTGCGCGAGCGCTGCCAGATCGTCGAGCGTCCGGCGCAGGCGACTCTGCAGGACGAGACCCACTCCATTGAAGCCCTCTGCGCGGAGCCGTCGGTATATATCAAGCGTCGCGTCGACGGTCGACGAATCCTCCATGTTCACGGTCAGCCCGATCGCCCGGTCGGCGGCGTCTTTGGAGAGACGTCGCAGGTTCTCCCAACAGAGGTGAGGATCGAGACGGAGCCCGAAGCCGGTCATCATCACGCTGAGCGTCGCGCTCGGTTGGTCGTGCTCGAGCTTCCCGAGTGCCCGTTCGTACTCGGCCATCATCGACATGACTTCCTCGCGTGAGTCGAATTGCTCGCCGAGCACGTCAAGCGTCACGAGGCGGCTCCGCCGCGCGAGCTCCGCCGTTACGCGGAGCGCGTCCTCAAGCGTCGGGCCAGCGACGTATCTCTTCGCGACGGCCCACACGATCGAGCGCGGTAGCAGCGGAAGAATTCCCGCGAGTGCGCGACCGGTGTGCACCGCCGCGATGATGGCAGAACGGCTGGCTACATCCGGGCCAGCAATGCCTTCATCCGGGTCGCGCGGTCGCACGTATCCGTATCCGAGACGGCGCGCGAAACACGTCCGGGAGGGTGTCATGTCCGGTCGCAGACTCTCCATGGTCTTCGTTGCGACGCTTGTATTGCTGCTTATCGCGGGCCAGTCGGCGGTGGCCGCTCCCAGGAAGCCACCGAAGCCGACGCCGACTCCGACACCTGCGCCGATGTCGGGGCCGACGCCGCCGACCGATCTCCGTATCACCGGCCTCACGTCGTACTCGGTGGGTCTCGCGTGGACAGCCGCAACGAGCAGCGTGGGGATCCAGGCGTACCTCTTCTGCTGCGCGGGAAGTAATGGCTACGAGCGGGCCGGCGGCGACGCGACGTCGCATACCTTCCGCACCAACATCCGGCCCAGTCAGACGTTCACCATTTACGTCGGCGCGCTCGACAACAACAACCGGAATTCGCAGAACAGTCCCTTCGTGACCTTCACCACACCGGCCGATACGACGCCCCCAACGAAGCCGACGATCCAGGCCACCAGAGTCGGCGACAACTGGGTGTCGCTGGCGTGGTCGTCGCTCGATGCAGACCAAGGTCCGGTCTGGTTCACCGTCAGTCGGGACGGCGCCGCGATCCTTAGCAACAGCCTCACGACGTCAGGATCGTTCTCGGGCCTCCAGCCCGAGACGACCTACACGTTCAGCGTCGAGGCGCGCGACTACGCGGGCTTCCGCGTGCTGAGTGACGCCATCACGGTCACGACCTCGGCGCGCATCAACGACGTCACGCCTCCGACCGCACCCGCGGTCTTCCCGGAGTTCTGGGCGCAGGACGGGGAGACATGGCTGCGGTGGCCGTTGTCCACCGACGACATCACGCCGCAGGAGCTCATCGTTTACTGCATCTACGTGAACAACGTGCTCGACAACTGCCAGACCTACCCCCGGGCCATCGTCTACGGGACGCCGATGTCGCGGAATACCTACAAGGTCACCGCCACCGACCGGAGCGGCAACACATCCGAAACGAGCATCGAGATCGACAACTTCTAAGAAGTGCCAGGGGGCCCGGCAGGCCGTGTCCTCGTGCTGTCGACTCGGCGAATATCGCGAACCGCGAACGTCAGATCCTCGCCCCAACCGGCGATGCGCTCGGGAGAGTTCGCGCGAAGCGCGAGCGCGTGCGACGGAGACCCATCAAGGGGCGAAGAAACGGAACGTTCGTCGCTACGATCGCGCCGAGGAGCGATATCCCGACGCCAAGGACGACATTGACGGCGATCTTTGTGGGGAGCTCAAGAGGCGACCGGATGACGAAGACCGAGATCGCCGAGACGAACGAGTAGTGGAGGATGTACAGAGGCATCGCGAGCTCTCCGAGACGATTTGGCAGGGGCAGCTGCATGAATCTGGCGCGCATGCCGAGGCCGAGCAGCGCGAGCGTCCACGCCCACGCGGTCAGGCCATACAAGCTCAGCATTGCGAAGTAGGTGAGCCCGTACTGCTGTCGCGCCATTGCCCACTCCGCGTAGTTCGCGACCACCAGCAAGCCGGTTCCGAGAAGGGCGATGACGATCGCGGGCACTGAATCGCGACGCGCCGCACTCGCGAGGCGCGGGTCGCTGTACATCACGTAACCGCTCAGAAAGACAACGGAAAAGAAGCCGAAGGACCAGTTGTCCCAGAGCTGCGGCTGCTCGACGGATGCAAACAACGCGACGATCGGAAGCGTGGCCGGGACGGCGAACAGGAGCGTTGCCCCTGGCCGATCCGACAGGCGCGCGAGGGCTGCGAGCATCGAACGCCCTCGCGTTGATGAGAGGAAGGCGAAGATCGGCGCGCCTGCGAGGCAGAACACGAAGAGCGCGCCGAGGAACCACAGGTGGACACCGACGAGGAGCAGCCGGAACGAAAGACCGACGTGGTGGACGTTGTAGTCGAAGATGATCCCGGGATACGCGATCGCGTACTCGAGGAACGACGCGGGCGCCGTCCGGTTGAAGACGCCGAGGATGTAGCCGTTGATCGATCCCAGCACGAGCGTCCCGACGGCGAACGGAAGCAGCAGGCGCTGCGCGCGCTCACCGAGGAATTCACGGATCGACCGTTTCTGCAGCGCGAACCATGCGCTCGCGCCGGCGATGAGGAAGAGGACCGGCATGCCGACGATTGCGAGCACGTTCACGACAAGAGCCAGCACCGGATCCACTCGGTCGTTGACGATGAACCAGTTCGCCGATGCGAACGGTTGCAGAGCGTGATAGATCACCACTCCGAGGACGGCGAGCCCTCGCAGCCAGTCGAAATAGTGGATCCGTTGCTCAGCGATCGTGATGGTTAGCACAAATCAAGATGTCCCGATCCGCGAGGGCCGAACCGCCCGTCGCGGAAGAGCCGTTAGTCGCGCGCGCGGCTGACACGCCACGTCATCGTCCTGACATCCCGTTACCGCCCTGTGGGGCAGTGCCCTACGCGGCAGAGGACGTTCGGCATGCCGGAAAACGCGCGCTCGACGGACAACGACCTGCCGGGTAGTGGAGCCTTAGATCAGCGCGGCCGTAGCAGGTAGAACTCGAGCGCGATGCCGTCCGGGTCCTTCAAGGTCATGCTGATGACGGAGCCCCGATCGTCGATCGGGTCGTGTGCGATACCGATCTCGTCGAGGTACTGGCTCCACGCGTTCAACGCCGCGTCGTCAGCGACTGCGAACGAGAGGTGATCGAGACCCGTGCGCAGGGGCGTGAACCGGCCGCCCTCGATCCGGTCGTGCTGGGTGAACGCGAGGACGGTGCCCGTCACCGGCTCGCGGATCGCGCACGCGCGGTATCCACCCTCTTCGTTCCGCCCCCGCCACACATCCTTCGCGCCGAGGACGCGACAATACCAGGCCACGCTGGCGTCGACGTCGCTGACGCTGAGCTCGACGTGCGCGATGCCGGTGATGGTGGGCCGCACGTGTGATCTATCCGCCCGCGATGGCACCGATCACGAGGAAGGGTTCCTTTCCGGAGGCGACGTCGTCCGGCAATCGTGCATCAGGTGACTCATGTGACAGATCCTCCTCGCACGCGAAGAACCGTATGAACGCGCGGCGCTCCCGAGTCGTGTGGTCACGAATCGTGCCTCGCAACATCGGATAGGCGGTCTCCAGTGCGTCGAGGACGGCGCGCTGCGTCACCGTTCCCTTCACGTCGAGCGCGACCTCGTTGCCGACATGCGCGAGCGTCCGTAGGTGATGCGGAAGCACGACTCGGATCATCGCAGCGTCTGCACCTCCACCGAGAGCACCGCAGGGAGATCGCGAACGATCGGCGCCCAGGTGTCTCCGGCGTCGGCGGACGCGTACACCTGACCGCCGGTCGTGCCGAAGTACACGCCGCACTTGTCGAGCGAGTCGACCGCCATCGCGTCGCGCAGCACGTTCACGTAGCAGTCGGCCTGGGGCAACCCGTTCGTCAGTGCCTCCCACTCGTTCCCGCCGGTGCGGCTGCGGTACACCCGGAGTTTCCCATCGGGCACGAAGTGCTCGGAGTCGCTCTTGATCGGCACGACGTAGACCGTTTCCGGCTCGTTCGCGTTCACGTCGATCACGAAGCCGAAGTCGCTCGGCAGGTTCCCGCTCACTTCCTTCCATGAGTCGCCCGCATCGTCACTTCGCAAGACATCCCAGTGCTTCTGCATGAACAACACGTTCGGCCGCGATGGGTGCAGCGCGATGCGGTGAACGCAGTGTCCGATCTCAGCGTCCGGGTCGGGGATGTACGGCGACCGGAGTCCTTTGTTGATCGGCTTCCACGTCGTGCCACCGTCGTCCGTCCGGAATGCGCCGGCCGACGAGATCGCCACGAACAGTCGTTTGGGATTCTTCGGGTCCTCGATGATCGTGTGCAGGCACAGGCCGCCCGCTCCGGGCTGCCACTGCGGACCGGTGCCGTGGCCGCGTAGCCCGGGGAGCTCCTTCCAGTTCTGACCACCATCGGTGGTGCGGAAGAGCGCGGCATCCTCGACGCCGGCGTACACCGTGTCCGGGTCCTTCAGTGACGGCTCCAGGTGCCAGACGCGTTTGAACTCCCACGGCCGCTGCGAACCGTCGTACCACTGGTGCGTCGTGAGCGGCTTGCCGGTCTCGGGTGATGCGTCATACGCGAACTTGTTGCTCTCGCCTTTCGGCATCCCGTCCGGTGTCTTAGTCGGCTCGCCGGGTGGCGTCCCGGGCTGATGCCACGACTTACCGCCGTCATCGGATCTCTGGATGATCTGGCCGAACCAACCGCTGGTCTGTGACGCGAAGAGCCGTTCCGGATCAGCCGGGGAGCCCTTCACGTGGTAGATCTCCCAGCCCGCGAAGTGCGGACCACTGACGTTCCATTTCTTGCGCTGCCCGTCCGCCTCGAGGACGAACGCGCCCTTGCGTGTGCCGACGAGTACTCGCACCTTGCTCATTCCGTGGTCCTCCCCGCTGTCGTTCTCCCCATGATGCCTAACGGTTTGCGGCGACGTCTCCACGCGTTGGTCGCGACTTTGCGTCACCGCCGAAGAGCAGCCACAGGGCAAAGGCGAGCTCCGAGAGCCCGCCGAACCCCTGCAGCGCCACAGCCACCGCGAACGGCAGCGGGACCATTACGACCGCGCACCAGCTGATGCCCGCCAGTAGAAGCCAGAACCCGATCGCCCGCGGAATGAAGTGCGATCGCGCGACGAGGTAGCCGAGCGCGACCAAGAAGAGAGCGAAGAACACGAGCGCGAGGCGCTGGAGGTCGCGATCGGACCCGACCATCCCGACGCCCTGGATAACGCAGCCGAGCGCCGCGAGCGGCAGGAGCACGAACGCGACGCGGCGATCGACCGGCGCCAGCAGACGATAGAGCTGCACACACAGCACGAAGTAACCGGCGGTGCCGACAAGCGATAGCTCAAGGCTCTTGAGCGCGCCGCCGACGATAGCGAGGACGACGTACACAACGTAAAGACGACCGGCGATCCGGGCATCCCGATGCGAACCCGAGCTCCCCATTTCGGCGCACTCTCCACTGTCGGTGTGAAGAGACTATGAACGGGGGAAATGCCGTAGCGTCTTACCGTGAGCCGAGATGTCGAGGACTTGAACCGGCGCCTGCTGCGCGCCCGCGACGCGATGGACCGCGCCTACGCCGAGCCGCTGAATGTCCGTGCCGTGGCCTCGGTGGCCCATATCTCCGAGGCGCACTTCATCCGCAGCTTCCGCGCCGCCTTCGGCGAGACGCCGCATCGATACCTGCAACGGCGGCGGGTCGAGCGATCGATGTTCCTGCTGCGCGAGACCGACCGAAGCATCACCGACATCTGCTTCGACGTCGGCTTCATGAGCCTCGGAACCTTCAGCCGCACGTTTCGGGAGATCGTCGGCGAAACGCCGTCGGACTACCGCGCGGCGAACGGACCGGTGATGGCGCCAAACTGCATCTGGATGGCCGCCACGCGGCCACGCGCCGCATCGAGCGTCGCGACGCGATCGAGCAGTTTTGGAGAAGCGGACGCGCCCGCGGCTCCGTAGCCTCGTCCCATAAAGACTCGCCGAAGGAGAACGACAGATGATCACCAAGCTGAACGTCGCAACGATCTTTGTCCTCGACAAGGACGAGGCCCTCGACTTCTATGTCAACAAGCTCGGGCTAGAGAAGGGCCAGGACGTCAAGCAAGGCTCGTACCGCTGGGTCACGGTGCGCGTCCCCGGCAACAACGGTACGGAGATTTCCCTGGAGCAGCCCGGGTCGCCACTGCACGATGACGCCACCGCCGCGCAGCTCCGCGAGCTGATCGCCAAGGGTGCGATGAGCTCTGTCGTCTTCAGCACAGACGACGTCCGCGGTCTTTACGAGACCCTCCAGGCGCGTGGCGTCACAGACTTCACCCAGGAGCCCATCGAACACTTCTACGGCACGGACATGGGCCTCCGCGATCCCTTCGGTAACGCGATCCGGATCCTCCAACAGGGCAAAGTCGCCCAGAAAGTGACGGCCTGACATGCCTGTTAAGAAGACCGCGAAGAAGCCCACGCGCGGGTCCGCGAGTGCCACGGGACTCACGGCCGAAGAGAAGGCCGCGTTAAGGGAGACCATCGCAGATCAGAAGGCGGCCGCGGCCGGCCTCGAGGGGGAGAAGGCGTTGCTCGCGAAGATCGCCGCGATGAAGGAGCCAGACCGCGGCATGGCCAAGCGGATCCACGCGATCGTCAAGGCCAACGCGCCAACGCTTCAGCCGACGACGTGGTACGGGATGCCCGCGTACTCCAAGAATGGCAAGGCCGTTCTCTTCTTCCAAGACGCGGCCAAGTTCAAGGCGAGGTACGCCACGTTCGGCTTCAACGACAACGCCAGCTTGGACGACGGCAACATGTGGCCGACCTCGTACGCGCTGACAAAGCTGACTGCAGCCGATGAGGCAAAGATCACCGCACTCGTGAAGAAAGCGGCGCGTTGACCGAGGCCTCTACGGCAAGGGGACGAGCCGCGTGATCTTGTACGTGACAGCGCGGGTCGGATCTGGCCTATGCCAGTTCGCTACGTAGACAGAGCCGTCGGGCGCCGTCGCCAACGCGACGATATGAAGGCCGGCGACCACGACGGTCGGCTGATCCGGGTGTGCCCGAGGAAACCGGACGATGCGATCGCCGTCACCGTCTGCTGCGAGGAGGTCGCCGTTGATGTCGATCGCGAGTCCTGAGACGGTGAACGAGCTGGAGATCGTCGACACGGAGCCACTCGGGTCGATGCGTACGATCCACTTCCCGCCGGAAGGCTGCGCCGCGTAAACGACCCCACTGGGGTCCACAGCGATGAGGCCGACACTCCCGAGCTTGGCGGTCGTCGCGGAGCCTGTCGGGATCGCGCCGTATGTGCCAACACCGTTACCACCGGCGAACGTCGTGATCGTCTGCGCGCGCACCACGCGTATGCGTGAGTCTCCGAACTCGGCGATGTACAGGTCGCCGACCGTAGAGAACGCGAGCGACGCCGGACCCTGCAGGATTGCCGATAGGGCCGGGCCGCCGTCGCCATTCCCGTGGCTGAAATCGGCGGGCGCCCCTGGGCCCGCCACGACTGGCGTCGACGTGCCCGATGCGAGTCGGAAGACTCCGCTCAGGCGGCTTGGACCGTTGGACCCCGTGCTCATGTAGAGCGCGTTGTCGTGGAAGGTGAGGCCGTTGATGCTCACGCTCGCCGGCGTCTCGGATCCAGCGACCGTTGTCGGAGTACCTCCACTGAGCGAGAACACGACGACCTTCGAGAGCGTGTTCGTCTGACGCGCGCCGAGCGCGACCTCGGCGACGTAGACCTCCGAGGCGGTTGCGGCGATGGCTGATGGTGTGATTTGGACCTCGAAGAGCTCCGTGGCGGTGTACCGGTCGCGTGTTGTCGGCGACGTCGGCGTGGGCTTGGGCGAGGGCCCAGATGTCATCGACGGAGTGGTGGTCGACGGCAGCGCTGACGCGGTCGCTGGCGGTGTCGCGCAGCAAGCCGTCGCCACGACGAGGATCGTCAGCATGCCTAGCCGCTTCGGGTGCATGCCACGGAGTGTCGAATGCGCGCGCCGCCGCCGCGTCAGACATGCGCCGTCTAACTGCTACGCGTGGAACCCTCCGCTCAGGAGGTCGCCCCGGACCGCAGGCGGCACCTACGTGGTCAAGGCGTAGATGTGATGACGACTTTCGCTCGAGCCTGACCGGTCCCGACGTAGCGCACCGCCTCGCGAGCCTCGGAGAGCGGATAGGTCCGATCGATCACCGGGCGCAGCTTGCCGGACTCCATGAGGTCCCTCAGGTACACGAGGTCCTCGGGGACCGTCTGTGCGACATAGAACGTCACGCGCTGGCGTAGCAACCGCGAGCGCACCATCACACCGATGATCCGCCCGAACACCCCGAACCAGCCGCCGTTCTTCGCGGCGCCGACCTGCACGAACATGCCGTTGGCCACCAGAACGCGCCGCAGACTGGAGATCGAACGCGTTGCCGCGATGTCGAGCACCGCGTCATAGCGCTCGGGACGGCGAGTGACGTCCTCCTTCGTGTAATCGATCACCTCGTCCGCGCCCAGCGACCGTATGACGTCGACATTCTTCGGTCCCGTCACCGCGGTGACGTGCGCGCCGAGCGCCTTCGCGATCTGCACCGCGAACGTGCCAACACCGCCGCCCGCTCCGTGGATGAGGACCCGTTGTCCCGGCTTGACCTGTGCGTGGTCGCGAAGACCCTGGAGTGCGGTGCGCCCCGCGACGTTGACCGTCGACGCTTGCTCGAACGAGACGTCGCGCGGTTTCAGCAGCAGTCGATCCTCGCGGGCGAGCACGTACTCGGCGAAGGTTGCAGGCGCGCCGCCGAACACTTCGTCGCCAACCTTGAAGCGCGTGACACCAGAGCCGACGGCCTCGACGACGCCGGCGAGATCCACGCCTCGGACCGGTTCATCTTTCGACCGCATGATCTTCCCGACGATCTCAAGCAGCAGCCCGCCGTGCGTGCTGTGCCAGTCGAGCGCGTTCACCGACGCCGCGCGCATGCGCACCAGCACGCGACCCTCGGTCAGCTTCGGCCTCGGGATGTCCCGCACGTGGAGGGCGTCCGCCGACCCGTATCCCTCCTGAACGACCGCCTTCATCGTGTGGCCTCGGTCCTCGGCCTTGCCCGTCTTCTCGCTCTCCCGCACCGCAGCACTCATCTCTCCGACTCCTTTCGCTCCGGCCACAGCGTGAGGCCCACTTGTGAACCAGTCATGAACATCAGGAAGTGACCACTCGTTGGATCTGCTGCACGTGGATTCGCTCGTGGTCAACGAGCCGTCGCGCGTAATCGAGGACGGTCACCTCGAGTGGCTTTCCGGCGCCCGTGACCTTCGCACTGCGTGACCAGCCCGCCTTCCCCAGAGGTCGAAGGGCCGCCAAAAGCTCGGCGCGCTGCTCCCTAAAGGCGCGCAGCGACGGCGCGAATTCCAGTTCGGGATAGTTCGTGCGCTTGATCCACGTCCTTGGACTCATCACTCGGATCGTCGGGTGGTCCTCGGCGAGGATCGTCGCGATGTATTTGCCCCACATGTCAGAGCACGAACGAAGATGAGCGAGAACATCGTTGATGGACCACTCGTCGCGGCTCGGGGCACGGTGCAATCGAGCTCGCGGCACACCTGCGGTAAGCGCGGCGATCGTCGTCGGCTGCTCCGCAAGATCAGTCAGGACCCGCTCGATGGTGAGCGCTGTCCCTTTCATGAGGACCCTATGTTGCATGGCGACGGCACGTGCCCTCCGCCATGGTCGAACAAAGCAAAGAGCCCGGTCGATGTCGACCGGGCTCTTGATCTGGAGGGCTACTCCTTATCTGATGCCTTAGGCGTGCGTGGGTGCGGGAATCCTGTCACCGACCGGGGCGAAGACCACCTTCTCCCTGGGTGTGACGAAGGCGTGTACGAAGCCTGCGGCGGCGAGTGCGAACATGATGGCGGCGAGTCCGTAGAGCAGGGTCGATGCGAGTCCGGCCATGTCGCCGAGGACGCTGAACCCGTAGACGGTCAGAAGCAGGCCGCGCAGGGTCTCGCCTGTCTGCATCGTGGTGCGCAGTGCGGTGGCGGAGTCGAGCTTCTTCTGGGCGTCGGCGGCAGCGGTGGCGTCACCCTTGGCCTTGGCGGCCGTGACATCTGCGCTGAGGCCGGTGCGGATCGTGCCGAGCGTCGCGTAGGTGGCACCCGGGAAACCAGCGCTGACTGCTGATGCGTCCATGTGCCTGGCGATGTAGTACTTCGCGTAGCACTCGGCCTGCGGGCCGGTCTGCATGAGCTGTCCGGCGTAGGTCACGAGGCAGGCCGAACCGGCCTTCCAGGTCGTCTCTTCGGTGGTCAGCTTGTCGGCGGTCGCGAAGGTGATCTTCTGGGCGCCGAGCTCTTCCTTCACGTAGTTCTGCGCGAAGCTGTACTGCGTAAAGACGGCGAATCCCAGCGCGACGAGGATGACGGCGACCATGAGGCCCCCGCCCGCTAGCGTGATGTCGAGTGTCCGGCGCTTCATTTCATTCCCTCTATTAACGGTTGTTGGGTCTCACAGTCGGGCTTGGAGCGTCCCCAGAGGAGTACTGAACGGCCCAAATCGGGGTGCCGAGCGACCCCGAGTAGGGGGACCTCTGACAGGGACTTCTGACAACATCCGAGCCGTGGCGCCGCCCAAGACCCGCGCAGAGCGTCAACGCATCCGCCGCGGCGGCGCGCGAGCCGATCCGGCGCGTCCCTCGGGTCTTCAGCTTGCGATCGCAGGATTCGTCGCGGTCGTGGGCGTCCTCGCCTTCATCGTGCTCAGCGGCGGCGCGTCGCCGCCGCCGCCGCCGTCGTCCACGCCCGCCCCCGGTGTGCGCCAGGCGAGCCACGTCCGCGGCTCGGATAGCGCACCAATCACGATCGAGGAGTGGGCGGATTTCCAGTGCCCGGCCTGCGGCATGTTCGCGCGTACGACCGAGCCTCAGCTCGTCACGACGTACGTGTCTCGAGGACAGGCGAAGATCGTCTACCGTCACTTCGCGTTCCTTGGCTCGGAGTCGCAGTGGGCGGCGGAAGCTTCCGAGTGCGCGGATGAGGAAGGGAAGTTCTGGGAATTCCATGACCGACTCTTCGCGTCTCAGGCAGGCGAAAATCGCGGGACATTCTCGAAAGACAACCTGAAGCGCATCGGCGTGGCGCTCGGCCTCAGTCCCGCCTTTGCGGCTTGCGTTGACTCTGGCCGGTATGCCCAGCGCGTTCGCGACGAGACGCAAGTCGGTCAGCGCAAAGACGTACGCGCGACACCGACATTGTTCGTGCAGGAGCAGAAGATCGAGGGTGCGGCAACGTTCGATCAGCTGAAAACGATCATCGACGCGCTGATCAACGCTCGTTGAGAAGGACGGTCGCGGTCGTCTCCGGGATCGGCCTCGTCATCTCCGTGTACTTGACCTGGGTCCACTACTCGGGCGACCTCGCGCTCTGCATCGGCGTGGGGGGTTGCGAGATCGTCCAAGGCAGCCGCTTCGCCGTCGCCGGCGGCGTGCCCGTCGCACTCATCGGGCTCGGTGGATTCGCGCTCATCTTCGCCATCGCGCTGGTCCGACTCCGCGAGGCAGCGCCGGTGTGGGCCGACACCGCGATCTTCGCGCTCAGCGTTGCGGCAACGCTGTACGTCGCGTACCTGACCTACATCGAGCTATTCGTGCTCGGCGCGGTGTGTCCGTGGTGTGTGGCCGTTGCGGTGTGCTCGGTCATCGTGTTTGTGGTCGTGAGCCTTGAGCTGCTCCGGCCCTGGCGGACATGAGCCGTACAGCATGACGACGGAGTCAGCCGCGGCTGTGCTTTTGATCGCCGTCCCTATCGCGTTCAACGTGACCTTCACGCTGCTCGCGCGGTCGTTCTCGTATCCCGACATCCTTCGCCAGCCAGCCGGCGCCATCCTCACGAGGTACAGCGCCGGCGGTACGCCGCTCGTCGTGCAGTGGTGGGCTTTCGCGTTGACCGCGCTGATGATGGTGCCCGTCGTCGTACTCGTCAGTTCGCTGTTCGATGACGGCCCGCTGCGCGCGCTGGCTCTCGCTGCGGGTCTCTTATCGGCTCTCGTTCAGACGCTCGGCCTGATGCGCTGGCCCTTCGTCGTCCCGCTGCTCGCGCGCCGTTACGTCGACCCGGGCGCGACTCAGAGTCAACGCGATGCCGCGGAGCTTGTGTTCGACGCGCTCCATCGCTATCTCGGGGTTGGCGTGGGCGAACACCTCGGCTACCTCTTCACCGGCAGCTGGACGATCCTGACGGGCGTCCTGATCGTCGGCAGCTCGGCATTTCCCGCAGTGCTCGGTTGGCTCGCGGTCCCGATCGGCACCGCACTTCTCGTCAGCGCGCTGGAATTTGTGGGCCCCAACGAGTCCAAAGGCTGGTCGGTCGCCGAGCGCGTGACTCCGATCGCCTACATCACCTGGTCTGTTTGGCTCATCGCGTGCGGAGTCGCTCTCCTGCTCACATGACCCACGTTCGGGTGAACGATGTCGATCTCGAGTATGTCGACGTGGGCACGGGCGTCCCGGTGGTGTTCTCGCATGGGGGTCACTCGGACGTCCGCTACTGGGAACCTCAACGAGCTGCCTTTGCCGGACGCCACCGGTTCATTGCGTACAGCCAGCGGTTCCATGGACGGGATGCGTGGCCTGCGAAAGGTGACTACTCAGCCGAGGCGCACACCGCGGACCTCGTGGCGATCATGCGCCGGCTGGACGCGGGCCCGGTGCATCTCGTCGGCTTTTCGCGCAACACAGCACTTCGCGCAACTCTCCGCGAACCGGCGCTCGTTCGCAGCCTCACGATCATCGAACCCAACGTGCCGTGGGTGCTCGAGGGCGATGCCGAGGGCCAGACGGTCCTCGCCTGGTGGCGCGAGGAGAACGAAAGAGTTCGGCTCGACGCGGGAGGCGACGGCGAGCGCGAAGCCAAGCTGTGGTTCGAGCTCGTCAACAACAGGGGACCCCAGATGTTCGACGAACAACCCGAGAGCCTGCGCCGGATGTGGCTCGACAACTTCAACATGAGACGACCCGCGGCCCCGCCGCAGGAGCCGCTCACCTGCGAGCGCCTTGCCGCCATCACGACGCCAACGCTCGTGGTCGGCGCTGAGCATGGAATGCCGTACTCGCGACGGATCGTCGAAAGGCTCGCTGAGTGCATCCCCGGCAGCCGTCTGGTCGTGGTCCCCGCTGTGACGCACTTCATGAGCTATCAGGAACCCGACGTGTTCAACCAAACGGTAATGGCGTTCTTGGCACAGCATTGATGGCGGAGACCGCGAGACCGATGAGGGCACCGCGGCCTACGCCTTCGGCACAAACCTCAGGGAGATCGAGTTCACGCAGTGCCGAGTGTCCTTCGGGGTGAACCGCTCGCCGACGAACACATGGCCGAGGTGACCCCCGCACGCCGCGCACTCGATCTCGACGCGATCGCCATCCGGATCCGGTAGCCGTCTGACGGCACCCTCGATCTCCTGATCGAATGATGGCCAGCCGCAACCGGAGTGGAACTTCGCATCCGAGACGTAGAGGGGCGCCTCGCATCGCCGGCAGACGTACGTGCCTTCCTGGAAGAAATCGTCGTACTCGCCGGTGAAGGGGCGCTCGGTGCCCTTGTTGACGATCACGCGCGTCTCATCGGGTGTGAGCTCTTTCAGCGCTCTCATCACCTTATTATCAGGCCCAGGATCTCATCGACGACCTCGTCGATCGGCACGCTCGTGTCGATCTCGAGGTCGGCGCCTCGCCTGAGCAGCGGCTCGACCGTCTGCTTCAGAGCGAGTGCTCGGGCGAGCTCCGCTGGGTCCTTGCCATACGGGTTGTTCGTTCGTCCGACCAGCCGCTCGGTCATGACCGATGCCGGCGCTGTGAGCAGCACGATGTGATCGAACTGTCCGTAGAACTTCACCTGGTTTGACGCGGCGCCGCACAGGAAGAGCACGTCCGCGTCTTCCGTCGATAGGAGATCAGCGATCCGGTCTTCTCGCCAGATCCAATCCTGTTCCGCGCCGAGACCGGATCGGTCGCTCGTCGCGGGGATGCTCACGAGCTCTGAAAGGCCGCCGTAGTCCGCGTCGACAGCCTTGTACCCGCGTGCGGCGAGCTTTGAGATGACGGTGGATTTGCCGGTGCCCGACATGCCGGTAATGAGCACCCGCTTCATCCGGCAATTGTTGCCGCCGGGCTCGCGCCTCGAGCCTGCGCGAGGTCCGCGACGCGAGCCGACGGCGGCTGTGGGGAGGGGTTGGGGTGGCTGTTAAATAAGGCTCACGTCAAGATGAGCCTGCTCGGCTGTCGTCGTCATTACCGGACCGTCATGACGAAATCGTCATCCCTCAGGTGCCGAGGGCGCCGGATAGTGGCGGGTCCGCCGCTGAAGTTGGCTTCACCTTCGCCGACGGCTGCCTCCTCCTCGCGACGATGACGGTCGAGTCATGACTCGGCGGCCTCCGAGGGTCAGTCTGTGGACATGACGATCGACACTCGCATCAATGCCCTGGTGGTCCAGGAATTCCGGCTCCACAGCGCAGATAGCGCCGGCGATGCCGCTGGCATCGTCGCGGGATTTTCACGCGGGATCGGACCGACCGTACCGCTGCTCACGAGCATCGACGACAACCGCGACGTGGCGACTGTTCGTGCACTGCATCCGGGGGATCTCCTGGAGGGTGATCCGGCAGAACGCGTCGCGCTCGATCCGCTCGTGGCGAGCTGGCAGCCGCCAAGGCACTACGGCCCGCGGATCACCGAGCGCTCCGAGAGTCCGCCGTCGTACTACCGACTCGCGGTGACGGAATCGGGCATCAACAACGCATCCTCTGACGCGCTCGCTGCCCAGCCGCGCGACCCCGTCGATGTGGGAGGGGCGACGCCTCTCGGTCTGCTGTGGATCGGTCTGCCACTGGGAACGTATGCCGGTCTCATGGTCCTCGTCGGTGACCACGATCCGGCCGGAGCGACGTTCGCTCCACGCGACTGGCCGCTACCGTTCAGCCGCGCGCTCGGCGTCCGTATCTACGAGAGCCAGTCTTAGCTCGGAGCTACGAGCGCGCGGGTCCACACACGAGCTGGGTAATCAGGTCAGCGGCCGTTTCCACATCCGCGGCTCCACTGGTGCGATCGTGGATCGCGAGCTCTCGTGCGAGCGTCATCATCGTCCACGCGACGAACTTCGCATCCATCTGCCGGCCCTGCTTTGGCTTCGCTGCGCGCGCCTGCTCGATCATGGTGGTGAGCTCATCGCGGACCGCGTTGCGCCACTCCGTGTGGAACCGCGCGAGGTCGTCCTCCTGCAGCACGGCGTCGTGCCACGCCCGCCATAGACCGACCGATCGCGGATCGTCGACGGTCTTCCGCAGGCCGGCGGCAAGCAGCTCCGCATCGCCAAGGTCCCTCGTAGTCAGGATCCGTGACAGGACTGGCGCGCGGACGACCATCACCTGCCGCAGAAGCTCGGACTTGCGTCCGAAATGCGTGTAGAAGGTCCCGATTCCAACGCCCGCCCGAGCGCAAATATCATGGATCGTGGCGGCGTTGTAGCCCCGCTCGGCGAACGTGGCCTCCGCCCCGTCGATGAGCCGCCGATAGCTGGCCCCACGCTCCCGGACCGGCGCCGGGCGCTCGGGGGTCGCAATTGCACCTGAATTCAAGTTAGTCATTGCCAACTAAGGGACAATATTGCGAAGCGTCATACACAAGTGCAATACGTTTGCACCTATACGTTCGTAGCGAGTAGGAGAGCGGATGGCTTCTAGGTCAGATCGTCCAGCCGTCCCACCCGGGAAGGATGCCGAGCGCGCCGTGCGCGTGCTCCTGGTGATCGAAGACCGGGCGCTCGCGAACACGATCGACCTCACCCTGCGCCACGGTGGGTATCTTCGCCGGTCCGAGGCAAGCGTGGAGGCCGCTAAGGCCGCGATCTCCGACTGGAAGCCGCACCTCATTCTGCTCGACATCGACCTCGAGGCTGGCGCGGGCATCCAATTGATCGACGACGCGCGGGCCGGAGGGCCGATCGGCGTGATCGCCCTGACTCGCCGCAGCGACCTTCGCGGGAAGCTCGACGCCTTCGACCGCGGCGCCGATGACTACATCGGTGTGCCCTTCGTTCCAGACGACCTCGTCGCCCGCACGCGGGCGGTCATCCGCCGGACCCACGGCAAGGCGGGGGAGCTCGTGCCCCGCCTGCGTATCGGCGATCTCGAGATCGACGTGCTCAACCGAAAGGTCCTGGCCGGCGACCACGAGCTGCATCTCACGTCCCTCGAGCAGGCGCTGCTGTATCTCCTCGCCGCGAATGCGGGGAGCGTGCTCACGCGCGAGCAGATCCTCGACGCACTCTGGGGCACCGACTTCGTGATCGAGAGCAACGTCGTCGACCGCCACGTGCGCGCCCTGCGCGCCAAGCTGCAGAACGACTGGCACAAGCCCCGATATATCGAGACGGTCCCTGGCAGCGGGTACCGATTCATCCCGGGAACAGGCACGAAGGCGAACGGACCGGTCTAACCTGCGGCCCCACGGCAGTACGGATACGGAGGCAGATCGTGCAGTGGATCACCCGCGAACACCCGCGCGTCGATCGAGTCGCCTGCCCCTGGCTCATCGAGCGGTTCGTCGACAAGCAGGCGGAGTTCATCTATGTCCCGTCGGACCAGGTCGTTTCGGAGGCGAAGACGCGAGGGGCGACGCCGTTCGACATCAAGGATGTCGAGCTCGGACATCACGGCGCGGAGTGCAGCTTTGACGCCTTCGTGCACAAGTACGGTCTCGATAAGGACGCGGCGATGGTGTACATGGCGAGGGTCATCCGCGGAGCCGATACCGATGACAAGACGTTGGCCCCCGAATCCCACGGTGTCGAGGCGCTCCTCGACGGCCTGCGTCATTTGCACTACCCGAACGATCACAAGCAGCGCGAAGCTTCGAGGCCTCTGCTCGATGCGCTGTACGCCTACTGCCAGCGGAAGGTCCAAGCCGCGGCCTGATCGTCGCGCCGGCACGACGAAAAGGAGCGCCCTTTCGGGCGCTCCTTTCGTGTCTCCCGCGAGGTTGAGTTACGGCTTGGGCTGCGTGAGGATGCCGAGCTGCTTCATCAGGTCGGCTTGATCGAAGTAGGTGCGCTCACGCTGGATCAGGCCGTTGCGGAACGAGCTGATCAGCATGGTCTTGAGCACGATCGGCTTGTTCGTCGCTGGGATCGTTCCCGTCGATGCGACGAGCGGGCCGGTGTGCGTCGCCTTGTAGACGACCTCTGACGCGACCTGGTCGCCCTGTGCGATCTGGTTCGTCACTTCCGCGGTGCCCTGAGGGAACGCGTTCTTCCAGACCTTGAATGACTGGAGGATCTGCGTCTTGCCCTTGTACTTGCCGCTCGGGTCGGAGGTCTCGGCGTCCTCGGCGTACGGAGCCTTGTCGAGGTCGCCCTTGACCATGGCTGAGACCCATTGCTTGATCGTCGCGGTGTTGGCTGCGGCGTTGTTGACGCCGCCGTTGTTCGTGCCGTTCTGAGCGACGATCGGTTTGTCTTGTGTGAGTGTCATAGATGCCCTTCTTTCTCGGTCCACCGTACTCGTGATGCTTGCAAATAGCAAGTAAGTAACAATAAAGTAAGTAATGTTATGGATGAGCTCGCAAACGCACTTGCTGTTGTCGGACACAAATGGACGCTGCTCATCATTCGCGATCTTCTGAATGGTCCGCGGCGATTCACCGAGATAGAACGTTCGCTCGTTCATGCGAATCCGAAAATGGTCACGGCGCGGCTGCGCGAGCTCGAGGCGGCCGGGCTTGTTTCACGCACCATTTACGCCGAGGTGCCGCCGCGGGTGGAATATGCGCTCACGGATCGCGGCCGCGAACTTCGCCCGAC
>Ga0207653_10000387_pt1 | contig 19985 bp, 19 predicted proteins | sample KBSK5251metaG_FD_184341 | JGI IMG/M metagenome (GOLD analysis project Ga0207653, IMG submission 184341) | Corn, switchgrass and miscanthus rhizosphere microbial communities from Kellogg Biological Station, Michigan, USA - KBS K5-25-1 metaG... | ecosystem: Host-associated > Plants > Roots >...
ACGTCCATGAACCGCTGCCGGTCGTGGGGACCGCAGGGAAGAGCGTCATGGGAGAAGCATTCACACAGTCGTGGCGCAACTTCGTCGTGCTCGTGTCTCTGGGGGTACAATCGCTGGGAGTCGTCTTGCCACTTGGGCTAATTGCGGGCGGCTTCTGGTTCGTGATGCGGCGCCGTCGTACTTTGACGGCTCGAATTGACGGCAGTGGGGTTTGAACAGCCGAGGGTTCACCTCCCTCAGGAGGATGCCAATGGCTTCACGCACTGAGCGGTTCAAGACGGCAGCGGTCAAGGCAGCCCGGACGGCGAGGAAGTGGGCGCAGAATGCGGCTCGCGAGGCCGACCGGTTGCTGAAGGAAGCGCAGAAGCGCGCCAAATCGGAGGAGCGGCAGCAGCGCATCAAGGCCGCGTTGCGGCGTACCGGCAAAGTCCTCAAGGCCGCCGGACGCGCAGCCATCGTCGCCGGGATCGCCGCCGGCATCGCCTCGGCGCGGGCGGACAAAAGGGGCCGAAGAGTTAGAAAGAAGCGCTAGTCGTCGACACCACCGAGCTGCAACACGCGTTTCCACTGGGGCGCCGTCACGGGACTCACCGACAGGCGCCCCTGTTTTACGATCGGCAGGTCCGCGAACGTCCGGTCCGCCTTGATCTGCGCCAGCGTCACCGCGCGCGGCAGGCGGCGGCTCGCCTTGAGGTCGATCACGACGAGCTTCGCGTCTTTCTTCTTCGGATCGGCGTAGGGCGCCGACACGACGGTTGCCAACCCTACCACCGCTTTCTCGTCGCCGGTGTGATAGACGAACACCTGATCGCCCGGGTGCATCGATCTCAGGTTCCGCAGCGCTACCGGATTCTTGACGCCGTCCCAGACCGCCGTCGTCGCGCGCTCGAGATCGTCGTAGCTGTAGGTGCTCGGCTCGGTTTTCACTAACCAGTAGTTAGGCATGTTCGCCCCGCGGCGCCCATTGTTGAATTGTTTGCGCCAGCTCGTCCATCACATCGGACTCGGTCTTGCCGGTTCGTTTCGGCACGTTGAACGAGTGATCGCCTTCCGCAATGAGGTGCAGAGTCGCCCGATCGCCCAGGCCATTCACGACCTGCTGCAACAGATCGAGCTGCGCAAACTCGTCGCGTGTCCCCTGCAGAAATAGCATCGGCACATCAACGGACGTTAAATGCTCAGCGCGGCTCGTGCCTGGCTTCCCTGGCGCGTGCAACGGAAAGCCAAGAAAAACGAGGCCGAGGACCCCCGGTAACGGCGCCTTGGCCTGCGCCTGTGACGTCATGCGCCCGCCAAACGACTTCCCACCGGCGATGAGCGGCAAATCCGGTGCCCGATGCGCTGCCGCGGCGACGGCGGCACGCACGGCAGCCTCCGCCACTCCCGGCGAATCGGGGCGGTTCTTTCCGGCCTGCATATACGGAAACTCGTACCGATAGGTCGCGATGCCGCGCGCCGCAAAGACGTCGGCTGCCTGCGCGAGAAAATGGTGTCGCATTCCCGCCCCCGCCCCGTGCGCCAGCACGTACAACAGGCGGGCATCGTGTGGTCGAACGAGCAAGCCGTCGTCAGTCTTCGCCAATGAGGTTGTTGAGGCGCTCCAGTACGCCCATGAGGTTGGGTTTGACCTCCAGCACTTTGACGACCGGATCGTGGCCCAGCTTCTGCATCCGCTTGAGCGCGTTGGCGATCGTCCAGTTGCTGTTGTGCAGCTTGCCGTTCACCTCATCCCACTCGATCGGCATCGACACCGGTGCGCCGGGCGAGGGCCGCACGCTGTACGCCGCGACCATCAGCTGGCCGGCGCGATTTTGAAAGGCGTCGACGTAGACTTTGCCGTCGCGCTTGCTGATGGTCCGCTGCGTCGTGGCGATGTCGGGATGACGATCGGTCACGAGACGCGCGAACAACATCGCGAACTGTAGGCACTGTTGGTAGGTCATCTGTCGGCCCAGCGGCAGCATGATATGCAGGCCCGACTTCCCGGTCGTCTTGATGAACGCCGGCATGTCGACCTCCTCGCACAGCTTGCGCATCGTCTTCGCGAGCGTGATGACGTGTTCAAACGGCGCGTCTTTCGGATCGAGATCGATGAGGCACCAATCGGGCTTGGTGAGATCCTCGATGCGGCTCATCCACATGTGCAGCGGAATCGTGCCGAGGTTGACGAGGTAGACCAGCGTCTCGACGTCGTTGCACACGAAATACTGGATGTCGCGCTGCGTGTCCTCGCTCCAGATCGGTATCGTCTGAATCCATTCGGGCACGAAGCCGGGCGCGTCTTTCTGATAGAACGACTTGCCGTTGATGCCGTCCGGATAGCGCGTCAACACGACGGGCCGATCCTTGAGGTACGGCAACAGCCAGGGCGCCATGGAGCGGTAATACTCGATGAGGTCGCCTTTGGTGTACTTCTCTTCCGGCCAGAAGATCTTGTCGAGGTTGGAGAACTTGACTTCTCGAGGGAGCACGGAGCGAGGAGCAGGGAGTATTGTTGCTTCCTCGTCTTTTGCTCCCTGCTCCGTGCTCCCTGCTCCCGGCATAGTCACATCCTCCGGTTTCTTATCATCCCGAAACCGCAGGAATACTGATTGCCGGAGGAGCCCATCCTTCGTGATTTCCTTGTAGCGGACGTCGCAGATCAGCTGCGGCTCGACCCAGGTGTGCTCGGGTCCCTTCGGTAGTGCGCCGCCCGGCGGGGGCTCGCACGGGGGCGTCTGGCGCACCAGCGCCTGGAGCTTCGCAGCGATCTCGTCAAGCTGATCGCCCGAGAAGCCCGAGCCGGCTCGGCCGCAGTAGATCAGCTTGCCGTCCCGGTACGCACCGACGTGCAGTGATCCAAACCCACCCCGCGCGCCCTTGGGCTTGGTGAAGCCGACGACGACGAAATCGTCGATCCGGTCGGCGCGGATTTTCAGCCAGTCGGCCGACCTGCCGCTGCGATAGGGACTGTCCGCCTTCTTCGCCATGATGCCTTCGAGACCCAGGCGCACCACCTGCTCGTACAGCGCCTCGCCGTTCTTTTCGAAGTGCTCGGAGAAGCGCAGCGGCCCCGTCTGCGGCAGCACCTTCTGCAAGATTGCCTTGCGCGCGACGAGCGGCAGCTTGCGCAGGTCGTACCCGCCGAACGCGAGCAAATCGAACACGTACAGCGTGGCGGGCGATTCGATCGCGGCACGTTTCGCCTCGCGCGCCCCGAGTTTGGCGCGCACCTGGAGCATGTTGAAGCTCGGCTTCCCCGCCTCGTTGAGCACCACGAGCTCGCCATCGAGAATCACGCCCTCGTAGGGAATCGCCTTGACGGCCCGCGCGATCTCCGGAAACGACTCCGTGTACGCGAGCCCTTTGCGCGAATAGAGAATCGGCTCACCATCCTGGCACGCCGCGCGCATCCGGTAGCCGTCAAGCTTCACCTCGAAGATCCACCCGTCCCTCGTAAACGGGTCCTCGCGGGTTTCGGCAAGCATCAACTCGGTGTCCTCCACGCGCAGCGCGCGCTTCGGTGCGCCCAGTTTGCCGAGCTCCTTCTTGATCGGCTCGGCACGCTGCTTCGCGTTCTGCAGCTCGTCGTTGGTGAGCCCCGAGAGCACGGATTCGTTGGTGGGCAGCTCGGTCGAGACGTATTGGTCGCGCTCCTTGATCAGGAGCCATTCCTTTTCGGCCTTTTTCAGTTTGATCAACGTCCAGCGGCCGTGAAGCTTGTAGCCCTTTAGCTCAAAGAGCAGCTTTCCTTTGACGAATCCTTCGTACGGATCTTCGAGCGGCGCCCACACGCCCCGATCCCAGACGATGACCGATCCGGCACCGTAATTCCCTTCCGGAATGATGCCCTCGAAGTCGCCGTACTCGAGCGGGTGATCTTCGACCTTTACCGCGAGCCGTTTGTCGGCGGGATTGGGGGACGGCCCCTTCGGGACCGCCCAGGATTTGAGGACGCCGTCCATCTCGAGCCGCAGGTCCCAATGCAGGCGCGTGGCGTCGTGCATATGGACGATGAACAGCCCACCCGGTTTTGGACCCGGCTGCGGGACCAACCCGCCGGGTTCGGGCGTCTCATCGAATGCGCGCTTCGCGCGATACTGCGCCAGCGAATCGGCAGACGTCGATTTTGATCTTGGCATGAACCGGAATTCTAGCGGCCTGGGAGGGCAGCGACGAGGCGCCGTACCTCAGCGCGCATCTTGTCGCTAATCGCCCCTTCCGGCTGGCTGAGGACGCGTTCGTAGTCGGCGCTAGCGCTGTCCGCCTTGCCCAGCTTCTGATACGCGAATCCCCGCTGCACCAAGGCGTCGGGATAGTTCGGCCGCATGCGCAAAGACTGGCTCAAGTAGTGGATCGCGGTCTCATACTTATCGAGCTCGAGATTCGCGAGACCAAGGTTGTAATTGGCGATCGGGTCGTTCGGGTTGATGCTTTGGGCTCGTTCGAGAGGAGCCAGGGCGTCCTGAGGGCGATTGGTCCGCATGTAGGCGACGCCGACGTTCTCCAGCGCCAGCGGATTGGTCGAGTCGTGACGGAGGACCAGCTCGAACTCGCTGATCGCTTCCGCATTCTTCCCTTCATGCAGGTACGCTCCGGCCCGGGCAAGATGCGCGTCGTCTCCATGACCTGGCCGCCATTCGCGTACCAATAGGAAAGCCACCACGAGAAAGAGCGCGAGCCCGACCAGGACACCTCGCGTCCGCACAACGACCTGCCGACCTGCAGGCGATCCCGCGACCGGTGCGGCATACCCAGCCACGAAGCCGATCACCAAACCGCCGATATGCGCGGCGTTATCGATGCCGGTATTTGCAAACCCAAGGACGAGGTTGTAGACGATGAACCCGCCGATACCGAGCCGGCCGCGGCCGCCTTGACTCACGAGCGCGGGGATTTGACGGAAGTGGAGCAGGTGGAGGAGCGCGCCTGCGACGCCGAAAATCGCGCCAGACGCTCCGGCCGCGACGATCATCGGATGTATCGCCACACTCGCGACGTTCCCGCCCATGCCACCGAGCAGATACAGCGCGGCGAACGTCCACGGTCCCAACATCCGCTCGGCCAGGGGTCCGAGACGGTAGAGGCAGTACATGTTGAGAAGGATGTGCAGAAACCCGATATGCACGAACATCGCTGTGAACACACGCCACCACTCCGTGCTCAGCTCGTAGGGTCCGTAGCTGGCTCCCCATCTCACGAGATCCTGCGTCGTGGGCTCAACCGGCGAGACACCGCCGACCGTCATCGCGATGAACACGGCGACGTTGATCGCGATGATCACGAACGTCACGACGGGACGTACAGGCGGGGGCGGCGGTGAGTTAGTCACGTAGAGCCTTGGAGTTATCCCGTTGCGCAATCCAGCGCTAGACAAGCTTGGAACGCTCGGCGTATCATAATCATATGGCTGCCCATTCCATCGGTTCCGCCACGGTCTCGTTTGGCCTCGTGTCCGTGCCCGTGCAGCTCTTCGCTGCCGGCGAGTCGAAGGCCGCGATCTCGTTCAACCTCCTCCACAAGACGGATGGCTCGCGCCTGAAGCAGCAGTATGTCTGCGTGAAAGACGGCGAAAAAGTCGAGCGCAGCGACATGATCAAGGGCTACGAGTTCCAGAAGGGGCAGTACGTCACCTTCACGCCCGACGAGCTGAAAGCGCTCGAGGAGCGCGGCACGGGCGCCGTCGACATCAAGGAATTCCTCCCCGCGGAGCAGGTCGATCGCATCTACCTCGACCGCACGTACTTCCTCGGCCCCGACAAGGGCGGCGAGCGCGCGTATAAGCTGCTGTCCGAAGCGCTCGAGAAGACGAAGCGGGTGGCGATCGGCCAGTACGCCGCGCGCGGCAAGCAGTACCTGATCATGGTCCGGCCGCTGAAGGGTGGACTCGTGATGGAGCAGCTGCGCTACGCCGACGAGATCCGCGACATCGCCGAGGTGCCGATCCCCAAGACCGAGGTGAAGAAGGGGGAGCTCGACCTCGCCGTGAAGCTGATCGAGCAGGCCGCGACCGAGGAGTTCGAGCCGAAGAAGTACAAGGACAACGTGCGGGAGCGGATGCAGGAGCAGATCGAGCGGAAAGTGGAGGGCAAGCAGATCACGGAGGAGCCGGAGGAGGCGCCAAAGGCGAAGGTGCTGGACCTGATGCAGGCGCTGAAGCAGAGCCTCGGGAGCGCGCAGGAGAAGGCGGAGGAGAAGCCGGCCAAGCGCCGGAAAGTCGCGGGGAAGCGCTAAAGCATTATCTTGGGGCGACCTTCACCCGAGGGGATCCGGTGCAAGACACGTACTCGACGAATGGCCCCGGAACGATGTTCTGGGTCATCTGGTGCGTCGTCATCCTCTTCTACATCGCAGCAATGTGGAAGGTATATACCAAAGCCGGCCAACCTGGCTGGGCGGCGATCGTCCCGATCTACAATGGCATCGTGATGCTCCAGATCGCGGGCAAACCGATCTGGTGGATCCTCCTCTACTTCATCCCGCTCGTGAACATCGTCATCGCGGTCATGGTGCTCCACAGCGTCTCCAAGAACTTTGGACATGGCGTGGGGTTCACGCTCGGACTCATCTTCTTGGGATTCATCTTCATTCCGATTCTGGCGTGGGGGGACTCCCAGTACCTTGGGCCAAACGCAGGAAATCCCGCGCCAGCTTAGGCCCCATCCCCTTCTCTTCGTGCTTGAAGAAGATGTAAGCATCGGTCCAGGCGCTTCCCAGCGCCTGGACTTTTTGCGTCCACTCCCGCAACCCCGCTTCGGAGTAGCCCTCGTCGCGTAACCGGACATACCCGAAGTCGGCGGTCGCGACCAACGGCGTCGTTCCTTCCTCTGTATCTGCGACACACAACGCCGTGTTCGTGCTCCGCAGGAGCTCAAAGACGTCGTCTGACCACCACGAGGCGTGACGGAACTCACATGCGGCGCGGACATCCGGCGGAAATTGGGTGAGTAGATCACCGAGCCGGCCGAGGTCTTTAGCGAAATTGGGGGGTAATTGGAATAGGACCGAGCCCAGTTTGGCGTTAAGCTTTCGGATGATGTCGAGGAAGAGCCGCAGGGGTTCATCGATGTTGCGGAGCCGCATGAAATGCGTGATGCGTTGCGGTGCTTTCAAAACAAACGTGAACTCCGCCGGCGTGGCGGCATCCCAGCCGGCGATGGTCTTCGCGCTGGGCATACGATAGAACGTGTAGTTGATCTCCACCGTACGAAGCTGCTGGGCGTAGTACTCGAGCCACTTGGAGCTCGGGAGCTTGGGCGGATAGAAGCTTCCCTTCCATTCAGGGAAGTTGTAACCCGACGTTCCGACGTGCAGCCGCGGTGGCATCGGCGGCAAAGCTAGTCTCACCATTCTCGCTAGGGGAGTTGTCCCATGAAGACGCTGAAGTTCACCTCCGCGGCGCTGGTGTTCGCGCTCGTCTCCGCCTGCGGGACCTCGGCCGAAACCGAGCGCAAACTGGCCGAGCTCGAGTCGGCCAACGCGCAGAAGGATAGCCTGATGCAGGAAGTGGCCATCAGCTCTCGGCTCATCAGCGACGTCAACGCTGAGCTCGCCAAGGCGAAGATCCGCAACAATCGCCTGCACGTCTCCAGCGAGAGTCCGGCCGCCGCGTCGAATGACACGCTGATCGCCAGGCTGCGCTACGTCGTGACGCGCGTCCAGCAGACCGAGACCGCGCTGAACGAGAGCCGCGAGCGGATCAAGAGCCTCACCACGCTGTCGGACAGCCTCCGCGCCACGCTCGACTCCACGGTGGGCAACCTGCAGACGGTGATCGCCGGACAGAAGACGACGATCGATCTGCTGACCGACCGCGTCGACGCGCTGACGGAAGAGAACGTCGCGTTGAAGGACAGTTTGGCGACGGGCTACTACGTCATCGGGACGCGCGACGAGCTCAAGAAGAAGGGGATTCTCACCGAGCAGGGCGGCGGCCGCGTGCTCTTCATTCTGTGGCGCACGGGCAAGACGCTCCAGCCGGCGCGCAACCTCGATCCGAGCCTGTTCACCGCGATCGATACGCGCCAGGTGACGCAGATTCCCCTGCCCAGCGCGCGCGCTGAGTATCGCGTCGCGTCGCTGCAGGATCTGTCGTACGTCGCCGAGGAAAACCACGACAACAAATTCACCGGCGTGCCGAGCCTCACGATTACCTCGCCGGTCGATTTCTGGCGCACCTCGAAATTCCTGGTCATCATCCGCGAAGGCGCGGGCGACCAGGTCGCGAACGGGACGTCTCAGAGCTCCGACTCGCAGGTCACGAGCCGCTAACAGAAGTCGCAACGAACGACAAAGAGGCCAGGACAGTCTTCCTGGCCTCTTTCGTTTGGTGATACTTTCCAGGCAATGGATAAACGCTGCGGCTGGTCCACGTCGAACGCCCAAATGATCGCCTACCACGACACCGAGTGGGGCGTCCCGGTGCATGACGACCGGCAGCTATTCGGGAAGCTCGTGCTCGATGGGTTCCAGGCGGGATTGTCCTGGGCGATCATCCTGCGCAAGCGCGATGCGTTTCTGAAGGCCTTCGATGGGTTCAACCCGGACAAAATGGCGCGCTACGATGCCAAGCGCATCGCCAAGATCCTGAGAGACCCGGGCATCGTGCGCAACAAACAGAAGGTGAAATCCGCCATCGGGAACGCGCGCGCCTTCCTGACGCTGAAGGACGCCGGTGAGTCGTTCGATCAGTTTCTCTGGCAGTTCGTGGGCGGCAAGCCGAAGGTGAACGCCTGGAAGACGCTGCGCGGCGTGCCGGCGGAGACCAAAGAATCGATCGCGATGAGCAAAGCGCTGGTCGAGCGAGGCTTTCGCTTCGTGGGGCCGACGATCGTCTACGCGTTCATGCAGGCGGTCGGCATGGTGAACGATCATCTCGTCACCTGCGACCGCTACCGGCAGCTGACTACTTAGCCCGCTCCAGATACTGGCCGGACCGCGGATCGACGCGGACCTTCTCGCCGGGGCTGATGAACTCCGGCACCTGCACCGTCACACCGTTCGACAGCTTCGCGGGCTTCGTGCTCGCCGTCTTCGTCGCGGTCTTCATCACCGGCGACGTCTCGACCACCTGCAGCTCGATCACCGACGGCAGCTCGATGGCGATCGGCCTGCCGTCCAGCCACTCGACCTGCACCACCATCTCGGGCTGCAGCCAGGGCGTGTCCTCGCCCACCGCGCGCTCGTCGAGCGTGAACTGCTCGTAGGTCTGCTGATCCATCACGTGCACGCCGCCCTGGTCCTGATAGAGGACCTGCATCTCTTTCGTGTCGAGACGGGCTTCGTTGAGGAAGTCGGTGGCGGCAAGACGCTGATCGAACGTGTTGCCCGAAACCAGACTGCGAAACCGTACCTGCACGAACGCCCGCAGGTTGCCGGGTGTGCGATGCGTGAAATCCATGACCCGGCACGGCTGGCCGTCGATCATGAGGACGTGACCTTTACGAATGTCTGTGGCTTTCATGGGAGCGGGAACATAAACGCGATGGCTTAGCACTCCAAGGCCCCGAGTGCTATCTGCTTGCCCGCCAAGCCTCCATTCACTAGCGTGAGCAGGCTCACACTTAAGGGCTTACGCAATAGCTAGATAGCGTAAGGGAGGGAAGCATGATAAGGCCCATCATCCACCGCCAGCTGACTCGGGGCGACCTCGCGTGCCTGGTGCACGAGATCGCACGGATGGATGTCGCGGAAGGACGTGAGGCCGATCAGGCGCTGCAGGCGGGCGCCGTCGACACCGTCCTCGATTCGCCCGCCGCGCTCGAAGCCGTGCTCGGTCGCGGCGGCGCGCCTGCGCCGCTTCCCCTCACGCTGCTCTGGTACGTCCCCATTCGCGCCCAGCTCCGCCTTCGCGGCGTGACCGACATCTTGCTGGCCGATTACGCGGCGACGCTTCCCGTCGTTTTCGCCACGTCGACAACGCAACGCGCGATCGCACACGGTGAAGACGGCATGGCGGAGTGGTGGCGTTTTGTCGCCCGGTTGCCCCACGGCACTGTCGCGCAGGCCGAAGCGGCGGCCGACGCCGCGGCCCTGGCGTTGTGGTGGGCCGGCTGCTTCCCGGAATGGGTGGAGCGCGGCGGCCCCGGTCACGGCATGGTACGGGCGTACGTGACATTCGCCGGACGCATGCTGGCATTGGCCTCCGATCTGCTCGAGGCATGCGCCCCCGAAGAGTCATCGTTGTACGCCCGCGCGGCGGACGCGCGGACCGAGCTGCATGGCGCCCTGGCCGAAGCGCGCGGCGATTACATCGGCGACGATCCCCATAGCAGCGAAAACCGCCTCAACAGATTCTTGAGGCGGCTCGCCGGCAATTAGTACGGGCATTACCACTTCGTAATCTGTTCCTGAAACGATTTCGACCGCTCCACCAAATCCACCGGCGTGACGGACGGATCCTGCTTCACCTGCTGCACGCGCTGCAGGTTCGACACCGCCTTGCCGTAGGTCCCCTCGATCGACAATGCCGCACGGTACTGCTCGATCGCCTGCTCATAGCGGCCGGTCAATTCGAGCGCCATGCCGAGGTTGTTGTGGAACGTGGCAACCTTGTCGTCGATCTCGTTGGCACGCGCCAGCGGACCGATCGCATCCTCGAACCGCTCCAGCCGGATGTACAGCGCGCCGAGGTTGTTCATGGCCCATGTGTCGCTGTCATTCTTCACGATCGCGCGCTGGTAGGCCACGATCGCATCGTCATTCTTGCCCTGCGCTTCGAACACGCGGCCCTGCAGGCGCAGCGGCTCGCTCGACGTCGAATCGAGCGCGATGGCGGTCTCGATGTGCACGAGCGCGCTGTCGGGCTGTCCCGACTCGAGCAGCACACGGCTCAGGTTGAGGTGACTCTTCACATGCGTCGAGTCGATCGCCAGCGACTGCACGAACGCACTCTCCGCCTGCTCGCGGTCGCCTGACTTCCAGGCCGACAGGCCGAGCATGTAGAAACCCCACGCATTGTTGGGCCGGCCGTCGCTGTAGGCCTTGAAGAGAACCTTGGCGTCATCGTAGCGCCGTTCGCGATAGGCGGAATCCGCCATCTCGAACGTCACCGGACCGCTGATCACGAGCGCCGGCTTTTCGGTGCTGGTGGGAGTGGAAGTCGTCGTGGAAGACGTCGCGGCAGCGGACTCACTGGCGCGCGCCTGGTCGGGGTTACGGTCGCCGCACGCGGCAAAGGCGTAGGCGGCGATCACCATGCTGACGATCGCGGTCATCAGAATGACCGGGAATCGCAGCGAACGGTTGGACTGATTCAGCTCGAATTGATACGACATGGCTCCTCCGGGAGCAGGGGTTCGCCCCACGGAAAAGCAGACTGCGGGCCATTTGCTAAGTGGTTGTATTACAACGCGGTTGTTCGACGATTGTGTCTCGACGAACACGCTCGACGCGTTAGGAAGAGTCTCTCTGGACACCAAGGCGCCGCATGACTTTCAGGAGGCTCGCATGGTCGGCAAGCCCCAACTCCTTCGCTGTCTTCGTCACGTGCCACTCGTTTCGCTCTAACGCCTGAATGACGATCTGGCGCTCGGCTTCCTGCTTCTGCTCCTCAAACGTGCGTGGTGCGTCGCCTGACGTGCGTCGTACGTCGTGCGTCGTGCGTCCCCGGATGTCTGGGGGCACAGCCGCTTTTGTGAGCTCGTCACCGTCAACCGCAATCAGCATTCGCTCCACCACGTTCCGCAGCTCGCGGATATTGTTGCGGCGCCAGTCGTAGGCCATCAGCGCCTCGACCGCGTCGGGCGCGATCGTCTTCGGCTTCATCCCGAAGCGCTCGCACGTCGCGGCCACGAGGTGCTCCACCAGAGCGGGAACGTCGGACAGGCGATCGCGCAGCGGCGGCACGCGCAGCACATGGACATTGAGCCGGTAGAAGAGATCCTCGCGGAACCGGCTCTCGGCCACTTCCTTCTCGAGATCGCGGTGCGTCGCGGCCACGACGCGCGTATCCACGTCGATGGTCTTGTTGGCGCCGATCCGCGTGATTTTCCGCTCTTCCAGGACGCGCAGCAGCTTCGCCTGGGCGGCGGGTGGCAGGTCGCCGATTTCGTCGAGGAAGAGTGTGCCGCCGCTCGCCGCCTCGAATGCCCCTTTGCGGGTCGCGGTGGCGCCGGTGAACGCGCCGCGCTCGTGGCCAAACAGCTCGCTCTCCACCAGCTCATGGGGCAGCGCGGCGCTGTTCAGCGCGACGAACGGCCCCTTGGGATTTGCGCCGAGGCGATGGAGCTCGCGCGCGACCAGCTCCTTCCCTGTCCCGCTTTCGCCGACCACGAGCACCGGGCTCGGCACAGGCGCAACGCGGACGATCGCTTCCTTGAGCTTCTTGAGCACCGCGCTCGTCCCGACCAGCGGCGATTCCAGCCCGAAGCCGCGGCGCAGCAACGTGACCTCCGCGGTCAGCCGGCGCTGCGCGATCGCATTCTCGACTTCCTGGGCGACCCGCTCCATCGGCTCAGCCTTGTCGATGAAGCTGTAGGCGCCAAGGCGAATCGCCTGCACGCAGCGATCGTAATCGCCGGTCCCCGTATACACGATGATCGGGACGCGCAGGCCCAGGCGCTCGACGGATCGCAGCACCTCGAATCCGTCCATCCCCGGCATCTCGAGATCGAGAATCACGCAATCCACCGAATCGCGCGTCAGACTTTCGAGCGCCGTCCGGCCGCTCTTCGCCACAAGCGTTTCGTAGCCGCGCAGCCGCTTGAGATCATACGCGTACTGCTCAGCCATGGCCGGGACGTCATCGACGATCAGGACCAGTGTCATGAGAGTATTGGAATCTCCACGGTGAACGTCGATCCCTGCCCCGGCTCGCTCTCGACTTGGAGCGAGCCATTGGAATCGAGCACCAGGCGCCTCACAATCGAGAGGCCGAGCCCCGTCCCGCCCAATTTGGTCGTGTAGAAATCGTTGAAAGCACGCTCCAGCTCAGCCTTGCTCATGCCGCGGCCGGTATCGCTCACCGCGATGCGAACGAATCCCTTTCCGCCTTCCGTCGTGACGGTGACCGTCCCGGCCTTCCCATCGAAGCTGTCCAGCGCGTTGCTCAGCAGGTTCTCGATGACTCGGCGCAGCACGAGCGCGTCGGCGGAGACCGGCGGCAGTCCCTCGGCAAGTTTGGTGCGCACCGCCGCCGAGGCGCCAATCGTCTCCCGCACGACGGCGTTCACATCCGTGGCCTTGCGCTCTGACTGCGGCGACAACTTGGCGTAGTTCGCCGCGAGCGTCTCGAGGTAATCGATACTCGACTCTACCGTCTTCTGGCGCTCGGAAAACACCTGCGGCAGCTCCGCGGGTTTGTCGCGCGCCACCTGGATGAGGTGGCGAAACACGTTACGCAGCGGCGCGAGGCCGTTCTTGATGTCGTGATTCACCTGTCGCGCGATGTCGCCGATGGCGATGCGGGCCTCCACCGGTGCGCTGATTCGCGTCGACAGCCAGCCCGCCAAAAGCAGTGCTGCCAGCGCGGCGACCAGTACGGCCGCCGCAAACCAGAGATTCACGTTGCGCTGCAGGGCGGTCAGGAGCGCGGCAGAGCGTGTGACCACGATGTGCGCCTGCTCCACCCGTCCCGGCCCGTCGGTCGCGTCTACGTACGGAAGGGTGAGCTCGCCTACGACGAGCTTGCCCGAGTCGGCGTTGGTCGTATCGCGCGGCAGCGACAACCCGACGCCGAGCTCAGGATCACGGGCGAGCCGGGCGAGGAACTGCGAATCGACGGCGACACCGCCGATCAGGCGGAAACGCCGGCTGGCGGTCCTCACCGTGTCACTCGTCACAAGTGCGAGGAACGGACCTTCCGCAGCAGCCGCACGCACGAGCGCCGGCCCGTTGCCTGGCAGCGCGGGACCAAGGCGGTCGTACTCGTTCCGGAAATGACCGGACGACACGACGCGCCCCTCGTCGTCCTGGATCTGGAGAAAATCGAGCCCCGCCAGTCGCATCGCATCGCCCGCGTAATCCAGCACGTAGGCGCGATCCGTGCCACGCACGACGACGTTGCGGAAGTTGTTGTCGAGGGCAAGCGAGCTCTTCAGCGCGGCGAGCCGGGCGCCGATACGGTCGTTCTCTCGCGCGATGTCGGCGTTGATGACGCTCACGAGCGTCGCAACGCGCCGTTCGTACTCCGCGCTGACCTGCTTCGCCATCTCTCGACGGATGCCGAGTCCGAATACGAGCAGCGGAACCATCACCACCACCCCAAACGCGATGAGGAGGCGGGTGCGGAATTTCATGGGGCGAGGTGCACGGTTCCGTCCTGATCCACCGTCCAACGCGCAACGCCGCGGCGCACGATCGCGCTGGGACGCGTGTCGACGAGCGCGGTGAGACTGGCCGGCCACGTCGGTAACACATCCTTGGCGGACCGGCAGGCATCGGTCGTCACGCGTGGCAGCGCGAGCACGTATCCCCATTCCTTGCCCGCGCTGAGCGCGGCTGCGAAGTCGTCCGGCGCCCGGCCCGCGGCGACCGCGTGTGTCAAGGCAGCGACGCGGCCCGCCAGCTCACGCGCGGTCGGATCGCCCCGAGCGTAGAGAATGCGGTGTGGTCCGGTGGACGCAGTCGCCGCGGTGTCGCGCGCGATGGCGCAGGGGCGGAGATCACCCCACCAGCCTCCCTCGGCGCGCCGCGCTTCCGCGCGCACCGCCTGCTCGAGGCCCCCCGCGTCGAATCGCGCGCCGGCATCGGCCGTCACGAAGAGATAGGCGCGGTCCCATGGGAGTGGAACGACGGTGTGATTCTGGAGCGTCGCGGCGTAGTCGCGCAACGCGCGGTCGCGCGTGATGAGCAGATCGACGCCCGCGTCGAGCAGGTCCCGCGCATCGCCGCTCGCGGCGAACTTGAACACCAGCGTGTCACCGCGGGTCGTGTGTGCCCGGATCTCCTGGGCGGTCGTCGTGGCGCTCGTGGCCCAATACGCTCCCGTGCCGATCGGCCAGCTCGAGTCGGGAGCGGGCTTCGTGATCGCGAGGCTCGGGTCGCCCAGGAGCGACGGAACGTCGTCCCGTTCCTTCGCGAACGTGAGGGCCACGGTGCTCTTGTCTGGTGCGCCGAGCGTGTAGCCGACGCCGCCCCTGCCGAATACGATATCCTGGGCCGTGACCGGCGCGCCGTCCCAGAACTGTGCGTCTTCGCGCAGGTGGAACGTCCAGCGCCGGCCGCCGTCCGCCTTCTCCCAGCGGTCGGCGAGCCCGGGCAGGACATGCCCGTCGCAGTCGACGCGCACCGGCGTGTCGTACAGGTGACGAAACACAATCCGCTCGGCGTCGGTGCGCGGGTACGGCGCGTGGCGCGGGTCGACGGCGTCGCCCAACCCGATCGTAATCGTGGTGGCGCGAGCGGAGACGTCGCCCGTCGAAAGGAGACAGCTCCCCCCGCCGCCGGCGACAATCGCGCCGCTCGGGCTCGGCGCGTGGGCGCAGGCCGCGAGAAAGGCCACAACGGTCACGAGCGTTACATGCTGCGCTGGCATGAAAGAACGATACACTACACTATCTCTCCATGGGATTCGCACGCAGTCTCCTCCTGAAAGCGTCCCGCAGCCAATGGCTCGCACGCCAGCTGCGCGAGCGCCGTTTTTTCCAGCGCGCGGTCAAGCGCTTCATGCCGGGCGAAACGCTCGACGCCGCGCTCGAAGCCGCGGGCCAATTCGCGAAAGCCGGGATGGGCAGCGTCCTCACCGAGCTGGGCGAGCAGGTCACCAATCGGGCGGAAGCCGCCGCGGTCCGCGATCATTACCTCGGAGTGCTCGAAAAGATTCAGCGGCGCAAGCTTCCGGCGCACGTGTCGATCAAGCTCACGCACCTCGGGCTCGAGGCGAGCCAGGAAGGCTGCGTCCAGGACGTGCTCAAGCTGGCGGCGCGCGCCGAGCAGGCGCGCTCGTTTCTGTGGATCGACATGGAGGAGTCACGCTACGTCGATGCGACGCTCGAGGTGTACCGGCGCGCGAAGGCGGAGTGGCCGAATGTGGGCGTCTGCTTGCAGGCGTACCTGCACCGGACAGCGAAGGATCTCGACGGCTTGCTGGCGATCTCCCCGGCGATCCGCCTCGTCAAAGGCGCGTACAACGAGCCGGCGGACGTGGCGATGCCCAAGAAACGCGATGTCGACGCCAACTACCTCCAGCTCGCCCAGCGGCTGCTCGCCGAGGCCGCCCGGCAGCGGGCGAAACCGGTGTTCGGGACGCACGACCTCCCGCTCATCGAGACCATCCGGAAGGCGGCAGTAGACCAGCGGGTCGATCCGTCTTCATACGAATTTCACATGCTGTACGGGATCCGCGCGGAAGAGCAACGGCGGCTTGCGTCTATGGGCACGGAAGTCCGCGTTCTGATCAGCTACGGCAGCGCATGGTTCGCCTGGTATATGCGACGCCTTGCCGAACGCCCCGCCAACGTGTGGTTCGTGCTCCGAAACGTCGTGTAGATTAGCGGTATGGCTACTTCGAGCATCTCCCGCCCGCAACGCGAAACCCGCGACTCGGTCGTCATCCGCTTCGCCGGCGATTCGGGCGACGGGATGCAGGTGACCGGCAGTCAGTTCACGCTGGAGACCGCACTCGCGGGCAGCGATTTCTCCACCTTCCCCGACTTCCCTGCCGAGATCCGCGCTCCGACCGGGACGACGTTCGGCGTCTCGGCATTCCAGATCCACTTCGGCGGCCGCGACGTCATGACGCCCGGCGACGCGGTGGATGTGCTGATCGCGATGAACCCGGCGGCGCTGACCGTCGAGCTCCGCGATCTCAAGGTGGGCGGGACCGTCATCGTCGACACGGCGGCGTTCAACGAGCGCAATCTCAGCAAGGCCGGATACGCGCGGAACCCGCTCGAGGACGACTCGCTCGCCCGCTATCAGGTGCTGAAGTTCGACATCACGAAGCTGACCGCCGACGCCGTGAAGCCGCACGGGCTGTCGTCGCGCGAAGCCCATCTGTGCCGCAACATGTGGGCGCTCGGGCTCTTGCTCTGGATGTACGGATACGAGCGGACGGCGACGATCGAGTGGCTCAATCGCAAGTTTGCGAAGAAGCCCGTGATCGCGGCCGCCAACGTCGCCGCGGTGAACGCCGGCCATGCATTCGGCGAGACCGCGGAGATGGCGGAGCACATGGTCGGCTACGTCGTGCCCAAGGCCGACGTGCGGCCGGGCCGGTACCGGACCGTCAGCGGCACGGAAGGACTGGCGTGGGGACTCGTCGCCGGCCTGCGCGCGGCGGGCATCGAGAAGATGGTGTTCGCCGGCTATCCCATCACACCGGCATCCGCGCTGCTCCACACGCTCGCCAATCTGCGCTCGTATGGCGTCGTCACGTTCCAGGCCGAGGATGAGATTGCCGCCTGCGGGGCGGCGCTCGGCGCCTCCTACGCCGGCGCCCTGGGTGTGACGTCGAGCTCGGGACCGGGGATCGCGCTAAAGACCGAGATGCTGGGTCTCGCGATCGCGACAGAGCTGCCGCTCGTCGTCATCGATTCGCAGCGGGCCGGCCCGTCGACCGGCATGCCGACCAAGGCGGAGCAGTCGGATCTGTTCCAGGCGGTCCTCGGCCGCAACGCCGATGCGCCGCTGGCCGTGCTCGCCCCCGCGTCGACCGGGGATTGCTTCGACGTCGCGATCGAAGCGGTGCGCCTCGCCACCAAGTACATGACGCCGGTGATCGTCCTGAGCGACGGCTATCTGGCGCACGCCGCCGAGCCGTGGCGCATTCCGCTCGAAGGCGATCTGCCGCGCTTCCCGGTATCGTATCGCACCGATCCCGAAGGCTTCCATCCGTTCCTCCGCGACGCCGAGACGCTCGCGCGCCCGTGGGTCAAGCCCGGCACGCCAGAGCTCGAGCATCGCATCGGCGGCCTCGAGCGCGATTACGACTCCGGCCACATCTCATACGATCCCGACAATCATGCGCGCATGACCAAGGCGCGCGCCGACAAGATCGCCGGGATCGCGAACGACATTCCGCTCCAGGATGTCGCGCTGGGTGAGGATCACGGCAAGCTGGCGGTCGTGGGCTGGGGCTCGACGTTCGGCGCGATTCATCGCGCGGTGCAGATGGCGCGTGAAGAAGACCAGGACGTCGCGCACATTCATCTGCGCTATCTAAGCCCGTTCCCGCGCAACCTGGGTGAGCTCCTGAAGCGCTACGACCGCGTGCTGGTGCCCGAGATGAACAACGGTCAGCTCGTGAAGCTGCTGCGCGCGGAGTATCTGATTCCGGCGGAAGGATTCAGCAAGGTAACGGGCAAGCCGTTCCGCGTGGTGGAGATCTCTGAAGCGATCGGAAAAATCGTATGACGGTCACCACGATCACCGACGCGCAGCTCGCGCCCAAAGACTACGCTTCGGACCAGGAAGTCCGCTGGTGTCCGGGCTGCGGCGACTACGCGATCCTCAAAGCGGTGCAGAAGGCGTGCGCGGACATGGGACTCGTACGCGAGCGCACGGTGTTCGTGAGCGGCATCGGCTGCGCGGCACGCTTTCCTTACTATATGTCCACGTACGGCTTCCACACCGTGCATGGGCGCGCGCCGGCGATTGCCACCGGCATCAAGCTCGCGAATCCCGAGCTCGACGTGTGGGTGATGACGGGCGACGGAGACGGCTTATCCATCGGCGGCAACCACATGTTGCACGTGCTGCGCCGCAACGTCGACCTCAACATCATTCTGTTCAACAACGAGATCTACGGATTGACCAAGGGCCAGTACTCGCCCACATCGCGCCGCGGCACGCGCTCGCCCTCCACGCCGCTCGGCTCGATCGAGAACCCCGTCTCCGCGTGCGCGTTCGCTCTCGGCGCGGGAGCGCGGTTCGTGGCGCGCTCGATCGACACGCAGCAGGCCCACCTCATCGGCGTGTTGAAGCGCGCGCACGGGCATCGCGGCGCGTCCTTTGTCGAGATTCTCCAGAACTGCGTCGTATTCAACGACGCGGTGTTCGAGCATATCACCGGCAAGGACGTCGCGCCCGAGGCCCAGGTGTTGGTCGAGCACGGGAAGCCGCTGGTGTTCGGCAAGACCAAGGAGAAGGGGCTGCGGCTGAAGCCCGGCACGCTCGAGCTCGAGATTGTCGCTGCCGGGGCTGCCGACGTCCTGGTGCACGACGAGACGAACCGGCCCCTGGCGCAGCTGCTCGCGGCGCTGGAGCCGCCATTTCCCACCGCGATGGGTGTGCTGTACTGCAACCCAACTGAATCCTATGAACGTGACGTGTATGCGCAGAAAGGCGCGGGACAGGGGAAGGCCGACCTGGACGCACTGCTGAACAGCGAACGCACCTGGGAGGTGGGCCCATGATGTCCGTCGCGAATCGCAGGCAGGGGGATCGGCGCGTGAAAGACGTGCCGGTAAACATGGAGCGACGGAGCGGGCTCGATCGCCGGTTGATAGTAGAGTCAGCAACGGCGCAGATCCACGCCGTGCTCGAGCTGCTCACGCAGCTCGCGGATCACGACGCGTTGCGCGACGACTCGCGGCGGCTGCTGGACACCGCGATGCTGCGGCTGCGCTACGCCTTGGAGCGGATGGAGCTGGAGTAGCGGTCTACCGGTTCAGCCAGTACGACGCCTTCACGAGGAACGTGTTCCGCGGGTAGGCATCGAAGAGACGCCGGAAGTCTCCCGGCACATTGCGGTTCCCCATCGTGGGCTCGAAGTCGTCGCGCCCCTGACTCCACACCACGTACAGCGTTGATCCAGGGCGATATTCCCAGCGCACGACCAGGTTCGAATTGAAGAACTTGAAGTTGAAATCTCCCGGCCCGGGCCCCGGATAGGGCTGGTAACGGGCGGCATAGGACGTCGCCCGGGGCGTGCTGGACAACTCCCGAACGTTCGACCACTGCCCCTTGCTGACAAAGGGCTGAGCGTAGACCTGGACGGTGAGGGTCGGCGTGGCGGTGTAGTCCATCCGGAATGACATCGACACGGTCTGCTGGTCGAGATGCGCGAACCGGTGCGTGCCCACCGAGTCTGCGCTGATGTCCTGCGAGTCGTTGATGTTGTGCGA
>Ga0207653_10000388_pt1 | contig 19982 bp, 18 predicted proteins | sample KBSK5251metaG_FD_184341 | JGI IMG/M metagenome (GOLD analysis project Ga0207653, IMG submission 184341) | Corn, switchgrass and miscanthus rhizosphere microbial communities from Kellogg Biological Station, Michigan, USA - KBS K5-25-1 metaG... | ecosystem: Host-associated > Plants > Roots >...
GAATACCGCCGGATCGATGCGCGACGTCGAGAAGTAGTCGAGGAAGAAAAGCGGCTCCGCGCCCATCGCCATCGCGTCGTTCACGCAGTGGTGGACCAGATCGGTCCCGACGACCTCGTGCCGGTCCAGAAGGCGCGCGATCTCCAGCTTCGTGCCCACGCCGTCCGTCGTCGCGACCAGCACGCGGTCCTTGCCCGGTGATGCGAACAGCCCGCCGAATGCGCCGATGTCGCCGATGACCTCGGGGGTCTTCGTTCGCGCGATGCGCTCGCGCACCTGCGCGAGCGACCGCTCGGCGCGCGTGGGATCGACGCCTGTCGCGCGGTAGGTGAGCTCCGTCATGCCGGCTCGGTCTCGAGCACGCTCTTCTCGAGTTCGAGCTGCACGGGGACGAGGTAGTCGCCCGTGAAGCACGCGGTGCAGTGCTCCTCGGTCGTTCCGCCGGTCGCGTTCACCATGCCCGCGAGCGAGAGATATCCGAGAGTGTCCGCGCCGATGTGCCGGCGGATCCCCTCGACGTCGAGGCGCGAGCCGATGAGCTCGCTCCGCTTCGCCATGTCGACGCCGAAGAAGCACTGGTGCTGGATCGGCGGTGAGCAGATGCGCATGTGGACTTCCTTCGCGCCGTTGCGGCGGAGCAGGTCGACGATCGGACCGCTGGTATTGCCGCGCACGATCGAATCGTCGACCACGACGATGCGCTTGCCCTCGAGCACGTCGGAGAGCGCGTTGTACTTGAGCGCGACGTTGTGCCGGCGCAGCTCGTCGGACGGTTGGATGAACGTGCGGCCGATGTAGCGGTTCTTGATGAGCCCCTCGTGGAACGGGATCCCGCTGCGCCGCGCGTAACCGACGGCCGCGGGGATCGCGCTGTCGGGAACAGGGATGACGGCGTCGGCGTCCGCGGGATGCTCGTCGGCGAGGATCTCCCCCATCCGCTCGCGCGTCGCGTACACCGAGACGCCGCCGAGCCGGCTCGAGGCCGACGCAAGGTAGACGTGCTCGAAGATGCACAGCCCGCGGCGATCCTGCGATGAGAGATCGGCGATCGTGACCGGGCCGCGGTCATCGATACGCAGTACCTCGCCGGGCGCCACATCGCGCACGAACTGCGCGCCGATCGTGTCGATGGCGCACGTTTCGCTCGCGACCAGCCACGAGCCACCTTTGCGCCCGAGGCTGAGCGGACGGACGCCGAGGGGATCGCGGATCGCGTAGAGCGCGGTCGGGGTCAACAGGACGAGGGACCACGCGCCGACGAGCGTCGGCAGCGCATGAACGATCCGCTCGTCCCAGGTGGTGCCGGTCGCGTGCACGATCGCCTGCGCGACGACCTCGGTGTCGGACGAGGTGACGAAATGGACGCCGTCGGCTGCCAGCCCGTCGCGGATCTCGCGCGCGTTGATGCAGTTGCCGTTGTGCGCGATCGCGAGCTCGCCGAGCCCCTCGGCACGCACGGTGAACGGCTGCGCGTTCTGGATCTTCGACGCGCCGGTCGTCGAGTAGCGCGTGTGCCCCATCGCCGCGCGGCCGGTTAGCACCGCCAGGTCCGGTTCGCTGAAGACCTGGCCGACGAGGCCCATGCGGCGAACGACGCGCAGGTCACGTCCGTCGGTCGCGGCCATGCCGGCGGATTCCTGACCACGGTGCTGCAGTGCATATAAGGAGAAGAACATCAGGCGGGCGGCCTCTGCCGGGTCGGCGGTGGCCTGGTCGCGGGGGCTCCAGATGCCGCAAATGCCGCACATGTCTAGACCTCCCTCCCCAGTGCGCGCGCGAGCCCGCTTGCATGCGCATCGATCAGCGCCGCGATCGGCAGACCCAGCACCGGCGCGATCTCGAGCAGATCTCCGCCGATCGTTCCGAGTGTCCACACCGGGACGTCGTGCTGGACCGCGAGCGCGCGCACCTGCGACTCCAACGATGGACCGATCACGAGGACCACGCCCGACGGACCTTCACCGAACAGCGCGACGCGCTTGTCGATCCCGCGGACGGCTGGCAGAACGACCTTCATCCCGATCCGGTCGCGAAGCGCCAGCTCGGCCAGCGCGACCCCCAGGCCGCCCTCGGCGCGGTCGTGCGCGGCGCGGATCGCGCCGTTGCCATGGGCCGCGAGCACGAAACGCTGCAGGCGAGCCTCGAGCGCGAGATCGATCGCGACGGGTCCCTCGTGGATGCCGACCTGCGCGCCATACGCGGATGCGCCAACGGAGACGTTCGCGCTGCCCGCGAGCATCACGACGTCGCCGGGCCGACCCGACGTGACCGGGATGTGACGCGTGACGTCGTCGATATGACCGACCGCGCCGATCACGGCGGTCGGCCAGATGTCGGCGCCGCGGGTCGCGTTGTACAGCGATACGTTGCCGGAGACGACGGGAACATCGAGAGCGGTGCACGCTGCGGAGATGCCAGCGATGGTGCGCTCGAGCTGCCACGCGCCCTCTGGACGTTCGGGATTGCCGAGATTCAAGCAGTCCGTGATAGCGAGCGGTGTCGCGCCAACGCAGACGACGTTCCGAAGGGCTTCGGCGACAGCCGATGCCGCACCGACGTACGGATCAAGAGCGGCCACGCGCGGCTGGGCATCGATCGAGATAGCGATGCCGTCAGGCCGTCCTTTAATGCGGAGCAGCGCCGCATCGGCGCCTGGACCGAGAACAGTGTCAGTGCCGACCATTTGGTCATAGGTGCGATAGATCACCGCTCGCGAAGCGATCGCCGGCGATGCAAGTAAGTCGAGCAACTCGAGTCCGATCTTGTGAGTGGGCTTGGCGGCTCCGGCGGCGGCGAGGTCGAGGGAGAGGCCGGCCCCGACCGAGGCAACGTCGCCGCCGCCGGGCGCTTTGGCCCACTCCTTTATGTCGTACTCGGGGGCTTCGTCTGCGAGCAGAGCCGGCGGGAGCGTCGCGACCAGCTCGTCGTTGCTCCAGATGGTTAGCACCTTGTCTTTGGTGATTTCTCCGATACGCACGCCGTGCAATTCCCAGCGCTTGAAAACGCGTTCGACGTCGTGCTCTCGTCCTGGCCGCGCGATCACCAGCATCCGCTCTTGCGATTCGCTGAGCATCACCTCATAGGGCGTCATCTGTTTCGCTCGGCGGGGCACCGCATCCACGTCGATGCGCATGCCAACGCCGCTTCGAGCTGCCACCTCGCTGGAAGCGCAGGTCAGCCCCGCGGCCCCCAGGTCCTGCACCGCTTCGACCGCGTCCGTCTCGACCAACTCCAGGGTGGCTTCCATCAGCAGCTTCTCGAGGAAGGGATTCCCTACTTGCACAGACGGCCTCTTCGAGTCGTCCTGTGCTCCTAGCTCGAAGCTCGCGAGAAGGGACGCGCCCGAGATCCCGTCGCGGCCGGTGTCCGAGCCGACGAGATACACGGCGCTCCCGGGCCGCGCGGTGTTCGCGCGCGAGAGACGGTCGCGTTGAACGAGACCGACGCACATCGCATTCACGAGCGGGTTCTCGAGATAACAGCTCTCGAACGAAACGTGACCGCCGACGTCCGGGATGCCGACGCAGTTCCCGTAATAGGAGATGCCGCCGACCACGCCGGACAGCAGTCGCCGTGCGCGCGGTGCGCTGGGCGGGCCGAAGAACAGCGCGTTCAGCACGGCGACGGGCCGCGCGCCCATCGCGAAGACATCGCGGAGGATCCCGCCGACACCGGTCGCCGCGCCCTGATACGGCTCGACCGCGGAGGGGTGGTTGTGGCTCTCGACCTTGAACGCGCAGAGCAGGCCATCGCCGAGATCGACCGCGCCGGCGTTCTCGCCGGGTCCGAGCGCAACGCGGGCGCCCTTCGTGGGCAACGTGCGCAGCAGCTTCTTCGAATGCTTGTACGCGCAGTGCTCGCTCCACATCGCCCCGAACATCGCCCACTCCAGAGCATTGGGTTCGCGGCCAACGAGCTCGCGCACTCGGGCGCCCTCAAAGGGAGTGAGGCCGACCTCGGAAAGGATGTCCAACTTAGGCTGCGCCGTTTCCGCCCCCGTGAGCACAGGGGACGAGCTCATACCGCGGAGTCGGCTCCGATGAAGCGTTCGATCTGATCGGCGAATGCGAGCAGATCGGGAACGCGAGTTTGGACCTGGGTGTAGACCTCGTCGATGTCGGTCTGCTCGCGGTCGTACGCGAGGAGATTACGAAGGCTCGCGAGGTGCTCAAGTCGATAGGCGAGCTGCTTGTCGATGATCCCGTGCTTGCCGATCGCGTCGAGGATGTCGTGGTACGCCTCGGGCTTCGGCAGCGCGAGCGCCATCACGAGATACGCGCCGGTGCCGAAGAGCAGCTCGACGGCCTGCTGCAGGTACCACTGCGCGAGTCCGTAGAGCTTGGGATCCGAGCGGAACTTCGCGCGCTCGATCGGGCGGAGGTCCGAGAGGAGCTGCGTGTATTCGCGCAGGCGCGCGAGACGGGCGAACACGTACTCCGCGTCGATCGCGAAGCGCTCGCCCTTCGTGCGTTCCGCGAGCGCCTTGCTCTGGATGTCGTCGTACTTCTGGAACTCGAGGTACTCCATCACCGCGCGCGCCTCCCACTGGACCCGGCGCTTGTGATCGCGCTGGAAGAGAAGGCTCCAGCTCCGGATGACCTGCGCGCGCTGGAGGAGCGACGCCTGGTTGAGGATCACGACGTCGAGACCCTCGGTCTCGAGCGTCTTCGAGAGCTCGCTCACGAAATACACCTGGTAGTCGAAGAACTCGTTGGTCTTCACCTTGTCGAGAAGGAGGAGGCCGACGCTCTGGTCGGAGAACGCGCCCGCCAGCTTGCGCGCGGCGGGGGTGCCCTGGCCGTAGGCAGCGTCGACCGGGCTCGTCTGAAAGAGCGACTGGAGTTGGGCCTGTTTCTCGAAAAGGTCCATCTCTATACCTATCTATATATGGCAGGAGCCGTGCCTGCCAGAGCCGGGGCCAGATTGGCGAGGACCCGATACCCGTCGGTCCCCCCAAGGAGGGCCTCCGAGCACCGTTCCGGGTGAGGCATGAGCCCCACGACGTTCCTGCCCTCGTTGCACACGCCGGCGATGTTTGCGAGCGATCCGTTGGGATTCGAGGCGGTCGTGGCCACACCGCGCTCGTCCGTGTAGCGGAAGACGACCTGCCCGCGCGCTTCGACGTCGGCGAGGGTCTCGTCGGCCGCGACCCAGCAGCCCTCGCCGTGCGCGATGGGCATCCGGAGGACCGCGCCGCGCAGACCCGCGGTCCACGGCGTCGTGTCGCTCTCGACACGCATGCGGACCCAGTCGCAGCGGAACTCGAGTCCGCCGTTGCGCACGAGTGCGCCCGGCAGGAGCCCGGCCTCGCACAGGATCTGGAAGCCGTTGCACGATCCGAGCACGAGCTTGCCCGCGTCGGCGAACCGGCGCAGCGCACGCGTCGCGGGCGAGAGCTTCGCGATCGCGCCGGCGCGCACGTAGTCGCCGTACGTGAAGCCGCCTGGAACGATCGCGGCGTCGTACCCCGCGAGGTCGGCGTCCTCGTGCCAGAGGATGTCGCTCTCGACACCCGGCACGAGCGAGAGCGCGTGCTGGAAGTCCCGCTCGCTCCAGGTCCCGGGATAGCGGAGGATCGCGACGCGCGTCATGCGGGCACGCCCTCTTTCAGCTCGTAGGCGTAGTCCTCGATAACGGGGTTCGCCAGCAGCTCGTTGCCCATGAGGCGAACGGCCTCGCGCGCCGCGACCTCGCTCGCCGCCTCGAAGGTCACGACGATCTCCTTGCCGGTCCGGACGTCGGAGACCGCGAGGCCGAGCGACCGGAGCGCGCCGCGCACGGCCTCGCCCTGCGGGTCGCGGACCTCGGCCTTCGGCAGCACGCGGATCGTCGCGACGAAGATCATCCGAACCACTCCTCGCCGGTGAGCTTTGCGTAGCACTCGCGGTATCGCTGGCTCGTCCCTTTAACTACCTCTGGCGGGAGCGCCGGAGCCGGCGGCTCCTTGTTCCAGCCGCTGCTGGTGAGGAAGTCGCGCACGTACTGCTTGTCATAGGAGGCCGGCGACCCGCCGGGCTTGTACGTCGCGGCGTCCCAGTAGCGGGATGAGTCCGGGGTGAGCGCCTCATCGATGAGCGTCAGCTTCCCGTCGTAGAACCCGAATTCGAACTTCGTGTCGGCGAGGATCAATCCGCGGCCGAGGGCGTACGCGTGCGCCTTTCGGTAGAGCTCGAGGGTGACCTCTTCGAGCTGCTTCGCGAGCTCGGTACCGACCATTGACGACAACTGGGCGCGCGAGATGTTCACATCGTGGCCGGTCACGGCTTTCGTGGCGGGTGTGAAGATCGGGTCGTCGAGCCGCTGCGACTCCTGCAGGCCCTTCGGCAGGGCCTCGCTCGCGACCGTTCCGAGCGCCTTGTACTCGGTCCACCCGGAACCCGCGATGTATCCGCGCGCGACGCACTCGACGTCGATCCGCTCGCACCGCTTCACGAGTACGGCGCGGCCATCGAGCTCGGGCACCTCGCGGAATACAGGCGGCATCTCGTCGATGTTCGTCGAGATCAGGTGATTCGGGACGACGCGCTCGGTGCGATCGAACCAGAAGCTCGACAGCTCGGTCAGCACGCGCCCCTTGTCCGGGATCGGCGTCGGGAGCACGACATCGAACGCGGAGAGGCGGTCGCTCGCGACGATGACGAGCCGATCGCCGCCGGCCTCGTAGACATCACGCACTTTGCCGCGCCGGAACAGCGTCGCGCCGTGGACGTTGCTCTCGATCAATGTGTTCACTCCGGCAACACTCCCTTCAAACGCTCGCGCCAGGTCGACGCGACGTCGCGCGCGACGTCGGCCGCAAGTCCGCGGTAGTCCTCTGGGCGCTCGAGGATGCGCCGCTCCTCGGGCGAGAGCTTTGTGAGGTAATCGCGCAGCTCCGCGTCCTGCGCCACGACCTCGAGCACGGACCGCGAGCCGCGCTCGGCCTCGAGAGTGAGCCGGCGCACCGCCTCATGCGCGTCGGGGTGGCCGTACTTCGCGAGGAGCACGTAGAGCGGCTCGGCGACGATCGCGCCGCGCGACATCGCGAGGTTCGCCTTGAGCCGATCGCGGTCGACGCGGATCCCCTCGAGCGATCCGGCCATCCGTCCGGCGGCGTACGCGGTCGAGGCGATGATCTCTCCGAGGAAGCGCTGCGACGCCGAGTTCGTCAGGTCACGCTGGTGCTCGCTGATCTGGTCCAGGTACGTCGTCATGACGCGCGGCGCCATCGCCTTCCAGATCGACTTCACGTTCTCGAACGACACGGGGTTGCGTTTGTGCGGCATCGTCGACGACCCGACCTGCTCGGCCCCGAACGATTCCGCGACCTCGCCGATCTCGGTGCGCTGGAGCTGCCGCATGTCGTCGGCGAGATTCGCCATCACGCCGAGCGCGGTGACGCAGGCGTGGGCAAGATCGGTCCAGCCTTCTGGCTCGACGATCTGCGTCGAGCTCGAACGCGGATGGAGACCCAGCGCAGCGAGGAAGCGCCGCTCGAGGGCGCGCGCGTCCGCCGTGAGAAGACCCATCGCGCTGTACGCGCCGACCGCGCCGGACAGCTTGCCGGGGAGACGCCGTGCGACCGAACGCAGGAACTCGACGCGGTCGCCCAGACGCGAGACGTACTCCGCCATCGCGAAGCCGAAGGTGATCGGCTCGGCGTGTCGTCCGTGCGTGCGCCCGATCTGCGGCGTGTCGGACTCGGCCTCGGCGATCGAGATGCATCGCGCGACGAGCACACCGAGCGCAGGTACGACCACGCGCTCGACGCATTCGCGATATCGCAGCGCGTTCGCGGTGTCGACGATGTCGTAGGACGTCGCGCCGAGATGCACGAAGCGCTTCGCCTCGTCGGGTACCTGTGCGCGGATGACGTTCACGAGCGCGCGCACGTCGTGCCGCGTCTTCGTCTCTTCTTCCGCGACCTCCTGCGGCGTGACGCGGTCCGCGGCGCGCGCGATGGCGTCGGCTATGGCGCGGTCGCAGATACCCGCGTCGGCCATCGCCTGCGCCAGCGCGCCCTCGACCCGCGCCTGGTACCGGATCGTCGCGGCCGCCGAGAGGTAGGGCTGCAACGACTTGAACAGCGCGGCGTCGCCGCCGTAGAACCGGCTGTCGATCGGCGAGATCGTGTCGAAGCGGTTGGTTATGGTCATGCGCGTTTCATCCGGCTAACACTTTTGCGGCCATGCCCTCGCGCATCATGCGAAGACGGCCTGCGAGGTCCTCGTCACCGGTGGCGAGGATCTGGGCAGCGAGGATCCCGGCATTGGCGGCGCCCGCCTCGCCCACGGCAACGGTCGCGACGGGCACGCCGCGCGGCATCTGCACGATAGAAAGGAGTGCGTCGAGCCCGCCGGCGATGGCATTCGGGGCCACCAGAGGGACGCCGATGACCGGGCTGGTCGTGATCGCGGCGACCGCGCCCGCGAGATGCGCCGCACCGCCGGCGCCGCAGATGAAGACCTTCACGCCGCGCTGGCCCGCTTCGGTGACGTAGTCGCGCAGCGCCTCCGGCGTGCGGTGCGCCGACAGGACGCGCATCTCGCACTCCACGGCGAGGCCGCGCAGCGTCTCGACCGCCATCTTCATAACGGTCTCGTCCGATGTCGAGCCCATAAGGATGCTCACTGAAGGCGTCATGCCACGGCCACCCCACCAACCGCTGCGATGTCGGAACGATAGAACTTGCCGGCGAACGTGACGCGCTCCGCGCCCTGGTACGCCCGATCGCGCGCCTCGGCGACGGTCGCGCCGCCGGCCACGATGTGCATCACGCGTCCGCCGGACGTGACGAAACCGCCCGAGGGCGTCGACGTCGTGGCGCCGTGGAACGCGTACACCCCGTCGGGCAGCTTATCGAGACCTTCGATCCTGTCGCCAGTGCGCGGCGCGCCGGGGTATCCCTCGGCGCACAGCACGACGTCGACGAACGCACGCTGGCTGAAACGCAGCGGGTTGGCCGCGACGTACTCACGCAGCTTGCCCTCACCGAGCGCGACCATGAGCTTCGCGAAATCACCGCCGATGCGCGGCAGCGTGACCTCCGCCTCGGGATCGCCGAAGCGCGCGTTGTACTCGAGCACCTTGAAGCCGCTCTTCGTGCGGATGAGACCGGCGAAGATGATGCCGCGGAAGGGCGTGCCGCGCCCGGCCAGAGCTCGTGCGATCGGCGTGATCATTTGATCCGCGACGGTCTGAGCGTCCTCATCTGGCAGAACAGTTGTGGGCGACGACGCGCCCATCCCGCCGGTGTTCGGCCCGATATCACCGTCGCCGAGTCGCTTGTGGTCGCGCGCGGGCGGCAGCGCGACGACGACGTCGCCGTCCACGAGCGCCTGCAGCGATGCCTCTTCGCCTTCGAGGACCTCTTCAAAGACGACGCGACCGCCGCTCGTCGGTGGAGTACCGAGTGCCGTACGCGCTTCCTCGATGGTCCGGCACATCGTCACGCCCTTCCCCGCGGCGAGACCATCGGCCTTCACGACGAGCGGCGCGGCCCACTTGTTGCGGTCGAGCGCGTTGCGCGCCTGCTCCGGGGTCGTGAACGTCTCCCAGCGCGGCGACGGAATGCCGGCCTCGGTCATGAGCTCCTTCGCGAAGGTCTTGCTCCACTCGATCTTGGCGGCTTCCTTCGACGGCGCGACCACCGCGATGCTCGCGCGCCGCAGGTGATCGCCGACGCCCTCCGCGATGAGCTCGTCCGGCCCGACGATCGCGAGATCGATCGCCGACGCCGCGAGATGCTGCTGAAGGCGACCCACGTCGCGCGCTTGGAAGTCGAGCACGCGCGAGAAGAGCGCGACGCCGGCGTTGCCGGGCACGACGTCGATCGTCGCGACGCTGTCGCAGCGCGCGAGACGCCACGCGATCGCGTACTCGCGACCGCCGCCACCAAGCACGAGGCAGTTGAGACCCGGTGCGCCCTTGGCCCGTCCCGGGCTTCGCTGCTTGCGCTGCTCCTCGATGAGCCGCTGCACCTTCTCGCCGTGCTTGAAGTAGTCGCGGATCGCTTTCATCGTCTGGCGCTCACGGCGAACGTGTAGTTCTCGTGCACGAATACGACGTCGCCGTCGGGTCGAGCGTTGCCAGTCGGAACGGCGACGACGCGAAGGCCCTGCCACGCGCGACCGCGAACTTCGTCGATCCGGCGGCGTAGGCGCTCCAACGCCTCCGGTCCGCCGTACGAGATCAGCAGCAGGCGCGGCGCCAGGACGCCACCCGTCCACTCAGCGAACGCAAGGCTGCGGCCATCGTCCGCGACGATGCCATTCGAATAGACCGGGCTTCCCTTACGGGAGAGCGCGAGCGAGTTCTCGTCGGCGATGGCAAGCAACGCGAGATCGTTCCAGGAGGCCGGCTCCGAGAGCTCGACGCTCGGCTTCTCCCGAAGGAGCATGAGCAGACGATCGTCATCCAGCGCGCGTGACGACGTGACTCGCCAAGCCCCCACATCTCGCGCCTGGTCGCCTGCAGCGCCCACACCACGCAGCGACATGAAGCCACCAGCGAAAACGGACACGCTTTCGAAGGTCTCGCCGCGTTTGCGGAGCGCGACCAGCGCCTGCGCGTTCGGACGCAGGAGCAGCGGCGCGACCAGGACGCCTCCGTCTTCGAGCTGAGCGACCCAGTGCGGTGAGATGTCCGAGGTCGCGGCGGTGAGCTCGATCCGAGCGTAAGGCGCGCCGTCGTCCCAGCCCGTCCAGCCGTCCGCAGTCTCGACACGCACGGCGCCGTGACCGGCAGCCCGCAGATGTGCGCGTGCCTCGTCGGCGATCTCGGGATCGATATCGACCGTTACGACATTCTCGGTGCCGACAAGCTCGGCGAGGATCGCGGCGTTGTAGCCGGTCCCGGCACCGATCTCGAGAACGCGTTGCCCGCGTTCCAAGCGAAGCGCGTCGAGCATGAGCGCCATGATCGCGACCTCGCTGGACGAGCTGATCGGATTGCCCTTCTCATCGTGCTTTGTCGGGATCGCAGAGCCGGTGTACACGCGATCGAGTTCAACGTCGGGAAGGAAGAGATGGCGCGGGACCTTGCGGAACGCACTCAGCGTCTCCTCGTGCGGGTGGATCTGCTCCGCAAGCTTGTCGACCATTCGGCTCAGCATTGCGTCCGCTGACGACGGAGCCGCGATGCTCATTCCCACTCGATCGTCGCCGGCGGCTTCGACGAGATGTCGTAGACCACGCGGTTCACGGCGGCGATCTCGTTCACGATGCGCGCCGAAGCGCGCGCGAGCACGTCGTACGGCAGGCGCGCCCAGTCGGCGGTCATGAAGTCCTCGGTCGTCACAGCGCGCAGCGCGACGAGCGCCCCGTAGGTGCGGAAATCGCCCATGACCCCAACGCTTCGCACAGGAGTAAGAACGGCGAACGCCTGGGCGACGGTGCGGTACAGGTCGGCTGCCCGCAGCTCTTCGAGGAAGATCGCGTCCGCCTGGCGGAGGGTGTCAAGCGCCTCACGGTCGATCGGACCGAGCACACGCACGGCGAGCCCCGGACCAGGGAACGGGTGGCGCCAGAGGATGTCCTCAGGGATGCCGAGCTCCACGCCAACGCGCCGGACCTCGTCCTTGAAGAGACGGCGTAGCGGCTCGACGACCTCGAGCGACATGACCTCGGGCAGCCCGCCGACGTTGTGATGCGTCTTGATCCGCGCGCTCGTCTTCGATTCGCGGGAACGCGACTCGATGACGTCCGGGTAGATCGTGCCCTGCACGAGCAGATCGACATCGCCGACGCGGCGCGCCTGTTCCTCGAAGCAGCGGATGAATTCCTCGCCGATGATCATCCGCTTCTGCTCGGGATCGACGACGCCGGCGAGCCGACGGAGGAATCGCTCCGATGCGTCGATGTGAACGAGGCGCAGCCGCGGACCGAATGTCGCGACGACCTCTTCCGCCTCGTTCGCGCGCAGGAGTCCGGTGTCGATGAAAACGCACGTGAGCCGGTCGCCGATCGCGCGTGCGACCAGCGTCGCCGCGACGGCCGAATCGACTCCACCGGAGAGCGCGCAGATCGCGTGACGGTCGCCGATCGTCCGCTTGAGCTCTGCGACGGCCTCTTCGATGAACGCCGTCGGCGTCCAATCGCCTTCGCAACCGCACACGCGGTACAGGAAGTTGCGCAGCACCTCGGCGCCGCGTGGCGTGTGCATCACTTCGGGATGGAACTGAACGCCGAAGCGGTTCCGGCCGTCGCTCATCGCCGCGAGCGGAAGGCGCTCGGTGCGCGCGATGCCATGGAACCCCGGCGGCAGCCGCTTCACCGTGTCGCCGTGGCTCATCCAGGCGCGTTCGTGGTCGGACAGACCCTCGAAGAGACCGCCGGACTCGGCGATGTCGACCGTCGCGGGACCGTATTCGCGTTTGCCCTCGGGCGCGACCTCGCCGCCGAGCACGTGCGCCATGAGGTGCATTCCGTAGCAGATCCCGAGGATCGGGAACCGGCCATCGAGGATCGCGGGCTCGATCTGCGGCGCGTCGTTGTCGTACACGCTTGACGGTCCGCCCGACAGGATCACGCCCACGACATTGCGGCGCTCGAGCTCTTTCGCCGTGACGTCGTGCGGGAAGATCTCGCAGTACACGCGCGACTCACGAACGCGGCGCGCGATGAGCTGCGTGTACTGGGATCCGTAGTCCAGGATGGCGATCGTCGCTCGGCGCTGCTGGGCGGACTCCCCCTCCGTCGTCTGGAGGCGGCTGTCCGGCGCGCTCACCTATTGATTATCGCGTACATGCCTGCCCGCACGACAGCCGCACGCGCTCACGCTGTAACGGATGCCGATCAGGACTAGCCTGTTCCGGGACCAAGATCCAGGGGAGGCGACCATGGACGCAAACCCTAAGCCTGGCGACATCGTGCATTTCGAGATCAACACCAGAGACGCGAAGCGCGCGAAGACCTTCTACACGAAGCTGTTCGGTTGGAAGTACAAGGACTCGGACATCCCGGGGATCGAGTACTACCTCATCGATGGCGCGACACCCGGTGGCGCGATCAACCCGCAGCCGACGCCCGCAAAGGCTCCCGTTGTCTACTTCGGCGTCGACGACGTGGACAAGTCCGTGAAGATCGTCCGCGATCAGGGCGGCAAGGCCGGCGACAAGATCCCGATCCCGGGTCAGGGATGGTTCTCCGAGTGCACCGATCCGGATGGCAACGCGTTCTCGCTGTTCCAAAGCGACCCCAGCGTCACGATGGGGACCGAGCACGCACACCAGGAGGCGCGTGCCTAGCTGAACTCGCCGAGCACCCGCCGGAGCGATCCGGCGAAACCGCCTGGATAGCTGTCGAGCACGCCCGGATAGGCTCGGGCGACCGCGTAGAAGGTGAGCGTTCGCGAGACCTCACCGATGCGGCGCCCGAGCTCTGCGGCCTCGCGTAACTCCTGAGCCGACGCGCGGTCGCTCCACGGCTCGAGGTATGCGTCACGAAGCGCGACGATCTCCGCGTCCTCCATCGCGTGCTTGGTCGCGGCCGCCGCGAAGCGCAGCGTGACCGCGAGCGTGAGGAACGGCTGCGAGACGCACGCGTCGCCCCAGTCGAAGACGACCGCGCGGCCTTCCCGAATGAGCACGTTGCCGTGATGCAGGTCGTCGTGCTGCAGCGTGTCCTCGACGCCGAGCGCGGCCAGCGCGCTGAGTGCATCGCTCAGCTTGGGACCGAGTCCGGCGAGCGCGCGCCGCTCGTCCTCGGTGATGCGATCCGGACGATCACCCGACAGCGCGGCCTCGTTCGCGACCGCGTCTGCGAAACCCGCGACCAACGGCGTCGCACGATGGTCGGGCGTGCCGAATCCCAGGATCTCGCGCACGTGACGCGTCGCGGCGCGCTGCATTTGCGCGTATCGCGGAAGGACCTCGCGCCACGCGCGCAGGAACTCATCGTCCGAGTAGGCGTCCCGGATCTTCTTCCCGCCCTCCGCGACGAGCATCCATGGCTTCGTCGGGTGCAGCGCGAGTACCTCGGTCACAAGACCGGGGAACTCACGATGCAGGAGCGCGGTCAGTCGCGGCTCATGAGCCTGCGTCGGTCCGCAACACTTCACATAGACCGCGTCGCGCGTCGTCGGCACGCGGAAGACCGACGACCAGGGCTGGAGATGGATCTGTTCGATCGGTCCAGTGATCGTGATACCGAGCGAACCGCACGTCTCGCGCGTCCACGCGCGGACCTCGGCGGCGATCGACCCTGCGTCTATCCCTAATACCGCGTGGAGCCGGTGAACGTGAAGGCCGCGAGACGGACCGCTGGGATGCGCTGGCACGACGCTGTCAGACCGAACTGCTCCGCCGGGACGAGCAGGCGCAGATCCTTCCCGATCGCGCGCACGCCGCTCCAGGCTTCGTGATACGACTGCGTGAATCGCAGGTTCTTGATCGGATACGCGATCTCGCCGTTCTCGATCGCGAACGTGCCGTCGCGTGTCATGCCGGTGACGATCGTGCGCAGCTGATGCACCCACCGTGTGTAGTGGAAGCGCGTCACGAGCAGGCCCTTCTTCACGCCGGCGACCAAGGCTTCGTGCGACGCGTCGCCCGCTTCGAATCGCACGTGCATCGGCGCCGACGGCGTGAAGGCGTTCGGCGGTAGCGCATGACCGGTGTTGCGCGCGCCGACGCGGTGCGCCGTGCCGGAGTCGTAGACGATGCCGCGAGCGATGCCGCCTTCGAGCAATGTCACGCGCTCGCTCGGCTGACCTTCGAAGTCGAAGGCCCGCGGCATGCTCCGCGGGTCGAACGGGTCTTCCACGAGCGTGATCGCGCCGGTGACCTGCTGGCCGATCTTCCCACCGACGAACGACCGGCCCTCCTCGACCGCGAGACCGGTGAAGTGGCCACTCAGGAAGCCGACCATGTCGCGAACGCAGTAGGGCTCGAGCACTACCTCGTAGGTCCCCGCCGCCATGTCGCGAGGCCGCTGCGCGCGCACCGCCTTTGACACCGCCTCGCTCGCGGCGCCATCCACGTCGAGCTCCTTGAAGTCGGGAGACACGCGCTGCGCGAAGGCCGAGCCGTCGTCTCCGATCGCTCCGATCTGCACCTCCGCGTGGGTCTGCGGCGCATACGCCCACGTACCGGTGGTGCTCGCGACCGCGATCTCCTGCACGTTCGACGACACGAAGCCGGCGCACACGAGCTTCTGCGCTTTCGCTGCGTCGCACAGGATCTTGACAGCGCGAGCACGGTCCATCGGGGTGGCCTCGGCAGTCCGTTCGACGTATGCCGACGGCGCCGACGCGATCGGGCGCGGCTCCGGCAGTCCGCCGAAGGTGGGGTCCTCCGGTGCGCGGCGCGCCAGCTCGCTCGCGGCCTCGGCCGCGCGCCGCAGCCCCTCTTCATCGAGCCGGTTCGTCGTCGCGGTCGCGCGGCGCTTTCCGATCACGACGCGGATCGTCACGTCGGCCTCGCGCGACGTGACGTTCTGGTGGATCGCGGCATTCGCGTAGCGCGTCAGCGATCCGGTGCGCGCGATCACGAGCGCCTCGGCCTGATCCCCCTTCGCCGCTTTGAGCGCGCGCTGCGCGACGTCACGCAGCTCTCGATCGCCGAACAGCACGCCGCTCACTTGATGACTCCGACCTTCACATCGCGGAAGCGGGCCGGAGCGGCGCCGTGTCCGGTGTGCGCGCCCTGACCGGGCTGGCCTTTGCCGCAGTTCGGCGTGCCCCACATCACCCATTCGCTCTCCGAGCAGACCGCGTCGCAGCTGCCCCAGAACTCGGGCGTGATCCCGGTGTACGTCGGATTGCGGACCATGTCGCCGCGCTTGCCCTTCTTGATCTCCCAGCCGATCTCGGTCCCGAACTGAAAGTTGAACCGCTTGTCGTCGATCGACCAGGAGCGGTTCGTATCCATCAGGATCCCGTCGTCGGTGTCGGCGATGAGGTCGTCGAGCGTGCCCGCGCTCCCCGGCATCACCGAGACGTTGGTCATGCGGATGATCGGAACGCGCTGCCAGCCATCGGCGCGCATCGTGCCGTTCGAACGCTTACCGAGCGCGGCGGCGGTCTCGCGGCTCATGAGGTAGCCGACGAAGAGGCCGGCCTTCACCGCCCACCCTTCCGACGCGGGCACGCCCTCATCGTCGAAGCCGAACGTGCCGAGACCGCCGGGCGACGTCGCGTCGATGCGGATGTTCACCTGCTCGGAGCCGTAGCGGAACGTGCCCAGCTTGTCCGTCGTGAGGAACGAAGTCCCGGCGAACGCCGCCTCGCTCCCCATCGCGCGATCGAGCTCGATCGGATGTCCGCAGCTCTCGTGGCACTGCAACGACAGCTGGTTGCCCGCGAGGATCACGTTGGTCCTGATGTCCTGCGGGCACGGCTTGGCTTTGAGCAGCGCAAGCGCTTCGTCGGCGACGCGCGGCGCATTGGCGGCGAGATCCCACTTCGTGAGGACCTCCCAGCCGCCGGAGTTCTGATAGCGCAGGCCATCGGGATACGTGCGGATCTGCAGCTCGCCGTCGCCGACCGCCTCGGCCGCGATGCCGCCGCCGACCTCAGTGAGGCGCTGCTGTATGTCCGCTCCTTCGGTCGAAAGGAACAGCTTGTCCTCGCGCCAGATCGAATATGCGGCGCGTGTCGTCCGCAGTCCCTTCCGCTCGCGGAGCTTCGCCTCGGCGGCGATGAGCAGGCCGAGACGATCGTCGACGGTCATCGCGAAGGGATCGACATCCATTGATGTGGTGAACGTCGCGGTCTTCGCCTCCACCGGCGCGAGTGCCGCATCGCGCATCTTCGTCAGGGCCGAAGCCTTCGCGATCTCGACCGCCAGCGCCGCGACGCGATCCGCCTCGTCGGCGGTGACGATCTGCGACGCAGCGAAGCCCCACGCACCGTCAGCGATCGCGCGGACGCCGAATCCGAACGAATCCGCTCGGTCGGCGCTCTCGAGCCGCCCGTTCTTCACGAGCGCGTTCTCCTCGTCGCGGCGCACGAAACGGACGTCGGCGTAGGAGGCGCCACGCTTCCGCGCTGTGTCGAGCGCGCGCTTGGCGAGATCGCGCTCGACGGAGAAGCTCGCGATCACAACTTGATTCGGTAGTTCGGTGGTTCGACGGTGATGCTGATGTCGTGCGGGTGCGACTCGCGCAGACCCGCGCCCGAGATGCGGACGAAGGTCGCCTTCGTGCGAAGGTCCTCGACGCTCGCGGCGCCGACGTATTTCATGCCCGCTCGCAAGCCACCGACGAGCTGGTGCAGGAATGGCTCGAGCGGACCGACGCACTTCACGTGTCCCTCGACGCCCTCGGGGACCAGCTTGGAGAACTCGCCCACGTCCTGTTGACCGTAGCGATCTCGCGACGCGCCGGTCTTCGTGCCCGCGCGCGCCTGCATCGCGCCCATCGAGCCCATGCCGCGGTACGACTTGAAGCGGCCCTCGGGTGTCTCGCTCACATCGCCGGGTGATTCGTCGACGCCCGCGAGAAGTCCGCCGAGCATCACTGTCGATGCGCCGGCGCCGATCGCCTTCGCGATGTCACCGGACTGCTGGATCCCGCCGTCCGCGATGATCGGGATGCCGTGCCGATCGGCGGCCTCGGCGCAGTCGAAGACCGCCGTGATCTGCGGCATGCCCGCACCTGCGACGACGCGCGTCGTGCAGATCGCGCCGGGCCCGACGCCGACCTTCACGCTGTCGGCGCCCGCGGCGATGAGCTCATCGGTGCCCTCGGCCGTCACGACGTTCCCGGCGATCACCTGGACGCGGTGCCGTGCCTTCACCTTCTCGACCATGCGGATGACGCCCGCGGAGTGGCCGTGCGCCACATCCACGACGATCACGTCGACTCCCGCGGCGACGAGGGCGGCGGCACGCTCGTCCGCGTCGCCGGACACGCCGACGGCCGCAGCGACCATCACGCCCGCGTCCTTCGCGAGCTGCACCTCGCGGACCTGATCCGCGATCGGAAGGTTGCGGTGGATGACACCGAGCCCGCCCAGCCGCGCGAGCGCGATCGCCATGCGCGACTCCGTGACCGTGTCCATCGCGGCGGAAAGGATCGGGATGTCGAGCGTGATGCTCTTCGTGAGGCGGGCTTTGGTGGAGACCTGAGTGGGGAGGACGTCGCTACGGGCTGGGATGAGGAGGACGTCGTCGAACGTGAGACCTTCCTTGGTGAAGCGCTCCCCCACGCGGCTCACGTGCGAGGGAGTGTACCGGGACGGGAGCGTGAGGCGCCGCGCTCGCGAGCCGCGAGGGGACGGCGCGCACTCCTCTCGCTCGCAGCTGGCTACGCCGGCCCGCTATTCACATGGCACGATCTGTTCGGGCCGGCTGGGCGCAGGTGCTCGCTCGAGGAGTGCGCGCCGCCCGCTTGCTCTCCCGCGCCTCGACCTTACCGCTGGTGTCGCGCGCGCCGGCGCTACCGCTGGTGTTGTCGGGATTTCGCGAGACGCTCGCCGTAGGCGGTGCCGCCCTGGGCCCAGAGGTTGAGCATCTCGATGCGCTGCTTCGTCCACTGACGCGCGCGCCACCAGAAGACGCCCGCAGCCGAGAGCGCGACGAGGCACGCGCCAGGCAGGATCACTGGCTGCAGGTCGGTGAACAGATCGAGGCGGTGCGCGACGATCGCGAGCGCGACGAACACCAGCAGCTCGATCTCGCCGAGCAGGATGAGGAAGATGAGCGCGAACGACGCCGCGCCGAAGCTGCGCTTCGTTCGATGCGGGAACGCGACGTCTAGCAGGTTCGTCATCGAGCGCGGATTCTAGAGCAGCGTTGCGCTACGTTCGGGTCCGATCCCGACCATTCCGACGGGCGCTCCGACCGTCGCCTCGATACGCGAGAGATACGCACGTGCCGCGGCGGGCAGATGCGCGCGGTCGGCGACGCCGGTGAGCGGATCGCACCAACCGGCGAGCTTCTCGTACTGGGGCACGGCGCGCTCGAGCACCGCTGTCGGGGGCATGTCTGTCGTTCTCGCTCCGTCGACCTCGTAGCTGACGCAGAACGGGATCTCCTTGTACGCGCCGAGCACGTCGAGCTTCGTGACCGCGAGCTCGGTGAAGGCGTTGAGGCGGTGGGCGTGACGGGCGGCGACCGCGTCGAACCACCCGACGCGACGCGGACGACCCGTCGTCGCGCCGTATTCGTTGGCTCGCTCGCGCAGGGCGTCGCCCTCGCCACCGGCCATCTCGGTCGGGAACGGACCTTCACCGACGGCGGTCGAGTACGCCTTCACGACGCCGATCACCTTTGTGATGTACCGCGGCGGGATGCCCGCGCCCACCGCCGCGCCGCCCGCGAGCGGATTAGAGGATGTGACGTACGGATAGATGCCCCAGTCGAGGTCGCGCATCGCTCCGAGCTGTCCTTCTAACAGGATGCGCGCGTCGGTCTGTAGCGCGCGCTCGACGAGCGGAAGCGTGTCGACGATGCGATCGCCAAGCGTCGCTGCCGCCGCGAGCACCTCATCCGCGACGGCCTTCGCGTCGAGCGGCGCGTCGCCATACCGCTCGAGGACCTTCTTCTGGCGTTCGAGTTCGTGCGCGACGCGCGTGCGAAAGCGACGCTCGTCGCGCACCTCGTAGACCTGGATCCCGTGACGCGACACCTTGTCGGCGTACGCGGGACCGACGCCCTGACCCGTTGTACCGAGCTTCTGCCGACCACGCTCGCGCTCGTCGAGACGGTCGATCGCGACATGCCACGGCATGAGGAGGTGCGCGCGATCCGCGACGCGCAGGTTGTCGGTGCGGATTCCGCTGCGCTCGAGGTTCGCGAGCTCCTCGCAGAGCACCTGGAGATTCACGACGGTGCCTGGCCCGACGATGCACAGGGCGTTCGGATTGAAGATGCCTGACGGCACGAGATGGAGCTTGAAGGTGCCGTGCTGGTTCACGACGGTGTGACCGGCGTTGTTGCCGCCCTGGAAGCGGATGACCACGTCCGCCTCCTGCGCCAGGAGGTCCGTGATCTTGCCCTTACCCTCGTCGCCCCATTGGGCCCCGACGACGGCGGTCACTGGCACGTATTAAGACGATACGCG
>Ga0207653_10000390_pt1 | contig 19811 bp, 13 predicted proteins | sample KBSK5251metaG_FD_184341 | JGI IMG/M metagenome (GOLD analysis project Ga0207653, IMG submission 184341) | Corn, switchgrass and miscanthus rhizosphere microbial communities from Kellogg Biological Station, Michigan, USA - KBS K5-25-1 metaG... | ecosystem: Host-associated > Plants > Roots >...
GCCCATTGCCCAAAATTCCCGACTGCTGCCTCCCGTAGGAGTCTGACCCGTATGTCAGTGTCAGTGTGGCCGACCGCCCTCTCAGGCCGGCTACAGATCGTCGCCTTGGTAAGCCGTTACCTTACCAACTAGCTAATCTGCCGCAGGCTCCTCTTCAGGCGCGAGATCCGAAGATCCCCCGCTTTAACAACTGTCACCATGTGGTGCCGCTGCATTATGCGGTATTAGCCCAAGTTTCCCTGGGTTATTCCCCACCCGAAGGTAGATTACCTACGTGTTACTCACCCGGACGCCACTCTACTTATCCCCCGAAGGGGACTTTCGCGTTCGACTTGCATGTCTGAGGCACGCCGCCAGCGTTGATTCTGAGCCAGGATCAAACTCTCGTTATAAGTTTGTTCACTGGAACATTATCTTACTGGTCTATATCAGTTTCGATAATGACTCTTCTGCAGAGTTTTGACGCGAACTTTATCGTTCGCGTTTGACTCTCAAAGGTCTAAATTGAAACGGACACGCTCTATCTAGTTTTCAAAGATCGAATTGTAATCGGGCTTGGATTGACTAAGGACTACTCTGAAGTTCCCTACAGTTGAGGAATTATCCTCCCAAGCAAACGCGTATACTAACCAACCGGCGATGGTGTGTCAAGCGCGGATACGAAGTTTTTCACCGATAACTTCATTGCGGTCCACCGTGAGGCTTGCCCGCGCTATCCTGGGGATTGGTTTTAAACGTGCAAAATCTCCCAATTGGATGGCCTCTCACGCGCGAAGATCAAACGAGGCGCCGTTTTCTGGATACGATTTATTTCACTGCTGCCAAACCCACCGCTTCGCTCCAATCTCACGGGATACAACTAAAACCTGGCGAAGCAATCGTCTCGTTCGACGTGATGTATTCAGGCTCGTTGCGATCACCGGCGTAGAAGTAGAATCGATACGGTCCAATTCTAAGAACAGTCGGCATAGGTCGCCTCGCACACTATCTCCTCTTCGCCCCCTTCATCTGCTCCGGCGGCGTGATCTTCATCACGCTATGTTCATCACGATACAAGGTGAAAGTCATGTCCTTGACCTGGCCCGTGTCGTCCTTGATGCGTACCGTAAAAGTTTTGTTTGCGGCACGACCTTCGACCCGGATGGGCAAATAGCCTTCGACATCCGGACTACGGTATGCGGTGTAATGATCCTGATCGTGTTTCTCGTAACCCAGCACATAGATCCGATCGAAATCAGGCTCGCCGATCTTGTGCGGCTCTTTTGAAGAACTCTTTTCCAGGATCACCCAACTACCCGGCCGCGTATCTTTGGCCACGTCCTTCGTCTTGGCGGCCGAAGTTTCATCGGTCGTCTCTTCGTCGAGCCGGCGCCACGCCACAAACTCGCGGCCCGTGCGATAGTAAATAATGTCGCTCGGCACAGTCAGTTCAACCTGCTTGCCGAATATCCAACCCTCAGGCGCGGGTGAAATCGAAGGCGATAGCCGCACCTTATACCAAAGTTCTGTCGTCTCGAGATCTTCCGGGTTTTCTTCGTCGGTCTCTTTTTTGTTACTGCTCGCCGTGCCGGGCTTCGGCGCGGTGTCGCTTTCGCTCGATTCGGCCCCTTTAAGTTTGGGCACGCGAACCCATCCGACAATTTCAAAGCTGGAGCCGCTGTCGAGCCGCATCATTATGTTTTCGTTGTTGCTGCGATCTGGACTCAGTCGCAGATTCGAGCCGGCGTGCAACTGCCCGGTCGCTTGCGGCTGAATATTCTTGTCGTCCTCAGCAAGTTTTCGCGACTTGGCAAGTACCTCTTCAGGCATGACGTTGCGGGCTTCGATCCACCCTTCGGTGTTCTCGGCGTCATGCGCACGCACACGATACCAGCGCTCCTTCTTGGTATTGTCCAGGGGATCAGGAACGTCGACTGAATCAAGAATGTCGACGGTGTCGCCGCGACTTCTTTCCAGCAAGTCCGCCGCCACTACTGCCGTGGAACTTCTAATCTGGGCGCTGCGAGACACAACAGTGCCGGTATTGTTCCGACTCGCGAGCGTGCTACAACCGCTCAACAGAAGCATTACACCGAGGATCAGAACACCCAGAACCGATTCTTTTGTCAGATTGCTAATTCGATTGAAAAAACTCATAAGGAATAAATGCCAACGTCTACTTTCGCGGCGATCTCACGGCGTCATTGTAACCCAACTCGCGCAACAAATCGCGCTGTTGCTTGTTTAGTTTCTCGCTCACCCCGATCCGAGTTCGCAAGCCGAACGTCTCAACCTGTAATCCAAACGGCGACAGTTCGTTCGTCAGATTTATCGTAACCGGATTACGAATGAATTGCTGAGCGAAATTTTCGGATGCCTCATCGGTGGCGAGCGCTCGCGTAACGGCCTCATTACCGTCGGACCTGCCCGCCGCACCGCTCGAATGCTTTTGGAGAATTGACCGATAGACGCTATCCAGCGATTTCTTTCCGTGACTTGAACTACGCATCCGCAGATCATAAAGGAAAGCCACGACCATGCTCTTTGAATAAACCGCAGATTGTCCGCTGGTCCATCTTCTGCTCGAAGCTTCAATCAGCGAGACAGAATTCGTCTGGGCGTTTGACGCGTCATAGGCGCGCCCGATCGAATTCAGAAATTCAGGAAAGGTGAGCAAGTCCAGGCGCACCGCCGTGCGCGCGGCCTGATAGACCGTAAAGCCTTCATAAAACCAGTCGTAGTTACCATCGAGCGCCAGCGCGTTCGGCACCCACAAGTGAAACAATTCATGAGTAAGCGGCGTGCTTATCTGCGCCAGTGCGCCAATCTTCGAAGGCAATTTGCCCATTAGAAGCGTAACGGTGGCGCCGCGCGTTTCGGCGCTCCATTGATTCGCGGCGGCCGGCCCGGGAAAAGGAAAAAGGATTAGTGTTCCCTGCTTCCCCGGCATAGCCCCAAAAACTTCGCGATGAGCTTTCAAAATCCTGGCGACCATTTCCGACACGTCACTGTCGGCAAAGGCCCACTCTCCATCCGTAACCAGACGAAAGCTCATGCCGGATTCCGTAAGGCGAGAAGTTCGCAGATTCATCCCAACCGCAAACACTGCGCGATCAATATCGGGAACACCCAACGCTGACTGCTGAGTGTCTCCCTCATTCGATTGCACAACCCATGAGTCCGGCGCCTGGAACTTAACCGTAGCGGCCATCGCGCCAGTCTTCTCAGCGGAAATGATTGGCAGCAGATCAGCCAGCATCAAAAGACCGCGTTGCTTGTTCAACCATGAAACTCTCGCAGAATCCGAACTGCTCAATAGCGGCGTCAAATTCACTTCGTAGCGAAAGCGCGAAGCCGCCTTCGTCGAATCAAATTGCCCGGGAGCAAGTTTGCGAGTTGGTATCTCCGCTCCACTTTCATCCAGCACGGCAAATTTCTCAACGCGGTTTCCCAAACCCAGGGCGCCTGCATAACTGTCCGGAAAGGACCATCTGGTTGTCGGCGGACAACTACCTTCAATCTCTACTCGGCTGGTTTCAGGAATGAGGTGAATGCGCACGCTGACCTGTGGCGCAGCCGCGCAGACTCGGACGAATATGACGAGTGCCACGATATTTACCACCATCGCGAGACGGCGGTAGGATCCTTGCGAGAGTCGCGTTGACATGCTCTGTTTGTCTAACTAGACTAGGCGCTAGTCTAGCATCAAAGTTCGACCGTGAACGCCAAACGAATTCAACTGTTTCCGCCCAAGGCTGTGAAGCGAGTCCGATTTCTCGCGGCACTTCTGCTGGCCTCAATCGCCTGGGGCGCGACCGCCGAGTTCACGCATACCCACGGATCACGAACTCAATCGACACTCACACCGGCGCCGGTTGCCAACTCATCTTTCGACACCAGTGAGTCGGTCCAGACAAGCAACCAAAGCAGTACGTCTTCTCGATCGAGAACTTCCGCCGAGTGCCTGATTTGTCAGCTTCATCAGAATCTCTCGAACACCCTGCTGGGCCACGCTCTCGCCACAGCTTCAATCGAAACGCACTCATTTGCGTTCAATCCGGATCTAACTCTGCACCGTGCGGATTTCTCAAGGAGTCAGCGCGGTCGAGCTCCACCAGTCATTCTCTAAGCCAAAATCGCCGTTCTGTGCGAGCTCTGAATGGGCCCGCGCGTTTCGCAGCCCGAGCGACGCTTGCATCTCACGCGTGATTTCCGCGCGCTGGAAGTTGCTTGGCCCAAACTGAATAGCGGAGGCAGTCAATGATCAGGCTTCAGAGAAGCACTCTTCTAATTGCATTGGGATTGTCCGTTGGTTTTTCGACCTTTCCGATTCAAGCGCAACTTATTAAGAGTTCCACCAACCCTATCACCGAAGCAAAGAGCGGGTCGCTCATTTCCGGGTCGGCTCAGACTGGCCTGGCAAAAACTCAATCGCAACAGACGCCTTCCGGCTCCGCACATCCGATTACGCTCTCTGACGCGGTGTCGATTTTCTTGAAGCAAAACTTTCAATTGATCGCCGCACGATATGACATCGATACGGCCGAAGCAGAAAAACTAACGGCGCGACTACGACCGAACCCCGCAATCAGTGTGGGCTTTGAAGGCCTGCCACTAAATCTAAGCGGCAACTTACTGACCGAGCAACAGTACTCGTACAGCATCGCGCAAACGTTTGAACTTGGCGGCAAGCGCGCAAAGCGAATCGACGTGGCGAATGCGAATACTGATGTTGCACGCGCGCAGTTTGAAATGGCCGTTTGGCAACTGACGAACGATCTAAAGAGAAAATTCTATGCGGTCATCCTCAACCAGGCGCTCTTCACCCTGGCTAAAGAAAATGAAGCGACATTTGCAGAGACCGTCAGACACACCGAAGAGCTGGTCAAGGCCGGAGAACTCGCCGGTCTCGATCTCACCCGCCTCGAGGTTGAAAAACTGAAGTTCGACACTGATCTAGCGAACGCTGAACGAGACTATGAGGTCGCTTTGCGCGATCTCCGCGTGACTCTCGGCGGCGACTACAGGTCGATGGACATCGATGCTGCGGGTAGCCTCGATCCTCAAACCTACGATTTCACCTTCGCCGACTTACGCGACAAAGCTTTGGCTGCTCGGCCGGATTTGAAAGCCGCGAAACTGAGCGAGCGCGCCGCCGATGCTTCGATCTACTTGCAGGATGCGCAACGAATTCCTGACGTGAGTTTAGGCGCCGGCGTGAATCAGGTGCCCGAAGGCGGCAGCAATTTCACCTTCGGCGTGGGCGTGACTCTGCCGATTCACGATCGGAACCAAGGCGAGCGCGCCAAAGCGCGAATCGACAAAGAGAGAGCACAGAATCAGGAACGGCTGGTCACCAACCAAATCATCAGCGACGTGGATAAAGCACTGATCGCTTTTCAGATGCAAAAACGGCGTGTCGATCTCTATCGAACGGGCGTGCTCACTAAAGTCAATGACATTCAGAACTTGACCGAATACTCGTTGAAAGCCGGCGAGAGCTCGATTCTCGAGCTATTGGACGCCATCCGCACGCGGCGCGACACACTGGCGGCGTTTTACCAGACGCTCTTTGATTATCAGTCGGCGCTGCTCGATCTCGAACTGGCGACCGCGACGCCGCTCATTAAGTAGTTCGTGAAAGGATTCACGCTATGTCTAAACCGACAACGTTATTGATATTCATCGCGGCCGCTGCTTTGAGCGGAGGCTGCCGGAAATCAAAGAACACCTCAGCTCCTCTGGCCGGCGCGCAGACAACGCCGGCAGTGCAGGCGGCTGCGGATAAAGCGATCGAGACCGAACTCGTGACGAGCGCACCGATTGCCGGCGTCGTAAGCGCGACCGGAAAGATCCTCGTGCCGGAAGATCGCACTGCCGTCATCGGCCCCGTCAATGAAGGAAGGATAGTAAAGCTCTATGCCGGCCAGGGCAGCCGCGTCAGAAAAGGACAGAAGCTGGCCGAACTCGAATCCGCTGATATCGACCAGGCCGAAGCCGACTACCTCAAGGCGCTGGCCGATGCCGAGAACGCGCGCCGCTCGTCAGCAGCGGAAATCAAACTGGCACAGGAGACCTACGATCGGACGAAGAGTCTCTTCGAAAAGACGATCCTGCCGGGAAAAAACCTTCAATCTGCCGAGCACGATCTCGAAGTCGCCAAGGCCACGGCCGAAAACAATGCGGCCTCAACCAAGGCGACCCTGACAGCCGCGCGGCGTCACTTGTTGATTCTTGGCTTAGGCGATTCGGCCATTGACGCCTTGAGCAAGAAGCCAGGGCTGGGTGCGACCTTTTCACTCAACGCGCCGATAGATGGAATAGTCATCGAACGGAACGCAACCATCGGCGCGACCGTCGGGACCGATGCCAGCGTCTTCAAAATCATCGACATCTCGCGCGTCTGGGTCGATGCCAACGTTTTCGAGAAGGACTTGCCGCGCGTGCGTGTCGGCCAGGGCGTCAAGCTCACCGTGACCGCTTTTCCGGGGTCGACCTTCTCGGGAAAGATCATTTTCATCAACAGCGTGGTCGACCCCGATTCGCGCACCGTCAAGGTTCGGACCGAAGTTCCCAACCCTGACGGCCGGCTGAAACCTGACATGTTCGCCAATGTTGAAATCATCACCGACGTAAAAAGCACTGCCGTCTCTGTGCCGCAATCAGCCGTTTTGGACGACGGCGGAAAAAAGATCGTGTTTGTAGCAGACGGCAAGAATTACAAGCAACGCCAGGTCCAGCTGGGAATCCAGAGCGGCGATCGGATTGAAATCATTGATGGGCTGAATGCCGGAGACCGGGTAGTCGTTAAGGGAAACTATCTGCTGCTTCAGCGAGGCAAAGGCGACCAGTGAAAACTAACCTGCGAAGCAGGTGAAAGCATAAAGCCTGGGGCGTCAGCCCCAGGTTAAGCGCGAGCGAAATAAGTAGCTCGCGAAGCGAGCGACAGCGCTATGTCCAAACGGCTGGAAAAGATCGACGGGCTATCGTCCGCTCCGCGGACTCCCGGCGTTAATGGAATTCGTTTACCTGGGGCTCACGCCCCAGGCTTTACGCTGTCGCGCGCTCTCGCGCGCTAAGAATCCCTATGACCGACAATTTCATCGCCTTCTTCTATCGTGAACGTTTGCTCGTCGCCGTGGTGTCGATGCTGATTGTGGCTGGTGGCATCCTGGCGCTGCGCAAACTGAATGTCGACGCCTTTCCCGACGTCACGCCGGTCCAGGTTGAAATCGATACGGAAGCCGAAGGGCTGGCGCCGCAGGAAGTCGAGCAACAGATTACCTTCCCCATCGAAAACGAGATGAACGGCATCTCGGGCGTTACCCGCGTGGAATCGGACTCGAAATTCGGCCTCTCTGTCGTCACGGTGTATTTCAGCGACGACACTGATATTTATTTTGCGCGCGAACAGGTCTTTCAACGTCTCGCCGACGCCAAGGAAAACATCCCATCCGGTTTTGAGCCGACGATGGGCCCAATCACCACAGGCACGGGCCAGATCTATCTCTATCAAATCGTGGGTCACGGGCAGAGCAATCAGGAGTTGCGCACGATTCAGGATTGGATCGTGAAGCTGCAACTGCGCACCGTGCCTGGCGTCGCCGACGTCCTCAGTTTTGGCGGAGACGTTAAGCAGTATCAGGTCGTCGTCGATCAGCAGGCGCTCGTCAATTACAACATCACGCTGAAAACTCTTTTCGACGCGATTCAAGCCAACAATCAAAACACCGGCGCCAATTTCATCGAGCATGGCGACGAACAGTATGTGGTCCGCGGTCTCGGCCTGGTCAAAGATATCGAAGACATTAAGAACATTGTCCTCGATTCGCGTGGCGGCTCACCGATTCGTGTGAGAGATGTCGCCAAAGTTGAGATCGGCAACGAAATTCGTCAGGGCGCCGTCACCAAAGACGGCCAGGGCGAAGTCGTTACGGGCATTGTGCTCAAACGCATTAACGAGAACACGAAACAGGTCATCGATCGCATCAAGGAGAAAGTTACCGATATCAATAAGGCTTTGCCGGCGGGTGTTCAGATCGTCGACTTCTATGATCAGGCAGAACTGGTCGACAACAGCGTGTACACCGTCGTCGAGTCGTTGATCGAAGGTGAAGCGCTGGTGCTGATCATTCTGGTGCTCCTGCTCGGGAACTTTCGCAGCTCGTTCATCACCGCGGCGGCGATTCCCTTCTGCATGCTGGTCGCTTTCATCCTCATGTGGTACTTCGGACAATCGGCGAACCTCATGTCGTTGGGCGGTCTGGCGATCAGCATAGGCATGATGGTCGATGCCACCGTCGTGATGGTTGAAAACATTTATCGCCATCTTGAAGAGCATCGCGAGCACTCTACTCGTGAAGCGATTCTGGTGGCCGCGCAGGAGATCGGACGACCGATGTTCTTCGCGATCCTCATCATCATCGCCGTCTTTCTTCCCGTGTTCACTTTGCAGGGTATTGAAGGCAAATTGTTCAAGCCGCTGGCCTACGCTGTCACTTTCTCGATGATCGGGTCGATGGCTATGGCCTTATGCATTGCGCCAATGCTGTGCGCATTGTGGTTGCGCCTGAAGAAAGGCGAAGCGCGTCCCAATCCCATCATTCGACTCTTTAAAGGAATTTATGTTCCCACCCTGAAGTGGGCCATCCGTCATCGTTACCTCGCACTGACGATCGCTGCGCTCCTGCTGGTTTGGAGTGTCGCAGATATTTTCATCCTGGGCAGCGAGTTCCTGCCCACAATCGATGAAGGCAACATGCTGGTCCGCGCGACGATGCCGGCGAGTATTTCGCTTTCTCGGGCCATAGAAATCTCAACCCAAATCGAAAAAACGCTGCGCGAGTTTCCTGAAGTCGAAACTGTAGTGGCCAAGATTGGCCGCGCCGAATTGGGCGGCGATCCCGAAAGCGTCAGCAACGACGAGATCTACGTGCGTCTGAAACCGAAGAAACAATGGACGACCGCAAAAACCAAAGATGAATTGGTGGACGCCATGCGCCGTCGCGTCGAAGGTTTTCCGGGCGTAAAGTTCAACTTCTCCCAGGTTATTCAAACCCGTAACGATGAACTTATCTCGGGAATCAATGCGCAAATCGCTGTCAAAATTTTCGGGGAAGATGAGGACACCCTGCGCCACCTCGGCGATCAAATTCGCGACGCAATGTCGCACGTGCGCGGGGTCGAAGACCTCGCCGTCGAGCAGTCTGCCGGCGAAGAACATCTCGAGATCGATGTTGACCGTGACCTGATCGCTCGCTACGGGCTCAATATTGCCGACGTCCTGGAGGTCGCGAAGATTGCCATCGGCGGCGATTCGGCCACTGACGTTTTGGAAGGGCAGCGCCGGTTTGCCATCTTTGTCCGTTTGAAAGAAGACTACCGCAATCAGGTCGATAAGCTCGGCGACATTCTGGTGGCCGCGCCAATCGGCGGAAAAATTCCGCTGGCCCAATTAGCAACCTTCAAGCTATCCAGCGGCGATTCGCTTGTCACTCGTGAGAATTCTTTGCGCCGGGCAGTCGTCATGTGCAACGTCAAGGGACGCGACATCGGTGGCTTTGTTCGGGATGCGCAGCAAGCCGTGGCTTTGCAAGTGAAAACTCCGCCCGGCTATTTCGTCACCTGGGGCGGACAATTTGAAAACGCACAACAGGCTACGCGCAGGTTGCTAATCGCAATCCCGATCGCTCTATTGCTGGTGTTCGTGCTCATCTATGCCTGCTTTAATTCACTTCGCAACACGTTGACGATCATCTTCAACATTCCGATCGCGCTGGTGGGGAGCACTGCCTTTCTTCTGATTTCCGGATTCCCCTTGAGTGTGCCGGCGATTGTGGGATTCATCGCAGTCTTCGGAGTCGCCGTGCAAAATGGAATGGTGATGGTTTCCTACATGAACAAACTGCGCGAACAAGGGTACGAACTGCGCGAAGCGGTGATTAAGGGCGCGAGCGTGCGTTTGCGCGCCGAATTATTGAGCGCGCTGATTGGAAGCATCAGCCTGATTCCTTTCATCATCTCTTCCGGCACCGGCGCTGAGATTGAAAAACCTCTGGCCATCGTCGTCGTCGGCGGACTGGTGACTCGGCCGATCAAGATCGTCATTCTCCCGATGGTCTATGAATGGGTAGAAGGCCGGCAAGCGCGTCGATTGGCGGCGCAGACCGCGCCTGACTAGAGACAAAAAGCAAGTGCGAAAGAAACTGTCACAACTCAGCATTGCCGGACGGCTTGGTATTCCGCGTCTGCTCGCGCTCATCCTGCTCGGAACTATTTGCTGGGGAGCAACCGCGGAAGTAACCCACCATCACGGTTTCTCAAAAGGAACATCAGAGCACAGATTTCAGGGTTCCTCGCAATGCGCCGCATTATCCAGCAGCGAAGCATCGCGCAAACGGTCTTCCACCCGCGATGAATGCCTGATTTGCCAGCTTCATCAAAATCTATCCGCGGGCGCGTTGGTGCAACTACCGCATCAAACGCCCACAGTCAGACAGTTCGCGCGTCCAACGGCGGCCGTCATCGGCCAACGGACACAGTTCATCACCTCCGAACGCGGGCGCGCTCCGCCAGCCAATCTCTAAGCCACCATCTCCGTTCCTGCGCACTCGGCATGACATAGCCGGCGCGCGTTCTCTAAAGGCCACGACGTTCATTCTGGCGATTCTACTTCGCGAGAACCTCGTCAGCCCTTTTATTCAGATGGAGGAAATCATGATCAAGGCTCAGAGATATTCATTTGCAGTTCTTATTCTCTTAGCGACAGTCTCTTATTCGTCGTTAATAGCCAGAGCACAGGCTTTGACTGCTGGTTCAGTTAGCGGGGCAGTCGTCGATTCGAACGGAGCCGTAGTGCCAAACGCCACGGTGACACTCTCAAATCCAATTACCGGTTACAAACGGACCGCCACCACGGAGGCTGATGGAACATTCCGCTTTGCCGATGTGCCACCGAACAACTATCAGCTCGCTGTGTCTGCGACCGGTTTTTCCGCCGCGACCCAAACGGTCACCGTGCGAACGGCGGTACCGATTGCTTTGAAGATACCTCTCGAAGTCAGCACTGCTACCGAAACCGTAAATGTGATGGGCAATGCAGCGCAGGTGATCGAAAACATACCCACAACGCATACTGACGTCGATCAGACTCTGATCGCGCGTCTCCCAGTGCGCTCAGCCGGTTCGGGTTTGAGTGATGTCATAACCCTGGCGGCTCCAGGCGTGGTCGCCGACTCGAACGGTTTCTTTCACCCGCTGGGCGATCACGCACAGACTTCTTATTCGATCGATAACCAGCCGATCTCAGACCAGCAAAGCAAAACGTTTTCGACGCAACTCCCGCCCGGCGCCGTGCAGTCGCTTGAAGTGATCACCGGCGCGACTCCGGCCGAGTACGGCGACAAGACCAGTCTGGTCGTCAACGCGATTACGAAGTCTGGACTCAATCAGAAAAAACCGACAGGCTCTGTCAGCACCACCTACGGGACCTTCGGCGCTGTCAGTCAGGAAGGATCGCTGGCTTACGGTTCGGCGAGAATCGGCAACTTCGTGACGGGCACGTTTGAAAGGTCCGGACGCTTTCTGGACGCGCCAGAGTTCACGGTTTTCCACGATCGCGGCGCCTCGGCGAATTTGTTTGAGCGCCTTGATTACAGTCCGAACTCGAAAGACACTTTCCACTTCAATTTGGGTTTGGCGCGAAACAGTTTCGAAACGCCCAATCAATTCGATCAGCAGGCGTTGGGCCAGGACCAGCGACAACTGGTGCACAGTCTGAATCTCGCGCCGGGCTATGTTCATATCTTCAGTCCGACGACGGTGCTGACAATCAATCCGTATTATCGACTCGACACATTCAAGTACTTCGCCAGTCCGAATCCCTTCTCCGATCAAACCATCACCTTCAACCAATCGCGGCGATTGAATAACTTTGGCGTCAAAGCCGACGTGTCCTACGTGAAAGGAAGACACAACGCGAAGTTCGGTTTGCAGCTTTCGCACACGCTTCTGACCGAAGGCTTCAACTTCGGTATTACCGATCCTGACTTTAACGACCCAACCAGTCCTGATTTTCTGCCGCGGTTACTTCCCTTCGATTTGACGCGTGGCGGCAACTACTTTCAGTTTCACGGTCACACTGACATCAAACAGGAAGCGGCCTACGCGCAGGACAACATTACGGTTGGTAGCGCCACTGCTTCCCTGGGAATGCGCTTCGACAATTACAACGGCATTACCAGGGGTAACCTGGTGCAACCCCGCCTCGGTCTTTCCTATAACGTCAAACGCACAGGGACCGTGCTCCGCGGGTCGTTCACTCGAAACTTCGAAACGCCGTACAACGAGAACCTGGTGCTTTCCAGCACCACCGGCGGCGGCGGTTTGGCGAACGGTGTTTTGGGTGACACCACCAACCTGCCTTTGCGCCCCGGCACGCGATCTCAATTCAACGTTGGCTTGCAGCAAGCCATCGGTAGACACATCGTCCTCGATTTCGATTACTTCAATAAGCGAACGAACAACGCCTACGATTTCAACGTCCTCCTGAACACATCGGTCGCGTTTCCAATCTCGTGGCAGAAGTCGAAGCTGGACGGCGGCTCGTTGAGGATTAATCTAACCAACTACAAAGGGCTGACGGCTTTCATGGTGGCCGGTCACACCCGCGCTCGCTTCTTTCCGCCTGAGACGGGCGGACTGTTCTTTAACTCTGATTTGCCTACCGGCGTTTTTCGTATTGATCACGATCAGAAGTTTGAGCAGACCACGCAGGTTCAATACCAGTTCGAGCGCTGGAAGAGGCTTCGCCCTTACGTGAATTTCACCTGGCGATATGACAGCGGTCTCGTAGCGGGTGCGGTCCCCGACTTTGACACGGCCCTGACTTTCACCGCTGATCAGCAGGCCCAGATTGGTCTCTTTTGCGGAAGTACGTTCGCGACGCCGACGCAGCCAATCGCCGTCTGCGACACCGCAAATCGAGGAGCTCTGCGGGTGCGCATTCCCGCGGACGGTGCTGAGAACGACGACACCAATCCGCCGCGAATTGTTCCGCGTCATCTGTTTGATCTCAGTGTCGGCACCGACAATCTGTTTCGCGGAGACCGCGCGAAGATCAGCTTGCGCTTTACGGCGATTAATATCACCAATAAAGTTGCGCTCTATAATTTTCTTTCAACCTTCAGCGGGACACACTTTGTGACGCCGAGAGCGCTTCAGGTTCAGGCCGGAATTACGTTTTAGCTGAGGTTTTAGCTGTCAGGAGCCTGACCGCCAGCGAGGAGCGAATTATCAATAGTGCGCTCCTCTTGGCGGCCAGGTTTCTGTATGTAGATTCAGAAACTTGAATTCACAATTCTTTACAAACGAAGTTATTGACACGTCCGAAAGACGACATTAGAATCCCGCCAGTTAAGACTTCTTCGTCGAGGTGAGACGGTCATGAGCCTTGTAAAAATCATCGTCATCACAATCCTCATAATAATCAGCATCTTGCTGGCTGGACGCTTTTTGTTTTAGCGTCGAGTAGCGCTCCGCCACGTTCGAGTCTCGTTACCTTGGTTAGTAGCCTAATGTGGTTTTCCTCTGTCTCCCTCTGCGGAAAGCTCCGCGCTCCTCTGCGGTTAAAGAATTTGAAAAGCATTTACCGCCGAGAAAACCCGAGGTAGGCGCAGAGACCGCTGAGGGTGAATCGAGAATTTCAAAATAGGGCGTTACCGATAGCCTATCCGCGTTTCTTAATCTTCACCAAAGTTGATAATCTAAGCCTTCACCTTAACTTCATGACTGACGAAAAAGACGGATTGCGACCGATCAGGCGCGCTCTGATTAGCGTCTCAGACAAAACCGGCATCATCGATTTCGCGCGCGAACTCAAAAACTTCGGGGTCGAAATAATCAGCACGGGCGGAACGGCAAAGTCCCTGCGCGATGCGGGAATCGAAGTGCGTGATGTATCCGATGTCACCGGCTTTCCCGAGATGATGGATGGCCGCATCAAGACTCTGCATCCGAAGATTCATGGCGCGCTGTTGGGCTTGCGTGACAAAGCCGAACACGTTGCCGCCATGCGCGAACATGGAATTGAGCCGATCGACATGGTCGTTGTGAATCTTTATCCCTTTGAGCAGACGATCATGCAGGACGGCGTGACGTTGGACGAAGCCATCGAGCAAATCGATATTGGTGGGCCCGCGATGATCCGTTCGGCTGCGAAGAATTTTGGTAATGTCGCCGTCATTGTCTCGAGCCATCATTATCCCGCCATCATCGAAGAGATGAAGCGGCACGACGGAGCCTTAGGTGGCCCAATCCGACTGAAGCTGGCGCGTCATGCATTCAATCACACCGGATCTTATGACATGAGGATTTCCGGCTATCTGACGTCGTCGCTGCTGGATATCGGTGAAGGCCGCGCAAGATCGCATGGGATCATGGGCGGGGGCGGAGGTGGCACGGGCTTTAACGTCACACGAATGACCAGGCGGCGAGCCCCACAGATGACCGACATGGACGAACATGGCTTCCTGATCCTGCAAAAGCATACGAGCCTGCGCTATGGCGAGAACCCTCATCAGAAAGCCGCGTTATACGAGGCGGGTTGGGACGATGGAGTCGCAAACGCTGAATTGCTCTCCGGCAAAGAAATGTCCTTCAACAACTACGTCGATGCCGACGCTGCGTGGCAGCTTGTTTGCGACTTCGATGAACTCGCCTGCGCAATCATCAAACATACGAATCCCGCGGGAGCAGCGTTAGGTGGGAGCCCAGAAGAAGCTTACCGCCGCGCACTGGTCTGCGATCCGGTTTCGGCTTTCGGCGGGATTGTCGCGTTCAATCGAATCGTGGATGCGGCAGCCGCTCGGGCTGTGACCGAGATATTCACTGAAGTCATCATCGCTCCGGATTACGAAGCCGATGCGCTTGAGATATTGAAGCTTAAAAAGAACCTCCGCGTGCTGCGTGCGGGCGAGCCAAAGACTGTCGAAGGCCTGGAGTACAAACAAATATCCGGCGGCATGCTGGTCCAGACCCGCGACACGCATCGTCTGAAACGAGAAGATTTGAAAGTCGTGACCAAACGCGCGCCATCTGAAACAGAAATCGAAGATCTGCTGTTCGCCTGGACCGTCTGCAAGCACACAAAATCAAATGCGATCGTGTATGCGGCGAACCGACAGACGGTAGGAGTCGGCGCCGGTCAAATGTCGCGCGTCGATTCGGTGAAGATCGGCGCGATGCGGGCTCAGCTTCCAATTCAGGGCTCAGTCCTGGCGTCGGACGCGTTCTTCCCTTTCCGCGATGGCCTTGATGAAGCCGCGAAACATGGCATTACGGCCGTTATTGAACCGGGCGGATCTGTCCGGGATGAAGAAGTAATTACCGCTGCGGATGAGCACGGCCTCGCGATGGTCTTTACGGGTGTCAGGCATTTTAAGCATTAGGAGCAGTACGGGATCGCGGCTGTGTCGCCTGCTTGCTCTTTAGCCAGAACTGCTTTTATAACTACAAAGCGATGAACCCGAATCAAGCTCTTTTGAAGATCACCTTTCTCTTTTGCTCTCTCTTTAGTCTTTGAGCACGAGAACGATTTGAAGGCACGCTGACCGTGATCGAGGATGAACATGAGGTCAAATTCAGGAAAACGCCGAAAAGCAAAATACTCAAAATCAGGAACCGCCGTGGTGATCTTGGCACTCTCGGTGTTAACGGTTTCCATAAATGCGCAAAGACCAAAAAAGACCGACCCTTGCGCGAACCCACAAACTCAAATTGAAATGACGCAATGCGCGGCGGACGCATTCAAAGCCGCGGACAAGGTGCTGAACCAGGTATATCAAAACCTTGTGGCGAAACTCGATGACGAAGAAAAGGCTCAGCTCAAAGAAGCCCAGACTGCCTGGCTCAAATATCGAGACACCAACTGCGATTTCGTAGCCGATCAATATAAGGGTGGCACGATGCGGCCGATGATCTATGCAGGTTGCCTCGCAGATGTAACGAAGAAACGCACCAGCGAGCTAAGAGATCAAATTAAGGAGCGAAGCAACTAAGCGTAAGAGCATTTAGCTTTTCTGCCGCTGCCGGTGCAAGAGGACGTTTTGTATGAATCGTATTTTGTTTACTTGCTTACTTCTTCTGTTAGTCGCAGGAACCTTGTGTGGTCAGACAAGCGACACCGGATGCAATCTGGCGCGAGAAAAGGCTCCGGCGATAAGAGGCGTAAAACTCGGCATGACCGCCGACGAACTCCACATGCTGTTGCCGGGAATACGTGAAGATTATAAAGACATCCTGGTGAGTGCCAGGAAGTTCCCCGAGTTCGGAGCTGCTTCTCTGACCGCAAACATTGTCGACAAGGACATTGAAGGTTTTAACTTCCGATTATTTGACGACCATGTGGTGCAGTATAACGTCTATTACCGGGGACCGAACTCAGTTCCCAGAGGACCCAACTGGCCAAATACAGAGGATTTAATTGCGAGGTTTGCCGATACTTATCATCTGCCTGGACCCGCGAACTGGCTCGCAGATTCAGGATCCAAAGTCCTAAAGTGCAAGGGCTTCGAAGTGCGAATCAGCGCAGTAAGCGGCGCCCAGATAATGGTCAATGAGCCCGGCAATCCGTGGATAGCGGAGCAAAAGAAACGCCGCGATGCCTACGAAGAACAATTGCGGCGAGACTTCAAACCTTAATCTCTAAAAGGAACCTTTCTTAAAGATGCTGGCAAACAAACAAGGAATCATTTTTGGCGTCGCGAATAAACGATCGATCGCGTGGGCCACGGCCCAGGCGCTGCACGAAGCGGGCGCGCGAATCGCATTCGCGTATCAGGGCGAACGTTTGAAGGAGAATGTCGAGCGTCTGACGGCAGAAGAAATGCCCGGCTCCCCGCTGTTTTCGTGCGACGTCACGAAGCAGGAAGAAGTTGACGCGACTTTCAAACAGGCCGGTGAACAATTCGGCCGACTGGATTTCGTGATCCATAGTATCGCGTTTGCGCCGCGCGAAGCTCTCGAAGGCGAATACATGAAGGTCGACCGCGACGGATTTCTGGCGGCGCTTGAAGTCAGTGCTTATTCGTTGACTCAGATGGCCCGCGCAGCGGCGCCTTTGATGACAGACGGTGGCAGCATCGTGACCATGACCTTTCACGGCGCCGACAAAGTCTATCAGGGCTATAACGTCATGGGCGTAGCCAAGGCCGCGCTCGAATCAAGCGTCCGTTATCTGGCTGCCGACCTGGGACCGAAGAATATTCGGGTGAATGCAATCAGCGCGGGACCGATTCAAACTCTTGCGGCACGCGGCGTCTCAGGTCTCACCACAATGCTAAAGCATGAGGCCGAACGCGCGCCGCTGAAGCGAAACGTCGAGCCGCGCGAAGTCGGAAGCACGGCGCTGTTTCTTTGCAGTTCGCTGGCATCGGGAATTACCGGCGAGACAATTTTCGTCGACTGCGGTTACCACATCATGGGGATTTAGTGGCACAGACTTTAGTCTGTGAATCACCGCGTCCAACATTTCGACAAATCACAGACTAAAGTCTGTGCCACTTGGATGGATCACGAAGACTTCTACAAAAATCATCAGCCCGGCGGCACGCAGGACGAGCGACTGCTCGAGACGCCGCGCGGAGATGAATTTCTTCACACGGACACCTGGCGCGTTTTTCGGATCATGGGTGAGTTCGTTCAGGGCTTCGAGGATCTGGCGCACATCACCCACGGCGTCGCCATCTTCGGTTCCGCACGCACTCCGGCTAACGATCCTGAATACCAGGCCGCACAGGAAACGGGTTCTCTTCTGGCTCAGGCCGGATATTCAGTCATCACCGGAGGCGGACCGGGAATCATGGAAGCGGCTAACCGCGGCGCTTTCGACGCCGGCGGCACTTCGGTCGGGTGCAACATCGAACTGCCTCACGAGCAAAGCTCGAATCCATACCTCACGCTCTCGCTGAAATTCAAATACTTCTTCGTGCGCAAAATGATGTTCGTCAAATACAGTAATGCCTTCGTCATCTTCCCCGGAGGCTTCGGGACGCTGGACGAATTATTCGAAGCGCTGACGTTGATTCAAACACGGAAAATCCACGACTTCCCTGTCGTTTTGTATGGCTCGAAATACTGGCAGCCAATGTTGGATTGGTTGCGAGGGCCAATGCTGGGCGAGGGCAAAATTGTTGAAGAGGACTTTCGCAGGCTGCACGTGACGGATTCGCCTGCCGAGGTTGTAGAGATCGTGAAGACCTACGAACCTTCAGAGGAAATGGTCAGCCACTTAAGATAAGGCTCTGAAGCAGCGACAATTGGGAGAGCGATTATCTCAGGCGTCTCATAGCTGTGGATTGCGCGCACCTCTCGTTCCAGTTCATCGAAGTTCGCGCGCGTAGCCTTCGCCAGCAAGAGCACTTCCCTTTCGCGTTGCACCTCGCCCTGCCAAACATAAATCGATTTCATCCCGGGAAGGATTTGCACGCAGGCGGCCAGTCTTTTGGCGACCAGCATTTCGGCAATACGCTCTGCTTCCGGCTCGTCTGCCGCGGTCATCAGAACAACAATTGGTTCTGGAGTGACGATTGCCATAAGCATAGTGGCACAGACTTCAGTCGGTGATATCGGTCGCGGCTGTTCCCAAAAAGCCGCTTCGAAAGTTCCGGGCAGCTTTATTCTTCGCCGCGTGGCGGCGTTTTGAATTTAGCCCGGCCTTTCAAGGGCATTAATATACTTGACTCATTACGGCAATGGCTCTGCCACTCTGATGCGCGGCAAGTCTGCGACTTGCCGGCGGCGAGCTTTCTTTTCATTCGGGTCTTCGACCCGCCACGGTCAAAGACCGTTTCGGATTAATGGGCCACGTATCGGCAAGTCCGAGACTTGCCGCGGATCAGAGTGGCAGAGCCATTGCAGCGGTCTCATCGAATGTCGACAGAAGCACGTGCGGAGTCAAGTATGTCGCTACCCTTGAAGGCTAAATTCAGTCGTCGCTCCGCGACGAAGCAGAACTCCCCGTAACAAGACAGATCGACTTTTTGGGAAAGCCTCGGAAGAGACAATTCACAGACTGAAATCTGTGGCACTCTGCTATTCCGCTTCTTCCTCGTCGTCTTCGTATTCCGAGGACGCCGGTCCGGTGAGTGGTGAAGTATCATCGCCGAAAAACGAGCTGTAAATCTCCGAAGCTTTGTCGAGATCGCGCTCGTCCACCAGCACGCCGCCGGGCGAGACCTGAGAGAGCAGCGGTGAAAACGCGTCCGCGCCTCCTGATTGAACGACTGAACGAATGCCGTTCTGCCGAAGAATGTCGTTAACCATCTCAGCTTCAGCGGGCGAAGACATCGTATGCAACATGACGAAACGCGCTTCGCTGTCATCAGTCGCGCCGGCCTCGGGATTGAGCCACGCAACCAACTCGGCACCGTCGTCAGCGCAGTGGGTGATGCCGGCTTCATATTCTGCTTCGCAAACAGGACAGTACATTTTGCCCCCTGATTCTGTGATTGAGACTGATTTGTTTAAGTCGAGGCCAGTCTAACGCGAGGCCGCGAGTGAAGCAACAAGGTGCACCAACCGTAATGAACCCTTCAGCGAGCTGCGTAGCAGCGTCAGAGTTAAGCCCAAGGCGAGGCCTTGCGAGCCTTGGGTCAACTACCCAACGTAATCTAGCCGCAAAGGAGCGACAGCGATCCCCGGTAATTAGCGGTCCGCTGTTTATGCAGTCTCGGTCGCGGCTTTGCTGCAAAAGTATCGAAGAGCACAAACAGAGCGGCTTGCCGCTCCCCAGTGCGGAAAGGCTTGCCTTTCCGCGAGGGTAAAAAGTTTTTCGA
>Ga0207653_10000391_pt1 | contig 19810 bp, 23 predicted proteins | sample KBSK5251metaG_FD_184341 | JGI IMG/M metagenome (GOLD analysis project Ga0207653, IMG submission 184341) | Corn, switchgrass and miscanthus rhizosphere microbial communities from Kellogg Biological Station, Michigan, USA - KBS K5-25-1 metaG... | ecosystem: Host-associated > Plants > Roots >...
GACGAAGCTCGACGACGACGCGATCGCTGCGGCAGCCGACGCGGTGCACAAGGCCGCGCGACCGATGGACAACACGTCGGGAACGATCTCGCAGCGCAAGCGCGCGGCCCGCGTCTTCACCGAACGCGCCCTACGATCCCTCCGCGATGCCTGACAGCTTCCGCGCTGTCGCCGTCGTCACCGCGGCAGGGTCGGCGGAGCGTTTTGGCGGGAAGAAGCTCCTCGCCCCGATCGATGGCGAGCCGCTCCTCGATCACACCATCCGCAGCCTGCTCGACGGCGGCGTCGCCGAGGTGATCGTCGTTGTCGGCACCGACGCGCGGCGGGAGCTCGAGCGCGACGTCAACGCGATGAACGACCCGCGCGTACGGCCCGTCGAGAATCCCGACCCGTCGCGCGGCATGTTCTCGTCGATCCAGGCCGGCGTCGCGACGGCGAACGGCGACGCGCTCGTCATCCTTCCGGGTGACATGCCGTACGTGAAGGCGGAGACCGTTCGCGCCGTGGTCGCGAAGTACCGCGAGCGACCCGCGATCGTCTCGCCGCGGTATCGGGGAAAGCGCGGGCATCCGGTCGTGATGCCACTCACACTTCGCGACGAGATCGCGGCGATGTCGCCGACCGCGACCCTCCACGACCTGATACATCATCATCAAGACGAACGAGTCGACCTCGACGTGGAGGACGCCGGCGTGGGCCGCGACGTGGATACACGGGCCGATCTCGAGCGCTCCGCAGGCTGATCCACCGCATTGCGCAAACAACAAAAACGGTCGCGTTGACGAAGGCTTGCGACCCGTCTAACTTGCCGACGAGGACCGAGTAGCCCGCGGCGCCATTCCACTTTCGAGGTGCACTGCGGTGGATTCAGGCCCCGACAAGCAGGACGGACAGGCTCAGGGGACGGACGTTTCGCGTCGCGACTTCCTGCGCGGAGCGGCACCGATCGTCGCGTTCGTGGCTCTGGAGGCGCTCGGCGGCGCGGCCGTCGCGAGCGCCGCGACGCCTCGTACGACCAAGTTCGCCGAGGGCGTCATCTTCCCCGACCCGACGCTGTGTATCGGCTGTCTCACATGCGAGGTCATCTGTTCGCAGGAGCACAAGCGAAATGGTTTGTCGGACGTACCGCGCATCCGCATCTTCAACGACCCACAGACGAAGGTCGACCCGCTGATCCAGGCCGCCTATCCCGACCGCGGGCAGTTCCATCAGGAGCCGTGCCTTCAGTGCCCGACCGCCGAATGCCTCTACGTCTGCCCGGTCGACGCGTTGCAGGTCGAGCCGCGCACCGGCGCGCGATTCATCCGCGAAGACACCTGCGTGTCGTGCGGTCGCTGCAACGAAGCGTGCATCTTTCCGACGAGCGATCTCGCGCACGCGACGAACCAGGGTCAGTCGCCGCCGCAGAAATCACGCATCACGTACGACCCCGTCGCGGACACGTTCGCGAAATGCGATCTGTGCTTCTGGCGCGAAGGCGGGCCCGCGTGCGTCGAGCGCTGCCCGGTCAACATCCGCATCCGTCAGGGGATCATCAAGACCGAGCCGGGGCGGCTGTGCCTCGATGCTCCGACGTCGACCAAAGAGACCTGGAACAAGCTGCGCGCGTTCCAAACGTTCGAGGGCAGTCCGGCTCAGGGCAAGGCCTAATCCGCCGCCGGTGAGCACGTGAGGATCGTCACTTGGCTCCTCGTTGTGGCTGGACTAGCCCTCGTCGCGTTCGGTGTCGTGACGGCCGTCGGCCAAGCCGCCTCCGGCTTGCAGCCATGGAGCAACGAGCTCTCAGACAACTTCGTCTTCATCAAGGCAGTGCCCTTCGTTCTCGCATTCGGCTTCGCCGTCGGCATGTTGATGGCCCGGACCTACGGCCCCAAGGTGCGCGCCGACGGAGCGGTGCGGCGCTGGAGTCCCGGGACGGTCTTCGGCCACTTGATCCTGACGCTCGGCTTCGTCCTGGCCCTGCCCACCGGCATGTGGCAGTACCTCGGCGGCATCCTCGACGTGAACCTCCCGATACCGATCTACCTCTTCTACCGCGTGCACTACATCGGAGCGTCGGTCGTCCTGTTCGCGGTCGCGGCGTTCACGTCATACCTCTGGATGACCGGCGATCGATCGTTGCTCGTGCCGCGCGGCCAGTGGTCGCGTCATCTGCTCGGGCTTGCGTACGAGCTGCATCCGCGGATACGCGGCCCGTACGCGAAGCTGTTCCGCATCGACCTCAGCCAGCCGCGGCCGCCCGCAGGAAAGTTCTCGTTCTATGAGAAGGTCGTCGAATTCCCGAGCTGGTCGATCCTCCTCGCGCTCATCACCATCACGGGTCTGATCAAGGCGGCGCGCTACGTCGTGCCGGTTCCGGGCTTCGGTCTCTGGGTGGCCTCGACGCTCCACGTCGCCGCGATGGTGGGCATCACCGTCAAGCTGCTCGACCACCTGCGTTACACGTTCCCGCGCTGGCCGCTGATGGCCTCGATCGCGACCACCTGGGTCAAGGAAGGGTCGGCGCCGGTGCGCCGTCAGGGGGCGGCTGAGCGCGGCGGCTCGGCGGCGGGGGTCGCCGGGGGCGGCGACTCATGAGGCGTTTGGTCGCAGTTTTAGGCCTGCTCTGGACTCTGGCGAACCTCGCCGTAGCCTATTTCTTCGTAACGAGCGCGTTCGTTGCCAAGACCGCGGCGAAGGAAGGGATCCTGGCACAGCTTTCGCTTCTCCTGGGAGGCGTGTTGATCGCAGGCTTTGCGATCCTGCTCGCTCGCGAGTGCGTGCGGATGTTGACGTCCGCGGACGCGTCGAGGACCGCGTAGCCATGAGCCGCATGTACGCGCTGCGCGTCCTGTACCTCGCGCTTGCCGTCATGCTCCTCACCGCCCACGCGAGCGCGATCGGCGCATCGCCGATCCGACAGCTCACGAGCAGCACGGCGACGAACGTCCGGCCCTCGTGGAGTCCGGACGGCAAGAGCATCGCGTTCCAGAGCAATCGCGACGGTCCGTACCACATCTACGTGATGAACACGGACGGCAGCAACCTCCGGCAGCTCACGAGCGGCGACAACGACGACCGTCACCCGAACTGGAGCCCCGACGGCAAGACGATCGCTGTCGACACCGGCTCGGAGATCCGGCGCGAGATCGCGCTCATCGACGTCGCGTCGAAGAACCGCACGCAGATCACCAAGCTCGGCATGACGGCGCAGTTCCCGAGCTTCAACCCCAACGGGCAGACGATCGCGTTCTTCCTCTACAACCTCGGGACGATGAACCTCTGGACCGTCGGCAAGGATGGCGGAAACCCCGCTCCGGTCACGAAGGATCTCGCGACGGAGGCGAACAACCAGTGCACGTTCGCGTGTCATGCGGCCCGCTGGTCGCCCGACGGAAGTGAGATCGCGTTCTCCGACGGCGACAACGCGCGCGTGATGCTCATGGCCTCGCTCACGTCGGGTTCGGCAACGCCGATCTCACCTCCTGACGAGAAGAGCCACTTCCCGGTGTTCCTCGCCGACGGCCGTCTCGTCTACGTGACCGAGACCGTCACGGCGATCCAGAGCTACACCGACCTGTGGATCGTCGATCCCAACAACCTGTCCAGTGCGCGCGTGGACCTCGCGCAGAACATCCAGGCGCAGGGTCCGTTCGAGCTGAACAAGGACGGCACCGAGCTCTTGTTCTTCTCACCGCGCACTGGGAACTTCGAGATCTATTCGGTGACGCTCGACGCAGCCGGAAAGGCCGCGCTCGCGGAGAAGTCCCAGGTCTCGACCGGCTTCGGCATCACGCGAACGCCGACCGCGCCGGCGAGCTCCGTCCTGCCGTTCACGGTCACACCCGAGCTCGTCGTTCTCGGTGTGCTCGCGCTCATGGCGATCGGCCTCGAGCTGACGGTCTGGCTTTACCGGAGGCGGCGCGCCGCGTAGCGGGTGAAGGTCCTCTTCAAGACGGAACGCGCGCCCGCGGTATCGAAAGACATGACAGCCATAGGTGGCGGTGGCGCGCATCCGGGCGTCGCTTGGTTCGAGCTCCAACTACACGAAGGGCCACCCGATGACGCGACGTGGGAGGGCGGTGGCCAGACGATCGCGTACTGGCGTGAGAACTTCGCGCGCCTGCGGAATCCCAACCCCTGGACAGTCAACGCGCCGGGCGTCGATGGAGTTGCCCCGGCGGTCATTCCCGACGAGGTGATCGGGGCTCTCCCAGACGATGCGCGGATCTCGCTGCTGTGGACCTTCATACCGGCGGAGATTGCGGCCACTTCGTAGCCCCGCGTGACTAGTTCTTGGACCAGCCCACCGGAAGCAGATATGTGCCGTACGCCGTCTGGTAGTAGACCTGCCATCCGTAGTACCCGCGGAATGCGTTCGGGTCACCCTTCATCACGGCGGCGTACTTCATGACGGCATCGACGTACTCGGGGTCGTGGTTGTAATGCCAGATCGCGCGCTCCATCTCCGCGGGAGCGCCGGTCGCGTGTAGGTAGCGGGCGGCGCCGAGGATCGCGTCGCGGGGATCGTTGATGTCACCATCCCCGTAGGCATCCCACGTCTTCGGCATGAACTGCATCGGTCCCTGCGCGCCGGCGTACGAGTCGCCGCGGATCCGGCCCATGCGCGTCTCCACCAGGTTGATCGCGGCGAGGTAGCTCCACGACACACCGAACTGAGCTTCGGCCTCGCGGTAATACCTCATGAGGTCGTTGATCGGGGGAGCAGACACGATCCGCCAGTCGGGCAACTCAGTGACGCGGACCGGACCGAAGAGCCAGAGATCGGCGCTTGCCGCGAGGTTGAAGTCAGCGGAGCCGCGCAGGTCCGGCGGGATGGCGGCGAAGACCGCATCGCGCAGATCCGGACGCTCGAGGAGACGGCGATATGCCAGCTGCTGAAGGTGCCCCATGTACGCGAGCTTGGCGCCGGTCACGGCGGGATCGCGCACCGCGCGTTCCGCTGTCACGAGCTGCTCGAGGAGTCCCGTCGCCTCGTCTGCGACGATCGGCACGACGGACCACTGCGGATCGTCGGCCACGCGAACGAGTCGATCGCGAGAGGTCAGCTCGGCGCGTTCGGCCTCGGTCTCCATCGCCGGCTCATAGGAGCTGACGGTGACCGTTGCGATGCCCGGCGCGCTCGCGGAGACGGCGGCGGGCGCGACGGAGGAGCACGACGTAACAAGCGTGCAGATAAGAAGGCACGCGACGACTGTTCCCTTCCCCATCGCGCCCACATCGTGCGCGCTTCGATCACGAACGGGAACCCGCGCGATCGGTAGTTCACGCGACCTGAAACAACTCTGATCCGTTCACGCGGGCCGTTACATGTAGTGCAACGGTCGATCAGAGAGCTAGGTCTCGGTGTCGCGCTCTCCGAACAGCAGCTCACGTCGCGACTTCGGCGCGGCCTTGTTGGCTTGCTCGGCGAGCCATTTGGCTCGCTTCGGCGACGCGGCCGCAGGATCATCCGGATCGGCGTCGCTCGTGTGCGCGGGCGGTGTAACAGCGGCTCGTTCTGCCTCGACCTGCTTCACGATGTCGGTGAGCTCGTCGAGGATGATCTGCAGCTCGCTCTGGTGCAGCTCCTTGAAGACGCGGACCTGTTGTTCGACGCGACGCAGTCGGGCCGACAGCTCCTCGCTCACAGGATGTCGCCGCCGCGGTGGGTCATGATCTTCGGCTCTCCGGGACGGACCTTGTCCGCGTACAGGGTCTCGCCGAGCTCGATCTCACGCAGGAGCGCGGCCGCAGCTGCGGGCGCGTCGGCACGGCTCGTCACGATGATGCGGGCGCCTGTCTGGAGGGCCTCTGCGGCCTCCTGGAGCTCGGCCGGAACGACGAGGATCTCGAACCCCTCAGGCAGCTCCTCGAGGGGGAAGAGGCGCACACGGATCCGCAGCCCGGCCTTCTCCATCACGCGCTCGAAGCGGTGGAAGATCGCGAGCCACGGCGTCGGCAGCTCGGCCTTGGTGTACGCACACACGATCGTGCGGACCAGGAGTCGTTCCTGGCCGTTCACGGTAGGGTGGCACGCATGGACGACGCACAAGCCCTCGACATCGCCACCAGGGCCGCCTTCAAGGGCGGTAGGGCCGCCCTGGCGCGCCTCGGCACGCCTGGATACCTCCGCTGGAAGGGCCAGCGCGATGTCGTCGTGGAAGCGTCGCTGGACATCCAGGAACAGATCGTGGCGGTCCTCCAAAAGGAATGTCCCGGCGACGCGATCCTCGCCGAGGAGGGGCCTGAAGACGAGCCGCTGAGCGTCGACGCCGCCCGACTTTGGATCGTCGATCCCATCTGCGGAAGTCTGAATTTCGCGCAAAGCATACCGTTCTTCGCGGTCTCGGTCGCTCTTCGCGTGAACGGTCTCCTGCGCGTCGGCGTCGTCTACGACCCCGTGCGCGACGAGATGTTCAGCGCTCGTCTCGGTGAGCCGGCGCATCTCAATGGACGCCCGATCACCGTCCTCTCGGTCGCGCTCGGTCCGGAGTTCTGGGAGCAGGCCTGGGTCGCGTGCGATATCCCGCACAGCGGGCCGCGCCGGAAAGAGGCGCTGCAGGCGTTCCCAATGATCTCTGGGGAGGTCCTGCATCACCTGGTGCTGGGATCTCCCGCCCTCGGGCTCTGCTACGTCGCTGCGGGCCGCGTGCACGCGTACTGGACCCTCGACGCGCAGCCGTGGGATATCGCGGGCGCGGGCGTGATCCTGAGCCAGGCAGGCGGTCTCATGACCGACGCGGACGGCGGTTCGTGGCTGCATTCGGATGGGAGCTACGTCGCGGCGAACGCGGTGTCGCACAAGTGGGCGCTGCAGACCATCAAGTGGCTGCGCGATCAGAACCGCGATCGCGCGAAGGCCTGAATAGGGTCACGGGGCGGCGACCCGAAGGTCGCCGCCCCGATCGCTGCTGCTAGCCCAGTGCCTCGAGGATCGTCCGCTCGATGAGACCCTGCGCGAGATCCACCTTGTAGGAGTTCAGGCTCATCGGACGCGCGACGCTCCGGATCTGTGCGGCGGCCGACTTCACGGTCGCCTTGATGTCCTTGCCCTTGAGGGCGTCCTCGACGACCTTGGCGCGGTACGGGACGGGCGAGACGCCACCAAGCGTGATCCGTCCGTCCTGCCAGTTGCCACCCGAAACCGTGAACACGGCGGCGACCGAGATGAGCGCGAAGTCGTAGACCTGACGGTCCTTGAGCTTCGTCCATCCGAACTTCGTTCCACCGGCCGGGTTGGGGATGGTCACGTGGGTCATGAACTCGCCCGGCTTGAGCACGTTCTCACGGAGCACGTCAACGCGCGGTCCGGTGAAGTACTCGTCGAACGAGACGGTCCGCTCGCCGCCTGTGCCCGCGATCTTCGCCGAAGCGTTGAGCGCGAGAAGTGCGGTCGCGGTGTCCGAAGGGTGAACGATGTAGCAGAGCTCGCCGCCGATGATCGCGTGGTAACGGTTGTCACCGGTCACGGCGTAGCAGAAGTCGCCACCCTTCTTGTAGCAGTTGAAGTCCTCACCACGGAAGAACCAGCAGCGAGGACGCTGGTTGATGTTCCCCCCAAGCGTCCCAAAGTTGCGGATGAGCGGCGACGCCACGCTGAGCGCCGCATTCGTGAGTACGGGCAGCTTGGTCGCGAGGTCCTTGTTGTCGATGACATCGGTCAAGGTCGTGGCGGCGCCGATAGTGGTGCCTCCGCCGTCCGTCTTGATGCCGACCATGTCCTTGATGGTCGTGATGTCGATCAGGACCTCCGGAAGGGGCATCCCCTTCCCTTGGACCCAGTCCTTCATCACGCCACCAACGATGTCGGAGCCGCCGCCGACGACCTTGACCGCGCGGCCTGAATACTTGCCAAGCAGATCGACCGCTTCTTTCACGGTCGCTGCGTCGTAAAGCTCAAAACCTCTCATGCTCTTCCTCCCTTCTCAGTTCGACGCCTTGAGGGCGGCGAGCAGTTTGTCGCGTGTGAGCGGCATCTCTGTCACCCACACTCCGACCGCGTTGTAGACCGCGTTCACGATCGTCGGCGCCGGCGGACCCATGGGCGGCTCGCCCATTCCGTGGCCACCGAACGTGCCGTACGCCTTCGGCTTCTCAACGATGATCACCTCGGCGAGCGGCGCGTCCTTGATCGAAAGCGGACGGTAATCGAGCAGGTTCGGGTTGAGGGGTAGCCCGGTGGCCTTGTCGATGAGGAGCTCCTCGGTGAACACGGCTCCGGTGGCCATCACGACGCCACCTTCGACCTGCTGCCTGATCGAGAACGGGTTGAACGCCTTGCCCACGTCGTGGGCCGCCACGTAGCGCGTGATCTTCACGGTGCCCGTGACTGTGTCGACCTCGACCTCGGCGGCGTGCGCGGCCCAGGCTGTCTGCTCCCAGTTGGTGGGCTGCAGGTAGTCGGACTTGCCGATGATCGAGGTGGCCTTGAACTGGACGATGGTCGCGAGGGTCAGCTTCTTCGTCTTGTCGGCCTTGAGGAACACGCTGCCCGTCGCGTCCATGTCGACGTCGGCAGCGGTGTACGTGGTCTTCAGGTCGGCGTTGAACTTGTCAGCGCCGTACTTGAGGACCTGGTTGCGCGCGTCAACGCCGGCTTCGTACATGCCACGACCGCCGGTGTTGGTCATGCGACTTCCGTTGGTGCCACCGCTGTCGGTGGTGTTGTCGGTGTCGACGTACGGCGTGATGGTGACCATGTTCAGCGGAACGCCGAGCGCTTCCGCTGCGACCATCATCATGTTCGTCCGCTGGCCGGAGCCGATGTCCGTGACACCGGACACAGCCTGGACGCTGCCGTCGCTGTTGATGATCACCTGACCGGTCGACGGGTTGCTGCCAGCACCGTGGCTGCAGAGGTGGACGGCCATTCCGATGCCGTGGTAGACGCCGGGCCGGACCTGCTTCGCCTTCGGTGCGTGCCAGGTGTTCTTCCAGTTGATCGCGGTCTGGACACCGGTGATGACGTCGCGCACACCGGGATTGCTGAACGGACGCTTGGTGTCCGGGTTGCCGACCTCGTTCAGGTTCTTCAGCCGGAACTCGATCGGGTCCATCTTGATCGCGTAGGCGGCCTTGTCCATCGTCGTCTCGAGCGCGAACGTCCCATTCGGGTGGCTCACGCAGCGATACGGGCCGGACTTGTAGCTGTTGGTCATGACGTCGATGGCTTCGAGGCGCAGGTTCGGGATCTTGTACAGGTTCTGCATGTTGACCCATGCGCCGTTCGCCGCGCCGGCACGCTGTGCGCCGACGTTCGCGATGACCTTGAAGATGCCGAAGGAGATCGTCCCGTCGTTGTTGACGCCGAGCTTCATCTCGTTGCGGAACTCGGGTCGGTGCGTACGGGTGACGAAGTCCTCGTAGCGGGTGTAGTTGTTCTTGATCGGACGGCCGGTGATCTTCGAGAGGATGGCCGCGTGTGCTTCCGAGAGGTCGATACCGCTGCGGTAGCCGTAACCACTCCCGAGATACCCGGTCTGGAAGACGCGGACCTTGTTCTGCGGGATCTTCAGTGCCTGCGAAAGGCCCGACCGCGTCCCATGTCCGTGCTGGTTGGTGTACGTCATGTTGAGCTTGTCGCCGTCCCAGTAGGACAGCGAGTTCGTGAGCTCAAGTGCGACGTGCTGCTCGGTCGACTTCTTCGCGACGAGATCGACGACCACGTCGGCCTTCGCCGTCGTTGGGTCGCCACGCACGAGCGGTGCCGTCACCGCGATCGTGGTGCCGTCGAGGTTGCTCTGGAACTGCTTTGGCGTCGAGGACTTCATGGCCTCGATCATGTCCAAAGCGGCCGGAAGCACTTCGTACTCGACCTTGATCGCGCGGATGGCCTCGTCGCCGATGTGCTCGCTGTCGGCCGCGATCACCGCGATCGGTGAGCCGACCTCGAAGACTTCCTCACTGAAGAGGAAGCGCGTCGGGAGCGCGGAGCCGAGGAAGACGTCCTTGTATTCCTCCGGCAGGTTCCCGCGGTGAAGGATCTTGCGGACGCCCGGGATCTTCTCCGCTGCCGACGTGTCGATCGACTTGATCTTCGCGTGCGGGTAGCGGCTGCGCAGCGTGCGCATGAAGAGCATGCCGGGCATGCGCAGGTTCTCGGTGTACTGACCCTGGTTGGTGACGATGCCGTAGCCCTGAATGCGGGCGATGTCGGTACCGATGACCTGGAACGGCCGGAAGGCCGGGATCTCGGTCGGCGCCGATGTCTGGCCGCCACCCGGCAGCTTGTTGCCGTACTTCGCGATGACGCCTGCGACCATTTCCGCCTGCTCGGAGACCATCTCCTGCCAGGCGGGGTCCTGTGCGAGGGCATACCAGTCCTGGTCGCTCAAGCTCGCGGCGTATGCCGCATCTTGCACGACGCGTACTGCTTCGATTTGTGCCATCTCTAACCCCTCCTACCTGGCCGCGTGGCCGAGGTCTTGAAGGATCGTGCGCACCTTCGCCTCGTCCAGCTTGGCTGGGTCCCACTTGACGGTGACGCTGCGCTCGTTGCCGCTGACGGCAAGGATGCCGTCGCGCTTCTTGAGCGCCTGCTCGAACGGCTCGAAGTCCTCGATCGTGCCCATCGGGTTCGCGAACTGGAACTCCTTCGACGTTCCGGCAGCGTTCGGTGCCGCATCAGCGGTACCGGCCACGCCGACGACGACGGGCGTTGCGAGGTGCGTGACCTTGTCGCCGCGCATCTCTGCGGCGGCGGTGTTGACGGCGGTGAAGATCTTCGCGTACTCACCGCACCGGCAGATGTTGCCGGCGAGGCCTTCTGCGATCTGCGCCGTTGTCGGCTTCGGGATAGCCCCGAGCAGCTGGACGGTCGACATGATGAATCCGCGTGTGCAGATGCCGCACTGGAATCCACCGTCGAGCCAGAACGCGCGCTGGACCGGATGCAGACCATTCACACCGGGTCCGGTCGGAAGACCGGCGACCGTTGCGATCTTCTGGCCGCGACCGAGTCGCGCGCTCAGAACGGTGCAACCGTTGACTGCTTTCCCGTCGACGAGTACGGCGCATGCGCCGCACTGCGCTCGATCGCAGCCGAGGTTCGAGTTCGAGAGACCGAGCTGGAAGTTCATCGTCTCCCAGAGGCTCTCGCGGTTATCGACAATGAGGTCGTACTTCACGTTGTCGATGTTGAGTGAGACTCGGCGCATCGTCGCGGGAACCGGACCACCAGCCGTTGTTGTTGTAGTGGTCGTGGTCTCCGGATTGATCGCCTTGTTCGCGACGACCGCACCACCGAGTACGACTCCTGCTGCGGCCGCACCGGCACCTGCGCCGATGAGGAAGTTGCGTCGCGTGACTGACAGTGCTGGCTTGTCTTGACCCGTGTCTGGCTCTGCTACTGGATCAGTCGTAGACCCTCCCGTATCCGCCATAGGACGTTCACCCTCCTGCACCAATCAATGGACGGCGGCAAGAGAGTAGCAGCGGAAAGAACGGACGCAAAGGTTTTCGGAGGGCCTCCTGTTGGCCGGTCGCTCGTGAGTGGGCCTGTAACGGACGAGGCGACCGACCTCTTGCGTCCGGAAGTTTTGCGACAGTCGGTTTGCGCAAAAAGCTCTGGACGAAACTGCCCGATTTCGGGCGGCGCGGGCGTTTGCGCAAATCGCTCCGTTACGAGGAGGCGCCCGCGTCGGTCTGGCGGTCGCGCCGCGCTCGAGCGGACGCGGTGGCGCGCGACCGTAAGATGAACGCATGAGGACGATCTACGCGCGGATGGCCGAGCTCGAGCGCGAGGGGCGCCGCTTCGCCGTCTGCACCGTCGTTCGCACCGTCGGCAGCACGCCACAGGTCGTCGGCGCGAAGCTGCTCGTCGACGATCTCGGCCGCCTCACCGGCACGCTCGGTGGTGGATGCGTCGAAGGCGATGCGTTCGAAGAGGCGAAGCGCGTTCTCGACACCGGTGATGTGTCCCTGCGCGAGTACGAGCTGACCGAAGACCTCGCGTGGGACACCGGCCTCGTGTGCGGCGGCACGATGTGGATCTCGATCGAACCCGGCGAGCGCGCGCTGCTCCTCGGCGGACGCGATCTCCTCGGCGATGTGCTCGCGGCGTCGTCAGGCGGAAAGCCGGTCGCGCTCGCGACGCTGCTCCGCCGCGAAGGAAAGGAATTCCGTCCGAGCGGCAAGCTATTCGTCGAGACCGACGGGGCGACGGGCGGATCCCTAGGCGATGGAGCGCTCGATGCGCGCGCGACCGAGGCCGCGCTCGACGCGCTGCGACAAGCGACCCCTCGCACGATCGCCCTCGACGACTCGCACGAGTTGCTCATCGAGCCCGTCGTCACGAAGCCGCGTCTCGTCATCGCCGGCGGCGGACACGTCGGCCTTGCCATCGCCAAGATGGCCGCGCAGCTCGAGTACGACGTGACCGTGATCGACGATCGGCCGGAGTTCTCCTCGCGCGAGCGCTTCGGGCCAGGCATCGACGTCGTGCGGATGGACATGGCCGAGGCGCTGCGCACGATGCCGATCGGCTGGAACAGCTTCGTCGTCATCGCGACCCGCGGCCACAAGCTCGACGCGCACTGCCTGCGCGAGGCGGTGAAGACCGATGCGCGCTACGTCGGACTCCTCGGGTCGAAACGCAAGACGATCCTCATCGCGAAGATGCTTCGTGATGAGGGCATCTCCGAGGAGCGCATCCGCGCGGTGCACGCTCCGATCGGCCTCGACCTCGGCGGACGCACGCCGGCGGAGATCGCGCTCGCGGTCCTTGCCGAGCTCAGCATGGAACGGCACGGCGGATCCGGCCGGCCGCTGCGCCTCGCCGACGACATCTACGAACGAGCGGTGTCCAAGCGAAGCTCCTGACCGCGGACGTCGTCCGCAGCGAGCGACTCGATCTCGTCGTCATGCCGCTTGCTCTCCTTGATGCATTCGTCGACGGCAACCCGGCGCGCGCGCGCGAACTCGTCGACTACGCCGTGCCCGGTGAGTTCCCCGGCAGCGCCACCGAGGTGCTCGAGATCCGGCGCATCCAGCTCGCGGCGGATCCGACGCGGTTGCCCTGGTCGGTGCGCGCGATCGTGCGGCGCGACGATCGGCTGATGATCGGCTTCGTGAACTTCCATGGACCGCCGGGCGTCAACGACATCGAAGCGTCGGACGCGGCCGAGCTCGGATGGACTGTGTTCTCCGAGCATCGCCGGCACGGCTACGCGACCGAGACCGCGCGCCGGCTCATGGACTGGGCGCGCGCCGAGCACGGCGTGCGGCGATTCATCTCATCGACGACTCCCGACAACGTGCCGTCGCTCCGCGTTCACGAAAAGCTCGGCTTCCGCCGAACGGGTCAAGTCGTGGACGGCGAGATCATCTTCGAGCTCGCGCCCTAGTCACGCCTCCCCGATCTCGTTCACGTCCTGGGGATGCGGTGCTGTTCCTTCGGGCTTGTCGCTCGGCGCCGCCTTCGATCCGCGGCGGGACGCGGCGATACCGTCCTCGCTCTCCTCTTCACGCTCGTCCTCGAGCCGCTCCGCCTTGTGCTCGTCCACACGCCACCTTCTTTCGTCGCTGATCGAACAGGCGCACGTGGCATGCCACGTCAGACATTGTTCAGGATCGCGTGCGCGGTGCCGCTGAAGATCCGGTCCTTGTCGGCGCTCGGGACGTCGAGTGACTCGATACTCGACACCGCGCGGTCGATCGATCCGAGAAGGTGCGGGTAGTCGCTGCCCATGACCATGTGATCAGCGCCGACCAGTTCGCGAGTGAGGCGGAGTGACGGCGCGCTGAACGACACCGTGTCGTAGTAGAGGCGCTTCAGGTACACGCTCGGGAGCTCGTCGATGTTCACGCGGCACTCCGCGAAGTCGCGCCACCCGTTGTCCATCCGCTCCATCAAATACGGCACGGCGCCGCCGAGGTGGCCGAGGATCCACCTGATGTTCGGCAGCTCGCGGAACACGCCCGCATAACAGAGACGCGCGACAGCCAAAGTGGTGTCGAACGGAAATCCGATGATCGGGCCGAGCACGTACTCCGAGAACGGCTCGGCGCTCGCGGGGATCATCGGATGGATGAAGACGCAGACGCGACGGCGGTCGCACTCCACGAAGAAGGGTCGGTAGCGCGGATCGGTGAGCGCGCGTCCGTTGATGTTCGAAAGCACGATGACGCCATTCATCCGCAGCTCGTCAAGCGCGCGCTCGAGCTCGCGCAGCGCAGCGTCGGGATCGTCCATCGGGATCGATGCGAAGCCCTTGAACCGCTTGGGGTGCCGCGCAGCCAGGTCGGCGTACGCATCGTTGACCAGGCGCGCGACCTCGGCCTGCCGCTCGGGCGGCGCGAAGTACACGTTCGGTGTCGAGAGCGAGAGGACTTCCACGTCGATGCCGACGCGGTCCATGTCCTCGATGCGTCGCGCCGGATCGGTCATCGGCGGAGTGATGCCGAAGAAACGCGAGCCGCGGTAGCGGATGATCGTGCGACCAGTCGGATCCGTGCCGAAGGAGAAGGCACCGCCGACCTCTTCGATGAGACGGAAGAACGATTCGGGGTAGTAGTGGGTGTGGAGGTCCCAGCGCACGCGCGAAAGGTTAGGGCGTCGGCGGGCTAGGGCTTCCCGATGATCGTGGCCTTCGCGGGGAGCGTGAAGTCGGAGTCAGGAACGGTGGTGGAGAAGCTCGTTGCCTCCATGTCCAAAGCGGCACCGCCGGCCCCGAAGCGCTGCAGCAGCATGATCCCCTGCGGGCTGTAGCAGAACCGGCCGTCGCCCAGCGTTGCGATCGTGACCGTGGCCTTCACGTCGAAGCACTGCGCTTGCTGGCCGGCGATCTGCCGGGTCTCGACGAGCACTGCGTTGAACTGCTCGGGATGCTGGAACATCGACTGCTGGAAGAGCGCGGCGGGATTCTGCTGGAGCGCCGTGTCGAGCCCCGACATCCCGATGCACTGCGCGGCCACACCCGTACCGCCGAAGCACATGTAGGTGCCATCCGGAAGCGCGTAGATCGAGACGGTCGATGTCTGGCCTCCGGCGCTGCTGCTGAAGTCGTAGCGCGCCTTCGGAGGCTTGAAATACCAGGACTGCTCGCCCGCGCCGGCCGCGCTGAGCTTGTAGGTGACCTTGTACTCGCTCGTCCTCGCCGCGCCGAGGATCTGACCGAATGACGCACCGGGCGTGGATGGGGCGCCGCTCGCGGTCGTGCCGGTAGCGACGACGGCGTTCGTTGCAGTCGCACCGGTCGTGCTCGTGGTCGTGGTCGTCGAGCCGCCGCAGGATGCGGCGATCACGAACGCGAGAACGAGGACCGCTGAGCTTCCCCTCTTCACCACGAAGCCACCATACGGCATCTCACACCCCGGAGCGTGTCAACGTTCTATACAGGACGAATGACACATCCGACGACATTCGGCGAGCTACTCGAGCAGCACGAACGCGAGATCTTCGCGTACGCGCTGCGGCTCACCGGTGATCGCGATGAAGCGGACGACGTTTATCAGGACACGTTCCTCGCGGCCTTTCGCGCCTGGCCGCCGCCGCGCCGCGGAACCGAGCGCGCATGGCTGTACAAGATCGCGACGAACAAGGCGATCGATCGCGGGCGACGCGCGAAGCGATTCGTGCGTCTCGGCGATCTGCCGCTCGCGGCGCCAGAGCGCGATGGTGTGTCGCTCGCGGACCTCGCGACCGCGGTGAAGACGCTGCCAACGGGTCAGCGCGCGGCTTTCGTGCTGCGCAAGGTGCAGGGACTGTCGTACGCAGAGGTGTCGCACGCGCTCGAGTGCAGCGAGGAAGCGGCCCGGTCGCGCGTGGCGGAAGCGATGAAGAAAGTGAAGGAGGCGATGCGATGAGTGAGCTTGGTCCGGTCGTCGCGGACGCCCGCGAACGACTGATGGCGCGCGCACGGCGCGAAGGGCTTGAAACCGTCGGCTACCGCGTCGTCGACTCGCCGCTCGGTCCGCTCTGGGTGGCGGTCGGGCCGCGTGGCGTTCTGAACATTCACTACGGCTCCGAGCCGTCGCCCCTCGAGCTGCGGCGCATCGTCCGCGCCTACGGCCCGGGCGTGCTTCCCGACGCGAGACGCGTTGACGACGTCGCGCGCGAGCTCGATCAGTACTTCAGCGGGAAGCGGCGGGAGTTCGACGTCGCCATCGACCTGTCGCCACTGACGCCGTTCCAGCGGAAGGTGCTGGCCGTCACCGCGCGTGTCCCGTACGGCGAGCTCATCACGTACGCGAAGGTCGCGCACAACACCGGCAACGACAAGGCTTACCGTGCGGCAGCCGGTGCGATCGGGGACAACCCGATCCCGATCGTCGTCCCCTGCCACCGCGTCGTCGCGAGCGATGGCACTCTCGGCGGGTACGCCGGTGGCCTCGAGGCGAAGCGCCGGCTGCTGAAGCTGGAGCGCGGTGCCGACGTGCCCCCAGGCGGCTGGCCGCCCGCCCATCTGTCGCGCATTTAGCACCGCTCGCAACGGCGGCATCGCTAGCCTGTATCTGTCGATTTGGGGAGTGGCCGTTCGTCGTACTGGTACAACGGCCAAGGGAGGCAAGAGCGATGTCCAAGTACGCATTCCTATTCATGGACGACGGCGTGGACTACCAGAACGACCCCACGCCCGAACAGCAGAAGGTCTATGCCGACATCTTCAAGTGGTTCGAGGTCAACGGACCGAAGATCGTCGACGGCGGCGCGGAGCTCCAGCCCACGCGCACGGCGACCACGATCCGCAAGAGCGCAACCGGGAAGGTGACGGTGATCGACGGACCGTTCATCGAATCAAAGGAGTCCGTTGGCGGCTTCTCGATCATCGAGGCCCCGGATCTCGACGCGGCCATCGCGATCGCGAAGACCTGGCCGGGGTACGGGATCGAGATCCGCGACGTCGTCGAACAGCGCGAACGAGTGGCGGAGGTCTAGAGATGCCGAAATACATGCTCATGTTCGTCGGGAGCGACGACTGGTACGACAAGCAGTCAAAGGAAGAGCTCGACAAGGCGTACCAACCGATCATGAAGTGGTGGGATGACCTGTCCAAGACCGGCGTCATCAAGGGCGGCGAGGAGCTCGGGATGCAGCGCAAGGCGACGTCGGTCAAGCGCGTGAACGGCGCGATGAAGGTCATCGATGGTCCGTTCATCGAATCGAAGGAGACGGTCGGCGGGTTCGCGCTCATCGAGGTCGAGGACCTCGACAAGGCGATCGCGATCGCGAAGAGCTGGCCGGGCGGTGACGTCGAAGTGCGTCCCATCGTGGACCACGGAGCCTGACCACGATCACGAGCGACGCGGTGGCCGCTGTCTTCCACGAAGAGGCGGGCCGGCTCACCGCGGCGCTCGTGAAACGGCTCGGCGACTTCGACCTCGCTGAGGAGTGCGTACAGGACGCATTGGTCGCCGCGCTCGAGCACTGGCCGCGCACCGGCATCCCCGACAACCCCGGCGCGTGGCTGATGACGACCGCGCACCGCAAAGGGATCGACCGGCTGCGACGAGAGACGCGCTATCGCGAAAAGGTGGCCCAGCTGGAGGAGGCACCGATGACAGAGGCGGGCTCCATGCCCGACGAGCGCCTCGAGCTCATCTTCACGTGCTGCCACCCGGCGCTCGCGCGTGAGGCGCAGCTCGCGCTGACGCTCCGCTCCGTCGCCGGCCTCACGACCGCGGAGATCGCGCGTGCGTTCCTTCAGACCGAGGCGACCGTCGCCCAGCGTCTGGTCCGCGCGAAACGGAAGATCGTCGACGCCAAGATCCCGTTCCGCGTTCCCGAGGGCCACGAGCTCCCCGATCGCGTCGGCGAGGTGCTGGCCGTCCTTTATCTGATGTTCAACGAGGGCTATCTCGCGACCGGGTCGCGGGGCGCGATGGACCGCGATCTCGCGGCCGAGGCGGAATGGCTCACGTCGCTGCTCGCGCGTCTCATGCCCGACGAACCCGAGGTCCTCGGTCTGCTCGCCCTGATGCGCTTCAACCTCGCGCGCGCCGACGCGCGCTTCGACGCCGAAGGCGATCTCGTGCTGCTGCGGGACCAGGACCGCGCGAAATGGGACCGCCCGGCGATCGATGAGACGTTCCTCCTCGTCGGGCGCTATCTGCGCATGCGGAACCCGGGTCCGTACCAGCTGCAGGCACTCATCGCGGGCGCGCATGCCGACGCGAAGAGCTGGGAGACGACGCGCTGGCCCGACATCCTGCGGTCGTACGACGCGTTGCTGGCGCTCCACGACACGCCGGTCGTGCGGCTGAACCGCGCGATCGCGCTCTGGCATGTGGAGGGACCGGAGGCTGCGCTGGCGGAGGTCGACTCGCTGTCTCGGGAGTTGAACGCATACCACCTGTTCCATGCGACGCGTGGGGAGCTGCTGCGCGCACTCGGCCGGACGGCAGACGCACGGGCGGCCGATGCGCGCGCGCTCGAGCTGACCGAGAACCCCGCCGAGCGCGCGTTGCTCGAGAAGCGCCTCGCCCGACGTTCTCGCTAGCCTTGTGTCTATCTTGGTCACTCCCGTTCGTCGTGCTCATGTGCGGGTACTTCTTCACGGTGCGTACCGCGGCTTCGCGGGCGGGGCGCGCGACGTGACGCTCGACGCCTCAACGCTTCGCGAGGCCCTCGAGGCCCTGGTGAAGGCGCATCCGTCGCTGGCCGAGCGGATGCGGGACGAGCATGGCCGGCTGCGCGCGCACCTCAGCCTGTTCGTGAATCAGGAGGACGCGCGCTTCCTGGGCGGCGAGGACGCTACCCTCGCGGATGGGGACATCGTGCACGTCATTCCCGCCCTGTCGGGCGGATAGATCGGGGAGGGAAATCGATGGCGAAGCAAGTGGTGCTGCTGGTCGGAACGAAGAAGGGCCTGTACACGCTGCGCAGCGATGCGGACCGCAAGAAGTGGACACAGGACGGTCCGTACAGCGCACCGGCACCGATCCATCACGCGACTTACGACCCGCGCGACGGCTCGATGTACGCCGCGATCAACTCCACGTGGGGCGGATCGCGGATCGACTACAGCCGCGACATGGGAAAGACGTGGGAGAAGTCGAAGAACCCCGCGTTTCCCCAGGGATCTGACCGGACCTTCTTTCAGACCTGGCACATCGAACCGGGTCATGCGAAGACGCCGAACGTCGTGTGGGCCGGGACCGAGCCGGCAGCGCTGTGGAAGAGCGAGGACCGGGGCGAGACGTGGCAGCTGAATCAGGCGCTCGACGATCAGCCCTCACGCGCGAAGTGGGTGCCGGGCTTCGGCGGCATGGGACTGCACTCGATCGCGATCGACGCGGACGATCCGAAGAAGATGCAGGTCGGCATCAGCGTCGGCGGCGTGTACACATCGACCGACGGCGGGAGTTCCTGGGTGCAGGACAACGCGCAGACCGGCGGCAAGGAAGACCGGCCCGACGTTTTCTATTGCATCCACAAGCTGCTCGCCCACCCCAAGACGAGCGGCGTGCGGTTCATGCGCGTGCACGTCGACGTCTTCTGGCGTGAGCCCGGCGAGACGACGTGGCGGAATCGGACCGAGGGCCTGCCGTCGACCTTCGGCTTCGCCGCGGCAATGCATCCGCGCGAACGAGCGATCGCATACTGCATCCCCCTCGACGACACGAAGCGCACTGCGTCGCCGCCCGGCATCGGCGTGTACAAGACGGAGGACCGCGGCGCGACGTGGACGCGCAACGACAAGGGACTGCCGCCCGGCGCTGCGCTCGAGTCGGTGCGCGAAGGCATGGATACCGATCTCCTCGACCCGCTCGGCGTGTACTTCGGCACGGCGAACGGCGACGTGTGGGCCAGCCGCGACGAGGGCAAGAGCTGGGAGCGCGCCGCGCAGTACCTGCCCTACGTGACCTCGGTGCACGCGGCGACCATCGA
>Ga0207653_10000392_pt1 | contig 19794 bp, 21 predicted proteins | sample KBSK5251metaG_FD_184341 | JGI IMG/M metagenome (GOLD analysis project Ga0207653, IMG submission 184341) | Corn, switchgrass and miscanthus rhizosphere microbial communities from Kellogg Biological Station, Michigan, USA - KBS K5-25-1 metaG... | ecosystem: Host-associated > Plants > Roots >...
TCAAAAAGGCGGCGGGCGTGGTTCTACTGCTCATGGCTGAGTACTACTTCGTCAAAGCGGGGCAGGTATGGTGAAGTCGTTCATCGCGGCGTTGTTCTTTGTCCCTCTGCTACACGCTCAGGACGTCATCGGCATTCCCGTCGGCGAGACGCCGCCGGCCGTCACACTCGAGAACCTCGCCGGCGACTCCGTGCCCTTGTCTCAATGGATCGGTAAGAAGCCGGTCATCGTCGAGTTCTGGGCGACGTGGTGCCCCATCTGTGCTGAGCTGTTGCCGCGGATGGAAGCGGCGCAGAAGAAGTTCGGGGATCGCGCGGCGTTTCTCGTCGTCGCCGTCGCGGTGAATCAGAGCAAGAACAGTGTGCGGCGCCACCTCGACAAGAATCCGATGCCATTCACGTTTCTGTGGGATGGGAACGGAGCCGCCGTTCGGGCGTTCCAGGCCCCGTCGACATCGTACGTCGCGGTGCTCGATGCCAAAGGGCGCGTTGTGTATACGGGTGTCGGGGCGGACCAGAATATTGAGGCGGCGATGCAGAAAGCCATCGCCGCCCCTGCGCCGACTACTCGCCGCCCCTAGTGCGCCGCTGAGTCCGCCGGCACGAGCTTCGCCACCGCAGCACCAAGCTCCGTGTACGCCGTCGGATCGATCTCCCGGAACGGCGTCGCGCGAAACGCGATCCGTCCGTCCGGTCCCACCACAAACAGATTCCGGTTCGTCAATCCTGGATACTTGGCCACCGCGCCGTACGCCTTGCCTACGGCGAGCCCGGTGTCCTGCGCGAACAGGAACGGATACTCGGCGTCACGTGCCCAGGACGCGAGGGCCGTGTCCGGATCGGCGCTGATGGCGATGACGACGATGTTGCGGCCGTTTTTGAAGAGCTGTGCGTACTGATCACGGTACGCATTCATTTGGATCGTTCAGCCACGCGTTCGTGCTTTGAAGAAGAACGCGAGGACGACCGTCTTCCCCTTGTAGTCGCTCAGCTTCACGGGGTTTTTCAGCGTCCCGAAGCGCGTCGCGCCGGGAATCGAGAAGTCGGGCGCTACCGCTCCGACTTCGATCGGTGGGGGTGATGGCGGCGCCGGCGGCGGTGCTGCCGTCGGCTGCTGCATCAGTGCTGCAAGAACGAGTGCTAGGGCCACGACGAGAGTCCTTGTTGAGCGATGCCAGTAATCTGCTCCGGCGATCGGCTTTACGCCACGCCGCCCACTCTGTAGCGGGTGCGCAGAATCTCGACGTGATGGCGCTCGTGGCCGGGGATCATGTAAGCAATCGCGCGCACGCTGACCGGCTTGCCGCTCGCCGTGCCGCGGCGCCGCCAGGCGTCTGAGTCGAACGTGCGGAACAGCGCGAGTGTCCCCGCCCGCGCGGTGCGCAGCTCACCGACGAGATCGGCGAGCGAGCGCGTGTCGAACTTGGCGACGGGCACATAGGCGTTCTCATCGAATCCGGGCAGCGGCGTGGTATCGCCGCGCGCGATCCGGAGCGCGCGATACCCCATGATGCGCTCCACGTCGGCCAGATGACCGACCACTTCCTTGATGCTCCATTTGTCCGGAGCGTAGCGGTACATCGCGTCCGCTTCGGAGACGCCCCGCAACAGCGTGACGGTCTCCTCGATTTGCGCCGCGCACACCGCCACCGGGTCCAGCTCCGGGACGCGCTTGATGTAGCCGACAAAGTGCGACGGCGTCTCGTCGGGCTCGGGACGGCCGACTGCTCGGGCGGGTGCCGTCATGCCGGCTTCCCGTCGAGCTCGTTCAGCGCCATCGCTTTCACGGTCTTGCTTTCGCCGGTGAGCATGCGGCGGTGATAATCCACTTGACCGAGATGGTAGGCGAGATGCGTCGCGAAATGGGCCAGAAACGCTCCGGTCGATGAGCTGACGCCGCCCACCTTCTCCGGAAATGGCTTGGAGAGATCCTCCTCCTTGACCTTGCTCATTCCCAGCTCGACCGCGGCGATCGCGTTGTCGATCTCGCGCAGCAGCTCGGCGCGCGGCACGTCGCGGCTGCCGAATTCCGCGTCGCGATTGCGGACGTAGCCGTTCTTGCCGAGGACGTTGCCGACGAAGTACTGCAGATTGCCCGCGAGATGGAGCGCGAGGTTTCCACCCGGGTTCGCGATGCCGGTTTGAACCTCCCACAGGTGTTCATCGCTCGGGTACGATTCGATCTCGCGGCGCAGCGCTTTCAGCTCGCGCGTGATGACATTGGTGATCCACTCTTTCATTAGACCCTCCCGACGCGCATGGCCACCGGCCAGCGTGCCAACCGCGACGTCTGTGGTGCACCCCAGGTTTGCGCCAGATCCGCGACCAGGGCCTCCACAGGATCGTGCCCCTGTTCCTGCACGAATCGTCTGGTGGCCGACCAGGTGCGGACGTACCCAGCGACGTCGTCGAGTGTCACAGACTGCTCGATCACGAAGTTGGGCGCTTCAAATTCAGCAAATGGAAACTCGATGGTCTGGTAACGCTCTTCGGTGATACGCCGTTCCGGCGGCCAGTAGCGGCCCACCACTTCGTGGTAAAAACGGTTCACGAGCTCATCGATCCGCGGTGTGATATGAAGCATGAGATAGGTCCAGGCCGCGATCACGCCGCGGGGCTTGAGCACGCGCCGGACCTGGGGCCAAAAGCGGGGGCGGTCGAACCAGTGAAGCGCCTGCGCCACCGTCACGAGATCGACGGAGCCGTCGTCCAGGTCACACGCCTCGGCCGGGCACACGCGGTAACTCACTCGCGGATCAGGTGTTGCATACTCGATCTGGTTGCTGCTCGCGTCGCTCGCCAGGACGCGAGTGAAATGCCGCGCGAGCCCGACGGCCGCCTGGCCCGAGCCCGTGCCCGCGTCCCACACCGCGTCTCGCGCCGGCGCTACCTCCGCCAGGAAATCGAACAGGGCGTCCGGGTAGCGCGGCCGGAAGGCCGCGTACGCGGCGGAAACGCCGGAGAAATGATCCGCGAAACTCACGGCCTCGAAGCCGGCGCTGGAGCTGGTGGAGGTACCAGCGGAGGCGTGGACCGCTGGGCGTCGCGACACTCCGGCCACGAGCCCGGATTGCCCTGCGGCGTCGGCGCGAACACCGTGCGCTTCTCCCGCGACATCCGCACCGTGTCCTGGTCGGCGAGATAGACGAGCATCGCCGCGAGCGCCGCGTTGTTCTTGACGTCGTCGAAACTGATTTTGTCGTAGGTGTCGCGATTGGTGTGCCAGGTGTAGCGGCCGTAGTCCCAGTCGCCCGAGCCGAGCCCGAATCCGGGCGCCCCGCAGGACACGAAAGACGCATGGTCGGTCCCGCCGCCGCTCGGATTGCCGGGGAAGCTGAACTTGATGTTGCGCGTGATGTCGGCGGGGACGCGCGCCAAATAACGGCCGAGGGCCGCTGAAGCGTCGGGGAACCCGGACGCGCTCATGCTCTCGATCCGCCCCGTCCCGTTGTCCTGATTGAACAGCGCCTGCAACCCGCTCACGACTTCCGGATGGTCTTTCACGTATCCGCGCGAGCCGTTCAGGCCCTGTTCCTCGCCGCTCCAGTGCCCCACGAGAATCGTGCGCCGTGGATTGGGATAGACGAGCTTCAGGACGCGCAGCGCTTCCATCATGGTGATCGTCCCGGTGCCGTTGTCGGTCGCGCCGGAGCCGCCGTCCCAGGAATCGAAATGCGCCGAGAGCATCACGTACTCATTGGGGAGCTGGCTGCCTTTGATTTCGCCGACGACGTTGAAAACCGGCACCTCTCCGAGCGCCTGTGACTCGGCGGTCACTTCGACGATCGGCCCCTGTTTGTTGTCCGCGAGCCGGTAGAGCAGGCCGTAGTCCTCACACGCGACGTCGAGTACTGGCGCGCGGTCGGTGTAGGCCTGGAAGATCTTCTGCACCCCCCAGCCCTGCGACCACAAGCTGCCGATGATGCCGGCAACGCCGGCCGCCTCGAGCCGGCGCGTCAGCGGAGCAACCGCAGCGACGGTGCCGGTGCCCGCGTAGCCCGTGCGCTGCAGGCGCTGTTGCCACGCCTGCTGAGCGGCCGTGCGTCTCGCTTTCAGGGAGTCGGCGGTGCTCGGCGTGGCCCACTTCTCCCAGCTGTCGTCGGGCCGGCACGTCGGCTGTGGGGACGAAATGAGGACGAACTTGCCCTTGGCCTGCGGGAGCCACGCCACGAGCCCAGCGCTGTCGGCGACATCCGGCAGGATCACGACCGGTCCGCGCACCGGGCGCCCCTTTGGCGTCGGCGGGCTCCAGGCGAGCATCGTGCCTTCGAGCGAGCGCGCACGCGGCGCGACCAGATCGATGTGTGTCGGCCCGCGTCGCCAGCTCCGCCACGTGCCGTACTGTTCTTTGCGTGCCGTGACGCCCCAGGCCGTGTAGGTCGCGAGCACCCAGTTCTGCGCCGCGGTCATGCCCGGTGATGCGGTCAGCCGTGGGCCGAGGGAGTCGAACAGGACCTGCGCGAGGTGCGGCAGCTGTGAGCTGTCGGTTTCGATCGCCCAGATGCGCCGCAGGACCGGGTCTTCGACGGCGAAGCCGCTCGGTTGGCCGAAGCCCTGGGCGTTGACGGTTGTTGCAGTGATGACGGCAAGCAAAAAGGTGGCGGGCAACACGGGGCGCACGGTGCAGCTCCTGATCGTCAGAGTGGAACAGGAAGTTTAATGCGGTACCGTACCTCCGGCACCAGCGTCCCTGGATACGGACGCGTCCCTCCGTCGAGTTGAAAGCCGTGCTTCTCGTAGAACCGACGCGCCTTGGTGTTTTCCTCCAAGACCCAGAGTGTTACTTCGGCGATTCCACGCTGCCGAAATTCCTTGAACACAAGCTCGAGCAGCGAGCGCCCATAGCCGAGCCCGCGCAGCTGGGGCAGCACGTGCAGGGACGTGATGTGGCCAACCCGCCGCGAATCATCGTCTGAGTCTTTCGTGGGAATCATGTGGCAGAACGCAACGCCTTCACGATTCGCTTCAATGAGGAAGACGGGCCATTCCGCATCGGCAATCCGCTCCGCCCAAAACGCAGTTCGATACTTCAGGTCCGTTCGCGCGATCACATCGTCGGGCATGATGCCGCGGTAGGACACATTCCACGACGCGACATGGATGCGTGCGACGGTCTCAGTGTCGGTGCCAAGAGCGCGGCGGACGCGGGGAATTCGCCGTGATCGCTGTTCATGCGCCCAACCCGTGGCCAGGCAAGTCAAAGTTCCACCGATGAAGAACAGATTTCCGGTCACGACGAAACACAAGACGAAGAGCATTGCGAACGAAATGAAATCAATCGCGGAAAGATGCAGGATCAACCACTGGCTGTGCCGGATGTGCCCCTCGGCGGCGCCCGGAGTCCGCAGGGCACGGAAGAAGAGAATGTTGCGCACGTGCCGGACGTGTACCGCCACTTCGAGTAACACCAGCGACCCGAAGACGAACAGGAACCCTGGTGGGAATTCGCTATAACGAACGGTGAGCCACCACGCGAACAGCAACACCAGCGTTGAGAGAAAGACATACCAGAGGAACGTCGGACTGACCCAACGCAGGGCATCGACGTCGGCGCGAAAGACCGGCGTCAGCTCGTAGCTGCCTCCCGTATCAATCAGCGCCGCGGCCTTCTCTTTGCGGAGTGTGGCGCCCCAGATGGTCAGATAGTAGTCCGAGAGGTACAGCACGACCCAGATCCCTAGCGCGATCCACGGTGTCTCCGTGAGGTAACGGTCGATCATCCGATGCGCGCCTCCCATTCCTCGAGCGAGCGCGGCCAGTCGCTTTTCAGGAGCCGGGACAACGAGCGGTCGGCGAGCACGCGCCCACCGGTCTGACAGGTCGCGCAGTAATTGGCTTCGTTGTCGGCGTAGCGAATCCGCTGCACCGGAGAGCCGCAGACAGGGCAGGGCTGCTTGTAGCGGCCGTGCACCGCCATCCCGTCCTTGAACGCGCTCACCTTCTCTGGAAACTTGCTGCCCACCTCAGCGCGCAGCCTGTCAATCCACAGGCGAATCGTCCGCTGCGTCGCCGCATAGAGCCGCGCGATCTCCGCATCGCTCAACTTTCCCGTGAGGAGAAACGGGGACAGCTTCGCCGCGTGCAGAATCTCGTCCGAGAGCCAGTTGCCGATGCCGTCAAACAGATGGGGATCGGTGAGCGCGCGCTTTAGTGTGTGCGATTGGGATTGCAGCCTGTCCGTGAACGCAGCGACGTCCGAGGCCAGAACGTCGAGGCCGCCCGGATCGTGCGCCTCGAGCCCCGCCTCGCCGGCCACGACGTACAGCGACGCGCGCTTCTTGGTGCTCGCTTCTGTGAGCAGCAAAGTTCCCGTGGGGAAATGGAATGAGGCGAGTCCGACTTTAGCCGGCGACTTGGTGCCCTCGGCCCGCCACTTGAATCGTCCCGCGATCATCAGGTGGAAGACGAGAAAGATGTCGCCTTCCATCTCCCACACGATCCGCTTCCCCAGACGGCGCAGCCCCACGACCTTCCGGCCTTCTGCCGCGCGCAGCGGAGGGTCGACGGTGCGCAGCAGCGATGGGCTGACGATCCGGGCGCGTTCGAGCGGCTGGCCGACGAGCCGCGGTGCTAGTGCCTCGAGGTATATCGTGATGTCCGGGAGTTCCGGCATCCCTCGCTACCAGCGCCCCTTCATCCGTGTGGTATCGCCGAGGTAGGCATACTGCAGCTTCGACATGTACACGTTCGCGGCGGACATCACCTCGATCGACGATACGCTGCGCATGCGTTTCACGAACTCGTCCCCGCGCCGATAGCCGCCGAGGTACAGCTCCGCACGGGCCAGGAAGTCCGCCTGGTCGGCAGCGGTGGCGTTCTCCGCGAGATAGTCGAAGGCGTAGCTGTCCAGGAAGCGGGTCAACACGAAGTAATCGATCTGCGATCCCTGCAGCGTGCGGATTGCGTCCCGCATGAGCGGCAGGACCTCGTCCGGTTTCGCCGTGCTCGCGTAGGCGCCCCCGATGGGGAGGGCCCGATCGATAAAGGGAGCGTACGCGGCGTACGACAAACTGTGCTGCACGCGAATCTGATAGTGGAGCTGAGAGGACAGCAGCGCGGTGGCGACGCGGAACGACCAGTACCCGTGCTCTGTGGGCGGCGGTCCCTCGAAGTAGCACAGGATGTAATTCGTCGGAATCAGGCGATGCTCCACGAGCCAGCGCGAGGGGATCTTGGGCGCCGGCGGCGGCAGGGTCCACTGGTAGTTGCCGTGCGGCAGGCGGCCCAGCGTGGCGGCGACGAGTGACTCTGCATGCGCTCGCTCCACGTTGCCCACGATCACCAGCAACATCCGCGATGTCACGAGCTGCGCGCGCGCGTACGCCCGCACTTGTTCCGCGGTGATCGCGCCGAGCGACGTCTCGGTCCCCTCGGGGTCGAGCGAGTACGGATGATCGGGGAACATCGCGCGATTGGCGATCACGCGGAGGCGCTGGTCGGGATCGGTATAGCGGGTGTGCGCGCTCGTGATGAGTCGGCCCCGCGCCTGGCCGATTGCCGAAGGCGTGAGCGACGGCTGCATCACGCGATCGGCCAGGACGTCCCACGCCGCATCGAACTCTTGCGCAAGGCCGGTGAAGCCGATCACCGACCAGTCGGCGCCGGCTTCGGTCTGTACGACGGCGCCGGTCCGCGCCATGGCGCGCCAGGCTTCCTCGCCCGGGTAGCGCGTGGTCCCATATCCCGATGCGTCCAGCAGCAGCGCCTCAATCCCGGCCGTGGCTTCTGTGAGCTGGCGCGTTCCCCCCAACAGATAGAGGCGCGCCGCGACGATATCGGTGGCGCGGTTGACCCGCTGAATGACGTGCAGCCCCGACACGTCGTATGCCACGGTCGATGTGTCCGGTCCTGTCGGTCGCGCGGGCGGTGTGCCGCCGTTGCTGCCCCAACCTGCCAGGAGTGCCAGGAATCCCACCGCAGGCGCTTTCATGGGCGCGGCGGGGGCGGGGGGGGCGGGGGGGCGCCCTGTCGCAACCAATCCGCGATTCGCCCCACGGCGTCGGGTGTTCCCAGCACGCCGATCACCCTCGGCGTGCCCACTACGTACGCGCGTGCGAAGCGCCGCAACGAGTCCGCTGTCTGGGTCGCCATGTGGTCGTTGTAGCTCAGGTAATAATCCATCCCCGCCGCGCTCCACCAGAACGCGAGCGCGGGCGCCAACGATGCCGTGCGCTCGAGGGTCAACGCGGTGCCCACCTGGCGGCGCTTCCGCGCGATGGCGAGGTCGTCGTCGGTGACCCCCTGGAGCAGATCGAGGTTCTGGAGCTCCGAGACGATGGCGAGGATGGCTCGTTGTGCGTGGTCGGGTGTCGTCTTGCCGCGGATCTCGATTGGTCCGGTGTGGTCCAGTGTGAGGTAGCTACCGGAGATCGATTCGAATGGCCCGGACTCCACGAGTCGGTGCTGGAAGGCGGAGGTCGGATCGTTGAAGACATCGAAGAACACGTCCGCCGCGTATGTGGCGCCCGGGTCGGTCCGCACGCTGGGCCCGTGCAGTGCCACGAAGATCGTCACGTCGAGCACGTCTTTCGCGACCATGACGGCGGTCGTCCGCGTGAGCGCCGGAATCGGCGGGATGGGGCGGTCGGAGAACGGGTTGGCGGCGGCTTTCCACTCGCCGAATTTGCGCTGCGCCACCTCGAAGATGCGGTCGGGGTCGACGTCGCCCGTCACGATCAGCGCCGCATTGTTCGGCACGTAGTAGCGCGCGTAGGTCGCCTTGAGCCGGTCGAGCGAGATCCCCTGCAGGGAGCTCGAGTCACCGCCGACATCTTTGCGATTCCACACGCTGCCCCACAGCGCGTGTTCGACTTGGCGCTGGAGGTCCCCCTCCGGGTCCGACTCGTCGCGTTGCAATTCGTTCAGCACGACTAAGCGCTCGGCTTTCAAGCCGCCGTTCGAGAACCCGGCTTTCTGCAGCAGGTCGGCCAGCAAGCCGATCGCCGACTCGATGTTCTCCGATGGCACCATCACGAAGTAGTTGACGACTTCGTCGGAGGTCGACCCGTTGTAGACGCCCTTGAGCTTGGTCGCTTCGACCCCGAAGGCCGACGCGTCGTGCCGGAACGAGTGGAACAGCAGGTGCTCGTAGAGATGCGCGAGTCCGGCTTCATCGGAGTCCTGCGTGAACGCCCCATTGTGGACAGCGACGAGCGCGGTGGCCAGTGGCACCGCGGCGTTGTCCACCACGATGACTTCGAGCCCGTTGTCGAGCGTCTTGCGGTGCATCACGTGTTCGAGGGGTGACTGCGCCGAGGCGCTCGCCGGCCATCCGAGACCGACGGCGGTCAAGAGAACGGGAGCGATACGGGATCGGCGCATCGTGCTTTACGAGAACACCTGTAGTGCGACCTCCACGCGTCCAAACGGCGCGCTCACCTGCACGCCTTGCACCACCTTCTTGACCTTTGTGAACATCTCGCGCGCAATCGCGACGCCCTCGGCGAGCGCCGCTTCTTTGCCTTTGTCCTGCGCCTTCCGCATCCGCGCGAGCACCTCGTCCGGCACCGACACGCCCGGCACCTCGTTCGCGAGAAACTCGGCATTCCGCAGGCTGATGAGCGGCCAGATGCCGGCGACGATCGGCGTCTTGAACTGCTCGACGCGCTTCAGGAATACCTGGAGCTGGCGCTCGTCGAACACCGGCTGCGTGACGGCAAACTCCGCCCCCGCGTCCACCTTCCACGCAAACCGCGACAGCTCGCGGTCCAGATCGACCGCGCCGGGATTCACCCCCACGCCGATCGCCCACCGGGTCGCGCCCCCGAGCGGATTGTTGCCGGGATCGAGTCCCTGGTTCAGACGATAGACGAGGTTCGTGAGACCGATCGAGTCGATGTCGAACACCGCCGTCGCTTCCGGATACGGCCCCATCTTGGGGGGGTCGCCGGTGATGATCAAGATGTTGCGCAGCCCCGCCGCGTGCGCGCCGATGATGTCGGACAGCATACCGAGCAGATTGCGATCGCGACAGCAGTAATGAATGACGGTCTCGATCCCCACTTCGCGCTCGATCAAGAGCGCCGACGGCAGCACACCCATGCGGCTCTGCGCGCGGGGGCCGTCGGGCACGTTGACGGCGTCCACGCCCGCGGCTTTCAGCGCGCGGCACTGCTCGAGCATCGGTTTCGGGTCGATGCCCTTGGGCGGCACGATCTCGACGCTCGTGACAAGCTCGCCGCGCGCCAGCTTCGCGCCCCAGCGCGACTTCTCGATGAGCGGCACCGGCTTGATATCTGGTGCCGCCTGCACCTGGGTGCGTGAGACGACGACACTCGCCTGCCGCGGTACGACGCTGGCGACATAATCCCGGATCTTCTTGATATGCTCGGGCGTCGAGCCGCAGCAGCCGCCGACGAAGCGCGCGCCGGTCTCGATCATACGGCGCGCGAAGCTCGCCATGTACTCGGGCGACGCGAGATAGATCTTGCGGTCGCCGACGTCCTTCGGCAGGCCCGCGTTCGGCTGCGCCGAGATCGGCTTGTCCGTCGCCTTGACCATCTTCTCGACGGCCTCGAGCAGGCCGGCCGGTCCGACGGAGCAATTCACGCCGATGACATCCGCGCCCCACGCCGTGAGCTGCTTGGTGAACGTCTCGGGATCGGTGCCGTAGTAGGTCAGCCCATCGGTCCCGATCGTCATCTGACACACGACCGGCAGATCGGACGTGGCGCGCACGGCCAGGAGGCCGGCGTGCATTTCGTCCATGTCGCTGAACGTCTCGAGGATGAATCCGTCCACCCCGCCGGCGAGCAAGCCTTGGACCTGCCGGGCGAACAGCGCCTCGACTTCGAGCTTGGAGGTCGGGCCGAACGGTTCGATCCGCACGCCGAGCGGGCCGATCGCGCCCACGACGCTCGCCTTGCCGCCTGATGCGGCGCGCGCCAGCTCCGCCGCGGTGCGGTTGATCTTTTCGGTTTCGTCGGCGAGCCCGTAGCTGCCCAGCTTGAGCGGATTGGCCCCGAAGGTATTGGTCTCGAGAACCTCTGCCCCCGCGCGCACGTATTCCGCGTGTACCTCCTGCACGAGGCGCGGCTGCTTCAGGTTCAGCTCGTCGTAGCAGACGTTGAGGAAGAAGCCCTTGCCGTAGAGCATGGTGCCCATGGCCCCGTCAAAGACGTGGACACGGCCGTCGGCCAGGAGGGATTTGAAAGTCGTTGCCACAGGGGAAAATAATAACCCCCTTTGTCCGTACTCTTAGGTAGCCATGGCCACGATAGACGCGGACAAGCTGCTCGCCGAGCATCAAGGGGCGTTGCGCAACTTCCTCGGTGCGCGCTGCCGGGACGACGATTTGACCGCGGAAATGCTGCAGGAAGTGGCTGCCCGGCTCGTGACGGCGACCCCGCGGCTTTCGTTGAACGGCAACGCCCGGGCGTACCTGTTTCGCATCGCCGCCAACGTCTGGCACGATCACTTGCGGCGCGAAGTGGTGCGGAGCCGATGGGAGCGCGCCAATCGCAGCGTAGAGCCGGCGCAGGCCCCGCCCGCCGACGAACGTGTGCTGGAAGGGGAGCTGCGCCTCGCGCTGCGACACGCGGTCAACGCGTTGCCGGCGCAGCAGCGGGAAGTCGTGAAATTGCGCCACGAGCGTGGGCTCACGTTTCAGGAGATCGCCAACCGGCTGGGTCGACCACTCGGCACCGTGCTGACGCAGATGCGTACGGCGCTGGCCCGCATCAGCCTCGTTTTGGAGAGCTACCGATGAGTCATCCCACGAACGATGAGCTGCTGTTGCTCGCCTACGGCGAGTTGGCGCGCGAGGCGGCCGCCGGCATCGAGTCTCATGTGGCGAATTGCGTGGAATGCCGGCGTGAGCTGGCGACCCTCGAGCGGGCGCGCGTCGCGCTCACTGTCGCGACCCCAACGAAGCGCGCGCCGCTCTGGATTGCACTCACGCTCGCAGCGGCGGCGGTGCTCGCGGGAGTAGTGATCACGAAGTCGGGTGTTCGCGACCAGCCGGACCACTGGACACCCACCACGACGTGGTCGGCGACGGCCGGGTATGTGGCCGGCGGCAGTGCCATGATCGATATCGACGCACAACTCACACGACTGGAACAGGAGTTGCCTCATGCTCGCCCGTAACGTCGCTCTGACTCTCAGTTTGGTACTTGTGATCGTCACGCGCGTGGATGCGCAAGATCAGAATCCGCAAGCGATGCCCAACCCGCAGGAGATGCAGATGCAGGTGCAGCGCATCATGCAGGAACGTCCCCGCGAGGCCGAGGCTGCATCGCGCGCGTGGCTGCAAAATGTGGCTCCCGATCTGATCCCCGGGCTCGATTCGCTGAAAGGGTCCGCGATAGACCAGTACTGGATGGAAGTCGGGCAGCTCACCGTTCAGTTCGGCGTTTTTCAGAATATCTGGCGTCGGGACAGCGTTCGGGCGCAGCTCGTTGGCAAGATGTTCGGACTCGAGGCCTACGCCCGCGACCGGCAGCGCGCGTATCGAACGGCGTCGGAGGGGGCGCGCGTAGGCATCCGCAGCCAGATCGAAACCTTAATCGCACACCACTTCGATCTCGAGGATCAGCTGCGCGCGCTCGAGATCGCCGACATCGAGCGGCGGCTCGCGGACGTTCGCGCCGAGACCCAGCGGCGGCGCGACAAGCGCGCCGAGTTCATCAAGTTTGCCGTGGACGATATTATCCGGGACGCGATCCGCCCCCGATAGCGTCGGCTTGTCCGGCTAGGTAGTTTTGCGCCCATGCCAAACATCGGCGCCTATCATCCGATCATCGTCCACTTCGCGATTGCGCTGCTGATCCTCGGCGTAGTCTTCCGCTGGGTCTCCCTCACCGGCCGCGCGCCCTTCACCGGACCCGCGGCCGTCACGCTCCTGCTCCTTGGCGCCGCCGCCGCATTCCTGGCCGTGCACTCGGGAACGGACGCGCATGGGCCCGTCGAGCGCATTCCGGGCGTCCGGCAGGCGGTACAGGATCACGAGGACGCGGGGCACTGGGCACGCAACGTCTTTCTGGTCGTCGCGTTGCTGGAGATCATCGCACTGGCGGCCAAGAAGCGCAGTATCAACGCCGCGCGGGTCGCCCTGTGGAGCTCGGCGGTGGTGGGGATCTTCGGCTTCGCGGCGATTGTGAAGGCCGCCGACCGCGGTGGCGATCTCGTCTACAGCTACGCCGGCGGCGTGGGCACGCGGTCGGGTGACTCGCTCGACGTGAACCGGTTGTATCTCGCGGGCATCTACCAGTCAGCACAGCAGGCGCGCGCCCAACATGACAGCGCGCGAGCCGCCACTCTGTTCAGCCAGCTGGAGCGCGAATTCCCGAACGATACGAACGTGCGGATCCTGGCGATCGAGTCGATCCTGCGCGACAAGCGCGATCCCCGTACGGCACTCAACGCGCTGTCACACCTCACGCCGGGAGCCGATGATCGCCGGCTGCGGATTCGGCTCGGCTACTTGAAGGCTGACGCCTACGTCGCGGTCGGAAAGCCCGATTCCGCGCGAGCAACGCTCCAACAACTGGGCGCTGCCTTCCCCGACATGCAGCAGAGAATCCAGGACCGGCTCAAGACGATCCCGTAATCAGTCGAAGAAGGCCATTCGCTGCGCCACCCACCACGCCGCAATGGCGCCGGCGATGAAGCCGAGCAGTCCCCCCCAAACGCCGAGGACCTTGCTGCCGGCGGCACCGACGATGGTGCCGACGATGAAGCTGACGAGCATTTTGAGAAGCTTCATTCCGCCTCCAGAATCCGAAGTGCCGTCGCCGACTCGAGACCACTAATCGACACAGTTTTGCGCCTACCGGACCGTCCCGCGGTGATGGCGATCGCGCTGCGGGGGCGTCCCAACCGCGCGGCGAGAAACCGAATGAGCTCGGCGTTGGCCGCGCCGTCCGCCGGTACCGCGGCAACCCGGATTTTGAGGGCGTCGCCATGCCGTCCCGCGACGGCGGTTGTCCGGGCGCCCGGCACGATGTGAAGGACGAGTCGCGCCGTCAGGGATGCAGTCCCTGGAGTACGAGTTGCCGCACGATCTGCAGCAGGATGATGGCCACGATCGGGCTGAGGTCGAAGCCGCCGACCGGTGGAATGATCCGCCGTAGCGGCTCGACGATCCAGTCGGTCAGGATATAGGCCGGCCGGATCCAGCGGTTGTAGCGAAACATGCCGAACCAGGCGGCGATCACGCGGACGATCAGCGCGACGAACAGGATTCGGTAGACCAGATTGACGACGAGCGCGAATGTCGCGCGCGGTCCGCCGTTCGCGCTGACATACGCCGCCTGCATCGTGGTGACCAGCCAGCCGGCGAGCGACAGGAACACGATCCCCAGGGCCGCAGTGCTCACGACGAGCCAGCCCCCCGCGTTGATCGGGTTGCCGCCCATGCGCACGACACGCCGTTCGACGGGCCGCATGACGGGATCGGTCAGCGCGCGGAGGATCTTGCCGGGGCCGCGGAAGGGGGAGACGCGCCGCGTGCGGATCAGCCATGAGCCGAAGGCCACGAGCGCAGCAAAGACGACCAGCGCGATAACGGTGTAGCGGAGAGCCGCGGGGGCTTCCATCGCCTAGGTGGTGCCGTACGCCGCGGCGACAATCCGCTCCTGCTCGATTTTGTGCGCGGCGGGGTAGCCCTCCGCCGGACTCGAGCGCTCGGGTCGGGAGACGTCCAGCAGGGTCACGCCCTGCGGCAGCACGTCACGAATCTTCGGCATCACGAACTTCCGCGCGCCCATGTTGCGCGGCTCTTCCTGAACCCACACGACTTCCTTGAGATTCGGATAGCGGCGGGCGTATTCGCCGATCTCCGCGCCGGGGAACGGATACAGCAGCTCCACGCGCCCGATCTTGACGTGCGGCGTCTCGGCGCGGCGCGAAGACGCGACGATGTCGTAGTAGACCTTGCCGCTGCACAGGAGCAGGCGCGTCACCTTTTCGGGCCAGGTACGGTCGCGGTCCCACAGCACCGTCCGGAACTTGCCGAGCACCAGGTCGTCGAGCTCGGAGGCCGCCGCGGGAAGCCGCAGCAGGCTCTTCGGCGTCATCACGATGAGCGGCCGGCTCTCGCTGTGCAGCGCCTGGCGCCGCAGCAGATGGAAGTACTGCGCCGGCGTCGTGCAGTTGGCGACGCGGATGTTGCCCTCGGCGCCGAGCGCGAGGAAACGCTCGAGCCGGGCACTGGAGTGCTCGGGGCCCTGGCCTTCGTAGCCGTGCGGCAGCAGCAGCGTGAGGCGCGACGTCTCGCCCCATTTCGCGAGCCCCGCGATCAAAAACTGGTCGATGATCACCTCGGCGCCGTTGGCGAAGTCGCCGAACTGCGCCTCCCACAGCACCAGCGCGTTCTGCGCCTCGACCGCGTACCCGTACTCGAACCCCAGGCAGGCGTATTCCGAAAGCGGGCTGTTGTGCAGCTCGAACGGGCTCTTCGCGTCCGGAAGATGCTGGATCGGCGCGTACGGTTTGCCGTTCTGGATGTCGTGCAGCACGAGATGACGCTGGCTGAACGTGCCACGCTCACTGTCCTGGCCCGTCAGCCGGATCGGCGTGCCCTCCACCAGCAATGACGCATACGCGAGCGCCTCGGCGTGCGCCCATTCGATGCCTTCGCGCGACGTGAGCGAATCGCGCCGGCGCTCCAGCTGTTTGAGCAGCTTGGGATGCACGACGAAACCGTTCGGAACGGACAGCAGCTCGGCATTCAGCCGCTTGAGGATGTCGCCCGCGACGGCGGTAGCCGGCTCGGGCGCGCTCTCGCGCTTGATGCGCTGCGGCTCTTCGGCCCGCTGGCCCGATTTGACGGCCTGCTGAACGGCGGTGAGGCGCTGGTACGCGGCGTCCGCGTCTGCCTGCGCCTGAGCGGTGTCCACAATGCCTTCCTTCACCAGCTGCGCCGCGTACTTCTCCCGCACCGCCGGCGTCTGCTTGATGCGCTCGTACATGGTGGGCTGCGTGTACGCGGGCTCGTCGGCCTCGTTGTGACCGTAGCGCCGGTAGCCGACGAGGTCGATGACGACGTCGCCGTGGAATTTCTCGCGATACATCATCGCGAGCCGCACGGCGGCCAGGCACGCCTCCGGGTCGTCCGCGTTCACGTGGACGATGGGCGCGTCGAATCCTTTCGCGAGATCGCTCGAGTAGTCGGTCGAGCGGGCGTCCTTCGGGTCAGTCGTGAAGCCGATCTGATTGTTGAGAATGATGTGAATCGTGCCGCCCGTCGTGTAGCCACGCAGCCGCGCCAGGTTGAACGTCTCGGCCACGACGCCCTGTCCCGCGAACGCCGCGTCGCCGTGCAGCAAGACGGGTAGCGCGACGTTCCAGTCGTGCTTTGCCGCCGGAGTCTGCCGGTCGGTCTGATCGGCACGCGTCCGGCCTTCGACGACCGGGTTCACGGACTCGAGATGACTGGGATTCGGCGACAGCGTGACGGCCACGTCCTTGCCGGTCGCCGTCTTGTAGACGCCCTCGGCGCCGTGGTGGTACTTCACGTCGCCCGTGCCCGCGGTGCCACCTTCGGTCTCGTGAGTCTCCTCGCGCTTGCCGCCCTCGAACTCGGCAAGAATCGTTTCGTAGGGGACGTTCACGACGTGGGCCAGCACATTGAGTCGACCCCGATGCGCCATCCCGATGATTGTTTTGCGCGTGCCGTGAGTGGCGGCGAGCTCGATCGTGAAATCGAGCATCGGCACCGTCATGTCGAGCCCTTCGATCGAGAATCGCTTCTGTCCCAGGTAGGCTTTGTGGAGGAAGCGCTCGAGCGTGTCCACCGCGGTCAGACGCGCCAGCAGCTGTTTCTTGCCATCCACAGAGAGCGGGCGGCGGTGCTGGCCGGATTCGATCGCCTGCCTGAGCCACAGGCGCTCCTCGTGGCTGCCGATGTGTTCGACCTCGTACGCGATGGTGCCGCAATAGGTCGCGCGCAACGCGGGGAGGGCCTCAGCGAGCGTTCGCCCCGGCACGTAGATGCGCAGCACGTCCGACGGGATCCGCGCCATGATGTCCGGCGTGAGGCCCAGCCGGCCAGGGTCGAGCGACGGATCACCCGGCGGCTCGCTTCCGAGTGGGTCGAGGTGCGCCGCGAGGTGTCCGAAGTTGCGGTGGGCGCGAACGAGGGCGTACGCGGCGGCGACGTGCATCATCTCGTCCACCGTCAACGGCTGCCCTGAGGGAGCAGAAAGCACGGAGCTCGGAGCAGAAGGGGCGGGTGCGGCCGGGGTCGGAGCGCTGACTGCTCGCTGCTCCGTGCTCCGTGCTCCTTTTCCCTCCAGGCTCTCCGTTACTTCATCATAGAACCGCTGATCCCCCTGCAACATGGAATCGAGTTGCCGGAGAAACATTCCGGACTCGGCTCCCTGGATGATCCGATGATCGTACGTGCTCGTGATCGTGATGATCTTCGCGCCGGCGATGTCGCGAATGGTGCCGGTCGCGATGATCGAGCCCTGGCCCTTCATGAGGCGCGGCACGGAGGCGACGGTGCCGAGGGTGCCGGGATTGGTGAGCTGGATCGTGCCGCCGCTGAAGTCGTCAGGCATGAGACGGTTGGTACGAGCCTTCTCCACCAACGCCTCGTAGGCGGCGTGGAACGTGGCGAAGTCCATTCCTTCGGCATGCTTGATGACGGGCACGACGAGCGCGTGGCTGCCGTCCTTCTTCTCGACGTCAACCGCTAGGCCGAGGCCGATGGCGCCGGGATCGACGCGGTGCGGCTTGCCGTCGATCTCCTGGAAATGGTGCGTCATCGCCGGGAAGTGCTTGGCCGCCTGGACGATCGCGTACCCGATCAGGTGCGTGAACGAGATCTTCTTGCCGCTTGCGGCGAGCTGCGCGTTGAGAGCCTTCCGGCGCGCGTCGAGCGTGGTCGCCGAGATGTCGCGGAACGAGGTCGCGGTCGGGACGGTCAGCGATTCCGTCATGTTTTGAACCAACCGAGCTGCCGGACCCGTGATGGGGGTCGCCCCGCGCGCAGGAGCTGAGAGCACGGAGATCGGAGCAGTCGGCGGCGGCGGAGTGGCTGCTCCCTGCTCCTTGCTCCGTGCTCCCGGGATTATCGGGAGCTCAGCCAGGCGGCCGTTATCAAACAGCTCCCGCCACTCCTGGCCCACGGACGACGGGTCGCGGAGGTATTCCTCGTACATCACCTGTACGAAGGCGGCGTTGTGGGTACCGAAAACGAATTCGCTCACGGGCTGGAATCTAACTTATCTTATCTGCCAGAATGGCTTTACTCTCTCTCGCGCTCGTCCTGCTGCAAGCCCAAGCACCACCGACCTCTCTCAGAGCCAGCATCGAAGCTCGCATTGCGCAGGCTCCGGCACGGGGGGTCGGCGTTTACTATCGAGACCTGAACAGCCGCGACTCCCTAACTGTCGGCGCCCTCACGCGGTTCCATGCCGCGAGCACGATGAAGATTCCCGTGATGATCCAGCTGTTCCGCGACCGGGACGCGCATCTCCTGTCGCTCGACGACTCCACCACGATCACGAACACGTTTCAATCGATTGTCGACAGCTCGCCCTACCAGCTCGACGTCACCGACGACTCCGACTCCTCGCTGTACAAGCGACTCGGCCAGCGCGCGACGATTCGCGAGCTGATCGAGCTGATGGAAACGGTGTCGAGCAACCTTGCCACGAATCTGCTGATCACCAGAGTGGACGCGAAGCGCGCCAACGCGACGGCACACGCGCTCGGTGCGGACTCGATCCTGGTGCTCCGCGGCGTCGAGGACGGCAAGGCGTACCGCGCGGGGCTCAACAACACGACCACCGCGCGCGACCTGGGCGTCTTGCTCGCCGCGATCGCGAATGGGAAGGCCGCGTCGCGCGCCTCGTGCCGCGAAATGCTCGCGATCCTCGGACGCCAGCAGTTCAAGGAAGGGATCCCCGCCGGACTCCCGGCCGGGACATCCGTGTATCACAAGACCGGCTGGGTGGGACAGGTCGTCTATCATGACGCCGCCATCGTCGAGCCGGCGAAGGGAAGGCGGTACGTTCTCGTGGTGACGACGGGCGGGGTCCAGAACGACGAAGACGCGCACGCGCTGGTGCGCGATATCTCGAAGCTCGTGTTCGACGCTTGGAGGAGGGAGAGGTGACATGAAACTGATTACGACGATCGTACGACCGGAGCGCCTGCCTGAAGTCAAGGCGGCGCTGTTTCGCGCCGGTATCACCGGCATTACGCTGAGCCGCGTGAGCGGCCACGGGGGCGAGCACGAGATCCTGAGCCAGTATCGTGCGACCACGCTCGTCATGGAATTTCACGAGAAAGTAAAGATCGAGATGGTCTGCTCGGAGCCGTTCGTGCAGCCCTGCATCGACGCGATTCTGTCGTCCGCCAGAACCGGCGAGGTCGGTGACGGGAAGATCTTCGTGCAACCGATTGAGCGTGTGGTCCGCATTCGCACCGGCGAACAGAACAACGAGGCGCTCACGGCGGTCAACGCGACCGAGGTTCAGCAGGCGGCGTTGATGCAGCGACCCGAGGCCTCTAGCTGACGCGCCGGGTCTTCCTTCTCATGAAGTCCATCAGGATGAACTGGCCGAGCGTCATCGTGTTCGTGAAATAGGCCTTGCCGCGGCAGATCGCGGAGACCTTCTTCACGAACTCGACCAGGCTGCGGTCGCGCGCCAGCATGAAGGTGTTGATCAGGATGCCGCTGCGGCGGCACAGCGCGACTTCGCGGTAGGTTGCCTGCAGGATGTGCGGGTCCAAGCCCATCGAGTTCACGTAGATCCGGCCGTCGGGCTGCGTCAGGGCCGACGGCTTCCCGTCGGTGATCATGATGATCTGCCGCATGTCCTTGCGCTGCCCCATCAGAATG
>Ga0207653_10000394_pt1 | contig 19563 bp, 13 predicted proteins | sample KBSK5251metaG_FD_184341 | JGI IMG/M metagenome (GOLD analysis project Ga0207653, IMG submission 184341) | Corn, switchgrass and miscanthus rhizosphere microbial communities from Kellogg Biological Station, Michigan, USA - KBS K5-25-1 metaG... | ecosystem: Host-associated > Plants > Roots >...
CATCGGACCACCCAACCCAGGGCGTTGCCCTGGGCTATTACATTTCGCGCCTTCGGCGCTGAGATCCCGGGGTTTTGACACACACTCTTTACGCCTGGGAACGAAGGCGGTAGTTTTCAAAAGCCCCATTAATGGGGCTTTAATAGCACCCGCTTTTGCCCAATCGTTTCAGAAGCTCGACCGTGAGGGAGGGCTGATCTTAAAGCAAGGCTAGCGAGTTGCGCGAAGCCGCCCCGCATCCGACCCCGCACGTTTCTTGAATTAGAGCGGCCCTCCCTCACGGTCGGGCTTCTGACCTTCCCAACACAATGGAAGAAAACTAAACTTCCGCCCGTCTAAATGTCGATGCTCGATCAAATTGTCGCGGCCCAGGAGCAGCCGGTGTCAAACGAGTCGATTGACTGGCGTGTCATAACCCGCTGCCGGCAAGGCGATCGCGACGCCCTGCGCGCGCTGTTCGAAGCATACAAAGATCGCGTCTATTCGATCGCAAAGTATTCGCTCGGTGGCGACGAGCAGATGGCATCGGATGTAACGCAGCAGGTCTTTATCAAATTGATGACGCGCCTCGGTCAGTTTCGCGGCGATTCGGAATTTGCGACCTGGCTGTACCGGCTGGTCGTAAACACTTGCCGCGATGAACAGCGGAAACAGAGACGTTGGGTGCCGCTCGCAGATTCAGCATTCATGACAGCTACCGTCAAACAAACGCAGACTGCTCAGTATGCAAGCAAAGAATTGGCCCGTCAGGTTCAGCGCGCGCTGGGTGAACTAAAACCAAAACTTCGCTGGCCGCTGCTGCTCAGATACGTTGAAGGTTTGTCTTACGAAGAAATCGGAAAGGTCCTGGGCTGTTCGAAAGGAACTGTCGCATCGCGTCTCAATCGAGGGCATAGCGCGTTGAGCCGGAAGCTTGGTCACTTGCGCGACCAACTGGGACCGGAATAGGAAAAGAAATATCTATGTTCAGCAATCATGTTTCAAATTTAAGCTCTGCGTATTGGCACAACGAACTTACTCCGCCACAAAGCCGGCGAGTCGCCGAACACCTGATCGGTTGTAGTCGTTGTCGCGCGGAATTTGAAGACGTGAAACTCGGCGCCCGGTTCGCTGAACAGCTCGAGTTAATCTCAGCTCCGGAATCACTCTGGGCAGGAATTACTGCCGGCATAAATGTCGAGGCCGCACCTTCACGTCGGTTTCAATTTCTGCGATTTCAATTTCTGAAGCCAATCGCGATTGCCGCAACTTTGCTCCTGCTCATCGGTGGCGGTCTGTTGCTTTTGCTTCCACGACGCGTCGACAACCAGACGGGATGGCAGGTGGCCCGTCTGGGAGGGTCGCCGCGAATCGGCTCAGAGAGTGTCAGCGACAATTCGAGGCTCGGCGTTGGTCAATGGCTCGAGACTGATGCCGGATCGCGCGCAAAGCTGGAAGTAGCCAACATTGGAAATGTCGAAATCGATCCGAACACGCGTGTGCGTCTGCTGCAAACGAATAACAGCGAGCATCGACTTGAATTGGCACGGGGACGACTTAGTGCGCGGATCTCCGCGCCTCCCAAACTATTTTTTGTGAATACTCCGTCCGGCGTCGCCGAGGACCTGGGTTGTGCCTACACGCTGGAAGTCGATGATGCCGGCAATAGCCACTTGCGCGTAACGCTGGGCTGGGTTGCGCTCCAGCTGAGAGAGCGCGAATCCGTAGTTCCCGCGGGCGCGGCGTGCGTAACTCGTTCCGGCATTGGCCCCGGCACACCATATTTCGAAGATGCCTCGGAAGCATTCCGCTCATCGTTGTCGCGATTTGATTTCCCTGCCGACCCATCGTCGCAAGCATCCGCGTTGCACAATGTCACGCGCGAAGCCCGGCCACGCGACGCGATGACCCTCTTTTATCTGCTGCCTCGCGTGAACGGAAACGAACGCGCTATGGTTTACGATCGCATGACCGCACTCATGCCTCCTCCTGACGGCGTCACGCGCGAAGGCATGTTGAATCTGAATCCGCAGATGATGGAGCGCTGGCAGGGAAAACTTGGTTTGACCTGGGGTCGATCGCTTGATCAAGCAGCAAAGACCTGGAGAAAAGTCTGGTCGAGCGCGCTTGGCAGCCTGAACGGCCTGCAAGGAAAAAGGTGATCATCCGTTCTCTGGAAAGGGAGTAAAACAATGAGAAATACGATTCGGCTCGCCATCGTTCTGGGTGCGATGTTGGTCATCGTCACCGGAATTACGATCAAGCTGCGCCGCACATCAACCGCAAATGCCTCGAAAGAAAATCGGCTGGTTGTTCACGAGTGGGGTACTTTCACTTCGATTGCCGGGAAGGACGGCGTCGCCCTCGAGTGGCGTCCGCTTAACGGCTCAACTGATCTCCCAAAATTTGTTCATACAATGCAGGATGGTTTGGGCTTGCGGCATGCGCGAAGCAAAGCCGAAATGTCCGCGCTGGTTCGGATGGAAACTCCAGTCGTTTATTTTTACTCGAACGAGGAGATGAACGTCTCCGCCGAGGTAAATTTCCCCAAAGGCAAGATCACCGAATGGTATCCGCAGGCCCGTTCTGTCGACGCCGGTATCAACTGGGGCAGTCTGAAACTTGCTCCCGGAGCGGCCTTCAATTTACCGGCCGATTATTCGGACAATCACTATTATGCTGCGCGCGAAACTGATGCCACGCCAGTCCAGGTCTGTGGCAGCAGCGGAAAAACTGCCGAGCAGGAGAAATTTCTTTTCTATCGCGGCGTAGGATCTTTCGATTTGCCGCTCACAGTTAAGCTCACCAACGATCGCCTCAACCTCGGCAACCGAAGTAAAGAAGGAATTAGCCGCCTCATCGTTTTTGAAAATCGAAACGGCAAAGTTGGCTACAGGATCACTGATAATTTTTCGGGCGAGATTACCAGCGAGCGGCCGCCGCTTGATAAGAACCTGGATGCGCTGATTCAAGATCTAAGACAGACGTTGATTTCGTCGGGTCTTTACGAGAAAGAAGCCGACGCCATGATCAAGACCTGGCGGAACAGTTGGTTTGAAGAAGGTTTGCGAGTCTTCTATGTTCTGCCGCGCGGAACCACTGACGCCACGTTGCCCTTAAAGATCGATCCGCAACCGACCGAATTGGTCCGTGTTCTTATAGGCCGCACTGAAGTGATTACCCCGGAAATGCAGAAGGCGGTAAAGAAAGAGGTCAGCAGGCTTAACTCTCCTTCGCCGAAAATTCGCGAAGAGGCGCGGCTGGCAATTCAAAAACTGGGGCGCTTCTACGAACCAATTCTTAAACGGATCGTCGAAGACGAGAAAGACAAGACAGTTCGCGCCCGGATCCAAAGATTATTGGAAGGTCAGCCATCACCAGGTGAGTAAGATCGGAAATTGGTTATGAGCAAAGCGGATCATGCAAATGTTCTGAAGCGCGTCGCAGTAGCGGCGTTGGCCATCACTGTGAGTATTATGCTGGTAGCTTGCCAACGGCACGCGGCGGCGAACAGCGCGCAGGATGCAGTGCCGTCGAATATCAAAATAGTCTCAGATCAGGAGCCGGGCGAACCCTTGATCGTTTCGGGCACAATCTATTCTCCGGATGGGAAAACACCGCTGCCCGGAATCACGCTCTACGTTTATCAAACCGATGCAACAGGCCGTTATTCAACGAGTGGCGGCGACAATCGCGGCACGCGAATCCACGGCGTGATGCGAACGAATGCTCAAGGGCGATACGAGTTCCGGACGATCAAACCCGGTTCATATCCAAACAGCCGGAATCCTGCACATATTCATGCCTATGTTTCGGGCCCGGACTATCCCGAGTATTGGATCGATGAGTTTCTGTTCGCCGACGATCCATTTATTAAGGAAGATGACAAACAGAAGGTGAGCGGTCAGGGAACGTTTTCGCACATTCTCAACGTAACGCGCGGGAGTGATGGTATTCTTCGGGCCGTTCGGGACATCAAGATTGAACGCTGCACTAAAAACTGCACCGGCAAGTAGTGAGCAGTCTCGAGCATCTTGCGCGTGATTTCACGGGCGACGTAGACCCAAGGTTGAACGACTTTTATGTAGCCCAGGCGTTTACGCCTGGGAAAGAAAGGCGATAGCTTTAAAAGCCCCATTAATGGGGCTTTAATAGGCACGCTGCATCCTCACCCAGGCGTAAACGCCTGGGCTAGAGAAAAATTAGGTCACCACGCGGGCGTGCTGCCGGTGCCACTTCTTCGTTGCTAAGAATACAACGGTTGAATCGTCATAATTGTATGAGAATAGTCCTCCGGATTTTGAAATGGGTAGCGATTGTTTTGGTTGTCGCTCTGGTGGGAATTCAGTTCGTCCGACCGGCGCGGACAAATCCTCCCCTCGATCAGGCGCAGACAATTGAAGCGTTTACCCAGATGACGCCGGAAGTCTCTTCGATTCTCGATCGGTCCTGTCGCGATTGCCATTCAAACAAGACGGTTTGGCCCTGGTACAGCAACGTGGCTCCCGTCTCATGGTGGGTCATTGACCACGCAAACCATGGTCGAAGTCACCTGAACTATTCTGAGTGGGGCAAGCTCGATGCCGATCGCCGCGAACGGAAGCTCCGCCAGATTTGCGATCAAGTGCAGGACGGGCTGATGCCTCTTCCGTCCTACCTGCCGATGCACGCCTCAGCCAAACTGTCGGAGCAGGATAAAAAGACTCTGTGTGATTGGACCGAGACGGAACGCGAGCGCGCGTCGAAGTGAACTTGGTCGACTTGCCAAACTCGTAACGCAAACTGTTAGTTTGCGAATCCTCTGCCTGCCGTCTAGTTTGAAGTGGCGCCGTGGTTCACGGGCGGGACGCCCCCGTGCCGCGTCGGCAAACTGCACAACTTCAATCGTCTTGTAACAAAGCTTACGGTTTAGGTAACAATGAATCCCAACTGAACTGGCACTCTAAACATCTGGAAGACAGGTCGTCAATCACCTTCCTCTACTTGTCTTTTCCCAACCCGGAATGACAGAATCCCCTTCCCCAGCTTTGTGCATTCAATAGGACAACTGACCGTTTCTGCTTCAGCAAAACAAAGTAGCAATGCGGGTTGGAGATAAACCATGTCATTAGGTATTCGACTCAACGTCGCTCGGGCAAACTTCATTCTGGGCATCGCTTCCCTCCTCTTCGCGGCCACCGCTGCGATCGGACAAACGCCGTCACAGCCGTCGGCGACACCGGCGCCAGTTGCGCGGCGGGTGACCGAGCGGCCTTTTCCACCGCCCCGTTACATTCCGCCGCACAGCTACGATCAACGAAACATCAAGCTCGATTTACGATTTGACTGGGAGCAGGAACAAGCCATCGGCTCGGCGACGATAACTCTCGCTCCGACGATTAAGGATCTGCGACGCGTCGATTTCGACGCCGCGCTGATGACGGTTTCAGGGGCAAGGCTCGCAAATGGATCGCCGCTTAAGTTCGAATACGACGAGACCAAAGAGACGCTGTCGATTCTGCTCGATCGCGCTTATCAGCCCAACGAAGAGTTGACGGTGGTGATTTCCTATCACACCAACAAGCCACCGGCGGCGCGAGCGGCACAGCTGGGCGGCGGCGGTCTGACTTTCATCAAGCCGCGTCCGGAAGATCCGACTCGCCCCAAACAGATTTGGACTCAGGGTGAAACCGAAACCAACCATTTTTGGTTTCCCAGCTTCGATCACCCCAACGATTTTGTGACCACTGAGATTGTGGCCACGATTGAGAAACCTCTGATCGTTATTTCGAACGGCAAGCTACTGAGCACGAAAGAAAACTCGGACGGCACACGCACCTTCGATTGGAAGATTGATCAGCCGCACGCGACGTATTTGACTTCGCTCATCGTCGGCGAATTTGTTGCGGTGGCCGGAGAATACGCGGGCGTACCCATCGTTACCAATGTTTATCCGAAGGAGATTGAAGAAGGAAAAGTAACCGCCGCCCGACTGCCCGAGATGGTTAAGTTCTTTTCTGAAAAGACCGGCATCAAGTACCCGTACGCGAAGTACGCGCAGACCACCGTCCGAGATTTCGGCGGCGGCATGGAGAACATCAGCGCCACGACCCAGACCGACAACATGATTCACGATGCGCGGACTGAACTCGACCAGAATAGCGACGGCTTACAGTCGCACGAACTGGCCCATCAGTGGTTCGGCGATTACCTGACCTGCCGCAACTGGTCTGATCTTTGGCTGAACGAAGGCTTTGCAACTTACTTTCAGGCTATGTGGGACGAATACAAATTCGGCCACGACGACTTCCTTTATTCAGACGTGAAGGCCAACCAGGAGAATTATTACGCGGCGTGGGCCCGTGGCAACCGTCGCCCGATCGTCACGAAACATTATGCGAACCCCGACGCCGTCTTTGATACCTATTCTTATCAGAGGGCTGGGGCGGTGCTGCACATGCTCAGAACTTTTCTGGGCGAAGACAATTGGTGGCGCTCGATTAATCACTACTTAATCAAACATGCAAACCAACCGGTTGAGACTGCCCAGTTCCGGATCGCCATCGAAGAAACGACCGGACAACCGATGGACTGGTTCTTTGACCAGTGGATTTACAAAATGGGCCACCCCATCTTTCGCGTCACGCAGGATTACGATGCGGCGAACAAATTGCTGACCCTGAAAGTGCGACAAGAACAACGCCCCGATCCCGAATCACAGTATCCGCAAGTCACGTTCTTTCAAACCCCGGTAGACGTCGAAATCATGACCGCCGGAAACCGGCGCGTCGATCGCGTACAGATCGAGGCAAAGGAAGAGCAGGTTCTCAGGTTCACAGTCGATTCAGAACCTCTGCTGGTGAATTTCGATAACGAAGGGACTTTGATCAAGGAGTTGCTGTTCCTAAAGACGACCGGTCAATTGATTTATCAGCTGCAAAACGATCGTGACCCGTTGGGAAGGATTTGGGCATCTTCGCAATTGTCTTCGCGGCTGCGCGACGACAAGACTTCGCCGGCTGACCGCGACGCTATCCTGAAGGCCCTCTCTCAAGCTGTAACCAAAGATCAGTTTTGGGGGGCGAGGGTTGAAATACTCGTGGCGCTGAATGGGGTCAAAGAAGCAAAGGATGCCTTACTGGCCGCCACCAAAGATACTGAAGCTCGCGTGCGAGCGCGTGCGATTGGGGCGCTTGCAGCCACGAAGGATCCAAGTCTCGCCGACACTTACGTGCAGCTTCTCAACGACCGCAGCTATGCCGTGATTCGAGCGTCGGCGTCCGCACTAGGCCAAACCAGGAGCACAGCAGGATACGACGCACTGGTTAAGTTGATAGACCAGCCGTCCTGGCGTGACACGATTCGCGCATCCGGTCTCACCGGTCTGGCGGCGTTGGGTGACAGACGGGGGTTGGAACTGGGGGTTAAGTACGCGGCAACCGGAAATCCAAACGGAGTGCGAGCAGCGGCCTTAAGTCTACTCGGCGCAACAGGCAAACAAGATCCAAGGGTCTTGCCGATTCTTACGGGCGTCTTGAACGAAGGCCTGGAACGCCGGAGTTTCCAATTGATAAGCGCTGCCGGAGAGGCCATGGTGGCGCTGGGAGATGAACGGGCACTCCCTACCCTTGAAGAGTTGGCGAAAAAGGCCGGCGATTCGCCACAATTAGCGTCGGTGATTTCGTCTTATCAATCGCGTTTAAAGGCGAGGTTGGCCTCCGCAAAAACCGGTAGCTGAAGCATTTTAGTCGGGGCCCCAAGCTCAAGGAGTTCGAAAATCCTGAGGTCGCGAATTCTCAGGCACAGCTGCCAAATTACGTCACCCGCTCAAACTTAGTGCTTGAGTTAAAACGGAATCTCCTGCTATATTCCTAAATGACACGCACCAGTCAGCGCGGTGCGTAACGCCCCCAGCGCCTTCTCGCCTTAGAGGGACAACCAAAAATGCAAGACAAACAAGATGGGGAGATAGTGTTTTCTCGCACAATTGAGGCCACTGGTGCGGCGGCAGCGACTGCGCCGGCGACGTCTTTGCTCGTAGTGGAAGACGACGAGAATATCTCGACGGCAATTCAGGAATACTTTTCTCGAGCGGGCTATTCAGTGACCACTGCCAGTGACGGAGTGGCCGGAGTAGAAGCCGCAGGCAAGAATCGACCAGACGTGGTCGTTTTAGATCTTATGTTGCCAAAGATGGATGGGTTGGCTGTTTGCAAAGAGCTGCGACAAAGTAATCCGCAGATGCCCATCATTATGCTTACGGCCAAGGACGATATAGTAGACAAGGTTTTGGGTCTGGAGATGGGCGCCGATGACTACATCACCAAACCTTTTAGCTTGCGGGAAGTCGAAGCCCGCATTAAGTCGGTGCTGCGGCGGGCGCGGGCCGCAACCACCACGGGCGATGGGAAAGACGAAACTCCGATCGTGCGAGGTCATTTGCGTGTCGACCCCGTCCGGCGAGAAGTAACAATCGCCGATCGTCACGTCGATCTCACACCGAAAGAATTTGACCTGTTGCGCTTGTTTGCGTCAAACCCGGGACGCGTCTTCCCGCGCAAATACCTGCTCGAAAAGATCTGGGACTATTCCTACGAAGGCTATGATCGAACGATCGATTCTCACATCAATCGGTTACGAGCCAAGATTGAGGATAACCCGGAGAATCCACAACTGGTGCTCACCGTCTGGGGCATCGGCTACAAATTTACGGACGCAGAATAAGCTGCGCCGTATTCCCGCTCACAAACCTTGAATGGAAGCCTCGGGCTCCTTCCTCAACATCACGCCGTTTAATCAAAACGCGCCGATTAAGGTAAAAGCTATGCCAACTCAAAACCCAATCCTGCGACTGCGCCACCTCGCGCCAAACTTTTTCTTCAGCGCCGCGTGCGCGGTTCTGATCATGGCCTCATCCGGAACCGTCCAGGCCGCGATCCAGGAAGAAGTTTCGGAAGCTTCGGAAAGCTGGTTCTCGACGATCTTTTCGACCTACGGAATCACATTCATGCTGATCGCCTTGCTCACGGGGCTCGTCCTTTACAAACGCTACAACGCCAAGAAAGAAGCCGAAGAGATTAAGTCCGCGGGAGGCCGAGGCAGCAGAAATCAATCTGAAGCGAAAAACTATTTGGCGCCGGAGGATTCGTTTCCCACTGAACCCTCGATGTTACCGGAACGCCGTAATCAACCGGTCGAAGCCGCACAGGTTTGGGAAAAACCCGCCGAGGCAGAAGCATCGGCCTTCGGGGCGTACCGGATCGATCAGGAGGTCAGCAAGTTGGTGGTTGGAAAGCCGCACCGCATGGACGTGATGGCCTCGCGCGCCATTGACGATCGCCGGGCCATTGAAGCTTCGTTGATTAAGGCAATCGAGTCATCGGAAACCACTGAAGACGGGCGCCGGCGAGCGCGACAGGCACTGGAAGAATACGGTTTTGTAGCCCGCCAAAGCGCAACCATGTTAATGGGACGCGACGCGTGGGAACGATCATCTGCGGCCCGGACGCTGGGACAGATCAGCGCGCCGTCCTCGTTGTCGTTTTTAATCGAGGCGCTGCATGACAACGATTCCGTCGTCAGGAACCAGGCCGTTTCCAGTTTGGGTTCACTAAAAATGCCGGCCGCGATCGGGGCCCTACTCGATATCGCTCGGCGACATCCGGACATTCCAGCCTCGCTGCTGAGTGAAACTTTGAGCTCATGTTCGGTGGAAAGTCTGGGTTATTTGGACGCTCCTTCAGCTGAGCCGGCCATGCTTGGCAGCGGTGCTTCCGCACACGAGCCCGCGGATCTGAAGAAGTTGGTTTCGTTTGAAGATTTGCCGTGGGGAGATGATGATCCCGAATTAGCCGAAGCCCTTGCGCAAATCGAGGGTGCTGACGTAAACGCGCGCGGCATGATTGCGCAAAGGCTCTCAATGTATCCAGTTCAACGCTCAGTACTGGCGTTGACCTCAATGGTGTTGAGCGATTCTGAACCTTCGATTCGGGCCGCCGCCGTTTCCAGTCTGGGTTCAATTGATCACGAATCGGTATTCGCGCCGGTGTTGCTGGCGCTTGCCGACGAAGCCCGAATTGTTCAGGCAGCCGCAGCGCGTACGATGACCAGCCTTCACTTTGATCGCGCTGATGCCTACGTCCGCGTGATGGAAACAGCGCCGCCTGATTTGCTGCGGCAGGTTGCGCAGGCTTGCATTAAGACCGGCATCGCCGCGCAAGCGGTAGATCGGCTGGCGAGCGAAGATCGTCACCAGGCCTACGAAGCTTTCTCTCTGTTTTCGTTACTGGCCCGGGCCAACGAGGTCGGACCGATCATCAATGTGATCGAAAACCATCAGGATGAAGAAGCCCGACTTTGTGCAGTTCGCGTTATCAATCTCGCCGGACAAGCTGCAATCGCACCGAAGCTGCGCGAGATCGTCGCTCTTGAAGGGATGCCCGAAAATGTCAGAACTGCAGTGCTCGAAGTTCTCTATAAACTGGATCAGGATCAGCCGCCACCGCTCGATTTGACCCCAAGTGACAACGTGCCGTTGTCGTTGCATAATTCTCCGTAGTTCAGTGCGTTTCGTTGATGTTGCCCCAATGATTAGCACGATGAAGCAGTCGCCCCGGTTCGTCACAATATCCTCCTCAGTCCTGAGACATGGCGGGATAATTTCGCTTGCGCTTTCGTTCTGTATGGCGCAAAGCCAAATTGTGAGGCCGGTTCAACAAAACAATTCAAATTCAGGAAAGCGCCAGCACGTCGCAACTCTGCACTCAAGCGATTCGCAGGAAGGTTCGCGCGTTGCAATCAGCTCCGACCAGTCGCTGACCAACTATGAAGCATATCGCCGAGGCGATCGCTTCTATGTGAAGATACCGGCTGCGGATGTCCCTCGCGCTGAAGCTGTTCGCGGTCGTGGATTTGCCGACGTGACGGCGCAACGCAGTGGCGACAGCACCGTGCTTTCGTTCCGTCTGCAACCGGGTGCTACTGCGCATGTCGAACAACGAGCAAATAAACTCGATGTGGTCGTGACTGTGCCTGGCGGATCTTCCAGCGTCGCGTCAAATCGCGGTCGTGAGACGACGCGATCCAACTCAGTTGATCCAAGTCGGAACAGTACGCTGGCTAATCGCAACAGCGCGCCAACCAACAGTAACCGTAACGACGCGCGGGCTAATTCCCTTTCTCCTCTTCAGTCGAATCTGAATTCGAATAAGAAGCCTGCGTCCGCCGCTACGCCGGTTCCCAAAGCCACCCCGACTCCCGCAGCGACGGCTGAAGCCAAAGGTTCGCCAACGCCTAAACCAGTCGCCTCCGCATCGCCTTTGAACCCTGCGATCGCGAAGACGTCACCAACCGCGTCGCCCGCAACCACTCCGACCCAGTCGCAACCCGATTGGTGGAGCCGGACGAAAGAGCGCGGACATTACTGGCTGTTGCTGGCCCAACTGAATCCGATTCCGGTTGCTGTGGGAGCGGCCATCCTCATTTTGATAATTGGATTACTGCTGGTTCAAAGACGCCGGGCCAAAACCACAAAGCGCGTCAAGGCCGCGCCCCGCGAAACGATGAAGCCGAGTATCGAATCAACCTCGGCGGCGCTTGCTGCGCCCGTGATAGAACCCACACCGCCAGCTGCCGTCGAAGTTCCGTTGGCCGCTGCCGCCGTCCCGTTCGCCGCGCAAGAGATTGCCAGTGAAGCTCCCGCGCCGGTCCCGGTGGTCCCGATCCCGGCAACCGCTTCGGTGGTCGACGACGCACGCCGCGAACGAGTCAATCACGTCGCGGCTGAAGCCAAAAAGCTTTTCGAAGGCGCGGATTATGACCAAGCGGTAATCGGTTCCGAAGATCGGGATACGAGGCGACTCGTCGGGGCGGAATTATTGTCAGCGCTGGTCGGCCGCAATCCCGAACGTCGCGAACGCGCCCGCCAGGCATTTATGAAGCATGGATACTTCGACGATGCCACACGAGATTTGCGCGTGGCTGAGTCGGATAATGAACGAGCTGCTGCCGCCCGCCGGCTGAGTTTTGTCCATGACCGTGAAGCCATCCCGCACTTAATCGGGGCGCTCGGCGATCCGGCTCCGGATGTGCGCCGGGCGTCGGTTGAAGCATTAATGGATTTACGCGATCCGTCAGCGATCGGTCCTTTGAACTCGCTCCTGCAAACTGAAAATGATCGCAAAGTTCCTCGCACTCTCATCAAGCATGCCATCGAAGCGTGCGCCACCAGCGCGCCCGAGGCCGCTTCTTCTCTCCCGGCTCCTGAAAACTTTTCTCATTCAGCCCCCAAAGCAATCGATACTGAACGCGAGGTGATCGAAATATGACGGCCCATGAACTGCTTTCTGAATTGCGCGGTAAAGGCGTTGAAGTAAGCGCATCCGGCGACGGCCGGCTCGTTATTGATGCGCCGAAAGGCACTATCACAGAAGATCTGCGCAACTCGCTCGCCGCGCACAAAGCGGAGCTTCTGGAAATCCTTAAGCAGCCCGCTGTCAAATCGTCGCCCGCCAAAAATTTAGCGACACAACTGCCTCCGCTCACTGATTTTGCCCCGTCCGCGCCGATCGCTGCTGCAGTTCCGGCAGCACCAGTCGCCCTGCCGTCGCCCGTGTCCGATGATGATCACGCGGTCGCCGCGAGCGTCGCTGACGAAATTACTCAACTCGAAGGCGAGTTGACGCGCTTACGGACGGAGGAAGAGGCGCGCCGCGCTGAAGTTGAAGCGGAACGTCTGGCTGCCGAGCACTCGCTGCGGATGGAACAGGAAAAGTGGCGTCAGCACGAAGAAGAGATCGCGCGCCGGCGCGCGGAACAGGAACGACAGCGAATCGATGCGGAAGCCCGCGATCGTGCCGAAGAAGAAAAACGTCGCCAGATTGCGGATCAGGAAATTGAGCGGATCGAAAAGGAACTGGCCAAAATGCGAACGTCGGAAGACGCGCGTCGCAGACAGGTTGACGGACAGATGGGCGCTGCGCAGGCGGCGCACGAAGCCGAGCTGGCAAAGTTGCGGCAGGCCGAGGAGGAGCAAGCCACTCGTCGCGCCGAGCAAGAACGTCATTACCTCGAAACTGATGCGAGGAAACGAGCCCAGGAAGACGAGCTCCGCCGCCGGGCCGAGATGAGGTTCCGCGCTGTGGAAGAGGAAATCGAGCGGGTGCAGGCGCGTGAGCAGGCACGTGTGCGCGCGGCGCAGCAGGCGCAGAGACTTGTTGAGGAAGCCGAACGACGCCGGGCCGAAGAAGATGCGCGGCGTAAAGCTGAAGAGCACGCGCGCCTGCGCGCAGAGGAAGAAGCTCGCCTGCGCGCTGAGATTGAAGCGCAAATGCGGGCCGAGGCGGCCGAGCGACACCGGGTCGAAGACGAAGCTCGCCGTCAAGCCGAGGAAGAAGCGCGTCGCCGAGCCGAAGAACAAGCGCAAATACTCGCCGCGGAAAAAGCCCGTCGCCTGGCTGAAGAAGAAGCTCTGCGTCGCGCGGAAGAAGAGGCTCGTCGTGAGGCCGAGGAAGCGGCGCGCTTACGAGCTGAAGAGGACGCCAAGCGTCAGGCGGAAGAGCAGATACGCCTCAGAGCGCAGCAGGAAGAACGCGAACGAGCTGAAGCAACCGCTCGCGATCGTGTAGAACTTGAAGCTCGCATTCGTGCTGAAATCGAAGCGAAGATTCGAGCCGAAGAGGAAGAAAGACATCGCGCTGAAGCCGAAATCAGGCGTCGCGCCGAACACGAAAGAATTGTTGCCGAGGAAGCAACACGCGCTGCCGCTAAATCGGATTTACCTTTTGAGATTGAACGCCCTGAAGTCGACGAGCCGGCGAGTCCTGCGGACGCTAAGGTCACCGACATCGCCGAATGGTTCGAAGTTGGTTTGGAAAATCGTAAGGAAATCGTTCCGGTCGAGCCAGTCGAGTCGCCATTCATTCCCGAAGATAACTTTGGGCCGATCAACGACGATATCGAGAGCGAGTTTACTCCGGTTAGCGTTCCGGAAATGAGTCCGTCAGTCGAACCAAGCTACGTCTCGGCCGATCTTGCTCGGCAGCTCACCAGCAGCAAGGCTTCTGAGCGCGCGGCAGCGGTTAATGACTTACCGCGATTTGGTGGCGAAGATGCCTTCCGTCATATCAGCTCCGCCTTTGACGATCAATCAGCCGAGGTTCGTAACGCGGCTGCGCGCGCGCTCTTTGATTGGCAGGAAGATCGGGCCGCGGCTTTTACTCGCGCACTGCGTGAAGCGACGCCCGAGCGACGCCGTAAGATCGGTTCGGCAATCGCCACCTCTGGTCTGGCTAATGAAGCGATCAGAAATCTAACCGGTGAAAGCCGCGATAAAACTTACGATGCCTTCTCGCTGCTGTTTCTGATGTCGAAGGCCGGCGAAGTGCAGCCTTTGATGCGGGCAATTGAAGAGCATCCGAATATCGAAGTTCGTCTCGCCGTCGTAAAGCTTCTGGCATTAAGCGGACAGCCAGACATTCTGCCGGCCTTCCGTCGCATGGCGGTGCGCGGCTCGCTGCCACCGGAAGTGCGTTCAGCAGTAATGGAAGCGATTTATCAGATCAGCAGTCAGTCGCCTGCGGAAGCGACTTCGATGCAGTAGTTGCCCTACTTTCAGCGAGTGCCAAGGCGCAGAGTTTAGGCTCTGCGCCTTTTTTGTCGGTACGCGGGCATCTTGCCCACAGCTCCTGTAGTCACGTCGATTGGGGACCGCCAAGAGTAGCCGGTCGCTACCGCTGCCGGTTCTGACCTCATCGTCAAGGTAAGACTCCCTCGATAGTGATCTAATTTCGTCGTGAAGTTTTTATGTAGCCCAGGCGTTTACGCCTGGGTGAGAAGCAGCGGAGGCTATTGAAGCCCCATTAATGGGGCTTTTGAAACTACCACCTTTCATTCCCCGGGCGTAAACGCCTGGGCTACGGAAAAGTCATTCACAATTGGGCACACCAACTGCCCGCGCATTTGTCCGTTCACGACTCACGATTTACTATTTACGCTTATGCCGTTCGCTCTGAAATCCGAATATCATCCCTGTGGCGACCAGCCGCAAGCCATCGACGCTCTGGTTCGGGGTCTCAAAGATGGATCGAAGGACCAGGTGCTGCTCGGCATCACCGGCAGCGGCAAAACTTTCACCATTGCCAGCGTTATCGACATAACGAAGCGCCCCACACTCGTGATTGCGCACAACAAGACTCTGGCCGCGCAGCTTTATCAGGAATTCAAAACGCTTTTCCCGGAAAACTCGGTCGAGTATTTCGTCTCTTATTACGATTATTATCAACCTGAAGCATACGTCCCTGCCTCAGATACTTACATTGAAAAAGACGCGATCGTTAATGAAGAGATCGATCGGCTGCGCATGTCCGCAACGCGCGCTCTGTTTGAACGCCGCGACGTGATCGTCGTCGCCAGCGTCTCTTGCATTTACGGTCTGGGCGATCCGGATGCGTATTACGGGATGCTGGTTTTTCTCGAGCCCGGCATGCGCATCGCGCGCGACACTCTGCTGCAGCGCCTGGTTGAGTTGCAGTACGAACGCAACGACATCGATTTCAAGCGCGGCAGTTTTCGCGTGCGGGGCGACGTCGTCGAGGTCTATCCGAGTTATCAGGACGAAGCTTATCGGATCGAGCTTTGGGGCGACGAGATCGATTCAATCTCGACCATCGATCCGCTGCTCGGTGAGATCAAGCAAAAACACACGGCGCGTGTTCCTCTCTATCCAAAGTCGCACTATGTCATGCCGCGCACGACTCTGAAGCGCGCCATCAAATCGATCAAGCAGGAACTCGAGTGGTGGGAACCAAAGCTAATTGAAGAAGGCAAGCTGCTCGAAGCGCAGCGCCTTCATCAACGAACCATGTTCGATCTCGAGATGCTCAAAGAGATGGGTTTCTGTCGCGGCGTTGAGAACTATTCGCGACATCTCACGGGCAAGAAACCGGGCGAACCGCCGCCGACGCTTTTGGATTATTTGCCGCGCGACACGCTGGTCGTCATTGATGAATCGCACCAGACAATTCCGCAAGTCCGCGGCATGTTCTTTGGCGATCAGTCGCGAAAGCGAACTCTGGTCGAATACGGATTTCGTTTGCCGTCGGCCCTCGACAACCGGCCTTTGAATTTTGATGAGTTTGAAGAGCGCGTCGGCCAGAGGATTTATGTTTCGGCCACACCCGGTCCATACGAATTAACCAAATCGAGCGGCGAGGTAATCGAACAGATCATCCGCCCAACCGGCTTGATGGATCCGGAAATCGAAGTGCGGCCTGTCAAAGGACAAATCGATCATTTGCTGGGCGAGTGCCGCCTGCGCGCCGAACGCAACGAGCGCGTACTGGTGACCACCTTGACCAAGAAGATGTCCGAAGACTTGACCGAGTACTTTACTGAAGTCGACGTGCGCGTGCGCTATCTTCACTCAGACATTGAAACGCTCGAGCGAATCAAGATTCTTCGCGACTTGCGCCGCGGAGAGTTCGACGTGCTGGTTGGCATTAACCTGCTCCGAGAAGGTTTGGATCTGCCCGAAGTGTCGCTGGTCGCAATCCTCGATGCCGACAAGGAAGGGTTCCTGCGGTCTCAGTCGTCCTTGATTCAGACGATTGGTCGCGCCGCGCGGAATGCGAGCGGCAAAGCGATTCTCTACGCCGATCGCATCACTGATTCAATGAAGTATGCGATCGATGAAACGCACCGGCGTCGAGAATTACAAACAGCCTACAATCACGAACACGGGATAACGCCGCAAACTATTATCAAACCAATCGAAGCCACTCTGGTGACGGCGGCCGAAGCGGATTACTTCAAAGTGCCTTTGGAGCTCGAGGACATTGAAGGTTACAGTCCGGCACAGATTGAGGAAACCATCAATCGTTTAGAGTTCGAGATGCGCGAGCACGCGAAAAAATTCGAGTTCGAAAAAGCCGCGGAGTTGCGTGATCGCATCAAGTATCTGCGCCAGCGCGAGCTGCAAGTTGCTTAAAGTGGCACAGACTTCAGTCTGTGTCTTCTGAAATGATTCACAGACCGAAGTCTGTGCCACAACCCGATGAGCTTCTGGACCTGGCTTCGATCTCCGGTGAACAGACGCGGGCAGCTAATGGATCTGCTCGTGTTTCTTGCCAGTCTTTTCCTGCTTGGTCCGTTTGCGAGATTGTTGGGTAGATTGGGTGCAGGATTCACCGCCAATGACGATGCCGCCGCGCGCGAGCTGGCTTTAATTATTCTGGCCGCCTTCGTGTTTTACACGGTGGGTGCGATGCTCAAGCGAGCGCCGTTGCACCAGCGCGTTAAGTCGCTGCCCAGCCCGGGTTATGCCGGCTGTCTTTTTTTGGGATGGATCTCGCTGCACCTCAGTCTCTCAATTCTCGGCGCTGCAGTCATCGCGGCCAGCTTCGACGCGGCGCCGAAAGGTGTGCCGCTGGTCTTGATGATTGTGTGCAGCATTCTGCCTACGTTCTTTGTAGCTCGAGTTGTCTTCCCGCCAAAGCGCCTGGAACAGATTGCCGCGTGGCGCCGGAGTTGGCCCATGGAATTATTGGCCGATTTGATGATTGTTGGTGCGGTGATCATGCTGACGATCATGTGGGATCTCTGGATCGCTGATTTGTTTACCGGCACGTGGAAGGGCCAGACGTTTGGTGATCGTTTGTTCGGAGCGGGAATGGCCGTTGGAGCGTTTGCTTTTTTCTATTTGAGTCCCAGGTTCTTGTTTCTGATTGAAGACTTCAATCGGCGACTGACTTGGGCGACAATCGGTTTGACAGTCGCGCCGCTGATTGGCCGTATTCTCCTGGGTGACGGCCCGGCTCAGTAGCTGTACGCACTCCTCCGTAGTGCTGCACGCCGGACGCGTTCGTACCGATAGTTATGTTGACCAAGACTCAACCAGACGAGATTCAGGACTATCTTGCCGATGCGAGTTACGTGAAGGGCGGCCATGCGTCACGCGTGGTATTTCCTGAGACAGCCGCGGACGTCGCGGAAGTTCTGGCGAAAGCCACCAGCGATCGCACGCCGGTGACGGTTTCGGGCGCCGGCACGGGAACGGTTGGTGGACGCGTGCCATTTGGCGGAGTGGTTTTGGCCACCAACAAGCTGAACCGAGTCAATCTTGATGATCAGAAATGCGAAGCTGAGGCTGGCGTCAGGCTATCGGATCTGCAATCCGCGGTTAATACCCGGACACTTTTTTATCCGCCCGATCCAACTGAGCGCAGTTGTTTTCTCGGCGGCACGATTGCGACCAACGCCTCAGGTGCGCGCACGTTCAAGTACGGCGCCACCAGAAATTATGTCCAGGCTTTGAAAGTTGCGTTGGCCTCGGGTGACATTATCGATCTTCGTCGTGGCCAAATTTTCGCCAGTGAGGATGGAAGGGCCGTGATTCCCTTGTCATCAGGCCGAGCGATCGAGGCGCTGCTGCCGACATATTCAATGCCGCGAGTGCGAAAACACGCATCAGGTTATTTCGTCGCACCGGGAATGGACGTGATCGATCTCTTCATCGGCAGCGAAGGCACGCTCGGCGTCATCGTCGAAGCAAAATTGAAGCTGCTGCCGAAACCCTTGGGCCTTTTGAGCGGAGTCGTTTTCTTCGACAACGAAGAGAATCTGCTTGCTTTCGTTCGCGAAGCGCGAGAGCGATCGCTTCGGAATCGCGTCAGAAGCCCGACCGTAAGCGAGGGCAACTCCGGCAACCTTGACGCTCGAGCAATCGAATACTTCGACGTTGAGTCGCTCGAATTCCTTCGTCAGAAGTATGAGACCATCCCGGCCCACGCGACTGGCGCGATCTTCTTCGAGCAAGAGACTACACCCGCAACCGAAGACGCCCTGATGGACGAGTGGCTCGTTTTGGTAGAGACGCATCACGCGCTCGGGGATGAATCGTGGTTCGCCACCAACGAAGCTGATCAGATTAAGCTGCGCGAGTTTCGGCACGCGCTGCCGGTGCTGATGAATGAATGGTTCGCACGTTATCGACAGCGAAAAGTATCTACCGACATGTCCGTGCCCGACGAAGCGTTTGCCGGGATGCTGCGTTTCTATCAGGACAGTTTGCGCGGTGGCGACCTTCATCACACAATCTTCGGTCACATCGGCGACAATCACGTTCACGTCAACATTCTGCCGCGCAACGACGAAGAATCCGCACGAGCATGGGAGATTTATCACAGCTTCATTCGTCGCGCAGTCGAAGTCGGTGGAACCATCTCGGCCGAACATGGAATTGGAAAGCTGAAGCGAGATTATTTGGTTGAACTTTACGGTGAAGAACATTTGCGCGAGATGGCGAAGCTGAAACTTGCTTTCGACCCGGCTGGGATTCTGGGTCGGGGAAATATGTTTGCCCAGGAATACTTGTCAGTTGTGGCGACCTAATTTCCTCCACGCTTTTCTGTAGCCCAGGCGTTTACGCCTGGGTGAGAAACAGGAGGCGCTATTAAAGCCCCATTAATGGGCATTAACATACTTGACTCATTACGGCGATGGCTCTGCCACCTGATGCGCGGCAAGTCTGCGACTTGCCGGCGGCGAACCTTCTTTTCATTCGGGTCTTCGACCCGCCACGGTCAAAGACCGTTTCGGATTAATGGGCCA
>Ga0207653_10000396_pt1 | contig 19439 bp, 24 predicted proteins | sample KBSK5251metaG_FD_184341 | JGI IMG/M metagenome (GOLD analysis project Ga0207653, IMG submission 184341) | Corn, switchgrass and miscanthus rhizosphere microbial communities from Kellogg Biological Station, Michigan, USA - KBS K5-25-1 metaG... | ecosystem: Host-associated > Plants > Roots >...
CTGCTCCATCCCGATCGCGAGATCCCGATCATCGAGAATCTCGTCGGACTGAAGGGCCTGCGCGGAAAGCGCTTCCGCTTCTTCGGACTACCGCTGAAGATGGACGGCGCCACGGGTTCGCCGATTCGCGCGGTCGCGCTGGTGGATGATTAGCCACATGGATCGGATCCGGATCTACGCCGCCTCTGTCGCGCTAGCCGTTCCCGCAGCGGTGTTCGCGCTCAACGCGTACATCTCATATCGGGAGCGCGGCTTCGTCGAGCTCTCGGACGTTCCGGCGGCGCTCGCATTCGCGGTCCTGGCTGTGCTCGTCAGCCGCGGCTCACGCGTGGCGCTGTACGCGGCGATCGCGCTTGTGGCGGTCTACCTCGTGACGGCGCTCGCCGGGGGTGTCTTCGCGTTCGTTTCGTACTGGATTGCAACGCTGGTGCTCGCGCTGCAGGCCCTGCCCGTCACTGGTGTCCTGAGGGAGCGCGCGGCGAGCTGACTTCGAACCAAGCGGGCAAAACGGGCGTTCAGGGGATATGAGTCAGCATCCGGGTAACCCGCCGTGGTCGGTGAGCCTCGCGGCGCTCATCCACCCCGCCTCACTCGTGGCGATCGCGGTGCTCCTGTTGAACGACCATTTCTTGAAGTACGCGGCGCCGTCATGGCTTACGGGAAAACTGAGCGACTTTGCTGGGCTGTTCATCGCGCCATACGTGTGCCTTGCCGTCGTGCTCGCGCTGCTCTCTTTCACCAGACCTCGTTTGAGTGCCACTCAGATCGCGTTTGCGACTTACTTCGCCATCGGAGTTCTGTTCACGACCCTCAAGGTGTCGACCGAGGCCACGGACTTCTTCGTTTCGGTCCTGGCCGCGCTCACCGGCCAACGGATCAGCCTCGTTGTTGATCCAAGCGATCTGATCGCGTTGATCGCGCTGCCGGCGTCGTATCTGCTCCTGGGACGAGAAGGACGACGCGCGCATCACACTGCGCGACGACGACCGCTATTCCGAGCCCTCGTGCTTTGCGCAGCGACGGTGGCGATGGCCGCGACGAGCGGGCCCCCGCCGCCAAGTGTCACGAGCATCGCGGTGGATCGTGTCGATGGAAATCTCCTCTACGCCGTCGTTGAGGACACTCAGGACAAGGACGGCCTGTACGTGTCCAGCGACGGCGGTGGCGGATGGGTGCGCGTCTCCACTACGACGGGCCAGGTCATAGCCGATCCCGTGCAGAACCGGACCGCTTACATCCTCGACGCTCCAAGTTCCCAGTCAGGACTCTTGCGGCTCAGGGTTGGTGCCCGTCCGGTAGAAATCGGGCCAGGCACAGGAGGCGTAGGCACGTATCTGACCGATGCGACGTCCTTATCGGTCGGCCAGTGGCCATCACCGGTCCTCTACTTCGTCTTCCACGGAGTCCTCTGGGTCAGCGAGGACGGTGCGGTCACCTGGCAAAAGATCGGCCTCGGTGAACCCGTACACGCACTCGCGCCGACGACAACACCGGGCCTCGCTTACGCCGCAACCTACGGCTACCTGATACGGAGCACCGACGGCGGAAAGGCCTGGACGCACGTGATCGTCTTGCCAGGGACCGGTGATGTCACGGCGCTGGCGGTGCACAAAGATGATCCGCTGCTGCTTCTTGCGGGGATCGGCAAAGAGCTGAGACGCAGCACCGACGGTGGTTTGACTTGGTCACTGACTCTTCAGTACGGGGGTAGCACGCGCGTCGAATTCGCGCATTGGACGATCTTGCTTGATCCACAGGATCCGGAGCGCGCCTATGCGCTCTTCGGGTCGGGCTGCTGCGCACCCGTGATCAGCACGGACCGCGGCCTCACGTGGACGGAATGGGGGGATGCGCTGAGCGCCCTGGCCCTTACGACAGACCGGAGAAGTCCGCTGCTCGCCGTTGACCCGTTCGGAACGAGCCTGCTGCGGCACGTCGGCACACCACCGGGGATGTGGGAACGCGTGGGAGAGAAGCTTCCGCTGGGGCGCTGATCGCTGGAACGAGTGAGGCCGCCCCTCGCGGGACGGCCTCAACGCTGGCAGGAGACTTGGGCTGTCGACTATTCGCCGTCGTGCGTGCTCGCCACGGTCAGGGATTGCATCCACTCTTCGAGGGCCGGGCCGACGCCATCTCGCGAAGCGGGGACGGACTTCGACAAATGGCTGTGGCGCGGCGGCTCGGGCAGGGCCACCGGAGCCCAATGCTTCCCGCTCCCTGTCTCACGCCATTGCGTCACTGCCGTCATGTCGCCCTCCTTAGACGTCGCTATATAGGTAGAACTCGTACGGATGCGGCCGCAGGGCCACCTGCTTGGCACTTGCACGTTTGAAGCCGAGCCACTCCTCGATGAGGTCCTCGGTGAAGACGTCACCCCGCATGAGGAAGTCGCGGTCGGCGTCGAGGGCGTCGAGGACCTCCTCGAGCGAGCCGGGCGTCTGCTTCACCGAGCGGTGCTCGCCCTCGTACAGGTCCTCGTCGATCGGCGTCGGCGGCTCGATCTGGTTGATCACGCCGTCGAGGCCGGCCATGAGGCATGCCGAGAACGAGAGATACGGGTTGCATGACGGGTCCGGCGCGCGGAACTCGAGTCGCCGCGCCTCGGGCTTGTCGAAGTACGTCGGGATCCGCACGCACGCCGACCGGTTGCGCTGCGAGTAGACGAGGTTGATCGGCGCCTCATAGCCCGGAACGAGCCGGCGGTACGAGTTCGTCGTCGGAGCCGCGAACGCGAGGATCGCAGGCGCGTGCTTCAGAAGCCCACCGATGTAATGGCGCGCCGTCTCCGACAGCAGCGCGTAGCCACCCTTGTCGTAGAAGAGGTTGCGGCCGTCCTTCCACAGACTCTGATGCGTGTGCATGCCCGAGCCGTTGTCGCCGTAGAGCGGCTTCGGCATGAACGTGACGACGTACCCGTTCTTCGCCGCGACGTTCTTCGCGATGTACTTGTACTTCAGGACCTTGTCCGCGGTCTCGACCATCGTGCCGAAGCGGATGTCGATCTCGGTCTGGCCCGCGGTGCCGACCTCGTGGTGATGCACCTCGACGGCGATGCCCGACGCGATCATCGCGCGGACCATCTTCGAGCGCAGGTCCTGCAGCTTGTCAGCGGGCGGGACCGGGAAGTAACCCTCCTTGAAACGCGGGCGGTGCGCCAGGTTCGGCGTTCCATTCGCGCCGGAGTTCCAGATGCCTTCTTCGGAATCGATGTAGTAGAAGCCGAAGTTCGCGCTCTGGTCGAAGCGGAGCGAGTTGAAGATGTAGAACTCGATCTCCGGTCCCCAGTACGCGATGTCCGCGATGCCGGTCGTGGGCAGGAACGCCTCGGCCTTCTTCGCGACATAGCGCGGGTCGCGTGAGTAGGGCTGGCGCGTGATCGGGTCGATGACATCGCAGACGATGTCCATCGTCTTGACCTCGAGCACGGGGTCGATGAATGTCGAGGTCGCGTCCGGCATCAGCAGCATGTCGCTCTCGTGGATGTGCTGGAACCCTCGGATCGACGAGCCGTCGAAGCCGATCCCATCGACGAACAGACCTTCGGAGAGCTCTTCGACCGGGATCGAGAAGTGTTGCCATGTGCCAGGCAGGTCGACGAAGCGGAGGTCCACGATCTGGACGCCTTCCTTCTTCGCCAGCGCGAGAACGTCTTTGGGTGAGGTCTTCGGAGTGGGCGGCGCGGCGGTCGCGGGCCGCTCGCGCTCGATGGTCAACGTCATCGCTCAACTCCCCACAGGTTGTTGCTGTGGAGCATCCGCCGCAGCGGCCCCCACGTTGAACCGCCCCAGGGTTTCGCTTGGGTTGTGGAACGGTGCTACCGCTCATCGCAGGGGGAGAACCCCTGCAACCCCCCATCAGATATGTAAGTTGACACTTTCGTAAGTGTGTGCTCACATGTGCGCGTGGAAGCCGCGATCCGCGCCATCGCCGAGCCGCGCCGGCGGGAGATCCTCCGTCTGGTCTGGACGTCCGAGCTCGCCGCGGGCGAGATCGCCAGCCACTTCGACGTCACCCGTCCGGCGATCTCGCAGCACCTGCGCGTGCTGAAGGAGGCGGGCCTCGTGAGCGAGAGACGCGACGGGACCAAGCGCCTGTACCGGGCGCGGCCCGAAAGCATCGCCGAGCTGCGTGCCTACCTTGAGTCCTATTGGGACGAGAACCTGCGCCTGCTGAAGCAAGCGGCGGAGCAGGAAGAACAAAGGGGGAACCGTCGTGACCGTAGACACAAAGGCAATTGAGAAGGTCATCACCATCGCCGCACGGCCTGAGACCGTCTTCCGGCTGCTGACCGACCCGAACGAGTACGTGCGCTGGAAAGGCAAGCTCGCACAACTCGAACCGCGGGCCGGCGGCAACTTCCACGTCGACTTTCCCGAGGACAAGGGCACAGTCCTGGGCGAGTTCGTCGAGGTGGTGCCGAACCGGCGCGTGGTGTTCACGTGGGGTTGGCAAGACAACGAGATCGTGCCGCCGGGGAGTAGCACGGTGGAGATCGATCTCGAGCCCGACGGAAACGGCACGCGGCTCCGCCTGGTCCACCGCGGCCTGCCGGAGGGCGCGGTCGCCGCGCACACCGAGGGCTGGGACTACTTCCTGCCTCGCCTCACCAACGTCGCCGAGGGCCGCACACCTGACGCAGCGCATTAACCGACGAACAAACAAAGAAGGGGAGACAGACATGGCATATCCCGTCACACATTTCGAGGTCATCGGGAAGGACAACAAGAAGCTCCGCGACTTCTACAGCAAGGCGTTCGACTGGAAGCTCACCGACGCGCCAGAGGACTACGCGATGGTGGACACCGGCGCGAATGGGCACGGCATCAACGGCGGCATCGGTCCGTCGCGCACCGGCAAGAGCAGCGTGACCTTCTACATCGAGACCGAGGACCTGAAGGGCACGCTCGCGAAGGTCGAGAAGCTCGGTGGGAAGACGGTCATGCCGCCGATGAAGGCGGGTCCGGTCGAGCTCGCGATGTTCGCGGACCCCGAAGGCAACGTCATCGGCCTCGCCAAGGGAATGTGATCACGGAATGATCTAGCGCCGCGAGGGGCCAGGCGGTCCCTCGCGGCGGGACCGAAACCCCACGGTCCCGAGAACCGAACCGCAACCTTGTGGCGCCCATCCGTCGCTGACCGAGGCACGCCGCTCGCTCAGGCTGGCCCTCATGGAAATAAGCGCTGGCGACACCGCCTGGCTCCTCGCGTCCGCTGCCCTCGTCATGCTCATGACACCCGCACTGGGCTTCTTCTACGGCGGGCTGGTCCGTCGCAAGAACGTCCTCGCGACGATCATGCACAGCTTCTTCATCCTGTGCCTGATCAGCGTGCAGTGGGTGCTGTGGGGGTACTCGCTCGCGTTCGGTCCTGATCACGGCGGTGTCATCGGGGGGCTCGATTGGCTATCGCTTCGAGGCGTCGGACAGGCGCCGAACCCCGACTACGCGCCGACGGTCCCCCACCTCGGCTTCATGGTCTTCCAGATGATGTTCGCGGTCATCACACCTGCGCTCATCACCGGCGCGTTCGCGGAGCGCAAGCGCTTCAAGGCCTTCGTCGTGTTCACGCTCCTCTGGGCGACGTTCGTCTATGACCCCGTCGCGCACTGGGTCTGGGGCACGGGTGGCTGGCTCCGCGAGCTCGGCACGCTCGATTTCGCAGGTGGCACGGTCGTGCACATCACGAGCGGCGTCTCCGCTCTCGTCGCGGCGCTCGTGCTGGGTCGACGCAAGGGTCTCGGCATGGAGCCGATCGAGCCGCACGACGCGACCATGACCGTCCTCGGCGCATCGCTGCTGTGGTTCGGCTGGTTCGGATTCAACGCGGGTAGCGCGATCAACGCGGGCGGTCTCGCCGCGAACGCGTTTGTCGTCACCAACACGGCCGCGGCGATGGCCGCGCTCACGTGGATGACCGTGTCGTGGCTGCACAAGGGCGCACCGAGCGTGCTCGGTGCGGCGGCCGGTGCGGTCGCCGGTCTCGTCGCGATCACACCGGCATCCGGATACGTCGACGTCTCCGCCGCGATCCTCATCGGGCTCGGAGCCGGCACGTTCTGCTACGTCGGGATCCAGTTCACCAAGCGCCTGCGGGTCGACGACGCGCTCGATGTGTTCGGCGTGCACGGCATCGGCGGCATGTGGGGCGCTCTCGCGACCGGCATCTTCGCGACAGTCGCTGTGAACGCGGCCGGCAAGGACGGACTCGCGTTCGGCAACCCGGGGCAGCTCGGGGTGCAGGCGATCGCCGTCCTCGCGTCGGTCACCTATTCCGCGGTCATGACCTTCGTGATCCTCAAGCTCATCGATATCTTCGTCGGACTGCGCGTGCCGGAGGACGAGGAGGTCCTTGGGCTCGACGCGTCGCAGCACCGCGAAGCCGCGTACACGATCTAAAAAGGAGGTCGAGATGGAGTTCCTCGCATTCGGATCATTCGCGGTCCTCGTCGTGGCCTGGCTCATTGCCCCCACGAAAGCCGAGATCGTGCACATCGAGTCGGTCAAGAAGGCGGCCTGATTCATCGCAGGGGGGAGAACCCCCTGCAACCCCCCTAAAGGTACGGACGTACACTTAAGGGACAACTGAATACGACGGGGGAGCGCCCACGGGGCGCTGAGAGTGCGGTGAGCCGCAGACCCCAGAACCTGATCTGAGTAATGTCAGCGTAGGGAGTCGGAACGCGTGAGACCTCGCTGCGGCGCTCGGATGCGCCGCTTTTTTGTGTGAAGGCCGTCGTGATCGCGCACGGGGACGTCGACCCGCGCGACCGCGCGCAACTGGACGGCGCCGACCTCATCGTGGCTGCGGATGGTGGGACCCTCGCGCTCGAACGCTGGAACTTCGTCCCGCACGCGATCGTCGGAGACCTCGACTCCCTCGGAGTGGACCGCGCGGCCGAGTATGCCGGCCAAGGCGTCACGGTCGTCCCCTACTCACCCGAGAAGGACGAGTCGGATCTCGAGCTTGCGATCGCTTACGCCACAGCAGCCAAGGCGGACGACATCCTCCTGCTCGGGATCCTCGGCGGCGCGCGGTTCGACCACGAGATCGCGAACACGCTGCTCATCGCGGCCGACGAATACCGCGGGCGTAATTTGCGCGCCGTTCGTGGCGATGTGACCGTGCGAGCGCTCCACGGCGGCGACACGCTCGACCTTGAGGGCGTCGCCGGTGATCTCGTCACGCTGCTCGCGGTGCGCGGCGACGCCGAGGGCGTCCGAACACACCGCCTCAAATATCCGCTGGGCCGCGAGACGCTGCGTTTTGGCGCCGCGCGCGGCCTCTCGAACGTCGTCGTGTCCGCTGGCGCAACGGTCGGCTGCGACAGCGGCGTGCTGCTCGTCATCGAAACAGCTGGTGGAGGTGTCTCGTGAACTCGTCCATGTCCTGGCGAACGGTGGATATCGTCGTCACCGCGGCGATCGCGGTCGCATTCGGCGTCGTGTTCTGGGCCTGGAACGCGCTCTGGGCCGCGGCTACGCCCGCCTTCATCGCCGTGCCGCCCGCGCAGAACATCCTGTACGGGACGTGGCTCGCAGCCGGTGTTGTCGCGGGCCTCGTCGTGCAGAAGCCCGGGGCGGCGCTCTTCGCCGAACTCGTCGCCGCGAGCGTCTCGCTGATCCTCGGCTCGCAGTGGGGTCTCGACGCGGCGCTCTCCGGTCTGTTCCAGGGCGCGGGCGCTGAGCTGGGTTTCGCTCTGTTCCGGTACCGGCGCTGGGACTTCGTCGCGGCTCTTCTGGCCGCGGCTCTCGCCGCCGTCGGCGCGTGGATCCACGACACGCCGCTCTATTACGCGGAGCTGCCGCTCACCGATCAGATCGTGATCGGCGCGTTCATGCTGATCTCAGCGGTCGTCATCGCGGGCGTCGGCTCGTGGTGGCTCACTCGCGCGCTCGTACAGACCGGCGTGCTCGCGCAGTTCCCGTCGGGTCGGTCGCAGCAGCGCATCTAGAGTCCACTCGCGTGACCATCAGCGCGGGCGCGGCGATCGAGGCGAAAGGCTGGGGCTGGCGGCATCCCGGCCGCGAAGCCTGGGCGGTCCGCGGTCTCGACCTGCACGTCGATCCGGGCGAGCGCGTTCTGCTGCTCGGAGCGTCGGGCGCCGGCAAGAGCACGCTGCTCTCGGCGCTCGCAGGCATCCTCGATACGAGCGGAGGCGGCGAATCCGAGGGCGAGCTCCGCGTCGACGGTCGGTTGCCCCAGCGCGCGCGCGACGCGGTCGGCATCGTGTTCCAGGATCCCGAAGCGCAGCTCGTCATGGCGCGCTCCGGCGACGACGTCGCGTTCGGACTCGAGAACCACTGCGTTCCAACGGAGGCGATCTGGCCCCGCGTGCACCGCGCCCTCGCGCAGGTGCACTTCCCTTATCCGGAGGACCACTCCACCGCGGCGCTGTCGGGCGGCGAGAAGCAGCGCCTCGCGATCGCTGGAGTGCTCGCGCTGCGACCGCGTCTGTTGCTGCTCGACGAGCCGACGGCGAACCTCGATCCCGTCGGAGCGCAGACGGTGCGCGACACGCTCGCCGAGTTGAAGGAGATGACGCTCGTGCTCGTCGAGCACCGCATCACGGAGGCATTGCCGCTCGTCGATCGCGTCGTCGTCATCGAAGCTGGTGGTGGCGTCGTCGCGGACGGAGCGCCGAACGACGTCTTCGCGCGCCAGGGCCCGCGGCTCGCGGAGCTCGGGGTGTGGGTGCCCGGTCCGCCGCCGGCGGGCCCGATACCAAGGACGACGTTCGGCCCGGAGCTCGCGCACGCGGAGGACATCGCGTTCCGTTACCCCGGCGCGGAGACATGGGCGCTCGGCGGGGTCGACCTCGCGGTGCGCGCCGGCGAAGCTCTGGCGATCACCGGACCGAACGGGTCCGGCAAGTCGACGCTCGCGCTCATCATCGCGGGACTGCTGCGGCCCGCGCGTGGACGCGTCGCGCTCGGGGACGCCGAGCCGTGGTCGCTGCCGGCGCGCCGCTTGGTCACGCGTGTGGGCACCGTCTTCCAGGATCCCGAGCATCAGTTCGTCGCCGGACGCGTCGACGAGGAGCTCATGGTCGGTCCGCTCCGCGCGGGCCGCTACGCGCCGGACGCGCGGCGGATCGCGATGGACTTGCTCGAACGGCTGCGACTCACCCACCTCGCAGCCGCGAATCCGTTCACGCTCTCCGGGGGCGAGCAGCGCCGCCTCTCCGTCGCGACCGCGCTCGCGACGGCGCCGCCCCTCCTCGTGCTCGACGAGCCGACATTCGGACAGGACCGCCGCACGTATGCCGAGCTTGTCTCCCTCCTCGCGGCTCACTGCGACGGCGGTGGCGCGACGCTCTTCGCGACGCACGACGAGGATCTCGTCGCGTCGCTCGGCGATCGCACGCTGCGCCTCGCGGGTGGTCGCGCCGCATGAGGCTGCTCGAGCCCCTCATCCCGGATGCGCATGCGCCGCTCGCGCGGCTGCATCCGATCGCGAAGATCGTGGCCGCGCTCATCCTCATGCTCGCCCTCTTCATCACCGTCGACCTCGTGACGTCGTCGGTCGTCGTCGGTGCGCTGCTCATCGCCGCGCGCTTCAGCGGGCTGCCGCCACGGTCGCTCGCGACGCGCGCCGCCCCGCTCGTCATCGGCGCGGCGAGCTTCGGCCTGTTCAACGCGGTGCTCTCTCAGAGCGCGGTGGCTGGCGCCGCGATCGCGCTGCGCATCATCGGCGTCTCGCTCGCGGGCATGCTCGCGGTCGCGACGATCGATCCGACCGATCTTGCAGACGCGCTCGTCGAGCACGCGCATGCGCCGTCGCGCTTCGTCGTCGGTGCGCTTGCCGCCTTCCGGCTCTTCCCCTTGTTCTCGCGCGAGTGGGACGTTCTCGGTCTCGCGCGACGCGCGCGGGGAATCGAGGCGGACCGCACCTACGTCGATCGGGTGCGCGCGTTCCCCGGTCGCGCGCTCGGTCTCCTCGTCGCGGCGATACGGCGCGCGACGCGCCTCGCGTTGGCGATGGACGCGCGCGGCTTTGGGGCGCAGCCGTGCCGCACCCTTGCCCGTCCACGTGCGCTGACCCTGCCCGACGGCGCGCTGGTCGCCGGCGCGCTCGTGCTCGCGGTCGGCGCGACGTCGCTCAGCATCGCGCTCGGGACCTGGCGTCCGCTCATCGCGTTCTGAGCCCCGCGCGCGTCGTGCTACTACAGCGTGGTGATGAAGATGCTCGACCACGTCGTGTACGTCGCGCGCGACCTGGCGGCGACCGTTGAGGACTACAGACGTCGAGGCTTCACCGTGACACCCGGTGGCGAGCACGCCGGCGGCGTGACGCATAACGCCCTCGTCTGCTTCGCCGATGGCAGCTACCTCGAGCTGGTCGCCTTCCGGAGGCCCGATCCCACACATCGCTGGTGGCGTCACGCGTCGACTGGCGGCTTCGCCGATTTCGCCGTGCTCTCGGACGACCTTGCCGAGGATCTGTCCGCGTTGAAAGACCTCGTCGTGCGCGAGGCGGCCGAGGGTGGTCGCACGCGCCCCGATGGTGTGTCGCTGCGATGGCGCGCTGCGTTCCTGCGCGCGCCGCTGCCATTCATCATCGAAGATCTGACACCGCGAGACCTCCGCGTCCCTGGCGGTGATGCGGCGCGTCACGCCAACGGCATCACGGGTGTCGCCACCCTCAACGTCGCGGCGCGCGACCAACGCTCGGTGCACGAGAGCTACGAGCGGCTGCGCGCTCGCGGTGCGCCCGAGATACAGATCGTGCACGCGGAGCTCGACGGTCTCACCGATGTCCGCTTCGCCGGTCAGGGTGGCGCGATCTAAAGCAGCTCGCGATCGATGCGCTCGCGGATCGCGTCGCGCACGACGCGGAACGCCGCGAAGCGAGTCACATCATCACCGCCCACGGCGGACGGGTCGGGGAACGACCAGTGGCGGCGCTCCTTCGCGTTCGGAAAATACGGACACGATTCGTTCGCCTCATCGCACACCGTGATGACGAGGCCGAACGGCTGATCCACGTAGCGGTCGAGGGTCTTCGACTCCTGCAGCGAGATGTCGATGCCGATCTCGGCCATCGCCTGTACGGCCAGTGGGTTGAGACCGCGCGCCTCAGTGCCTGCGCTCTCCACCTCGAACCTGCCCGCTCCGAGCTCGCGCAGGAAGGCTTCTGCCATCTGCGAGCGCGCGGAGTTGTGCGTGCAGAGGAACAGGACGCGCTTCGCGGTCATTCGTCCGGCGGGCGGGGACTGTGGGACGTGAATTCCCGCATCACACCGGTGACCTCGTACACGGTGCGCTCGCAGATGTTCTGGATCCGGTCGCCCATGCGCTCAAGGTTATGCGCGACCCACAGGAGCCACGTCGCGCGGTCGATCGTGGTCGGATCTTCGGTCATGTACTGAAGCAGCTCGCGGTAGACGATGTTGTACAGGCGGTCGACCTCATCGTCCTGGAACGCGACCCGCTCGGCGGTGTGCTCGTTGCGCTGGAGGAACGCGTCGACGGCCTCGCGGAGCATCTCGCGGACGAGGCGCGCCATCTCGGGCACGTCGACCAGCGGCTTCAGCAGTCGCCGGCCCTCGTGGAGCTGTGTGACCTTCGCGATGCCCGCGGCATAGTCACCCATGCGCTCGATCTCCGAAACGACCATGAGCGTCGCCACGATGAACCGCAGGTCGCCGGCGATCGGCTGCTGTGTTGCTATGAGATGGATCGCGCGGTCCTCGATCGAGAAGCGCATCTTGTTGATCTGCTGGTCGCCGGCGATCACCATGCCCGCAAGGCGCTGATCGAGCGTCTGGAGCGACAGCACGCTGCGCTCGATCGCCACATCGAGGAGGCTGGTCATCGCGCGCAGGTCGGCCTGGAGCTGGGCCAGACCGTCGTCGAGCGCGGCGCGGGCGTGGATCGAGCGCACGGTCATCCGAAGCGCCCGGTGATGTAGGCCTCGGTGCGCGGGTCCTTTGGCATCGTGAACAGGTCGTCGGTCTTGCCGAACTCGACCAGGCGGCCGACGCCGTCGTCGGCCGCGAGCATGAACGCCGTCCGCTCGCTGACGCGCGACGCCTGCTGCATGTTGTGCGTGACGATCACGATCGTGACCTCATGGCTCAGGTCCCGCAGCAGCTCCTCGATCTTATAAGTCGCGATCGGGTCGAGCGCTGAACACGGCTCGTCCATCAGCACCACGCTCGGATCCGTCGCGAGCGCGCGCGCGATGCAGAGCCGCTGCTGCTGTCCGCCGGACAGCGCTGCGCCCGAGCGATGGAGCCGGTCCTTCACCTCATCCCAGAGCGCCGCACGGCGCAGGTTCCGCTCGACGAGATCGTCCATCTCGCGGCGTGTCATCTTCCAACCACGAAGCCGCGGGCCGGCGGCGACGTTGTCGTAAACGCTCATCATCGGGAACGGATTCGGCTTCTGGAACACCATGCCGACCATGCTCCGGACCTCGACCGGATCGGTCGCCGGCGCATACACCTCGACATCTCCTAACAGGACGCGACCGCTGGCGCGCGCGCCGGGCGTCGTCTCGTGCATGCGGTTGAGGCAGCGGAGGAGCGTCGATTTGCCGCAGCCGGACGGCCCGATGATGGCCGTCACCGCGCCGACCTCGAACGTGAGGTCGACGTCGCCGACGGCCTGCGCCGTTCCGTAATAGGCGGACAGCTTTTCGGTGCGCAGCGCGATCGCGCGAGGCGCCGCGGGCGACTCAACGCTGGACGTGGGTCGGAGCGCAGTTGCGTTCATCGGACCCGCTGCCGCGCGACGACCCGCAGCAGCATGCCGACGCCGCCGATGACGACCACCAGCACCAGCGACGCGCCCCACGCCTTCGTGTGCCAGTCGTCGTATGGCGAGATCGCATACCGGTAGATCGCGAGCGGAAGCGCTCCGATCGGTCGCAGCAGGTCGGTGCTGAAGAAATCGTTGCCGAGTGCCGTAAGCAGGAGCGGCGCGGTCTCGCCGGCGGATCGCGCGAGCGCGAGGATGCAGGCGGTGAGCACGCCGGCGCGCGCGGTCGGCAGCACGATCCGGAGGATGACCTTCCACCGCGGCGCGCCGAGCGCGAGCGCCGCCTCGCGCAGCGAATTTGGGACGAGCTTCAGCACCTCCTCCACCGTGCGGGCGACGATCGGCACCATGATCACGGCGAGCGCGACCGCCCCCGCGATCGCCGCGTAATGGCCGACGAGTCCACGCACCAGAAGCGCCCACACAAAAACGCCGATCACGATCGACGGGAGTCCCGCGATGAGCTCGGCCGCGAAGCGAACCGGAGCTGAGAAGCGTCCGGAGCGGTATTCGACGACGAAGATCGCGGCGGCGATGCCCACCGGGATCGCGATCGCTCCGGAGACCGCGGCGAGCAGCAGCGTGCCGATGAGCCCAGGCGCGACGCCGCCGCCGACCTCGCCGAAGGGCTTCGGCCGCTCCGTGAAGAAGGCCACGTTGATCGCCGGGAGGCCGCGCAGGATCACGTAGCCGAGGATCGTGACGAGGAGTGCGACCGCAACCAACGTCGCGACCAGCAGCAACCCGACGATGACGGTCTCCGCGACGCGGCGCCGGACGACGACGCGGTGCCGCATCGGGATCGTCGAGGTCGGAGCGATCGCTGTCACGGTCACGGTCACACCACCGCGCCCGCGGGACGATCGGCGATGGAGCGGTGGATGAGCACCCGCGCGACGCCGTTCACGATGATGCCGACCAGCAGCAGGACCAGCGCGATCTCCACGATCGCGCTGAAGTAGAGATCGCTGTCGGCTTCCACGAATTGATTCGCGATCGCGGAGGCCATCGTGTAGCCGGGAACGAAGAGCGAGCCGCTGATGTCGCGTGACGAGTTGCCAACGACCATCGTGACGGCCATCGTCTCGCCGAAGGCGCGCGCGACGCCGAGGACGGCGCCTCCGATGATCCCGGGACGCGCGTACGGCAACACCGCGCGGCTCACGGCTTCCCAGCGCGTCGCCCCGAGTCCGATCATCGCCTCACGCTGCGTGGGCGGCACCGCGAGCAGCACCTCGCGCGAAATGGCCATGAGGATCGGCAGGATCATGATCGCCAGGACCACTCCGCCGCTCAGCAGGTCGAGGCCGATGGGCGTTCCGCTGAAGAGCTTTCCGATCAGCGGCAGCTGTCCGAGCGTCACCTGGAGTCCAGGCTCGACGACCGACCGCATCACCGGGACCATCACGAAGATCGCCCAGAGTCCGTACACGATGCTCGGGATGTATGCGAGCAGCTCGATGGTGAACGCGATGGGCGCGCGCACTGCGCGCGGCGCGAACTCGGTGAGGTAGATCGCCGCGCCGACGGCGACGGGCGCCGCGAGGAGAACCGCGACGACCGTGGTCACGAGCGTCCCGTAGACGTAGGCGGCCGCCCCGAAGACGAGCTTGACCGGATCCCACTCGGTCGTCGTGAAGTACGAGAGACCGAACGTGGTAAGCGACGGCCACGAGTCGATGAGCAACAGGACCGTGATCGCGGCGAGCGTGAGCGGCACCAGCAGCGCCAGTGCCGCCACGCCCGCCGCGAACGCGCGATCGAACGTCCGGGTCATGCGAGGTCACTTCGGAAGAACAGGCTGGCCTCCCGATGTGATGGACCGGATCTTCTCCTCGGCCTTCGCCACGACGGCGGCGGGGAGTGGTGCGTACCCAAGGTCCTTCGCAAAGGCCTGGCCCTCATGCGTGCTCCACCAGAAGTAGCGGGCGATGGCCTGCGCCTTCGACCTGTCCGAGATCTCGGTGTAGGTGAGCGTCCAGGTGAAGCTCGAGATCGGATACGCGTCCGCGTTCTCAGAGTTGGTGATCGAGACGCGGAGGTCGGGTGCGAGAGTGATTCCGTCCGCGGCCTTCGTCACCGATTCGAGGTTGGCCTCGACGAACTTGCCCTTCGCGTTCTGCACCGAGCCGTAGCCCAGCTTGTTCTGGATCGCGTAGATCAGCTCGACGTATCCGATCGCGCCAGGCGTGTTCTTGACGGCGCCGGCGACACCGGCGTTGCCGGATGCGCCCAGTCCGCCTGGCCAGTTCACCGCGTTCGCGAACCCGGCCTTCGACTTCCACTCGGGGCTGACCTTCGAGAGGTAGTCCGTCCACACGTACGTGGTGCCGGAGCTGTCAGAGCGATGCACCGTCGTGATCGCCGTGTCGGGCAGCGTGACGCCGGCGTTCTGCGCGACGATCTTCGCGTCGCTCCACTTCGTGATCTGCCCGAGGAAGATGCCCGCGAGGACGTCGGGCGTGAACTTGAGCGGCGTCGTCACCCCGGGGATGTTGTAGGTCGGCACGACGCCGCCCATCACCATCGGGATGTGCAGCACCGGCGCCTTCGCGTCGGTGAGCTGCTGGTCGCTCATCGGACCGTCGGTCGCGCCGTAGTCCACCGTCTTGTCCGTGAGCGACTTGATGCCGCCGCCCGAGCCCACGGCCTGGTAGTTGATCTGGATGCCGGTGAGCTTGTTGTACTCATCGACCCACTTCGTGTAGATCGGCGCCGGGAATGTCGCGCCCGCACCCGTAAGCGCGCTCGCCTCGGTCGGGCACCTGCCCTTGACCGGGATGCCACAGGGGTCGGCCGCGGCGGTCGCGCCGCCGCTCGGCGCGCCGGTAGCGGCAGGAGCCGCCCCGCCACACGCGGTCAGGAGCGACGCGAGGGCAAGGATGGACGCGATCAGGGGTCTCTTCATTTCTCTACCTCCACTCATCTCGCGTCCAGCGTCGCGGGGCCTGGTGACAGGCTCGTGTTGCGGGATGTGCAGTGGGTGAGGGTTGTGTGAACGCTCGGTGAACGCCCGGTCTCCGGGCGGGATCGGACTACGCGGGCGCGGCCTCGCGGAAGCGATAGCCGACGCCCCGGACCGTGTCGATCCACAGCGGATGCTCCGCGTCGTCGTCGAGCTTCTCGCGGAGGGTCTTCACGTGCGTGTCGACGGTGCGCGAGTCGCCGGCGAAGTCGTAGCCCCAGACGCTGGCGAGCAGCTGCTCGCGGCCGAACACCTGCCCCGGATGCGCCATGAAGAACGCGAGCAGGTCGAATTCCTTCGGCTTGAGCGAGACCTCGCGCCCCTCGAGGGTCACGCGGTGGCGGACCGCATCTAGCAGCAGCCCTGCGCTCTCGAGCCGCTCGCCGACGGGTGCGGCGGTCTTCCGCGTCCGACGGAGCAGCGCCCGCACACGCGCCACCAGCTCACGCGTCGAGAACGGCTTCGCGAGGTAATCGTCTGCGCCGAGCTCGAGCCCCACGACCTTGTCGACCTCCGTGTCACGCGCCGTGAGCATGAGGATCGGCACGTCGCTCTCCTTCCGGATGCGGCGGCACACCTCGAAGCCGTCCAGGTTGGGAAGCATGACGTCGAGGAGCACGACGTCCGGCCGACTCTGATGGAACGCCTCGAGGCCGCGTTCGCCGTCCTCGGCCGCGAACACTTCGAAGCCTTCCTGGCGCAGCGCGTAACCGAGCGTATGACGCAGATTCGCGTCGTCGTCGACGAGAACGATCCGTGCCACCTGCGGCCGAGACTACCATTCGCCTCGAACGTTCACCGCGAGTTCACCGAGCGATGACAACGACGCGCAACGCTGTCAGCTGTGATCACGGTGACGAAGCTCAGCTTCCTGCATCCCTGGGTCCGGGTCGGTGTGGTCATCTTCCGGAACGATTCGATCGGCGTCGATCGCCGTGGCGAGCCGCTGTGTGTTGACCGCGACGTCGTCGTCACCGGCATCGTTCCCGAGAAGGATGGACCGCTCGTCGCGTTCCGGCCGTACGCGGAGCACTGCCTCTACGCCTGAGGGCGGTCTGGCAGGGATATGGTTCCGTCCATGAGAGTTCGCGAGCTCGACTTGTGGAGGAAGGTCGTTGTCGTGGTCGCGGTGATCGTCGGTGTCGTGTGGTTCATCGCGAACGGCGGCGTGCTGTTGGGCGACCCCTGCCCACCGTGGTGCTGAGCGCACGCGCGCACCAACGAGGATGGTCGAAGACGCCACATCGGGGCTTACTCCGCGAGCGGCAGCGTGAAGCGGAAGGTGGTCCCGCGGCCCGGCCCATCGCTCCGCGCCTCGATGTCGCCGCCATGCGCCTGCACGATGTGCTTCGCGATGGCGAGACCCAGCCCGGTGCCGCCACCCGACCGCGACCTGTCTGCCTTGTAGAAGCGCTCGAACACGCGACCCAGATCCTTGCGCTCGATCCCGACGCCGGTGTCCGAGACGCTGAAGACGACACGGCCGTCATCGCGCGCCGCGGAGAGCCGGACGTTGCCGCCAGCAGGGGTGAACTTCACCGCGTTGTGCACGAGATTCGCGAGGACCTGGCCGACGCGCTCGCCGTCGGCGCGAACACGCGGAGCGTCCGTCGGCTCGACGAGGAGCGCGACGTCGGCGCGAGAGGCGAGCGGTCCCATACGCCGCGCGCACTCGGTGAGCAGATCGCCCGGTGACTGCGGCGCGAGCGTGAGCGTCTCGGCGCCCGACTCGATCCGCGTGAGAGCGAGCAGCTCGTTCGTGAGCTGCGCGAGGCCGTCGATCTCCTGATGCATGCGGTGCACGAAGTCGCGCGCCGCAGTGGGATCGTCCAGCGCTCCCTCCTCCAGGGCTTCGGCCATCGCCTTGAGCGAGCTGATGGGTCGCCTCAGCTCGTGCGAGACGTTCGCCACGAAGTCCGAACGCACCGTCTCAAGGCGGCGGAGCGTGGTGAGGTCCTGAATGACGACGAGGATCTGACCACCTTCGAGGGGCCGCGCGAGCGCGCGCAGGAACCGTCGCGGCTCGGCACGCTCGATCGTCGCCGTCGCCTCGCGGCCCTCATGAGCGGAAGCGATCGCGGCAAGGGTCTCGTGGTGACGGATGACCTCGGGCAGCTGGCGGCCGATGACGCCCTCCCCTGCCGTCGCGCGCGCCGCCGCGTTCGCAAGGAGGACCCGCCCGTCCGTGTCGGCGATGAAGATCGCGTCACCAAGCTGATCGATGAGCGTGGCGAGCCGATCGCGCTCGGCCTCGGCCGCGGCGTGCTCCGCGCGCACCGCAGCCGAGGATCGCCGGAGTGCCGCCGCGAGACGTTCGACTTCCACCGGACCGCGTATGTCGAATGAGGCGTCCTGCGCCTCGGCGCGTTCGGTAAGGAGCTCGATCGGACGCGCGATCACTCGCTGGATGATCCACGCGGCGACGATCGCAACGAGTGCGGCGATGACGGCGGCCGCGAGCAGCGAGAGCGAGAGGCGTGAGGCGAGTGCGTCGACCGCGACGAGGGGGAGGGCGAGCCGCGAGACGCCGACGATGTTGTCGCCAATGCGCACCGGCACCGCCACGTAGAGAAGATCGCGTCCGAGCGTCGTCGAGAAACGGACTGCGCGTCCTTCGCCGCCAGCGAGGGCAGGCACGATCTCGGGTCGTGAGCCATGGTTCTCCATCGTCCGGCGGTCTTCGTCGGACTCGCCGAGCACCGTGCCATCGGTCCCGACGAAGGTGACGCGCACGCTCGCATCGGCTGCGATGCGCTTCGCGAGCAGATCGAGCGCGTCGACGTCCGACCGCACGAAGAGGTCGCGGGAGAGGTCGCCGGCGAGCGTGGCCTCGGACGCGAGGCGCGATCCGAGCACGTCGATCTCGTGTTGTGTCGCGATGCCGGGAACGGCGAGCGCGACCACCGCGAGCGCGACGAGGATGGTGACGACCGAGCCGAGGAGGACGCGTGCGCGGATCGAGCGCGGCACGAGCATCACTCTACGTGCGCACGTCGACGCCGAGTCCGCGCAGCCTTGAAAACAGCGCCTCAGGATCGACCTGCTTGTCGGCGGGTACGACACCCGGGCGGCTGTCGCTGCCGCGCGCCAGCGTCTCGGCGGCGAGCACCGCCGGCTCAGCAGCGATGAGGTAGCTGCCGCGCGGCGCAGAGAGACGCGTCAGCGAGTAGCGCCCCGCCTCGCTGATCGCGACGGAGAACGACCCCTCGCGGCGGCCGAGGATACGGGCCGAGACCGGCGCGACGGCGGACAGCGCGCCGGTCAGGCCAAGTCGCGTTGCCAGCCGGATCGACCTCGCCGCGAACGGGGCGTTCGGGTCGACCCAGAAGTCGACCCAGCGCAGGCTGGGCCACGAGCGCGGCAGAAGCACCGCGGCCGCGCTTTCGACCCGGTAGCCGCGCCTGCGATCGGCGGGGAACTCGCGCGACCGCGACCAGTCCACCGACGAGAGGAACGCCCGCACGGTCGCGGGATTCCCGGTGTCGGCGGACGCCGGCGCGAGGTAGAGATCACAGGTCTCGGGTGCGACGCGCCCGCTCGCGTGGATGGCCGACGCGGCCACGGCCGCGATCGCGCTGCAGGAGGTGAAGATCCGCACGCCCTTCGTGACCGCGTCCTCATGCAACGCGAGCACGGCGCGCGCGTACGCGAGCGAGTCGGACAGATCGACGACGTCGCAGCCGAGCTCGAGCGCGGCCTCGACGAGCGCGGTC
>Ga0207653_10000398_pt1 | contig 19241 bp, 22 predicted proteins | sample KBSK5251metaG_FD_184341 | JGI IMG/M metagenome (GOLD analysis project Ga0207653, IMG submission 184341) | Corn, switchgrass and miscanthus rhizosphere microbial communities from Kellogg Biological Station, Michigan, USA - KBS K5-25-1 metaG... | ecosystem: Host-associated > Plants > Roots >...
TCATCGTGCTCCGCAACAAAATGCAAATGATCCACGAGCCGCATCGGCTGCTTGAGACGCGGATGCAGGCTCGTTCGTGCAAAAGCGTCAGGTTCAAATATCCCCACATGGTCCAGGCGATAGCCTGGGCCGAGTTGTTCTTCGGGAAGTCCCGCGTGGCCAGCATCATCTGGTGGTGCGAGGTATTGGGTTCTTCCAACGCCTCGTTCCCATCGACGCTCGAGGAGACACCCTCCTACTTCCGCCAGTCGTTCTGCGCCGCAACCCGATCCTAGATTCCCTCCATATCACTGTCCCACAGAGGCGCCCGTGAGCGCAACCAGCCAAGGTTGGCGCCTAACAAGCGCTTGAAGCTGGCGGCGCCCGTCGTCAACGAGCTCGGAGAGCATTCTGCATGCGGTGTGCTAGCATTCCGTTTGTGAGCACTCATAGTCTGCGCCGCGGCTTAAGCGCGATTCGTTAGGCTGCCCCATCGAATCCAATCTGGATATAGTTGAGTATGGCAGAGCCTGAACGGCTTCCAGAACCTGAACCGAGCGGCCAGCTCGTCCCGCCGCCCCGCAAACCTCCTACCGCCATCGGCCTTCTCGAGCCAGGGGAGGGCAGATCCTCCGCAGGGCCCCCCATTCCGCGCCGGTTGAGTCGCATGGCGGTTGTATCGCGCTACATGATGGGCGCGTTTTTGGTGGTGGGAGGAGCAGGCCTGGCGTCTGTCTCTGTCGTTGGGGTCTTCGCAGGCGGCGCGGCAATGATTGCCGGCGCCCGCGTGATCGGGCGGACGATTGCGCGGGCAGCCTAACCAGCGCCTGAGGCTGACGGCGCCTACTACTTGGGGAACATGAGCCGGCGGAACTACGCGCGAGACATCGGTTATGTGGCGCTGGCCCTCGGACTGCTGATGATGGTCGCCGGGCTGGGCTTTGCGATTATTGGATCGCTGATGCCACCCATTGATAGCCAATTGGGTCCACCTCCGGGAGTCGCCCTGCTGTTCGAGCATCCACTCTCCGCGGGTCTAGGTCAATTCATGATGGGCGCCTTGCTGACGCTGAGTGCGCGGAGGTTCCAGCGAGGCAAGCTGTGGGGTCGGCCGGTGCTACAGCTGGCGCTCGCAGTTGTCTTTGTGTCACTCGCAGTCTTCTCGGTACTGTGGGTGTTGAGCGTCTGGAATTGGGGTAGTGCAATGCCACTTCCCGGAGGATCTCATTCGTTTGCGGTCTATGCTGGAATTGTTTCTCTCACCTGGGTCGTTCCGCTGGGGTTGGCTGTTCGTTATCTCGGTACGCCCCAAGCCCGACTTGAATCCCCCAAGGCCGCCAACGCGAAGGACTAACCATATGATACCTGGCAAAAGCTGCGCCACGACAATCGTCGTTGGGGTGCTCGTGTTCTGCGGTGCGATGACATTGAACGCACAGGACCTTCGTGTCGGCAGGACCGGCAGGGACGGCGGCGAAGTCTTCACCCTGAGGCATGTCGCCATCGTCTCCAGCCTTCCGCGCAAGGTTTCGTATGTCCTAGGCGACGAGCCTCTGTTCCCGAGGCGGGGAGGTAAGTTAGTGGTCGCGTATGTAGACTTCCTAAACGATCGAAAGGAGAGCGTTGATATCTACTGCGACTTTCACCTCGGCACCGCACTCTACGATTCTGACGGTCGTAGATTTGATCACGTACCTGCGCTATACGAGATCGTCGGCAACACCGGGTGCAACGAACGTATCCAACCGGGCTTTGGGTCTTCGGAGGCCATTGCCTTTGAGATCCCCGCAGGAGCTACACCGGTCGCCGTTGTATTCTGGGACCCACAAGAAGCCGATGATGCAATGGGCAAGATCTCCCTGGTCCGCTTCACTTTAGTTGCCGCTGATTTCAATCGGACGTCACCAAAATGATCGCCAGTCGGACCTCGTCCATCGCGCGCCGCCGCTTAGGCGCAGTTCGTTAGGCAGCTGCACGTGCGCACTCTCCTCTTCGTCCCGGTGCTAATGCTTCTCGGTTCAGCCGTCGCGAGTTCCCAGGCACCACTTGGTGAACGCGACTTCGTGGTCGAAGGGCTGAGCCTGGGGTCTGACTCGACCCGTGTCATCGCGCGACTGGGGCGACCTGATTCGGTGACGACGGAGCAGGATCCAATTGAGGCAGGTGCGTCGATTCATGACTGGCACTACTCGGGTCTTGTGGTGGTCTTCTACTCGCCTGAGGGACCGAGCGCGTTCGTTTTGCTCACCTCGGGCCGGTCTACATATCGCGGGCTTCGTGTCGGCGATTCTGCCGCGGACGTTCGACGGCTCTATGGTAGGCCTACGCGAATAGATCGCGTCCCCGATGTCCCCCCGTCCGAACACTGGACCTACGAAGAGCCTTCGGAATCCTTGCATGTTATGGAGGTCAGGATACAGGGCGGCAGGGTTGTGCAGATCTTCGTGGGAACGGTGCGTGATTAGTCACTGCCATGAGTGATATCCCTCTCATTGATTACGCGACCCTCGACGAGCTTACCCGTGACCGCCTGGCCGCGGTCATCGCGACACACACATCGCTCGAGAGGGCGCTCAATTGGGGTAGGACCCAGCGCCCGCCACTTACCGTCGAAGCCATCCTTACACAGGACGAGTACACTCACGACGTCTTGATACCATTTGAGAATCGGTACCTGGTATATGACGCAACCTGACTCGGCGCAGTGACGGCGGTCGCCGTCTGGAGTCGCAAGCCGACGGACCGGGAGCTGCTGGATGCGCGGCTCGCGCGAGGCTGGAAGCCAACGCCGAGCGGACTAAAGGGAGGCGATCGGGTACTTGGTTATGCCGCCTGCATCTTTGACGATCCTGGGGCACCGCATCACACTCACGAGCATCCAACAGCCTAACATGCGGCTGACGCTGGCGGCGCGCGTAGATTGGGGAATGAATTTTTCTTCAGCGCGCCGCAGCTTAAGTGCGATTCGTTAGGCGGCATCATCTTGTTGCCCATCCTTCTCGCCGTATCCGCCTTTATTCAGCAGACGCCCGAAAGCGCGTTCGTGGCGCACGTTCGGTCGGATCTCCTCCGACATCCTGTCGAGATTGTTAGTGCGGATACCGTGCCCACCGTGGTTCGCGGACGCGCCTTCCTCGATGTCGACGGGGATGGTCAAGCTGAGCTATTCCTTGCGATTGCCCCGAAATACCGTCAGACGGCGACTCTCGTCATCTATCGTCATCTGGACAGCACCCGTGTTGAACGTCTTTACGAGGGCCTCGCTCCAGGGAGGCTCGTTGCAGTTTCTGGTCGCCAGATCGACACGCATACCCTAGGCAACGGGATTGACATGTCGGTGGAGGGCGGCGCCGACACCACCGTCGTCACCAAACTGCTTCGCATGGCGCGAGAACGCCAAATGCAGATCGTCCAGTACCCGGCATTCTTTCATGTAGATCAGCGACCTGGTGCGGCCAGTTACGTGGATGAGGGCAGCCAGCCCTTACCGGCGACAGAGAAAACATGCGAGCCTTTCGAATTCGAGCCGATCGAGGCTCTCGAAACGGGTGTTCTCGGTGCTGATACAGCAACCAAGTACTTGGCCGTTCTTACACGGACTACCATCGATATTTATCGGTTCAATGGTGTCACAAGCGATGGACGACTTCTCAAGAGACGCTGGCCAATCCAGAGACCAGCGAACTTTGCAGGCCTCCATGTTTCGGCGAGTGGCTTCATTGAGGGACTGAGCGCGGCCGGTCAACCAATTCATCTGAGCATACCAGCTTCGGAGCGGTGATGCCGCCTAACCAGCGCTTGAAGCTGCCGGCGCGCGTAAATTAGGGAATGAACCTTTCTTCAGCGCGCCGCAGCTTAAGCGCGATTCGTTAGGCGGATGCCCTTGCTGCGGAGCGTGCCTAGACTCTTGCCGAAAGCTGCTGTACTGCTGGCTTGTGTACTGGTTCTCACCGCAGCTTCCGCGCGAGCTTCTCAGATCCCTGACTCAATTCGCCCTGGCAGTTGCTGGGACATCCAGATAGGGCCTTGGCAACCCAACCGTGAACTCGGAGGCGATTCTCTTGAAGTGGCACCTCCATCGCGCGTCCGGCTGGACACGACAAGAGCCGACGAACTTGAAGGCGCTGGATATGCTCTCAGCGTACCATCGGGGGCCATCCCCAGTAAACATCGGTTTGCGTCTTGGCGTCCGATGGGCCGAGACCACATCACGTTGTCATGGTCGACAGGATTCAGCGGCCTAACGATGGATTTGCGCGTTACGCCAAGACATTTACAAGGCCAAGCAGAGACATTCTGGGACTTCCCGCGTCCAATTCAGCGCGCTGAGGTCAGCGCGGATGAAGTTGGGTGTGAGGCTCCTCCGCGCATTGAAGTGAAGCAACGAATTCTGCCACGGAGTGTGCAGGTCCAGGGCGGTGACAGCATAACGCTTGGCCAGTCGTGGACCAGCGTGCGCATCAGTGCGGAGCGCCTCCGCGACGGAACTTATCGGATCCAGAAAAGATCTGCGGGTCTTTTTGAAGGTGCCACGACAGTGAACGTCTGGGTCAATCGAGATGGGATAATTGCGAGGATCGATCTAGAGTACACAACCGCAGATTACGCGGGGCTTGTTGCGCGTTTAAGTCAGGAACTCGGGAAACCCACCACACATGATACGATCCCGATTTTAGACTCGAAGGGCCTGAAGGATGAGCTGGCGGCCTGGGACAGTCGTACGACGAGCCTAGCGCTATGGCACTCCAATCTTGTGTCTGGAGGATTTGCTGTACGGATTCTACTTACCGATGATCGACTCTAGAGAGGCGACTGTCGGTGTAGTAGACTTTCGTTTGTGAATACTTCAGCTTCACGAGCGCCCTTGCTTCTGTCGATCTTGCTCACGCCCACACTCGCGGGGGCGCAACAGATCGACGTGGCGGTCATGGGCGGGTATTTGCTTCCGGCCGTTCAGCAGTTCGAACGCACCGTTTCCGTCTCCGGGCCAACTGGATACTTCACGGCCCATGGAGATGCTCGACACGACCCCGGAGTGATCCTTGGCGTCGACGTCGCGGTGTGGCCCCTTTCGCACGTTGGGCTCGATCTCGCGGGCAGGGTCGGTCTCTGCAACCGCTCGGGGTCGGCTCCTGATCAGCGGGCAGTCCTCTCCACGCTCGGTATTCGGCTGGTAGGGCGAAAGCGGATCGGCGGGATGACTCTGCGGTTGGGAGCGGGGCCAGTCTTGGTACACATGGGAGGATCGGCGTACGACGCCGTAGCGGGTCCGATGAGTCTTGCCAAGCACACACTGGGCGGAGCCACGTTGCAGGGGGACGTCACGCGCACTGTCGGTGTCTTTCGCCTGCGGCTTGCGGTCGAGGATGCTCTCTACCGCGTCACCCTGTCTCCGTTCACAGCAGGGACCGAGACGACGCGGACGCCACTGCAGCACGATGTGGCGTTCACTGCCGGAGTAGAACTGCATTTGTGAAGAGCACAGCACCTCTTGGCCATCCGCACTAGCCGCACCGTCGGGCTCGTCGTCGTGGTAATTGCCGCCGCGGTTTTCTGGCGCACGGCCTATCCCACGATCACCTGGTGGGATTCCAGCGAATACTCGACGGCCGCCGGGACGCTCGGCGTCATCGCCGCGCCCGGTTCGTTGCTCCTCACGCTGCTCGGCTGGCCGATCGCGCACCTGCCGTTCGGCTCGTCGCCCGCGCATCTGCTCAACCTTTTTGCCGGCGTACTGGCGGCGATCACCGTCGGGCTCGTATTCCTCCTCGCGCTCAGGCTGCTGGCTCCACCCCAGGGTGGAACGGAGCTCGGACTCGCGCCGATCGCCGGCGCGGGGCTCGGCGCACTCGCGTTCGCCTTCAGCGATACGCTGTGGGAGCACGCCATCAAGTTCACGCCGTATGTACTGACGGCGGTGTTCACGGGACTGATCCTGTGGACGATGCTGCGGTGGTGGGAGGAAGCCGATCAACCGAACGCGTGGCGCCGGCTCGCCCTGCTCGGCCTGCTGTTCGGGCTCGATTTCAGCGTGCATCGGACGAACGCCTTACTCATGCCCGGTGTGCTCGTCTGGATTTTGCTGCGTCATCCCCGTGCCCTGCGCGCGCCGCGCGCCTGGCTGGGCGGGGCGGGCGGCCTCATCGCCGGTCTCGCGGTGCAGCTGTTGATCATTCTGATCGCGGCGTTCACACCGTCGTCGCTGAATTTCGGCGATCCGAGCACGCTGTCTCGATTCTGGGAGTACATCTCGCTCGCGCAGCGCGGCGGCGGGTTCCTGGTGCAATTCTTCCCGCGCAACGCGCCGTTCTGGTCGGTCCAGGTGGCCGATCTGCTGCGCGTGCTCGGCGCCGACTTCTTCTCCGTGACAGGACCGGCGGGCGTGCTCGGCGTGCTGCCGGGGATGGCCGCGGTGGGTGGGCTCGTGGCGCTGTGGCGACGTGACCGCCGCCTCGCGCTCGCGCTGAGCTGCGTGCTGTTCCTCCACATGGCCGCTACGGTTCTCTACTTCAACATCCCGGCGCAGTATTTCCGAACGTTCGATCGACACTACCTCCCCGTGTGCGTGACGATTGCCGTGCTCGCGGCGTACGGCCTGTCCGCGGGACTGCAGGCGGTGACCGCCGTGCTCCGGACGCGGCCACGGGCACTTGCCATGGCGATGACCTCGCTCGCCGCGCTCGTCCCGGTGGGGCAGCTGATGCGCAACTGGCAGTCGCACGAGGCGTCTAACCGCTACTTCGCGAGAGATTTCGGCGCCAACGTACTCCAGACGCTCCCTCCGCACGCGATCGTGTTCACCGCCGGAGACAACGACACGTTTCCCTTGTTGTACCTGCAGGACCTGGAGGGCCTGCGGCGTGATGTCACCGTGATCAATGTGGCCTTGTCCAACCTGCCGCGCTTCACGGAGCTGGTGCAGCGCCGAGAGCCGGCGTTCCCTGCGGCGATGAGCGACTCGGAGCGCGCGGCGTGGGCGAAGCGCGCGGGCAGTGACACGGCGCTCGCGATTCCGGTGACGGGGACGCCCGAGGCACTCGGTGTTGCGCCAGGGACCGCGACGCCCAAGTCGATCGTACTCCGGGTCAAACCACAGTACGCGGCGAGGATGCTCCCATCCGAAATCACGCTGATCGATATTGTCCGCACTGACCAGTGGCGGCGCCCGCTCTGCGTCTTGATCACGGTTGGGGAGCTGGTGGCGTGGCTCAAACCTTACGGCCGGCCGGATGGACTGTTCTGGCGCATCGTGCCGCTCAAGCAGCCGCGGCCCGATGAAAGGCTGCTGCGGACCAATTTGCTGGGACACAACCAGTACCGGGGCTACGCCGACGCCCACGTCCGCGTGGACGATTTCTCTGGACCGATCGGATTCTTGTACCATGTCGCGATCAAGCCGCTGCTCGCGGCGGAACAGGCTCGCGGGGACCACGCGGCCTGTCGTGACGACGCCAACACATTGATCGCGGCGGTGCCACCGGGCCGATTGAATTTGTCGGCGGACGAGAGGCGGGGTATCGAATCGCCGTGCCGAGCCCAGGGCGGTGGCAGCAGCTGACCATCGCTCCCGCCATCTGCGCTTCGCAATCGGGCCCTAACGCTCCGTCTCGTTGGCCCGGGCTGCTTGTTCGTCATGAGTTCTGATCCGAGAAGCAGTAGCGCAGCGACGAGGCGGCGCCGACCCAGAAATCAGCCTAGCGCCGCCACGGCCCGCAGCAGCGACCCGCCAACGACGATGGCGACGATGGCCATTGATTCGAGGGGCCGCCAATGGTACCGCTCGATGGCCGCTACCGGCCCCAGCGCGCGCGCCAGCAACGCCACGCCCTGTGCCGCGACGAGCATGGCCGCCAGCCACCACAGCGGATTACTCTCGAACGCGGCCGCAAACTCCCCATGGCTCGCGTAGGCAAAAGCGCGCGTCAGGCCGCAGAACAGGCATGGCAAGCCGGTGATGGCGCGGAACGGGCAAATGATCAGCGACGTCGTCACGATCCACGACTTCGCCACGAACGCCACCGGGAACGTGCCCAGCAATCCCAGTGACCAGAGCAGGTCGCGTCGCTGAGTGGTTGCCATCAGCGGGCCCCTGCAAGATCGACGGCCTGCAGCGGCAGGCGGTCCGCGTGCTCGGTGGCCCAGACCGCAGCCAGCGCGTTCAGCGGACTCTTGGTGTTGTATGACTGGAAGCAGATCATCTGAGCAATGCGGATCACCAGCTCCAGCAGCGACTGGTCCGCGCTCCAATGATCGCCGATGCAGATCTTCTGCGGATCGATGTTCGGGTGGAAGACTGGCGTCAGCATACGGCAGAACGGCGCACGGCGCGGATAGTCCATTGGCAGGAAGACTTCGGCGCGATGGCTCGCGGCCTCCGATGGTGATCCGTCGGGCTGCGGCGCCAGTCCCTTGACCAGGAACTCGAAGGCATACCGGTCCGGAGGAGTACCCGTCGCCTCGACCAGCCGGACGTAGGGATGATGCTCCAGCTCCGCAACGATGCGCTGGTGGTCCGCCTGCAACCGTCGGAGCCGCGGCGTCATGAGCCGCGCACCGCGGAATAGATCAGGAACATAAAGAACGCGAAGACCGATTGCGCCGCGGCGATCGCCAGGCCCAGGCGGCACAATGCGGAATACATCGCAGGCTGGCGCGCCAAGACATCGCGCCGCCGCCGATACCACGGCAGCCCGATCAGGAAGCCCAGCGGTGCGGTCAGCGGCAGCACGCAGAACGCGAACAGCCAGATAGAGCCTCGGCGGACGTCCGGTGCTTGCTCCTGGAGCTTCTCGGCGGCCCGTGCCTCCGCGGCACTCAGCGGCCGCGTCGTTTCGAATACAGTTCCACAATTCCGGCAGCGCAGCGCCGCGGCCATGATGCTCTCGCCGCACTTCGGACACGGCTTGCGCTCCTGGCCCCAGTACGAGACCGGAATCTCCATCGCGCTGCGATTTTCGACTTTCGGCGCGGCCGAGCAGCCGTAGACACCGCAGCCGGTGTTCTCGCGCCAGCAGTCGGCGTGGTGGCCGACACCGCACGCTGTGCACGCCACACCCTCGTCGCCCGGCTCGACAGCCGTCTGGCAAAAGGGACAGGTCCCCGTCACCGAGACCGCAGACCCCGCCACGTCTCAGCCGCCCCGCTTCTCGAACACGAACGACGTTCTCCCAATGGTGATGCGGTCACCGTGGCGCAGCCGGGCGCGATCGACACGCCGCGTGTTCACTTCGACCGGTCGCGCGCCTGCGGCCTCGATATCCGCCTCGCCGCCGACCATCCGCAGACTGGCGTGATGCCCCGCGACGAGCGGGTCGTTGAACAGGTAGATCTCCATGCTCGGCGAGCTGCCGAACCGCATGAGGTCCTTGAACAGCAAGAACTCTTTGCCGGCGAGCGGCCCTTCCGTCATGCGCAGCCAGGCGTCGCGCGCCAGGAGCTCGACCACGCCGATCATCGAGCCGACGGCCAGGCCGATTGCCACGATGCCGACGAGCCGGCTGATATGTGCGCTCGGCTTGATCGGGTCGAGCAGCAGCATGTCCACCGGATCGAACAGCAAGCCGCCCAGCACGCCGCCTACGACGCCACCCAGCAGACCCCACACAAGCAGCCGGCCGGAGCGGAGCGCCACGCCTTGGCCGAGACCCATGGTCAGGCCCGCGCAGCCCCACGCCAGGCTGCGTCCCAGCATCTGCAGGGCGAAGGCGCTCGTGGTGAAGGTGCCGGTGTCGGTCACCTGTCTCAACGCCAGCGCATTGATCGGGGCATAGACAATGTTGGCGATGATACCGGAGATGAAGCCACCGAGGAAGCCGACCGCCAGGCCGACTGCCCCCGCCATCAGCGCGCGTCGCGGCAACCGGCACACGAGGCCATCAACCGCGCCGAGCGCCAGCCCGATGAATCCGGCGACTACGCCGAACAGCAGAAGTCCCGCGGCGTTGGATTGCGCATTCAGCTGCTTCAGCGTTTTGGCCGCGCGGCCCGGCGACTGCGGCGGTGGGTCGCGAACCACGAACTCGGCCAGCGCGATGTCTTCGCCAGGTGCCTGATGGTATTCCACATAGACACCAATTCGCTGGCCTTCCTGCAGCTCGTTCGACTGTAGAGGCGTCCACTTGCCGTCGCCACCCTTGATGCGGGTCTGCTCCAGCAGCCACACGTGGTCGCCGTTCAACGTCATCAGACCGTCTCCCGTCCTTGGCACGTTCAGCCACTTCTGGCCTATCTGGATGGATCGTGGGAGGACTGCGCTGCGATCTAGCCCGGAGATTGTGCCCTGGATGTACTGCTCGTCGTCAAAGCTTGGCTCCAGCACACCCCACGCAGCGAACGCCGCCAGACCTCCGGCGATCATGAACACGAACCAGTTCTGATAGTACCATCGCCCGCGGCCGCGTCGCGTCACGCCGCGCCCTTCGCCGCGCAGGCTCTTCTGACGCGCCAGCAGATCGTCCACGTGGGGACTAAAGACGTCCTGGCGGGTGATCTTCACGACCCCGCTGTCGGGTTGGTTGGGTGCGGTCATGGTTGCGAATCTCGCCGTTGGGACGCACGCGCCGAGTCAGCCGCCGCCTGCTGGCGGCGGCGTTCGAGCTCGACCATCGCGGCGTTCACCTTGGGTGGCACGTTCCATTGTACCACCCCCACGCCCAGCAACACCGTTTGGTCGCCGACCCGGAGGGGGATCGGGATGTAGCTCTGCAGGCGCGGTGGTTCCTCGGCGCCCGTCATGTGCAAATACACGTTATAACCGATGTAGCCGATGACGCTGAATGCCACGAGCATGACCGCTGTGATGACGAAGCTGTACAGTGTGCGTCGCTGCTCCTCGATGACTGCCAGCGTCTGGTTGATTCTGGTTTCGAGCCGCTCGAACGCTGGCGGGTTGTCGCCCGGCGTGACCGCCGCGTCGCCGCCGTCGGCCCCGCCGGGTCCGGGGATGGTGGTGCGCCGCTCGCGACCCTCGACCCAGAATCGGTCCACGTAACGGATGCCGTCCGGCCCGTTGGCGCACAGCGCCTCGCTGCCGCCCAGCGGGTCGGTGACCAGCGCGACCTGCGCCGGCCCCGGGAAGAAATTCTTCTGGATGAACAGGTCCATGTCCGAGAACACGACTCCGAAACCAGGATGACTGTGATACCAGCCGACTATGCCGAGCTGCGGATATTTCGCTTCCAGCTCAGCGTGTATGGCGGTCCAGGTATCCTGGGTGAACGTGACGTGCGTGCTGCCGGCGCGCGACGCGGTACCCGGGATGGTGGCGCGCACGTGGACATAGAGTCCCGCTTCATCTTCACAGGCATCGCCGCACAGCACGCCGCCTACCTCCACATCGAGCGACGCCTTGGCGTGAGCGATCAGGTCAGCATACGGCGACCGGTCGAAGGCTACTCGCAGCGGCACGTCGCTGCCGGAAGGTCCGGGGAAACGCCGCCAGATCGGTTCCTTTTCCTTCCTATTCCTGGACATGACTCCCCCTAGGACGCGGTCACCGGCAGTGCGAACGGGCTGTCGCCGGAGAGCTCGATGCCGACCACGGTATCGCCGCGGCGCGCCCATAGAATGTCCCACGCGGGCAGACCGGTCTCGCGCGCCGACCGCTCTAGGACCGCATCGCCCGGTGTGGCGGAGTGGACCAGGTGGGGAACACATTCCGCGCCGCAAGCGCGACAGATGGCCTGGTCTTCGGTGACGCAATCCAACGGCGCGTGCACGTCGCGGCGCAGCCCGCACGCGGGACACTCTACGTGGGCCACCACGTCACGACTGAAGTCCACCGCGTCCACCGCGCCGAGCTCGCGCGTGGCCCGGTCGAGAACCGCCGTCAGCGGATCGTCGGAGTCGATCTCGGGTGCGGCGACGACGCGCGCTGCCGCTCCATGCCAGCCGCAGTCTTTCGCGATGGGATAGCTCACGGCGTACCAGTCATTGCGCGCTCCGTCGAACACGATGCCTCGACCGAGCAGCGGATCCAGCCCGTGCAGCAGCTTGACGGCTTCCTGCGCCTGCAGCGCGCCGATCACTGAGGCCGTCGTCGGTGTGGTGGGGGTGCCGCGCGACTGGGCCGCCCGCCGTGCCAGCAGCGAGCAGGAGCGCCGCTGGTTGAGCAGCTCCCAGTCCACTTTCCCCATCGTGCACTCGTAGCACGCGGTGTCGGGGGGGGCGAACCCGCGGACGATTCCTTGCAGCACTTCGATGCCTCCATCGATCCACGGACGCCCCACGGAGGCGCAGGCGCTGTTCACAAAAACTCGGGCTTCACGGTTGTCGAGCGCTCCGATGATCACCTGCGCCCAGCGGAACCACCCGAGTCCGACGTCGGCCATCACGTTGCCGACGATGGCTTCGGCGTTCACGTCGGGATACAGCGAGCGCACTGCAGCGACGGCCGCTTCGGCCTTGTAGCGTCCCTGGTCGCCTTCGCGGAACAGGACCGAGCGGCTCAGGTTGCTCAGCTCGATGCGGTCCATGTCTACGACCACGAGGTTGCCAGCGCCGACCAGCGCCAAGTTCTTCAGGACCTCGTTGCCCAGCGCACCGGCGCCGACGACGAGGATGCGGGCCCGCGCGAGTCGCGCTTGTTCCCACCACTCGATGGCCGCCAGTCGCGCGAAACGATCGTCCGTGAGCGACAGCGTCTCGCCGGACGCGTCCGTCACAACTTCGCCGTCCCGGCCGTGATCTCCGCCTGGAGGCGCAGCTCCGTGCCCGACTCGATTCCGGCGTCGCGCAGCGTCTCGGTGTCGAGCAACTGCCGGCCGGAGCGCCGGTCGTGCAGCTTGTAGCTCATCAGCTGGCCGTCCGGCGCGTTGATCGGGAGCCCCATGCGCTCCACCAGCAGCACCAGCAGCCGCTCGATCGGGGCGTCGTCCGGCGCTTCGATGGTGCGAGCGCGGCTGCCCGTGGTGTCGAGGACCCGGATCGTGACCATGCTCATGGACGCCTCACCGGGTCATCAGTCCCACGATCATGAACAAAAGCCACAACCCCGCGAGGGCCCAGTTCCAAATCAGCGCGGCGCGCAGCGCCCACGTACTGGTCGCGCCGCGGGTTCGGGCCAGATTTGAACAGACCACTCCGGTGCCGACGCTGCCCATTATCAGCCAGCCCATGAGAACATTGACGCCCTCGTCGGCCTGGCCGCGCCGCGCGGCGCCGCTCGCCCCGTAGACGACCAAGCCGATCACGGTCAGCGTGCCGACGGTCGCTCCCACGTAGGCCCACACCAGAAATTTCTTCTTGCGCTCGAGTACCGCTGGTGACGGCTGAGTCGCGCACGTGGGGCAGAGGTGCAGCTCGCTCGGAAATGTGAACGTGCAGGTTTCGCAGATCCCCGCGCCGCAGTACGCGCAGCGCCGCGCCGCCGCGACGCCGCCGTGGTTCACGCATTTCAGCGCCGACAGTGGCGGTCCCTGCGGAAAGAGCGACATCAGCGGCGCGACAGCCGCGCGATCATCCCGAGGACCCACAGGATCAGGGCGGCGATGCCGATGCCGAGAGCGGTATTCGCCTTGCCCATGCCGGACAGCCGCGGGTCAGCTGCGATGAGCTTCTTGGCCTTGAGCGCCTTGCTGATGGCGATGGGCTCGAGGATGATCCCAAAGCAGAAGATGCCGATGATGGCGTACTTCAGCGCTTCACCGGCTTCCGGGCAGGGGTGCAGGTCGTGCTCCGGCGGCACGGGATTCTTGCCGGCCAGCACCATCACCTTGCAGTTGGCGCAGTATTTCTTGCCCTTGAGATCGACGAGGCAGTCGCCGCAGAAGGCTTCGGCACAGCCGGCGCAACGATCTACCGCCGCCACATCCGGATGGTTCTTGCACTGCATCCGTACCTCCGGTTCAGGAAGGGACGCGTCGCGCTAATCTGGGCCGCGATCGCAAGGCGCGCTAGGCAGTGCGTTCCTGTTGCACGACGTAGATGCTTCGCTCCGCTCAGCGCGGCGTGTGGCTGGGCCGTTCTGTTCACCATGACCGGCGCCGACGCGAATATCGAGCACGACGGCCTGTTTCGGCCCGCGCAACTTGAGGAATCCGAGTGACGAGAAATTCCCGCCGCCCGCAAATTGCGTGGCCCATTCGCCGCGATGAAACGGCAGGGTGTCGGTCGGCGCGGATTGTGTGAGCAGCAGTGCGGTCAGCAGGGGCAGAACCATGTGGGCTCGCAGGTGGGGCCGGAGCCGTAAGCTCGCCAGGCGGTACGGAAACTCACAACGTCGGCCGCTCCAGACGACATAATCCAGTCCTCACCCCCTGACCCCTCTCCCTGCGGGTCCTCACCCCCTGACCCATCTCCCTGCGGGTCCTCACCCCCTGACCCCCTCTCCCTTCGGGAGGAGGGGGAACTATGCGTGCCCGGTCGTGGCTTAGCGCGATGGAATCGTCAACGTCAGGGTATCTGCGGGATAATCGATCGGCCGGCTCGTGTCATGCGGTGCGATCGCCACGATCCGCAGCACACCGGTGCGCTCCAGCACCAGGCGATCGGTGAATGGAGTTTGAACGGTGGCCGCCGGGAACGGTCGCGTCGGACGAGCCGTGCGAATCCAGGTCGCGAGCGAATCACGGTAATTGTCGATCTCCACGAGGTATGCTTCGGCCCCGGGCACCGCAGCGCCAGCGGCATCGAGCGCCTCGAGCTGTACTGAGACGGTGTCGCCGACGTGAGCGAACTGCGGCGATACGGTGATGCGGAGCGACGCGAACGCTGGGCCGACAATGACCACGGTGGTGTCGCTGATGCCCGCCGTGGTCGTCACGATGCCCGTCTGACCCGGCGCATGCGCCGCCAGGCGGCCGAATTCGTCGATCGTCGCGACCGTGGGATCAATGGTGGTGTAGGTGAAACGCCGCGGCTGGTCGTGCGAGGTGTAGACGGTATTGTCGCACCAGATGGGTTGCTGGCTGGGGGCTGAGGTCGCGGCGGAATACGTGCGAGCCGTGTCACCGACCCAGACGACGTACCAACCGAGGAGAAGATCCGGTGAGAGGGAGGTGCTGGCACCGGTAACGTGATCGTTGCAACAGCCGGCGGCGAAGAGAGCCAGCGGAGCGACCAGAGCGAGCCGCATCGTCGAAATAAAGTAGGTCGGGCTGCCTAGCAGCAATGTTCTAATGTGGCTCGGCTATGGCGCGCGTCCTGAAGCACGCGATGAGCCCTTCAGGGCTCGCGTATTCGCCGAGCCGGCGCTTGAGCGCACGGACCACTGGAATCATGGTCACTTGAGGCATTTGAAGGCGCGTTGAGCGCGCAGTCGTACGTTGGTTGCGATGCCGGCCGAGCCCGCCTACGTTCCGCCCATGTCGCCTGAGCTCATGACCGCCGAGCAGCTCCTGGACGTGAGCATTCCCGGGAAGCAGGTCGAGCTGGTCCGCGGCCGCCTCGTTGTGAAGGAACCGCCCGGTTACCTGCACGCGACCGTTGTCGCGCGACTTGCCGCGGAGCTCGTGAACTATGCGCGGGCACAGAACCTTGGCCAGGTCGTTGCCGGCGATCCGGGATTCACTCTTTCGAGAGGCCCGGATACGGTCCGCGCTCCGGACGTCGCCTTCGTCCAACGTGCCCGTGTGCCCGATCCGGTGCCCGAAGCGTTTGCGGAATTCGCGCCGGATCTCGCGGTGGAAGTGCTCTCGCCGCAGGACCGGCCCGGTGAAACACTCGCCAAAGTCGGTGACTGGCTGAATGCCGGCACGCGTGTGGTGTGGGTTATCGATCCCGCGCGTCGCCAGGCGCGGGTCTATCGGCAGGACGGAACTGAAGCGGTGCTGAGCGAAACCGACGCGCTCCGCGGCGAGGACGTGCTTCCCGGCTTTTCGTGCGCCATCGCCGCTATTCTCGACAGCTAGGGGATCCTCACCCCCTGACCCCCTCTTCGTTCCGGTCCTCACCCCCTGACCCCCTCTCCCTTCGGGAGAGGGGGAACTAACGGTTGGTCTCGAGCGCCTCGCGCAGCGCCGCATCGAGGTGCTCTGGACTCACAGCTCTGTTGCGCACTCGAATGACGCGATAGCCCGCCGCCTCCAGGAACCCAGCTCGCGCCTGGTCGTAGCATCGTTGCGCTTCATTATCGTGCACGTCTCCCTCGAGCTCGATCACAATCCGTTCACTGGGGCAATAGAAATCCACAATAAAGCCGTGCAGTACGTGTTGTCGCCGAAACTTTAGGCTCAGCATCCTGCGGTTGCGCAGCAACGTCCAAGCGTAACGCTCAGCGGGCGTGGGGTTGTGGCGCAGCTCGCGGGCGCGCGCGTATCGCTCGGCCGCTCTGAGCCGACGTAGCGGATCCATCGATTGAGCGTGGCGAACAGCGGAATGATCTACGCAACCAAAGTCCTGCGGAGCGGACCGAAGAAACTCGCCCTACGTTCCCCCTCTCCGGAACGGAGAGGGGGTCAGGGGGTGAGGACTAGTGACTGCGTCGCACCAGCGTCTCTAAAGCCTCGAGCGCCTCGCCGGCCGCCGACAATCGCTCCACGTCTGCCGTCAGCTCCCGGCATCGTGCCTCGGCGCGCATGCGACCGTACTGCGCCTCCTTGAGCCGCCCGTCCAGGTCGGCGAGCTCCGCCTCAGCTTCCTGTAGCAGCGCCGCCTGGTCTTCGAGCCCGCGCAGCCCGGTGATCTCCTCGAGCACCTGATCGCGCTCGGCGGCGAGCGCTTCCGCCTCGGCCACCGCTTCCTCCGCGATCCGCCGCCGCTCCTCGGCCTGAGCCTCGAGCGCGGTCCGCACCCGGCGCTCCTTCTTCAACTCGGTCTCGCTCCGCGATAGCGCGGCGCGCGTTTCCTCCAGCTCCCCGGCCAGCCGGGTCCGTTCCTCGATGGCAGACTCGAGCCGGGCGCGCATGGCCTCGATCAGCTCCCGCACCGCCGCAGCGGTGTGCTGCGGCTCGGCTCCAGCGGCGGACCGGTGAGCGGTCATCGCCAGACGCTCCCGCAGCGACCCCGCCCGCTCCTGACCGCTCTTCGCGCGCGCCGCGCGCGCGCTTGGTTTCGGAGCCGGCGGCTCGTCCCCCCTCTCCCGAAGGGAGAGGGGGTCAGGGGGTGAGGACCGCAGGGAGACGGGGTCAGGGGGTGAGGACCGAACGGAAAGGGGGTCAGGAGGTGAGGCCGTGAGCTCGGTGAGCACGCGGGAGATCGTCCGCGGCTTGCGGGCTGGAACGTTTGCGTCGAAACCGGTGGTCACGCGCTCCTCTCCATCGCGCGCTCGAAGCGCGCGCTCATCAGCTCGGTGATAAGGGCGTCGATGTCCTTGGCTCCCTTGGACGATGGGGCGTAGGCATTGATGGGCAGGCCGTCGCTCGAGGCCCTCGCGAACTGCGTGCACTGCCGTACGATCGTGTCCGACAGAAACTCAGCGTAGTGCGACTCCAGCGCGCGTTTGGCCTCGCGCGCGATCCGGGTCGTGGGGTTGTACTGATTGATGACGATCTTGATCCGCTGCAGCCGGTGGTTCAGGTCGTCCTCGAGCTGGCCCAGCGTCTCGAACAACAATTTGAGACCGTGAAACGACAGGAAATCCGGAAGCACCGGCACGAGCAGGTCGTCGGACGCCATCAGCGCGTTGAGGTTCAGCAGCCCAAAGGAGGGCGGGGCGTCCATGACAATGAACTCGTAGCGGTCCGCCACCCGGGCGAGGGCCCGCTGGAGCTTGTACTCGCGCCCGGCCATCGGCATGAGCGAGATGTCGATGGTCGTCATCTGCAGGTTGGCCGGAAGCACATCGAACTCGGCGAGCGCGTGCGGCACGATCACGTCTTCGATCGGTACTCCGTTGACCAGGATCTCGAAGACCGTGCGCTCCATGCTCTCGGCCGCGAGCCCTAAGTGCTGGGTCGCGTGCCCCTGTGAATCGAGGTCGACCAGCAGGACCCGATGGCCCAGCTCCGCGAGCCGGTAGGCGTACGCCACCGAGAGGCTGGTCTTGCCGGTGCCACCCTTGAAGTTGAGGAAGAGCTGGCGGCGCGGCGGTTCCCGGCGCGGGTGGCGGTCCAGCACCCGGCGGTACGCCGACAGGTGCCGCGGCTGGTACGAAGTGGGTCCGCCGCCGAGTGCCTTCAGCTCGGGCAGTTTGTCCGCGGCGGACAGTTGCTGGTCCGTGAAGCCCAGGAGCTTGGCGAAGTGGCTGCGCTTGTAATGGATGTCCACTATGAAGCTCGCTGGAGGGGGTCTTGGGTGCGAAGGATCCGCTGGACGATGCGGCGCACCTGGGGGTCGGGATCGCCGCTCAGCGGCTCCAGCAGCGGCCTCAGCGCGAGGCCGCGCGCAGCGGCCGCGGCGAGCACGACGCGCCGTCGCACATACGGGTTGGCGTCGGCGATCCCCCAGCGGATGTGCGGCTCGAGCCGCGCCGGATCCCGTTCCAGCAGGCGGCCGAGCGACTGGTAGGCCGCGGCGCGAACGTTCGGATCTTCAGCGGTGGCAAAGGGCCGGACGGCATAAAACGCGTCGTCTCCCCCCTCGCCGCGACGGCCGAGCCGGAGGAGCAGCTCCACCTGGTCCTGTGGGTGCTGCGCCGCCGCCAGTGCCGCGACCAGATCGTCCGCAGGAGGAGGGGGCTCCGGCGTCACCGCTGCCGGCACTGTTACCTGTTCGAGCTGCTCGCGCAGCGCGGCCTCGCGGCGCTCTCCCAGGGCGTTGTCTCGTTCGAGGTCGAGGACCGCGCGGCGCAGGCTGGCGATGAACTCGGCAAGGTCGACGGCTTCGGTATCGCCGGCGCGAACGGCGCGTTGCCACTCGACCACCCGCGTGAGCAACGTCTCGCGGGATGCCACGAGCTCGTCCACGCGAGCCCGCAGCTGCGAGGCTATCTGTTCGCTGGCGGCGATGCGCTCGTGGGCCCCGGCCACTTCTCGTCGCAGGCGCACGAGCTGCTGCGCGTCCTCGCGCGGCTCCGACTCGATGAGATGTCCCTGGAGTTTGGCGCGCAGTGCTTCGGACTGTTCCAGTCGCCGGTGCAGGGCGGCGACTTCCGCGCGGGCGCGGGCGACCTCGTCCTGGACCACGCTCAGGCGCTGGGTTTCACCGGCCTCACGGGCCGCAGCCTCGGCGAGCCGGATGCGGGCCTGATCGGCTTCGGCGCGCGCTTCGTCGAGCGCGCCGCGCAGCTGTTCGAGCCGACACTCGAGCAGGAGGGTCCGGTCCGAACCCGCCGAGCCCCCCCCGGTTGGCGTGCTTCTACGCGGGGCCGTTACGCCTTCTCGCAAGGCAAAAGGACCATATGTCACTATAGTGAAATGCCTTAATTCGCGAAACCCGGGAGGCCG
>Ga0207653_10000400_pt1 | contig 19184 bp, 15 predicted proteins | sample KBSK5251metaG_FD_184341 | JGI IMG/M metagenome (GOLD analysis project Ga0207653, IMG submission 184341) | Corn, switchgrass and miscanthus rhizosphere microbial communities from Kellogg Biological Station, Michigan, USA - KBS K5-25-1 metaG... | ecosystem: Host-associated > Plants > Roots >...
CTTCTCAAAAAAAAAAACTGCAGAACCGTTTTTGACAGCCTTCATCTATTTGATTGACCCAGGCTGTCGTGCTCGATCTAAGGCAGCCACTCAACATTAGAGGTGAACCTTCAACGAGCTGCGAAGCAGCGGTCAGAGCTAAGCCCAAGGCGAGGCTTTGCGAGCCTTGGGTGTGGTTCAGTAGATTTGGGAGCCGCGGAGCGGCGACAGAGCGTTCGTAACGAGGGTGGCTCTGATTGGCCGCTGATCGCTGTCGCCGCTTCAGGGCTCGATCGCCTTAAGAGCTCGTCGACCCAGGACTCGCAAAGCCTCGCCTTGGGCTTAGCTCTGACCGCTGCTTCGCAGCTGGTTGAAGGTTCACGGCTCATGTCCCAAGACAGCAATTGGATCGGCACGACGGTTTTCTGGTGGTGGCCACTGTGTTTCGGCACGCGTTAACCACCGGCTAATGGCCCGGTGTGAATGAGACATCCCTTTTGAGGCAAAGGCGCAATCCTTCGTTTGATTTTCATACTGCCGGCCGCATCACGACTGTTCCAATGTCACTCAAAAATTCCGCCAGCGCCCGAAGAATCTTCAGGCCAAGCTGTTGGCATGTTGCTTGCTCAACGTTCAGGCGTTATCGTGTGGAAGGAGGCACTAAAAAATGATTCGAAGAATTTTGATTGGTGTGACAATCGCAGGGCTGGCATTGCTGGCAGCAGGTTGCGCAAGCGACCAAACGGCAACCACGAATGCGAACGCAAATACTGAAACCAGCAACACGGCGACGACCGCTGCTCCGGATAATTCAGAAATAACAACCACGAACGAGAACGGAGTGAAAACTGAAACGCGCACTTTTCGTAACAATCCGCGCGTCTCGAAGGTCGTGGTGACGACGCGCGACGGAAATCGAACCGTGAAAGTTTATTCGCCCAACGGCGAAGAAACCGAAATGAAGGGCAATACCGAACGCGCTTTGGATGCGACCGGCGACGCAATCGCCGATTCGGCCGGTTGGGTGAAGGACAAGTCCGTAGATGTTGGTGAAAAGACCGCAGATGTTTCCAAAGAGGTTGCGGACAAGACCAAAGAGGGAGCCAAGACAGTAGCCGACAAGACCGTCGATACGACGAAGACTGTTGCGGACAAGACCGTCGACACCAGCAAGACCGTCGCGAACAAGACGGTCGATACGTCAAAGACCGTTGCGAAAAAGACCAAATCCGGTACGGAGACGGTGATTGACAAGACCGCTGAAGGCGCGAAGAAAACCGGCAAGGCAATCAAGAAAGTCATCGTGCCTTAGCCCGTCAATCGTGGCAACCTCGACGGCCTGTCGGAAAAAGAACTCGGTGGTTCTTTGTGTGATCTGTGTGCCTCTGTGGTGAATGTTTTTCCGGGCAATTTCACCACGAGACACAGAGGATTCACAGAGTTGCACAGAGAAATCCGATTTTTCCCGATAGACTCCGACTGGGTTCCGTTTGGTTGTTTTGTTTCCTGAGGTCGCGCTTTCAGATTGCGATTCGTCTTTTTGAACTCCTCACGAACTCCGGTAATTTATCCATTGGCATCGCCTGGCGCCTCGCGTTATCATCCGTCTACCTTCAGTCTGCCGGATTTGAAACTTTATGAGTGACGCCAATCGTTTCACCATCGTCTGTCCATGTTGCGAGGCGACCTTAACAGTTGATGCCGATACCGGCAGCCTGCTCTCGCATGAAGAAAAACACAAAGCGCTCGGTTCTTTTGAAGACATGGTCAAGGACCTCGACAAGCAGAAACAGACGCGCGAACAAATCTTTGCTCAGGAGATGAGTTCGCATAAGGATCGAAGCCGCTTGTTGGAAGAAAAATTTCAGGAAGCCAAAAAGAAAGCAGAGAAAGACACCAAGATTTATCGGAATCCTCTGGATTTGGATTAGAATCGTGGTTCTGTAACGCAAACTGTTAGTTTGCGAACTCGTTTCTCGGTGATGACCTGATTTCATCGAAGCTTTTTCTCTACCAGGCGTAAACGCCTGGGCTACGGAAAGTCATTCAAATCCGAAAGTCCTGAGTTGGAAAACAAAAATAGGAGCTAAGAAGATGAGACGATCTTTTCTCATGATTGCGTGCGCGTCACTGGTGATAGCCGGCACGGTGTTTAGCGCGACTTCGCAGACGAAAATGCCACAGTTGATTTTTCGCGACCGCACCTTGCCGAATGGTTTGCGAGTGCTCAGCGCCGTCGACAAATCGAGTCCGAGTGTGGCCATCAATGTTTGGTATCACGTCGGCTCGAAAGACGATCCCGACCAACGCAGCGGCTTCGCGCACCTGTTCGAGCACATCATGTTCAAATCAACCAAGAACATGAAAGCCGAAATGATGGATCGTCTGACTGAGGACGTTGGCGGCAACAACAACGCGTTTACCGAGGACGACGTGACCGTTTATTACGAGACCATTCCCTCGAATTATCTCGAGACGTTGTTGTGGGCTGAAGCCGAGCGACTGGCGAGTTTGACCATTGACGAAGGGAACTTCGTTTCCGAACGGGCCGTGGTGCAGGAGGAATACCGGCAGAGCATCCTGGCCCCGCCTTACGGAAAGTTCTTTTATGCTTTGCAGCAGAAATCATTCAACGCCCACCCTTACAAGCGCCCGACGATCGGCAGCATTGAAGACCTGCAAGCCGCAACAGTCGAGAACGTGAAGAAATTCCACTCGACTTATTATCGGCCCGACAATGCGACGCTGATTGTTGTCGGCGATTTTGATTCGCAGCAACTCGATAAGTGGGTCGACAAATACTTCGCGTCGATTCCCAAACCGAACTTGCCTTTGCCGCGTGTTTCAGTGAAAGAAGATGCCCGCACCGGCGAAAAGCGCTTCACCGAATATGGTTCAAACAACGTTAAGCTGCCGGCCGTTGGCATCACTTATTTGGTGCCCTCGCAAAAGAGCGAGGACTCTGCGGCGCTGACGATGGCCGATGTGATTCTTTCGCAGGGTCGCTCGTCGAGACTTTACCAGTCGCTGGTGTATCAACAAGTCGTCGCGCAGAGCGTCAACTCGAACGCGGACTTGAAGGAAGATGCAGGGCTGTTCTACCTGACGGCGATTCTCGCTCAAGGCAAGAAACCTGCGGAAGCAGAGAGTGCTTTGCTCGCCGAAGTGCAGAAGTTGCAGGACACGCCGGTATCTGCCGCCGAATTAGAGAAAGCAAAGAACCAGGTCATCGCGAGCCAACTGCGGCAAAGGGAAACGAACCTGGGTAAATCTCAGGCCCTGGGCAGCGCGGCAGTTTTGCTGGGCGATCCGAAACGCGTGAACACTGAGCTGGATAAGCTACAAGCCGTGACGGCTGCTGACGTGCAGCGAGTGGCGAAGAAGTATTTCACTCCCGAGAATCGATATGTCTTCACCTACTTGCCGGAATCGGCGCGCTCAACATCCGCAACCAGCCAGCAGGATCGGACAAACGATCCGGTGAAGGGAGGATCGAGATGAAGACTTTCATGAATAAGATCCAGGCTGTCTCGCTTGTTTCTTTGGCGCTGATTTCGTTCGGCGTTTGTGTGGTGGCCCAGGAGCCGCAAGCTACGCCGCCACCGCCCGCGGCGCCGCGCTCGGTCCAGCTTCCGCGGCCTGTCGAAAAGACTCTGCCGAACGGTTTGCGAATAGTGGTGGTCCAACGATCAGAGATGCCGCTGGTGACCGCCCGTCTACTGATTAAGAGTGGCGGCGAGGTTGATTCGAATGATCTCGCGGGTGGGGCCGACATGACTGCCGCCCTGCTGACTCGAGGAACCACGACTCGCAGCGCGACTCAAATTGCCGAACAAATCGAAGCGCTCGGCGGGTTCATTAACTCCAGCGCGGGATGGGATTCTTCAAACGTTAGCCTGGACGTTCTCTCGGCCCGAATTGGACCGGCGATGGAGATTTTTGCCGACGTCGTTCGCAATCCCGCTTTTAAGGAAGAAGAGATCACCCGGCTGCGCACTCAGTACCTCAACAACCTGGCGGTTTCGCTGGGCCAGCCTGGCGCGCTCGCCAGGTTTGCCGCGGCCCGGATCATCTATCGCGACGCGCCGTATGGCCATCCGCTTTCCGGGACGCCGGAATCGCTGCCACGCATCAAACGCGACGACATTGCCCGCATTCACGGAACGTTCTATCGGCCCGACAATGCGATCCTGGTTATTGGCGGAGACATGACAGCGGAAAACGGCTTTGCGCTCGCTCAGAAATATTTTGGTGATTGGCCGAAGCCGGCCAACGAGTTGCCGAAGGTGCAGATCGTAACTCCGGTCAGCGAAGCAAAGAACCGCCGCATCCTCGTGATTGACATGCCCGATGCCGGACAGGCGGCCGTGCTCGCGGTCCGCACGGCAATCAATCGCAACAGTCCGGATTATTTTCGAGGCATCGTCTCGAATGCGATTCTAAGCGGATACTCGGGTCGCCTTAATTGGGAAATTCGCGTCAAGCGTGGGCTCAGTTATGGCGCCGGCAGCTCGCTCGACACTCGGCGTTGGGCGGGATCTTTCTCAGCTTCGGCGCAAACCAAGAACGAATCGGGCGCCGAAGTCGCCGCGCTCACTTTGGACGAAGTTGCAAAACTCGCGTCCGGCGATGTTGCCGAAACCGAATTGAAGCCGCGCAAGGCAAGTTTGATTGGCGGCTTCGCTCGCGCGCTGGAGACGAACAATGGACTGGTGAGCCAGGTTGGTTCGCTGGCCCTTTATGGCCTGGGCCTGGACGAAATCAACAAATTCGTCGCCAATGTCGAGATGGTGAAACCTGCTGACATCAAGAGGTTCGCCGCGGCAAATCTGAATACCGACAGCACCAGCCTGGTCGTGGTCGGCGATGCGAAGAAGTTCTTGCCGGCTTTGCAGAAACAGTTTGCGCAAGTCGAGGTTATTCCGGTTGCCGAACTCGATTTGAACAGCGCCAGTTTGCGACGCGCGATCAGCAAGAACTAGTTTTGGCTCGGTGTGCGCTAATTTGATGAGAAGTAAGCTCACTTACGATAAGGGCGTGACAAAGATCCAATATCAGAGCCAAATTTTGGGATGTAATCACTCGCGAGCTGCGAAGCAGCGGCCAGAGTTAAGCCCAAGGCGAGGCTTTGTGAGCCTTCGGTCTTCGCGCCCTTTCATCAATGAGCCGCGAAGCGGCGACAGAGGTCTAAGCGAAAAGATCGTATCCCGCGATTCGAACGAAGTTCGGTTGCGAATCTAATAGTGAGTACAGAGTGATTAGGTCAGACAGAAGATTCTTGCCTGGAGAATCTCTGTCGCCGCTTCGCGGCTCATTAGTTTTGAGTGCAAAGTTCCCAAGGCTCACAAAGCTTCGCCTTGGGCTTAGCTCTGGCCGCCGCTTCGCGGCTCGTTGAATGATTCCGTCCCGTTGATTCAAGGGTCAAATTAGGTCACTAGTCTTTGGCTGTTTCTTTGTGTTCTCTGTGGAACTCTCTGTCTCTGTGGTAAAAAGACTTCACCACAGAGACCGGAGAGTCACTGAAGCCGGCACTGAGAGACAAGCTAACATGCATCGTAACCTTCGTTCCTTCCTCGACCTCCTTCGTCGCGAAAAAGATTTGGTCACGATCGATGCAGAGGTCGATCCCTATCTCGAACTCGCCGAAATCCACCGACGCGTCATCGAAAGCGGCGGCCCGGCGCTGCTATTCAAACGGGTGAAGGGAAGTAGCTTTCCGGTTGTCACCAATCTATTTGGGACCGCTAAACGCATTGAGCTTGCTTTTGGGCGCAAGCCGGAAGACTTCATCAAGCAGTTAGTCAGCGTCGCTGAATCTCTTTTGCCGCCCAATCGCTCTGAACTATGGAAGCATCGCAAATTAGTGCGCGACTTTCTTAAGCTCGGAACGCGCAACGTCACGCGGGCGCCCGTCAACGAGGTCGTGCAAAAGGACGTTCAGTTCGGACAGCTTCCAGTCCTGACCACCTGGCAGGAAGACGGCGGACCGTTCATTACGCTGCCGCTGGTCTACACTGAGAGCCCCACCACCTATAAGCACAATCTCGGCATCTATCGCATGCAGGTTTACGATGCGAATACGGCCGGTTTGCATTGGCAGATCCAAAAGGGCGGGGGATTCCATTATCACGAAGCTGAAAAAATGGACTTTCCCTTGTCGGTTACAGTATTTCTCGGGGGGCCGCCGGCGTTGATCATTTCCGCCATTGCGCCTTTACCCGAAGACGTGCCGGAGTTGATTCTCGCCTCACTTTTGGGAGGTGAGAAACTCAGAATGGCTAAGAACCCAGTCGGCGGGGAACATCGCCTGGTGGCGGAAGCCGAATTCGCTTTGATGGGCCACGCCTGGCCCCACGAGCGAAGACCTGAAGGGCCGTTCGGTGATCACTACGGCTATTATTCACTCGAGCACGAATATCCCGTCTTTCATTGCGAAGCGATCGCCCATCGTCACGACGCGATTTATCCCGCGACCGTAGTCGGAAAACCGCGCCAGGAAGATTTCTTCATCGGCGATTACCTCCAGATGCTTCTGTCGCCGATCTTTCCTTTGGTGATGCCCGGGGTGCGAGACCTTTGGTCGTATGGCGAAACGGGTTTTCATTCGCTGGCTGCGGCCGTGGTGCGCGAGCGTTACACGCGCGAGGCTTTGACTGCGGGATTTCGTATCCTCGGCGAAGGCCAGTTGGCGCTGACGAAGTTTCTGATTCTGACCGACGCCGCGATTGACCTTCGTGATTTTCGCGCGGTGCTGGAACACGTGCTGGCTCGAGTGCGCTGGGAAAGCGACTTCTTCATTTTTGCCAACACGTCGATGGACACGCTTGATTACACCAGCGGCAAGATTAACCAGGGAAGCAAAGCCATTCTGATGGGATTAGGTGAAGCGGTTCGCGACCTGCCGCGCGAATTTCGCGGCGAGCTGCCGAATGGAATTCGCCGGGCAGAAGTTTTTTGCGGCGGCTGTCTGGTAATTGAAGGATCGACGTACACCGAAGAGACGGATCAGGCGGCGCGTCTCGCGGGTGAACGTGTGTTTGCTGACTGGCCGCTCGTCATTCTGCATGACGATGCAGGTGTCGCGCGATCGAGTCCGGACTTTCTCTGGTCAACCTGGACGCGCTTCGAACCTGCGGCAGATACCTACGCCGCAAACACAAATATCGTGCGACATCACCTGTCGTACCAATCGCCGATTGTCATTGACGCGCGCAAGAAGCCCAGTCTGCCGGATGAGCTGGTGGTGCGCGACGATATTAAGAAGCTGGTTGATGAGAGGTGGCGTGAGTATTTTCCGGAGTAATGGTCAGTAGCATTGCGGCAGCGGACTGGAGCGCAACCGTTTCGGTTGCTGATTGTGTGAAGAAAGCACCAGAAGCAAGCGAGGACGCTTGCGCTCCAGTCTGGTTCATCTGACTCTGCGGGGATTCGAGTCAGTACCATCCGCGTAAGCGGATGGGTTAACGATGCGACTTATGCCAACAACGCGCGCGACTTGATCGATCCAATAGATGGGCCGAGCCCATCCGCTTACGCAGATGGTACTGACCTCGCTTTATGAGCACACCGTTCATCATCGCTGCCGCCATTTTGCTCGGACTATTGCTGTTTCTGTTTCGCCAGCTCAGAAGTTTCGGCAAGCCTGAATGGGGCACGGTGCCGAGGTGGAGGAAGGCAACCCGCGTCGTCGCCTGGCTGGTTCCGATTCTGCTTTTCACCCTGGCCTTCTGGGCATTCTTCATCGAGCCGAATCGTCTCATCGTTCATCAAGAGACTGTCCAAATAGAAAACTGGCCGGTGGAACTCAGCGGACTCCGCATTGCGCTGATCGGTGACGTGCACACGGGCGCGTGGTTCATTGACGATCGGAAGCTGCAAAAAATTGTTGACCTGACAAATCAGCGACAGCCGGATCTGATCGTTCTGCTGGGCGATTACATGGTCTCGAACAACTGGCACGGCCATCGAGTCGAGCCTGAGGTGACCGCCAACGCTTTGAAGAACCTCAAAGCGCCGCTCGGAATTTATGCGGTGCTGGGAAATCACGATTGGTGGTACAACGGCGAGAAAGTCCGGAACGCGTTCGAGCAGCAGGGAATTCGCGTTTTGGAAAATGAGGTCGCTGAGATCAAATGGCGTGACAGGAGTTTCTGGCTCGCAGGGCTCTCCGATTTGTGGACGCAACCTCAGCACATCAACGAAACGATCGCGAAGGTCCCCATTGGAGCGACCGTCGTGGCGCTGACTCACAACCCGGATATCTTTCCGCGACTGCCGTCGAGCGTGCCGCTTCTTCTGGCGGCGCACACGCACGGCGGCCAGGTGACTTTCCCTTTAATCGGCGCCGCGGTAGTGCCCTCTGATTTTGGGCAAAAATATACTGCCGGTCATGTCTACGAGAATGGTCATCATCTGTTTGTGACCACCGGCATCGGCACGAGCATCATGCCGGTGCGGTTTCGTGTCCCGCCTGAGATAGCAGTACTCACGATTATCCGTTGATGGTCCAGCGCCTTCTCGCCGAACGCTCGGCGACGGGACAGCATTCGAGGCTGAAGTTCTTTGCCTCAACAGGCCCTACTCTCATTCACGCCGGGCCTTAGCCCGCTGTCATTGCCTGGAGAAAATGCTGGCCGTCTTAACGATTTCCTTAGTCGCAGCGAAGATCAGCTGCGTAGCAGCGGCCAGAGTTAAGCCCAAGGTGAGGCTTTGCGAGCCTTGGGTAATGGTTCGTTGGAGCCGGCGAGCCGCGAAGCGGCGACAGAGAATTCGTAAACTACGCCGTTTATTACCAGAGATCGCTGTCGACCCGCAACCCCTCGATTTTCAAATCCAGCTGTTGAGGCAAGATCGTAGTTCCTGACCCGATTACCAGGAATGCGGCGATGCCAAATACCGCTAACTTGATTAGTCGCTGCAAAACCATGATTGGGAAATCTCGATTACAGGGGGAGACGGACCGTGAGGGTCGCGCCGCCATCCGGTGCGTTCGTGGCGCTGAGTGTTCCCCCGTGTTCGGTGATGACTCGATGCGCCAGCGCCAGTCCTACACCATGGCCATGGGACTTTGTCGTGAAGAATGGAATGAAGATCCTTTCCAAGTCGGCGGCGGGAATACCCGGGCCGGTGTCGCGAATTGAGATCTTCGCCCAGTGTTTACCGTGTTCGTTTTCAATTGTCTTTTTGATGACCACGCGCCGATCGTTTTGTTCCTCAGGAATGGCTTCGGCGGCGTTGCGAACCAGGTTAAGCAGCGCCTGTCGCAACATTCGCGTATCAGCGCGGATTGAGATCTCTTTGTTGCTGTCGGTGGATCCAGGGCTTCTGATCAGATCCACCCTTCGCGCTTCAAATAAGGGGGACATCTCTCTGGCGCACTCCTGAATCATCTCGTCCAGTGAAACTTCTTCCAGTTGAAGTGCCTGCGGCCTCGCAAAATTTAGGAATGCGGTGGTCATCTCTGACAGGTTTCTGACCTCCTGCAACAAAGCATCGGCCGCGGCCTTTCCCTGCTGATCTTGATCGATGCTCTGCAGAAATTGCGCGTAGCCATGTAACGCGGCCATCGCATTCTTGAATTCGTGGGCCAGTCCCGCAGACATCTCACCCAGGCTTTCCAGGTTCCGTTTCAAGGCGACCTGCTCGCGCAATCTGGTGACTTCGGTTATGTCGGTGATCAGACACAGTGCACCAAGGGATCCGCTCTCCGAGCTGGGATCGATTGGCGCTACTGTCGCACCGAGTCTGGCTGTGCCTTTGTTTGCGTGATGGGTCTCGATCTCTTCGCGCCGAAATAAGCGACCGGTCGAAAGACAATCTTCAATCATGTCGGCGAGTTCGGGCACGGCGCCAAAGACGGTCCGGTAATGCTGTCCAGAGTCGGCGCCCATTTGGAACAGAGCCCGCGCGGGACCATTCATGACGGTGGCATTGCCGCGAGCGTCGAACGCAATCAAACCTGTGGGCATGCTCGCCACAATTCGATCGCTGAACCGCTCGGCTGAATCGGCGCGGCGGCTCGCCTGTTCACTCAGACGTTGCAATTCTTTCTGCTGGTCCTGCAATTGGGCGATCACCGATTGGAAAGTCTCCAACACAAACGCTGCTTCATTTTGAGTCTTACCGGAGTGGGCCACCGGGGCGCGTCTTGCCTCGCCGATGAGCTGACTGTAGGGACGCAGAATGCCGCGCAGAAGCCACGCGATTGAGACCAGACTGATAAAGAGGGTAACGACGAACGAGGTTAAGAGGAACGGGCGGTAGACCACCGCGGTGCCCGGCGCCAGCGCGAAGACTGCAAAAATCGAGACCGTGGCAAGCAGGAAAATTCCGGCGAGCACGGTCAGCAGAACTTGCATGCGACTGGCGTGCATACTCATCTATTGAAACTGCGAGGCGTACCAATGAATGATTGACGACCCGAACAGGAGCGAAACGATGGCGCCAACGCCGAGGAAAATTCCAAACGGCAACATCATCTGCATGTTCCGGCCACCGCGCTTATACATCACGGCGATTCCGGCTGCGGACCCGGTCACGGCGCCGATTAAGATCGTAAGGATGGTTAGACGCCATCCCAGAAAAGCGCCGACCATCAGCATCATCTTTACGTCGCCAAAACCCATCGCCTCGACCCCGCGCAGTTTCTCCCATAAAAAACCCATCAACCACAGCGAGCCACCGCCGGCCAACGCGCCGAGGACCGCACCGATTAATGAAACCAGCCAAACCGGTAATGCCGGAAAGAAGTTCAGAAGTTGTGGTAAGTCGTCAAAATGCGATGGGCCGGCGAGATAGGGAACCAGCAGTCGAGTCAACAACGCGAATACAAAACCCGGATAGGTGATCGCATTCGGCAGAATCATGTGCTCCGCGTCGATGAAGATCAGCGCCACCATTGCCGCAGTGAAAGCGAGATCGAAAGGCAGGGCAAACGACAACCCGTCATGCAAGGTTACGGCCGCAAACAGCAGCGCGGTGATTGCTTCGACGGTTGGATAGCGCGCCGAAATACCTGAGCCGCACATACGGCAACGGCCGCGCAAGATCAAATAACTAATTACCGGGATGTTGTCGTAGGCTCGAATGTCGGCGAGGCACTTGGGACATTTGGAGGTTGGGAATACGATCGATTGTTCGAGTGGAACGCGATGAATAACGACGTTGAGGAAGCTGCCGATAATCGCTCCGAGGACCCCCACGAACGCGCAGGCGACGGGCAGTGGCACATCGATGGCGTTCTCTGTCGCCGGTAGCATCATTCGGGAGAGCATTGTAGCGCGGCTATGGATCCGATGCCTACTGATTTTCTTGACCTGTGTCAGAACCCGGAGCGACAGCGACGGGATCAACGCGCAAACTCGTTTTGATCAGGACGGCCACTGCCAGGCTCGGTGGCCTAATTTCATCGTAAAGATTTTTCGGTAGCCCAGGCGTTTACGCCTGGGTAGAGAAACAACGTGTGTATTAAAGCCCCATTAATGGGGCTTTTGAAACTACTGCCTTCATTCCCCAGGCGTAAACGCCTGGGCTACGCAAAAGTCATTCAATTGGGCACTCCCCCAAGTTCGGTTGTCTTGCTGCCTAAGGATTTGTGCCGGCTAAATCTTGAAACGAAGACAAGTGAGTTGATCGACGCCTTGCGCTGATGTCTCCCGCAACATTTCAAATTGTGTCGCAGGTCCCGCCAGCGCGAGCTGCGAAGCAGCGCTCAGAGTTAAGCCCAAGGTGAGGCTTTGCGAGCCTTGGGTTACAACGTGCGTTCATCCATGAGCCGCGAAGCGGCGACAGATATCTAGAGCCAAAGATCGTATCCCACGGAATCAAGCGAAGGTTGGGCAGCTAGCTCATTAGCGAGAAATCTCTTTCGCCGCTTCGCGGCTGATTGATTACGGGACTTGGTTTCCCAAGGCTCGCAAAGCCTCGCCTTGGGCTTAACTCTGTTGCCGCTTCGCGGCTGGTTGATTGCCCAAACGGACTGGCTTGGTGTCGCTGGCTATCGCTCCCGATCCTTCGCTTCGTTCTCCTGAAGATCATAGAGCAGAGAATGTTTGAGGGAAGCGTGATGAGCAGCCAGGCGCGCGATGGTAAATCCCGCCTGCCCGTCACGGAAGCCGCCTTTGAGGATGAAGCTGCGCACAAAAGCCAGTGGTCCGGCAACCGCGATTTGCACTTGCGAAGTGCGCTTGCCCTCACGATGCATCTGCGCTGCGCCCAGTGGCGCATAGCGCTCGTCGATCATTCGGCGGTGGTGTGACGGGTCGCTCATCGAATAATGCAGAAGGTCGCCGCGCAGCGTTTCGACGCGCGAGCCCTCGTTCATCACCACGGATTCGTGGATGATGCGGTCGCCCCAATCCCCGCGACGCCGGTTGAAGAAACGAAGCTGATAATCGGGGTACCAGCCACCGCCCCGGATCCATCGACCCAGGTAGAAGGCTCGTCTGGCAACCCGGTAGCCATCCGCGAGCTGAAATTCACCTTTGGCGCGCAACTCGTCGAGCGAGGATTTCAATTCCGGCGAAACGCGTTCGTCAGCGTCAAGACTCAAGATCCAATCGTTACTGGCTGAATCGGCAGCGAATTGTTTTTGTTTGGCAAAGCCGGGCCAGGGATTGACGAGCACGCGCGCGCCGCAACGCTCGGCAAGCTCGCGCGTTGCATCGGTAGATTCGGAATCGACTACGAGGATTTCGTCGGCCCACTCAACGGATTCAATTGCTTCGATAATGTTTTCAGCTTCATTGAGGGTGATGATCGTGGCGGTGATTTTCATCAATGTACCGCAGGTTGTCTAACCTGCGGCAGGAGTGTAACGCAGAACAGCGCAGGCCAGGCAGCCTGCGGTTATCACTTACCGCGGCTGTCCAACCTGCCGCACGAACGGGTCGCACCAGTAAGCGCAGGTTAGACAACCTGCGCTACATGCCACTTTACGGTTGCTGGACCGGATTCTGCACGACTACGTTATTAACTCGCAGCGTCGCGGCCGTGGCCCGCTGCAAATCGGCCAGAGCCTTGCTGTAATCGGTTTCAGCCTGCAGTTCGTTTGTACGCGCGGTCGTCAACTCGGTCTGTCGCTGCAGCAACAAGAAGGTGGTCGAACGTCCGACGTCGTAAAGCTTCTGCTCGCCGGCGAGCTGCTGCTCGGCGCTCTCGCGGGCCAGACGCGCCGCGACTATTCGCTTCTGCGCGGTGTCGACCGACTGCGCTGCGTTTCGTACGTCCTGCTCGACGGCCTGATCCTGAGATCGGTACGTAGCGTCGATCTGCTCCTTCTGAATCTCGGCCGCCGCCACGTTGGCTTTCGCGGTGCGGTTGCGGAGCGGAATCTGAATTGAGACGCCGACGTTAATCTCCCGCGTCTTGAACCTGAACATGTTGGCGATGTCCTGACCGTAACCGCCCAACAGATTAGGAGGAACGATCGGACAGTTAGTACCGGTACAAATCGCCTGCGTGCCGGCCAGACCGGTGGTCGTCAGTGCTCCGGTCAGATCAATCTGCGGCTTCGCTTGATTCCGGAAGTACTTGAGATCGAGAGTGTTGATTTCTTTCTGAAAGCTTAACCGCGCGAGTTCCGGCCGGTTCTTATGGGCTTCATCAAGCGCTGCCCTCAGGTCAACCGGCGACAAATCCAAAGACGGTGAATCTGTCGGAGTGAGTTGCGCGGTCCATTCACCCGCCGTTGGATCCTTCAGCATGATTTGTTTCAGAGTGTTCTCGGCGATCGAAACACTCTGGACCGCCAGGAACAATTGGCCTTCGCGGGTCGCGATATCAGTGAGCACCTGCGCGCGATCCAGAGGAGCCTTGGCGCCGGCTGAAATTTGCGCTTCGATGTTGCGCAGGTTCTGCCGCGAGAGGTTCAAACTGTCAAGTTGGTTCTGCTGATTGCGCAACGCGAATACGAGGTTCCAATACGCCGCCTGCGCCTGAGCGATGATGGCAATCGTGCGCGCCCGGAAATCCGAGTCGGTTTGAGACAGCACCTTTTTCTGAACTCGAATCGAATGACGCTGAGCGTCGACTTCACGATTTCGCAGTAAAGGCTGTGTGTAGAACAGTGTCAGACTTGAATTGTAAAAAGGGTTGAGCGTGCTGTTCGTCGCCCCGGTCGAGGTTCGGCTGTTAAAAAATTGCAGTTGGTAATTGCCGCCGCCTTTTTCAAACGATTTGCTCAGCGCCGGTGTGACAGTGAAGGAAGTGTTTGAAACTTGTCCGGTGGTGCCGCCGCCGGCAAAAATGCTGGTTACCGGGGTAATCCGTTGATCGAAGGTGGGCGCCACGGTGAAGACCGGGTCGTAGAATCCGTACAACGCGCGCAGCCTTTGCTCGGCGATGCGAACATCGTCGCGCGCGACTTCGATGTCGTTGTTGTTCTGCAGCGCGCGCTTGATCGCGTCGTTGAGCGACAGCGCGAGCACGTTCGAGCTAATCACCCCCACACGAGTCAAATCGGGAAGCGGAGGCACAGCCAGCTGCTGAACCGCCGGAAACGCGGGTTGCCGGGGTTCGTCGAGCGGGGTCGGCTGGGCCGTCGGGTCGACTGTTGGTAAAGGTGTCGGACTAGGCGTAGGCGTTTGGGCCCAGGCACTCGTAACCGGTAAAAGCAGAATCCCTAACGCCAGCGTTCTGATCGTTAGGCGGACGGAATAATTCAACATCGAACCGTGCTCCTCAGACAATTAACTGGATTTGCGAACAGACGCCCGCTGTCTTGCGAACAGACAGAGAGCGTCAGGACATACCGTACTACGTCAGTAAACTCTACGCGGTTTCAAAAAGCTTAACAAATGCTGACGTGGCACAACCGTCCCGAATTTGAAATCAATTGAGCGTTGCGAGTCCCACGACCGGAACGAGCGCTCGCTTGACACTGCCGTCAAACGGGCATTATCTTGCATTTTCTTCAAAGCTCAACCGCCTTCAGTTATATCCATGCAAGACGACTGCCGCGGTTGACGTGTGTGATCGTGAACGATAGAGGAGGCTTCATCTAAATGGCAGTGAAAGTAGGCATCAATGGGTTCGGTCGTATTGGCCGCAATATTTTCCGCACGGCAATCGGCGAATCGGACATCGATTTTGTGGCGGTGAATGATATTACCGATACCAAAACTCTGGCGCATTTATTGAAGTATGATTCGGTTTTGGGAAATCTGCATCATCAAATCTCGGCTTCAGAGAACGGAATTACGGTTGAAGACGATGAGTTGCGTGTATTCTCAGAGCGCGATCCGGCGCTCATTCCGTGGGAATCGGTCGGAGCGGAGATCGTAATCGAATCGACAGGTCGTTTTACTAAAGCCGAAGATGCTAAGAAGCACCTGCGTGGCAGTGTCAAAAAAGTAATCATCTCAGCGCCGGCCAAGAACGAAGACATCACGATCGTGCTGGGCGTCAATGAAAACAGTTACGATCCCGCGGTGCACCACATAATTTCCAATGCCTCCTGCACTACCAACTGTCTTGCTCCGGTCGCCAAGGTCATTCATGAAAAGTTCGGGATTCGCAATGCGCAGATGACCACGATTCACTCGTATACGAACGATCAGCAGCTACTGGATCTGCCGCACAAGGACCTGCGCCGCGCACGCGCAGCAGCTCTGAACATGATTCCGACCTCGACCGGCGCGGCGAAAGCCGTTTCGCTGGTGCTGCCTGAACTAAAAGGAAAATTCGACGGCATCAGTGTTCGCGTTCCCACGCCGAATGTTTCGCTTGTTGACGTGGTAATCGACGTTGACAAGGAGACGACCAGCGAAGAAGTTAATAAAGCCCTGAAGGATGCGGCCAACGAAGAGCTCGCAGGAATTCTAGGCTTTTCCGAAGAGCCTTTGGTGTCGTCAGACTACAAACAGAATTCCAATTCCTCGATCGTGGATGCCGAATACACCAAAGTCATCGGCGGCCACATGATCAAGATTCTTTCCTGGTACGACAACGAGTGGGGCTATTCGTGCCGGGTGCGTGATTTGATCAAATTTATTGCGAGCAAAGGAATCTGAGATCTCAAGTCTGGAATCTGGACTTTGGAATTCTTGGCCTTCTCCTTATGTACTTAGTGCTTTGAGCATCGACCTCGAACCTAATCGCACGTCAAAGTACAAAGCACTAAGTTCAAAGCACAATACTGACAAATGCCAAAGCTTTCCATTCGCGATTTAGATCTCAAAAGCAAACGCGTCTTCATCCGCGTTGACTTCAACGTCCCCATCAAAGACGGCGCTGTCACAGATGACACGCGTATTCGCGCCGCGCTTCCGACAATCAATTATGCGACGCAGAATGGTGCACGCGTAATTCTGGCTTCGCACCTGGGCCGGCCGAAAGGCCAGCGCGTTGATAAGTACAGCCTTAAGCCGGTTTACCTGAAGCTTCTGGAGCTACTGGGAACGCCGGTGACGAAAGTTGTAATCGAGAGCCCGATAGGCTCCGTCGCCTCGCCATCGATTGATTTCGCTGAGGACTGCATCGGTGAAGCTGCTGAGACAAAAGCAAAGGCGCTGAAAGATGGTGACATCCTTTTGCTCGAGAATCTTCGTTTTCATCCCGAGGAAGAGAAGAACGACGAATCGTTTGCGCGTCAGCTGGCTTTGCTCTGCGATGAGCTTTATGTAAACGATGCGTTTGGCGCAGCTCATCGGGCGCATGCTTCAACGGCCGGCATTACCAAATTCGTGAAGCAATCGGCTGCAGGTTTGTTGATGGAGAAGGAGCTCGAATACCTCGGACAAGTCATCAACAACCCCGAGCATCCGTTCGCGGCGATTCTTGGCGGGGCAAAAGTTTCGGACAAGATCCCGGTGATCAATGCCCTGATCGATCGCAAAGTCGATCGTCTTCTGATTGGCGGCGCCATGGCTTACACGTTCCTGAAGGCGGAAGGATTCACCGTCGGAAAATCGCTGGTCGAAAACGAAATGCTCGATACGGCGCGGCAAATCGAATCGCGCTGCAAAGAATCCGGAGTTGAATTGCTTTTGCCAACCGATCACCAGGTGGTCGATAGCTACGAACCAATCAAAGGCGATCACGTAGTCGCCAAAACGATTCCAATTGATTTTACCAACGCCGGTCACGCGGGCATGGACATCGGCGTCGAAACCGTGAGCCATTTCGCTAACGCTCTAAAGGATGCGAAGACGATCATCTGGAACGGGCCGATGGGTGTTTTCGAAGAGCCGCCGTTTGATGAGGGCACGATCGGAGTCGCGAAGGCCGCCGCGGAAGCCGCCGATCGCGGAGCCGTCGTAATTGTCGGAGGTGGTGATTCGGTTGCTGCGGTGTCGCGCGCGGGCGTCGCAGATCGGATCACTCATATCTCGACCGGTGGCGGTGCGACACTTGAGTTTCTGGCGGGTGAAGAATTGCCCGGCGTGTCGGCGCTAACGGATAAGTAGCTTAATCGTTAGCCTGGCTATGTCATTCCGATGGGCGGCAAGTCTCAGACTTGCGGAAAGGATCTTTTCAGAGTGAGCGGGCTTTGACCGCTGGTCGGAGACCCTTAAAAAGAAGATGAGGATTTGACGGCAAGTCATCGACTTGCCGCGCATCAGAGTGGCAGAGCCATAATCCAGACAATTTCGAAGAACGAAGTACACAGAGAGAACGAAATAGAAAGATTCAAATGCGCAAACCAGTCATTGCCGGAAACTGGAAGATGTACAAGACCATCGCCGATTCAGTCGCGACGGCGCTGGCCCTGAAGCCGCTCGTGGCCAATGCGAATCACTGTGAGGTGGTAATCGCGCCGGTCTTTACTGCTTTAAAGAGCGTGGCCGATCGTTTGGAGGGGTCGAACATAAAAGTCGCGGGCCAGGATTGTGCGCCAGTCGCTGAAGAGGGTGCGCAAACCGGCGAAGTCGCCGCGTTTCAGTTGCGCGACGCCGGCGCAGGCTATGTGATCATCGGCCATTCCGAGAGACGTCAGTTTTATAGCGAGACCGATCCGGTCATCCGGCAGAAGGTAGAGGCCGCGCTGGCGTCAGGCCTGCAAGTAATTCTGTGCGTCGGCGAGAGCCTCGAGCAGCGCCAACGCGGCATTGAGGTTCAGGTTGTCGCGGGCCAGTTGCGCGGCGGATGCGGTGGTTTGACAGCGTCGGATCTCGACCGTATTATCGTGGCTTACGAGCCTATTTGGGCCATCGGCACCGGGACGGCCGCGACGCCGGAACAAGCACAGGAAATGCACGGGCTTATCCGGCGGGCTTTTGCTGAAAAAATATCTGAAGCAGGCGCGGGTCAGCTCCGAATTCTGTACGGTGGTTCCGTGAAACCAGACAACATCCGGAGCTTGATGGGCCAGCCCGACATTGATGGAGTGCTGGTAGGAGGCGCGAGTTTGAGTGCGGAGAGCTTTGCGCAGATTGTTAATTACAAAGGTTAGTCAGTTGTCCGTTGTTTACTCGTCAGTTGTCTCAAGGAGTACAACTGACCACGAACGACTGACAACTGACCACTGACGAATCATGTTAGCTTACACTTTTTACGGACTATTCATTCTTTCATGCGTTGTCTTGATCATTGCCGTGCTGCTGCAGCCGGGCAAGGCTGATGCCGGCGCTTTGTTTTCAAGCTCGGTATCCAGTACGGCTTTTGGACCGCGCGGCACACAGACGTTGCTGTCCAAGATCACAATTGGCGCAGCGGCCGGGTTCATGCTGATCGCGTTATGTTTGTCTTTGCCGTTCATAAATGGCACGACCTCAGTGTTGCAATCGGGAGTTCCCGATCAGGCGCCGGCCGCAACGCCGACACCGACCCCGCAAGCCACTCCGGCAGCGGCGACACCCGCGGCGACACAGCCGTCAACGACGAGCACTTCGCCTTCGCCGGCAAAGTGAACAAGCTTTGATTTTTGAACCAAGCTTGGATTTTTGAAATCCTGCCCAACCGAGCCGAAGTGGCGGAACTGGTAGACGCGCACGTTTGAGGGGCGTGTGAGGTAACTCGTGGGGGTTCGAGTCCCCCCTTCGGCACCAATGCATCATTTGAAAGGCCGCGTGAAAACGCGGCCTTTCGCATTTCATTAGGCTTTTTCGTCATTCTGCGAATTACACTATTTACACTGTGTACTCCGTTAGCACCCAGTTGTGACTTAGTTGTGACGCGGGATCGTCGCGTGAAGCCACGAAGAACGCGCGCAAGGTGAATTGCAATTGACTCGCATGCAGATTCGATGTTTTGACTGTTGACAACGT